>Ga0268262_10000322_pt1 | contig 64729 bp, 56 predicted proteins | sample TergutNc150P3_FD_190354 | JGI IMG/M metagenome (GOLD analysis project Ga0268262, IMG submission 190354) | Nasutitermes corniger P3 segment gut microbial community from laboratory colony in Florida, USA - Nc150 P3 (SPAdes) (version 2) | ecosystem: Host-associated > Arthropoda: Insects >... | reverse complement strand
CTTTGTGAATGCCCCGAAAAGGTTCTGACTTCCCTGCCAGTTGCAGTGTCCCATAGTTTTACGGTATTATCCCATGAACCGGAAAGAACCTGCCTGCCGTCAGGGCTGAATGCTACGGAACTAACATCTTCTGAATGCCCCGAAAAAGTTCTGATTTCTCTGCCAGTTGCAGTGTCCCACAGTTTTACGGTGTTATCACTAGACCCGGAAAGAACTTGCCTGCCGTCAGGGCTGAACGCTACGGAATCTACATAACTGGTATGCCCCAACTGCGGGAAAACCGCCACGTCCTGCGCATAGCCAATAATCGCAGCGCTAAAGCAGTAGAGTAAAAATAAAAACTTTTTCGGCATATAAGAAACTCCCCTTTTAACAATTAGGAATGAGGAATAAAGAATAAGGCCGATGCTTCCGAATTCTTAATTTTCTTTATTCCTAATTCCTCATTCCTCATTCCTAATTGAATTATGCCACAAGCGTATTTATTTCGTCCAGCGGGGACTTGACATCTGTTGTAAGATATTGCATAATGCAACTATATGCAACAGAAGGAGTTAATTATGAACAGTACTGCCGTTAGACTTTCAAACGATATTGTACGCACAGCCGGGGTGTATGCACCTGTTAATTCACGTTCCGTTCCTAAACAGATAGAGCATTGGGTAAAAATAGGAAAAATTGCCGAGGAAAATCCCGACCTTCCTTATGAATTTATAAAGAGAGTACTTGAGGCACGAGAGGAAATGAAGACAGAAAAACCTATGCCGTATGTCTTAGGGTAAAAATTGGAAATCATACATTATCCTTCGTTTTCAAAAACACTCAAGCGGCTTCGTAAGAATGAAAAAAAAGAGCTGGACGATGCTGTACGTACAGTAGTCAAAGATATAAATATCGGTGAATTGAAAAAAGGAGATTTGAACGGTATTAGGGTTTACAAGTTCCACATGGTGAACCAGCTTGCACTGCTTGCTTATGAATATGATGATGCAAACGATACGCTTACATTACTTGCTTTTGGCTCACACGAAAATTTTTATCGGGATTTGAAAAAGAAAGTTTAACTGCCACGGGGAGAATCTCTTTTTCTACCGTGGCTAAAGCAAAAAACGACTTTGCTAACGATAATCTGGCGAATAACAACTTTGCGCCCTTTGCGCCTCCGCGTCCTTTGCGTGAGGTCTTCTTCTTTCACTCTTCACTCTTCACTTTTCACTGCAATTATGCCACAGCGGGGAGGCTCACGACAAACGCATGAACATACGGTTTTGGAAGAGAATTAACCACGAACCACACAAACGACACGAACTCTTCCTTAGTATTTGCCGGAAAACCTTCATGTTCTATCTTTTTTCATGAAATTTGAAGGTTAAAAATGGTTTTCTAACAGCAAGTTCGTGTTGGTTCGTGTGGTTCGTGGTAAAAATTCATTCATACGTTTGTCATGGGAGATTCAGGAAGCCGATGAAAAAAAATTAGGAGTGAGGAATTACACAATTGATTGTGATGCGGCGGCATATTTGTTGTCTTCGGCTCCTTAACAAGGCGCATTTCATCCTACTTTAAAACCATGGCGGTTTCAAGCTTTGCTAACGATAATCTGGCGAATAACAACTCTGCGCCTCCGTCCTCTGCGAGAGGTCTTCTCTATCCTGCCACAAGCGTATTTATTTCGTCCAGCAGGGGGGCACTTACTGCTCATTGGTAAAAGAGACTGGCGTGGGACTATATATATCTTTGTACATATCTATCCAATACCTCATTTATCATTGTTTGGTATTTTACATTGTTTTTTCGAGCATATTTTTTAAAAAAATCAACACTTCTGGTATTCAAAGTTATTGTTATTTTTACTTTAGGCTCTTTCTTTACCAATTCTTCAGGAGAAGGTAAAAAATCCGCCGCTATTTCCCCTTCAGTTATTGCTCTGGAAATATTCTTTGGGGCTTCAGTGTAATTAATGTTTTTTTTGTTCATAAGCTATTTCAAATGAGACTTTATGTTTTTCAATATTTTCCAAGTTTTTATTTTCGTCCCATTCAAATGTCATGTATAATTATATGTATAGTTACCCATATTGTCCAGCGGGTTTGGCTTGACAGGCACGACAAACGCATGAATATACGGTTTTGAAGAGAATTAACCACGAACCACACAAACTACACGAACTCTTCCTTAGTATTTGCCGGAAAACCTTCATGTTCTATCTTTTTTCATGAAATTTGAAGGTTAAAAATGGTTTTCTAACAGCAAGTTCGTGTTGGTTCGTGTGGTTCGTGGTAAAAATTCATTCATGCGTTTGTCATGGGAGATTCAGGAAGCCGATGAATAAAATTAGGAATGAGGAGTGCGGAATTACACAATTGATTGTGATGCGGCGGCATATTCCGTTTTTGGGGATTTTTCAGACACATAAGCTGTCTTCGGTTCCTTAACAAGGCACATTTCATCATATTCTCGCATTTCTTTTTCGGAAATAGCTCCTACTTTAAAATCTGCCATTGCATCTTGATGCATTACTTCACAAATTTCACTTTTGTATTTCATATTTTGCCTCCTAAAAAACCTCAACTAAAGTTCCATCTTTTAATCGAGAATTAATTTGTGCTTCTGTTAAAGAAAAAGCATTTTTTGAACGATTTTTTAATACCCGTAAATCACCTCTGTCAATATTTTCCTTATCGGACTTGGCAAAACCATAGACAAAAAACGTCCTTTCCTCGCTCTTAAAAAACACGATTACCCGATAACCACCCGCTTTGCCTTCACCGGAGCGGGCTATCCGTATTTTGTATACACCCCCGCCTAAATCGGCGTCAGCCTGTCCCGCTTCAAGCCGGTCTACCGCCTCATGCAAATCGGCGTCTGTGATACCCTCTTTTTTGGCAAACCGGTTAAACCATGTATTCTTGAACAGCCTCACTTATATAAAATACCACAAAACCATGGCGGTTTCAAGTTTTGCTAACGATAATCTGACGAACAACAACTTTGCGCCCTTTGCGCCTCTGCGAGAGGTCTTCTTCTTCCATTGCTCACTGCTCACTTCTCACTGTAATTATGCCACAAGCGGACTTATAACGTCCAGCGGGTTTGGCTTGACAGGCACGACAAACGCATGAATATACGGTTTTGGAAGAGAATTAACCACGAACCACACAAACTACACGAACTCTTACTTAGTATTTGCCGGAAAACCTTCATGCTCTATCTTTTTTCATGAAATTTGATTGTGAGCAGCAACGGTATCTGACATCTAAATATTGTTCATGCGTTTGTCGTGCTGACAGGGGCTTTTCGGGAACTTTTGAGAATAAAGCGATACCCTTTACGTGTAAATTGATGTTATACTAAGCCTATGAAAAAGACACTGTTTCTTCTGCTCCTCATTATCGCGACGGGATTTATTGCTTGCGAAAACAAAGGCAATCCGGAAAATCCGAACAACCCTGGCAACACGGAAAACCCGGGTACAGACGGGAAACCCGTTACCCTGGGGCCGGACGATTTTTTCGCCTATTTTGCTGAAAGCCCCCCGGTAATAGACGGGAACGGCAATGATCCGGCATGGGAAAAAGCCGAGTGGCAGGATATTAAATACGCATGGATGTATGAATCGCCGAAGAGCTTGCCCTCGGGGGCTGCGGTTGCATCGGACGGCGCTATACCAAAAACCGCTGATTTTTCGGGAAGGTTTAAAGTGCTCTGGACAGCGGACAGGCTGTATATTCTGGCCGAGATCATAGACGACATAATTTATACCCCCGCTACTACCCCGACTCAAAGCCCCGAGAAAAACGACTGCCTGGAATTGTTTATTGACGAAAACGCCTCGGGAGGTACACGCGCCTCTGACGGGGGGAATAACTTTTTTACCTACCACATGAATTTCGACGGTATAAATGTCGCGGACTGGATTGGGAACCGCAATGAATTACGCAATTCCCATTTAAAATATGTAATAAATAAAAACAACCCCGCCCATACGTATATCTGGGAAGCGGAGATGAAAGTATACAACGGTTCGTATCCTCTGGACAGCACCCCGGAAGCTGATCCCGCCGGTACGCTGGTAACATTAACCGAAGGCAAGAAAATGGGCTTTGCGGTCGCCTATTGCGATAACGATAAGGACGTGCACAGTAACAACCAAAATCAGATCGGAGACCGGGATCATTTTATCGGCAGTATGTTTGTCAGAGGCAGTACCGACGATGAAAGGAACGTGTCGTATAAAAACTCTGACCAGTACGCTAAAATGTATTTGAAGAAGTAGCCGGAAGATAAGGAGAAACGTTATGAAGAAATGTATGTTATTATTGACCCTTGTTATTGCGGCGGTATTTACGGCGTGCGGAGGCAAGGATAAGTCAACCAATGAGCATGAGGATGAGGATAAGACCTATACCGTAGCAGAACCGTCGGCAGAACCGTCAGTGGTCTCATTGGTGCAGTCAACTACGGTAACGCAAGCCGCAAACTTTGATTATGCCGAAATAAAAGCCCTGGTTACAGAGGCGGTCGCTCTTGCGGGCGGGCTTGACGGCATTATAAAAGCCGGGGATGTGGTAGTGTTAAAGCCCAACGTACTAACCACTTATTATGGCTGGGCAACAAGCGGAACCGCCATCCCCATGACAGTTAACGGCGTCTGTACCGACTGGCGGGTGGTACAGGCTACAGCCGAGCTTGTAAGGGCGATTATTGGCTCCTCCGGCAAAATTTTGCTCATTGAAGGCTCATGTAACGGTAATATGGCGGCACAGTTTGCCAATATAGGCTATACCACGGCAAATCTGACCGCGGTAGACGAGATTATCGGGCTTGATACAGAGGGGGGCGCGTATTCCGCCGGAAATGGAACAAGCCTTGGGGCTTATGTCACCCAGGTCACGTTAACCGATTATAAATATAAAACGGTTCCTAACGGCGGTTATCAGGGTGCTTCCCCCTATACGACATATTATAAAGGCGATGGCAAATATTGGGTGAGCAAGAAAATGTTGGAAGCGGACGCGCTTATTTCCATCCCGGTGATAAAAAACCATTGGGACGCGGCTGTCACAGGCGCAATTAAAAATATTTCGATAGGGGCCGCCCCGCCGAAAATTTACGGAATGTCCGCCAATAATATCGGGCGTAACGGCATGGTAAACCATTCTTCGATTAACCTGCATGAGTGGATTGCCGACTTCTTTTCCTGCCTCCCCGCCGATTTTGTGGTAATGGACGGATTGCAGGGGCTTGATGAAGGCCCGGGCACGGGTAACAGCCTGGCGGCCTTACAGTCCAAACAGAAAAATATGCGCAGCATACTCGCGTCAAAAGATCCTCTGGCTATAGATACCGTTGAAGCAAATTTAATGAACTGGAATTACGCCACAGTGCCTTATATGACATATTTGGCGGCGAAAGGCCAGGTCCACGCGAGAGGCGAAATTGGCAAAACAACCCCCCGGATGATACCACTGCGCGGGAATCCGAAAGATATTGTAGTGCTTGGGAACAAAACAGTTGACGACATAAGAACAAACTTTGAGGGCAGGCCGCCGATGGCGGGCGGCAGCAAACTCACGGCGGCGCAGTTAACCAAGCCGACGGTAACAATTAACTCTGCCGTCTTTTCCGGCTCAGACCTTAACCTGGCCTTAACACTTTCGACCGGCGACAACAATAACGTTGTTAAAATTGACGTATATATCGACGGGGCGTACAAACAAAGCTTTAACACCAATTCAGCCAATGTTTCTCTTGACATTTCAGACATTGCCGAAGGCTCTCATAACATAGAAGTGCGGGCGTTTACCAAATTCATGTCCAGCGCAACAGTACAAATGAGCAATTAGCAATTAGCAATGAAAAAGAGCCGTCTTAACTTTGCTCATTGCTCATTGCTAATTGCTCTTTATTCCAAATTGAGTCCCATAACCTTTTCCACGGGCAGGGAAAAGATTAAGCCCTCCGCTTTTGTGGTAATCCCGCAGGAACGGCTGACCGCTTCCATTATGGGCAGCTTTTTTTCACGGCTGGTCAGCACAAGCACAATTTCCCTCTCTTCCTGAACCGAAATGCCGAAGAATTTAACCGGGCCTGCATGGGCAAGCCCCCTGGCATGGACTACAGTGCCGCCCGAAGCCCCGGCCTCCCTGGCAACGTTCATAAAATCCTCGCTGTACCCGTGGTTAATAACCGCGATGATAAGATCGTTGTTTATTACAGCCTCTGTTTTTTTCTCTGCTGCCATTGTCTCTCCTTCGATTGTGTCGGCTATCTTTTCATTCTTGTGTATGCTTTCCTTAAAGACCCGCAGAAGGGGCGTGTTGATCCCCGATAACGGAATGATAAAGGCAATACCGGCTCCCGGCGTGTGAAACCCAAGCTTTTTCCTCACTTCCTTTAAAAGCACGCGAACAAGAACCTCCTGCTCCACGCATAAGATCACGGCCTTGTCTGTCGAGCCTATTCCCAGAAGATCGTGTATCTCGGAACTGGCCGTCCCCCTTCCTTTGCTTATGAAGTGGAAACGGACGTGCTCTTCCTCAAAAACCCTGGAAATAATTTCGGCCTTGTCCCAGTCAACAATAAAGAAAAACATTTTCAGGCGCGGGACCGGTTTCTGCGGCGCTTTATGCTGCGGGGTGTTTTTGCCTTCGCCCCGGAAGATGGGCAGTTTAAACGGCAGTTTAGCCATTTACGGCCTCCTCGAACACGGTGACATGCCCCGCTTCTTCGGGAGTAATGGCCCCCATATATTTCGTCATTTGCGCTACCTCGGCGGCGGCGGCCTCTTTCTGTTTCAGGCTGAAGACCAGGCCCATCAACTGTATAATGATCAGAGGGGTCATAGCTACCATCGCCACAATGCCGAACGCGTCGATTATCATATCCCCGCCGGAGCCTTCGCAGGTTCCCATTGCCAGCGGCAGGAGAAATGTGGATGTCATGGGGCCGCTGCAAACGCCGCCGGAATCAAACGCGATGCCGGTAAATATTTTGGGTACAAAAAAAGTAAGGCCCAGTGCCACGACATAGCCGGGAATTAAAATGTACATGATGGGTATGCGGAGCAGTATCCTCACCATGGTGATTGTCAGGGCGGCGGACATGCCGATTGCAAGCCCCCGCATCATCATCTTTTGGGTTATCGCGCCTTCGGAGATTTCCTCAACCTGTTTGTTTAGCACGTGTACCGCCGGTTCCGCCGCCACGATAAAATACCCCACCAGAGTCCCCAGCGGCACCAGCGCCCATTTGTACTGCGACGAGGCAAGCAGATAGCCGAGCAGCCTGCCTTCGGAAAAGAAGCCCGCGTTTACCCCTGTCAGGAACAATACAAGGCCGACCAGGGTATAGACAAACCCCACGGCTATGCGGCCCAGATGGTGAACGTGGAAACGCCGGGTAATAAGCTGGAAGACAATAAAGCAAAGTACTACCGCCCCCAGGGCCATGGAAACTTCTTTAAAGTAAACCGGAAACTGGTAGAAGAAGTGCTTTGCAACGGCCCGTGTGGTAGCGGCTTCCGGAACAATAAAAGGATGAATTTCCGCGCTGCCGGTTTTGTAAAAAACGCCCAAAAGAAGGACGGCGATTATGGGGCCGACACTGCACATGGCTACCAGGCCGAAACTGTCATCCTGGGAATTTTTGTCACCCCGGAGGGTGGCCGCGCCCACGCCGAGCGCCAGAATAAAGGGAACCGTAATGGGGCCTGTGGTAACGCCCCCGGAATCAAAGCCGACCGGGATAAAGGGCCTTATGCTGTCGGGGGCCAGCATCGCTATGGCAAATACAATGAAATAAAAAACGAGCAGCAGGATTGAAAGGGGAATCTTAAACAGTACCCGCAGCAGGGCGATTACCAGAAATAACCCTACGCCGGCGGATACGGTGGAAATCAGCATCCATGCGGGGATGGTAGGTGTCTGTCTTCCCAGAATCTGCAAGTCAGGCTCGGCAATGGAAATTATAAACCCGATTATGAAGACAACGGGGACAAGCAGCGGCAATTTCGAGCTTTTGGTCAGCTCGATCCCGATGCCTTCGCCCATGGGCATCATCGCCATATCGGCGCCCAGCATGAAAAACCCCATCCCCACGATGAGGAGGGCCGCTCCGGCGAGAAACATCAGAATGGTTCCCGACGGCATCTCCGTCACCAGGCTGATGATGAGCACGATGATGGTAATGGGCAAAACCGATGAAAATGCTTCCTTTATTTTTTCTTTCAGTATCCTGTTCATTCGCCCGCCTATAGTTTTTTAATATGGTCAAAGTATAGAAGATTTCCGGTAAAAAGGGAATAGTTTTTCGCTTGCTTTTTTTCCTTTATAGCAATATAATTTACCTTATGGGTTTTAGCGTTTTTAGCACTACAAACAACTCTACGTTTATCCTGGTATCCATAAGTATAGTGGTTTTAGTGGCAATGGTTTATTTCGCGCTTTCACGCCAGTCTACTTTCCCGATCAGGCTTGCCGCGCTTGGGGCGCTGGCAGTGATGTTTATTACAGTGATAATATGCATAATCAGGGTATTCAATAACGCGATTGCCACCGCCAAAATACAGCCCTATCCCGATATGCCTCCTCCCCCGGAACCGCCGCCGCCCAATTACGTGGGATTGGTTTCCTTTATCGTCTTCCTGCTGGTCGTATTCGGCGTCGTATTGCTCCTGTCGCTTCGGGAACAACGCCGCGCGGAAGCCGAAGCCGCCAAGCCAAAAAAGAAATTTTCCCTGGGATCTTTTAGAAACTATTAAACAAAAGAAAAGAGAAAAAAGTAAGACTTGTAATCTTCTTACTTTTTTCTCTTTTCTCTCTTCTTTTTTCTCTTGTACTAGTGTGCCGCCGGCGCTGTCGCCGCCTTGGGAGTCGCCTCGGGCGCTTTTTTTACCACGGGGAGGGCAATCAAAAACGCCGTCCCCTTGTCAGGCTCGGAGCGCAGTTTGATCGCGCCGCCCGCTTCTTTTATTCGGTCGCGGACAAGATTCAAACCGATGCCCCTGCCGGCATGCATTCCCTCAGTCTCCGCAGTGCTGAATCCGGGCGCGAATATCGCTTTTATAAGCAGGTCTTTATTATTGGCGTCTTCTTTCCTGATTATGTTATTGCTTATCGCTTTCTCGGCGATCCTTTGATAATTAAGACCCTTGCCGTCGTCCCTCAATTCTATGTTGATCATGTTATTCACAAGTTTAATTGTAAGCCTGATAATGCCGGTTTCGTTTTTGCCTTTGGCGGCGCGTTCGTCGGGCGTCTCCACCCCGTGCGCGACAGAGTTACGGATAAGCTGCATGAGAATCTCTTTCATGATGCGCCTGGGGCCGTTGTCAACTGCCACCGGATCTACATCGGTGCTGACAAACTTCACCTTCTTTTCCATATCGGCGGCGGCCCTTTCAACGGTTTTAGCCAGCGAACTAATCAGTATATCCACATTGTGCTTTACGCCGCCCCCGCTTGCGGTATAGGCCTGGAGTTTATCAATAACCATTTTGAAATTATCACGTTCGTTGGAAAGTTTTTCCAGTTCCATGGTCAGATCCAGCATTTCAGTAAACGGCACTTCTTCTACCTGTTCGCGGAGTTTTTTTATCATGGATTCCAGCCTGTGCACCTTGTTGCCGAACACGTTCAATCCCAGTATTACCGCGTTTGATTTTATGGCATGAACGGATTGATAAATTTTTACCAATACCTCGTGGGTGGACAGTTCTTTGGTTTTTAGAATTTTGTCAATGGAGTCGAATTCGTATTCTATGTCTTCCATAAAGTCGCCGAAAACACTGTGTTCAACCTGAATAAGCTCGAAAACAGACTGCATCTCTTCCTGGCGCTTGTTTTGCTCTTCCTGAAGCCGTTTCTGCAGTTCTACCCTGACGGTTATGTCATAGACCGTTACCAGAATAAAAACTTCCCCGCGCCCCCGTTCCACAGTGGCAAAACCGCACTGGAATACCTTTCTGGCGCCGTTTCTTTTATTGTGGTAGTGCAGTTCGTTCAGGGGGTTTATATCGTCCAGCATTTCCTGATCGTAAGCCTGCTGGATAACCATGTCGATATAATCCTTGACGGCCTTCAATTCACTGGGGGTAACAGAATCCGCGATTATATCGGTAAAAAGCCTCCCGAAAAGGTCCTTTTCGGACAGCAGTTCTTCCAGATACCGGGAATAATGATCCTGTATAACGTATTCCGAGTTCATGAAGAAGAGGCCGATTTTCATGCTGTCCTTCATGGCCGCGATTTCATCCCGTTCCGCGAGATATGTCATGTCGTACAGGTTAATCAGAGTGCCGCTGCGATAGCCCCCCGGCAGGCTGTGCGAAGCCGCCTTGAAATACCGTTTTTGCCCGTCCAGCGAGAATTCCCAGTCTTCGGCGTAATCTTTTTTTTCACTGAGCATTTTTCCCGCGTACAGTTTCAGAACTCTTCCGGGGAAAAGGTCGATCAGGGGGCGCCCCTGAACAAGCGTCGGATCTTCAGACATACCGAGTTTCGACAGGGTTTTACTCGCGTAGACAACCTTGTTGTGTTCGTCTATTATCGCGACATAGTTTTCCGTGCTGGCCATAAGGTTCATAAACGAATTTTGCTGTTCAAGGGCTTTATTCAAATCAACGGTAGCCGTCCGGGCAAGCATAACCAGCACTATACTGCCAAACACATAAACGACCCAGTTAATTAATAAATTTTCCAGAGGCACGTTATGCCCCGCGACGGGATCACCCAATAAAACCAGTACCACGACAACGATATTCTGCGCCACAACGTAGGTTATGGTTCTGTTGTAATCGGAATAGAGACAGCTTATCCCGCAAATGGCGAAGCAGACGGTAAAAAACTGGGAAAAAGGCCAGTCGGCGATCTTCGTCAATATCGTGTAAAATACAAGCAAAACGCAGGGAATTAAAAACGCCAGCGAGGAAGGATCATGGGTGAATCTTATTGTTGTAATTACGATTGCCAGCGCCAGAACAATGGCAAAAAAGGCCAGGCTTAAATTGTATTCCCTCTGTTCCGTAAATGCCTCATAAATAAAAATAGCGCTTAAAAAGAACACCAGCACAATGGCGCTTATATTCGCGGTTTTTAGATATTTGGAGTATTTATTGTCATCGTTTCCCATGAGTCACTTCCTGAAGCTTTTGGTAGGATAAATTATCCATCGTAATCATTTGTACCGCGTGAGGAATAATTTTTATGTCAACTTCGGTATCATGCATATGCTCATCGTCCATCAGAATCCACATTTGTTTTTCCGACTTAACCTTGATTTCTTTCGCGTGCAGGATAACGCAGTTTGAGGAAACCTTGCCCCGGGAATAACGCCCCAGGGTCCACATGGTCCTTAAGGGACCGGACGCCTTAACCAGCGCGACATCCAGCAGCCCGTCATCCGGCATGGCTTTTGACAGCCCGGTCAGCTTGCCCGCGTAAAAAGGCCCGTTGGCAATATGAATCAGGCTGTAATTCCCGCTAAAATCCTTGCCGTCTATTGTTATTTCGTACTGTTGGGCGGCAATCTGTCTGTCAAATACCAATAAAATATTTTTCAAAAAAGTCGAGATTCTGGATAAAAGGGAAAAGCCGCTGTCGGAAGACGCTTGGACCTCTCTCAACTTGCTTGCCGCAGCGGCGTTCAGCCCTATAAAACACGAACAAAGCGCGTAATTTACGCCCCAATTAATTATATCCGTGGGAATAGGCACGCCTTTTTGCACAACGGACGGTATGTCCCTGAACAATTCGTCTTTTCCTTCTCCGAACCAGCGCAAGAAATCGCTTGCTTCCCCGTATGGAACCGTCGCGAGTTCCACGTTCGGAAGATCGGCGATGCCGTTTAAACAGTCGTACAGTATCCCTTCCCCCCCGATGGCGTAGACGCGCACCGTATCATCTTGCCCGGCCTTTTCCACATCTTTCTGAATAAGCGCAATCGCGTTGCGGCGGTAACGCGATACTTGTATGGAAAAATCGGACTTTTCCTGGGTTCTGAAAAATTGCCCTATGTTGTCAAGTATGTTATCCATTTTCCATTGCTGTTTGCGAAAAGTTTTCGGATTAAAAACAAATACATGCTTCATATGATTTCCTTAAACAGGGCGTTTCCCCGGCGCAGGCGCATTGCAGGCTTACTCCGCTATTCCATATCAATGGCTACCAGAAGGTGGAAAAAATCATTTTCATAGACCTTGTGGGGGATACACAGTATCTTCGTCTGCTTGCTGGGCCATACGAAAGAAATTTTCTTTCCCTTGATAACCGTAGGAATGGATATTACTATCTTCTCCCCGTTCGGCACTTTGGGTTTGATATTCCCGGCAATGATATTCACAATTTCCCCGATAACGTCTGTTACGTCGGCGTCAATCTCCGTATGGGGGGTTCCCACAAGCGTATCGGTGAGTTTTATTGCCAGTTGGGTCTTCATGGAAACAATCACGGCCCCGCGCACCAGGCCTGAAAGGCCGATGACTGAAGAAATATCCCAGTCATACTCTTTATCCTGCTCCAGATAATGAGGCTGTCTCGGACTAGCTTCCACGCCGACAAAATCCTTGAAGGTAGCGACGGTAACTTCCACAAAGGGTCCAATGTATTCTTTCAGTTCCATAATCCCATCCTGAATAAGTTTAATTTGGCCAGTTTACTCTTGAAAAGCTCAAGGTTGATTGGTTTCGTAATATAATCAGCGGCGCCGTTTTTTAACGCTTCTATAACGTTAAACTTGGCGGCCTCGCTGGTTACCATTATTATCGGTATCTCCTTGAATTTGTCCATTGCTTTAACCTGTTTTAAGAAGTCAATTCCCGATAAATTGGGCATGTTCCAGTCAAGCAGTATAAGATGGACAGTTTGAGATTCCAATAACGTTAACGCTTCCGCACCGTCTTGAGCCTCAAAGAATTTACAGGATGACGCTACTCCCGAAAAGAGGCCTTTTACTGTGTTTCTCATAATCCTGGAGTCATCAACGATCATAATATTGGGCATAATACCTCCTTGCCTACCTCTTTATATCATACTGCATTTTGGCAAAAATGGAAGCTTTTCTTTGCTTTTTTTGTATATTTTTTTGGGCGGGGATTTTCATATTTTGGGGATTATGGTAAGATTCGGCATAAAGTATGAATTTTAAGACATTTTGGGGAAAATTGACCAGGGCGGCCGGGGTGCAACTGACGCTGGGGCTGTTTTTTGTCTCTTCGCTGATTGTGCTTTTTGTCTCCGTGGCCGTACAGATTCACATAAAGCGCTATGAGCGCATGATCACGGCGGCGGCCCAAAACCATCTGAAAGCCGTAGCCCAAATTGCGGCGCACGAGGTCCCGCCGGAAGAACTGGATCTTTTCCGCACTATAGAAGATACGAAAAACTCCAAATACACCGATTTGAAGTACCGCCTGGTGCAGTTTGCCGAAAAATACAGGGTTAAGTACGTGTACTACTTCCGCCAGTACGACAAAGACCATTTTCAGTACATCATTGACAACGACTTTGACCCGGAAACCGTTGTGGGTCCGGATACGATTTTGAAAATCGGGCCTATAGCGCGGCAGGCGTTTTCCGGAAACGTAACCGCGACCGACCTTGGCGCGCACGACTCGACCTGGGAGGATCTTCTCGCGGGTTTTGCCCCGGTTTATGACCGCGACGGCAAATTCTACTGCGTCGCGGGCGTGGACATAGGCGACAAGGTTCTTTTCGACCTTCGCAGGAACTCGCAGACCATGACGCTGCTGCAGATTATCGCCCTTACCGTTTCGGTGCTTTTCGGCATTTTGAATACGCGGCTGTACCGGAGGAAGGCGAAGGAAATCGAAGACGCCCATATCAAGCTCCAGTACTTCAACAACAACATGCGCCAGGCTTTTTCCACATACCTGTCGGAAGACGTGGTGGAGGAAGTAATCTCCGACCCTGCCCGGATGCAGCTCGGCGGGGTAAACCGGCACATGACCGCCCTGTTTTCCGATATTAAAGGTTTTACCGGCATAGCGGAGAAACTCAAGCCGCCCCATCTGGTCGATCTCCTTAACCATTATCTTTCCACGATGAGCGATATTATTCTGGAACAGAAGGGGACTATTGACAAATACCAGGGCGACTCGATTGTGTCTTTCTTCGGCGCGCCCCTTGAACTTGACGATCACGCCCTGCGGGCATGCACTGCCGGGATAATGATGAAGCGGGTGGAGGCCGAAGTGAACAGGTACGTGCTGGACAACGGGATAAGCCCGTCGCCGCTTCTGACCCGGATTGGCATTAACACCGGGGAAATGGTCGTAGGGAACATGGGCACGCAAAAGAAGATGAACTACACGATCATCAGCAACGCGGTAAACCTCGCTTCCCGGCTTGAAGGCGTGAACAAGCAATACGGGACCTGGGTTTTAGCCTCGGATTCCACGTTAAAGGAGACCAAAGGCCGTCTTCTTACCCGGCGTCTTGACCAGGTGAGGGTTGTGGGGATAAACGAGGTTGTGCGCGTCTATGAAGTGCTGGAACTGAAGGCCGAAGCCTCCGACGCCCTGTTTGAGCGTGTATATCTCTTTCACAAAGCCATGGATCTTTATGAGGCGGGCAACTGGAAAGACGCGCAGGACGCTTTTAACCAGGTTTTGAAGCTGTATCCGAACGACGGCCCTTCCCCTCTGTATCTGGAACGCTGCCGCCAATACATTGAGTTCCCGCCCGGAGCCGACTGGGACGGGATTGTCAATCTGACGGAAAAGTAATGCAAGGTCCCTATTTGGTAAACCTTACGGACAGTATGTTGCTCGCAGGCAGGGTTACGTAAGCGGTATTTAAATCGCTGCCTACGGTAACCGGTTCGTAAACGGGTTCCCCCCCGTTGTCCGAGGTTGATCTCATTGCCGTAACCGAGCGGATCTTAAAGCCGTCGGGAAGCTTAATTTTAACGGTTCCCATATCTGTCCCGCTGCTGCTGTCGGTACGAGTGGGGGTATACATGACCAGGCTGATTGCCTTTATGTTGTTATTGCTAAGGGATAAGTTTCTCCATGCTTTGTGCCTGGTTTCAAGTGTCTCTGCATAGAAATCGTCGTTCAGGGTTACAAACGCGGATATCTTGGGGCCTGTATTGCTGTTTGAGTATGAGGTCGGGTTAACACCGGCGGCGCTGCCGCTGACCGTAACGTCCACCCGCCCTGTCTCTTTGGCGAATTTGGCATAGTGGGACATGCCGTAGCCTCGGGGGAGAATCTGCCCGTCTGTAGTGCCGTATGTGGCGTCCCCTAACATGCTGTAAAAGCGTTTTGCTGTCCACCAGATAAAGGCGCTTTCATCGTTAAGCCTGAGCGTAAAGTCTATGTCGTTCATAAAGAACCATACAAAGGGCCATGTTGAATCATAGTCATAACCGTTTGAACCCGAGTTGATATTATGCTCGGTCATCCAGATTTCTTTCGGATCATCGGAATTGAATTGTGCGGAATTTTTGAAGAGGTCAGTGCTTATACCGCCTGAACGGCTTTCACTGTATATGTGACGGCCGTAAAGGTCAATGAATTCGCGCACGCCAGGGGCCAGCACGGTGTTAAGGCGGGTAATCTCGTTATGGGCTTCCCCGCTCATAGCCTGCACACTGGAAATCTGCCTGCCGCCGCCCCAGCCTTTTACTCCTTCCAAGAATCCGCCCTCAGCCTTCCACCAGTTCGCGTGTTCGGTGTCGGTATAGAGGCAGCCTTCATAATCCCCGTCCGGATAGGTCCACTCGTTTTGCAGGGAAAGAGTGTAAATCGGCGCTCCTTTTTCATACATAATTTGGGCGTAACGCCTGAGATAATCGGCAAACTCGTCATAGTTCGGTTTCTTTAGAAAAGCATCTCCGCCGCCGGCTGTTTTACCGTTGGTTTTCCACTCGGCGGGCGGGCTCCAGGGGGTTGCAAGCACATAGCCGTTGTACTTGTTTACAATTTTGACTTTTTCATAGTAATAATCGTGCCTCTTGTTCTTGACGGGCAATCTGTTATCCTTGTAAAAATCGGTGCCGGAAAATCTGGTTTCGTTGGCCACCAGCGCCCTCATCATCTCGTCAATATCCGTATTGTCGGGCGGGATCATAATGCGGGCTATGTTATACCCCAGATTCTCCGGGTTATACATTTTTTCAAAGTCGTCCAGATTGTCATCCGGAGCGTTAGACCAGGGCGTGGACATTCCGCCGAAACCCCGCACGTACTGTTTTTTTGTCTGGGTGACGGTAACCATATTCTGGGATTCTAAATCCTTCATTTCTGCGATTGTAATGGTTATGGGATCGCTGGCTTTGGTTACTGTTTGTTCGGCGGTAGTAAGGGTGATTTCTACATAAAAGAAATGTTCTTTCCTCTCAGTCGGCGTAAATGTATATTCCCTGCCGGTGGCGCCCTCAATCGGCTCGCCGCCTGTATTTGACGGGGTTGTATTTATGAACCATCGGTATGTAACGCCGTCTGGCATGGCTGTAACGCTTATTGTTATGGGATCTTCGAGTGAAAAATAAGACTCGTTCCTGGTCTGTTGGGTAATTTTTATAGAAGAATCTTCATTCTGATTTTGCACTGCTTCTACGGTATCCTGTTCGCAACCCGCCAAAACAAGCGCGAAAGAGGTAAGAATTACCGCCAAAACACATGTCATTTTCAAGTATTTTTTCATAAATTCACCCCCGATATTGTATATTTATTATAATTATAGTATTATTTTGAAAAGAAAACAAATTTATTGTACAATATTCCGGCATACTTATTATAAAGTATATTTCCGGGAATTTTTTTGGAGGAGTTTTATGAAAAATCGGAAAGGAATTGCGCTTGGTTTCGTTCTTTTTCTGGCGGTTTCAGCTATGATTTGTACTTTAATTGCCTGCAAAGGGAAAACGCCGGGCGGTCAGGCCGGAAAAACCTACATTTTGAAAATGTCAACACAGCTTGCCGAAACCAGCACCATGGTAAGCGGCTTCAAAGCCTGGGCCGAGGCCGTTAAACAGCGGACCAACGGCGGACTGACAATCGAAATTTACACGGCTGCCCAGCTCGGATCGGACGAGGATGTCATTGAACAGGCCCTGCAGGGCGCGAATGTGGCGGTTTTAACAGACGGCGGCCGCATGGCGAACTATGTAAAAGACATAGGCATTATCGGCATGGCGTATATCGCCGGCGATTATGACGAATTGAAGAAAATCACCGAGACAGAAACCTTTAAATCATGGGACGCAGCCCTGATTGGCGAAGGTATCAGGATGCTGAGTTACAACTGGTACGACGGTCCCAGGAATTTCTACACAAACAAGGTGATCAATACCCCCGCCGACCTTAACGGCGTCCGTATCCGCACCCCCGGTTCACCGGTATGGGCGCGTTCCGTAGCGTCTCTGGGCGCGACTCCGGTCGCCATGCCCTGGAACGATTCGTATAACGCGCTGCAGGGCAAGGCGATTGACGGCGTGGAAGCCCAGTCAACCGCCGCTTATCCGCTCAGTATCTATGAAGTTACCAAATACCTGACCAAGACCGAGCATTTCCAGCTTGCCAATTTCATCATGTGCGGCGAGAAATGGTTCTCTGCCCTGCCCGCCGAATATCAGGCGATACTCATGGAAGAGTGCAAAAAAGCTTCTGTTGAGAACGCCGCGCAGATTTTGGCCTCAGCCGAAAATCTTGAAAAATTGATGGTTGAAAAGGGCATCACGATAAACCAGGTAAACAAGGCCCCTTTTGTCGCCGCAGCCGAGAAAGCCTATGACGAACTCGGGTTTAAACCCCTTCGGGATCAAATCTGGGCGGAAATAGGCAAAAAATAACACCGGACAGCAGGAGCGGCGTAGTATGAAAATCATCGGGGCAATATACCACGGCTTTTGCAAGGCAGAAGAGATAATAGTCGCGGTATTTGTAGCGGTAATCACTTTCCTGATTTTTATTTCCGCCATAGCCAGGGGCCTCGGTTATCCGATTAACTGGGCGCCGGATACGTCGCTGCTCCTTCTTTCCTGGGTAGTGTTTCTCGGGGCGGACAGCGCCCTCCGCAGGGCGGATTTTATCAGGGTGGACATGTTCTTGCTGCGTTTCCCGTCTAAACTGCAAAAATTTTTGTATTATTTTTATTATACCGTTGTTATTTTATTCCTGTTATTGATTATACGGTTCGGCATACCCTTGAGCCTTGCGAACGCGAAACGGAATTTTCAGGGCATGGAGATATCGTATTCATGGGCGACCGTCAGCGCGCCTGTCGGGGCTTTCCTGATGATTTTTACAATTTTATTGAAACTTAAAAGGCGCTGGAAAGAAAAACAAATTAAATCCGAAGGCAAGGAAGCGATCTGATGGGAATAGTCGCCGTTGTCTTTATAATACTGCTGTTTACGGGAATGCCGGTCGCCTTTACCATAGGCATAGCAGGTACGGTGTTTTTTTTGCTGAACCCCCAGCTTCCCCTGTCCATTGTGGTGCAGAAGGTGGTCAGCCCGGCGCAGAATTTTACCATGCTGGCTATTCCCCTCTTTGTATTTGCCGGAAATTTGATGAACAATACCGGAATTACAAAACGCCTGGTCAAACTTTCCAACGTGCTTACAGGCCACATGTACGGGAATATCGCCCAGGTGTCCTGCGTGCTTTCAACCCTGATGGGCGGCGTGTCCGGTTCCGCAGTTGCCGACGCCGCTATGGAATCCCGCGTCCTGGGGCCGGAGATGACCAGGCGGGGCTACGCGAAAGGCTATTCTGCGGCGGTTAACGGCTTTAGCTCTCTGATTGTCGCCACCATACCGCCAAGTATGGGGCTTATTATCTACGGTTCTGTGGGCGGGGTATCAATAGGTCGCCTTTTTACCGGCGGTTTTGTTCCCGGCATTATCATGGCAATACTAATGATGGTTACCGTGCATTTCACCGCCAAAAAGCGCGGGTATAAACCCGACCGCCCCAAACCCGCCTCGCTTCTGGAAGTTTTCCGCGCCCTGGTTGACAGTATATGGGCGCTTGTTTTTCCGGTGATCCTCATCGCCGGAATCCGCTTCGGTTTGTTTACCCCTTCGGAGTCCGGGGCTTTTGCCTGCGTGTACGCGATCATTGTGGGGATGTTCATTTACCGGGAACTTACCCCGAAGATTTTTTTGGAGACCCTCAAGGAAACCGCAAAAGACATAGGCGTGATCATGTTCCTTGTGTGCCTTTCCGGCGTTATCGGCTACGGCATCGTGTACGACCGTGTGCCGCAGAAGCTGTCCGTTTTCCTCATGGACGTCAGTTCAAACCAGTATATCATGCTGTGGATAGTCATCGGGATATTGGTAGCGGCGGGCATGTTTATTGAAACAACGGTTGTCGCCCTGCTTATGACCCCCATTCTGCTGCCCGTGGTGACCAGTCTCGGCGTGGACCCCGTGCAGTTCGGCCTGATAATGATGACCACAGTCACTATGGGCGTAATGACTCCCCCTGTAGGCATTGCCCTGTACACCACTTCCACCATTATGGGATGCAAGCCTGAGGAAACGGCGAAGGAGTCGCTACCTTTTATTCTTGCGGTGATTGCGGTAGTATGTATTATGGTCTTTTTTAAGGACGCGGTTTTGTTTATACCGAATTTGGTCTTCGGAGCCGCAAAATAATTAAGGATATTAAAAGGAGATTAATTTGAGTATCATCAGAGACAAATCACTGGCCCCGGCGGGTCTCGCGAAAATAAACTGGGTTAAAGATTTCATGCCCGTTCTGAACCAGCTTGAGAAAAGGGTGTCGAAGGAGCAACCCTTGAAGGGCCTTAAAGTGGCTATAAGCGTTCATCTGGAAGCGAAAACCGCCTATCTGGGCCTTGTGCTGAGGGAGGCGGGAGCGCAGATCGCGGTTACAGGCTCCAACCCCCTTTCCACCAAGGACGAGATATGCGCCGCGCTGGACAGCCTGGGGGTGGACGTATACGCATGGTACGGCGCGACGGAAAAGGAGTACCACGACCACCTTGTAAAGACGCTGGAGTTCTGCCCGGACATTATCATTGACGACGGCAGCGACCTGGTGAGCCTGCTCCACGACGAAGTGCCGCAGTACGCGAAGAACCTGCTCGGCGGCTGCGAGGAGACCACGACGGGCGTCCACCGCCTGCGTGTCCGCAGCGACGCCGGAAAGCTGAACTTCCCGATGTTCGCCGTTAACGACGCCAAATCCAAATACCTCTTTGACAACCACCACGGAACCGGTCAGACGACCTGGGAAGCGATAATGTACACCACCAACAACATGGTTTCGGGCCGCACCGTTGTGGTCGCCGGATACGGTCATTGCGGTTCGGGAATAGCGAGCAGGGCCAAGGGGCTGGGCGCGAACGTAATTGTCACGGAGGTTGACCGTTTCAAGGCGCTGGAAGCCCTCATGGACGGTTTCCGTGTAATGCCCATGATGGAAGCCGCCAGGTTAGGCGACATTTTTGTCACCGCCACAAGCTGCAACAAGGTTATTACGACTGAACATTTTAATGTAATGAAAAACAACGTGCTTCTTGCCAACTCGGGTCACTTCGACGTGGAAGTGGACAAGGCCGCGCTGGAAAAGCTCTGCGTGAAAAAAGAAAACCGCAAGCCGTTCATTGAAGGCTACCACCTGCCCAACGGCAAGGTGCTGAATTTACTGGCCGAGGGCCGTCTTGTCAACATTGTGGCGGGTAACGGGCATTCGGCTGAAATTATGGATTTAAGTTTCGGCATTCAACTGCTCGGCGTTCTGCATGTGGCAAAAAACGCCAAACAGCTCAAGCCCATGTTATACGACATTCCGAAGGAAATCGACGAGGAGATATGCCGCATCAAGCTGGAAGCTCTGGGTATCAGCATTGACTCCCACACAGCGGAGCAGTTGGCGTATTTAAGCAGCATGTGAATCAAATAACAGGTAACAGATAACAAAGAGCAAAGAGCAATGAGCAAAGTAAGAGTTCTGTTCGCTTACTGATTACGCTCTTCCTTTGTTACCTGTTATTTGCTATTTGTTACCTGTTTTCCCTTGACTCTTTTTTTTTCTTGCTTTACAATTGCTAATTGAGTAATTAGTAATTGGGGAATTAGCAAATGTTCGTTGGAAGAAAATATGAGCTTGCGGAACTGGAAAGGTACTACAAAGAAGGTTCGTTTAATTTTTCGGTTTTTTACGGCAGGCGGCGTGTCGGGAAAACTACCCTGATAAACAAATTCAGGGAAAACAAGAGATCGATCTATTTTACCGCGATGGAAACTACCGCCAGGGAGAATCTTGATTTATTGTCCGTTCAGATTCTCAGGCTTCTCGCCCCGCAGGCTCCAAAAAATTCCTTTTCGTCGTTTCTTGACGCTTTTGAATATTGTTTTAAGGCTTCTGCCAAAAAAAGGCTCGTTCTGGTAATTGACGAATATCCCTATCTTGCGGAAAGCGAAAGGTCCGTATCATCGCTGCTCCAGACGCTTATTGACAAGTACCGGGAAAGTTCGCGTCTTTTTTTAATACTTTGCGGTTCTTCAATGTCGTTTATGGAAAACCAGGTGCTTGGGTATAAAAGCCCTTTGTACGGGCGGCGTACTTGCCAGTTCAAAATCCAGCCGTTTAATTATTATGAATCGGCGCAGATGCTTCCGGCGTTTAATAACGTCGAAAAGATAATGCTCTACGGGATTGTCGGCGGCATTCCCGAATATCTGTCGCGGGTAAACAACAAGCTGTCTCTGGCGCAAAATGCGGAAGCGCTTTTCTTTAATCCCTCGGGGCGGCTTTTTGAGGAACCTTCCAACCTGCTCAAGCAGGAACTGCAATCCCCCCAGACATACAACGGGATTATTACGGCGATAGCCTCCGGCGCGTGCAAGGTAAATGAAATCGCGTCAAGGGCGGGCATAGAGACAAGCCAATGCAGCAATATGCTCGGCACATTGGCAATTTTGGGTATTGTTAAAAAAGAATATCCGGCGGGCAGCGTGAAGCCGTCAAGAAAAACGATTTACCGTCTTTCGGACAATATGTTCCGTTTCTGGTATCGTTTTGTGCTGCCTGAATTAAGCAGGATTTCAATGGGTTACGGGAAACAGGCGTGCGCCGAAATATTCGGAAGGCCGGAATCGGGAGGTGTTTTTGAAACATATATGGGTCCGGTTTTTGAAGATTGTTCCATTCAGTATCTGTGGCGTTCCGCCAAAAATAAATCCAGTTTTAAATATATCGGCAGATGGTGGGGTGCAAATCCAAAAGAGAAACATGAAGAAGAGATTGACATTCTGGCGGCGGACGGTCGCGGAAATACGCTTTTTGGCGAATGTAAATGGAGAAATATCCGCATAGGGAATGACGTTCTTGCGGAGCTTATCCGCAAATCCGGGTTGTTTCCGGATTCGCTAAAAAAGAAATATATTCTTTTTTCCAAATCAAGTTTTTCAGGCGAATTAATTAAAACAGCCGATCAGCGTGGTGATACCGAACTGGTCAGTCTCTCTGATTTGCTAATTGAGTAATTAGTAATTTGACGATTAGCAAATTATCATTGGAAGAAATCGTATTTTTTCTCTTCCCTCTGCATCTGCACATGCACCTGCGCCTTCGCGTTCTCTGCGAGATATTTTTTATAAAATTTTAGAATTTGCAGGGTATAAAAATTCATAAAAAAGGTCAAACACAATTTCAAACGAAAAGGAAAGAATGACGTAATGAAAAAATCAAGAAAAAAAATTGTATTTTTTTCTTTTTTTCTTGATTAAACAATAATTCATTGTTATACTAAAATAAATTACATGGTTGCCAGGGAGAATTTATGGATAAGTCGGCGGTTTTTACGATAAACGGAGAACGGGCGGAAGGCGGGGCCGGAAGAAAACTGCTTGATTTTCTCAGGGAAGACCTGCGCCTGACCGGTACGAAAAACGGCTGCGGCTCCGGGGCCTGCGGGGCCTGTACTGTCCTGCTTGACGGAAAGCCCGTCCGTTCCTGTGTTACCCCTTTAAGCAAAGTCGAAGGCAAGAAAGTTATCACCATAGAGGGGCTTTCGCAGCGCGAAAAAGATGTGTACGCCTTTGCCTTTGCCGAAGCCGGAGCGGTGCAGTGCGGCTTCTGTATCCCCGGCATAGTGTTAAGCGCAAAATCCCTCATTGATGCCGACATTGATCCCCCGGAAGAGGCAATCCGCAAGGCTATTCGTTCCAATATATGCCGCTGCACCGGTTATAAAAAAATCATTGACGGGATAAAGATCGCCGCCGGGCTTTTCAGGGATAACAAACCGGTTCCGGAAAGATGTTTTTCCGGCAAAATGGGCGAGAATATGCACCGCCCCGACGCTGTTGTTAAGACGCTTGGCCTGGGAAAATACGTTGACGACCTTGTTTTTGACGGGATGCTCCACGCCTCGGCAGTCCGTTCCGCGCATCCCAGGGCGAAGGTTTTGAAAATCGACGCAAGCGCGGCCCTGGCTCATCCTGACTGCGTTTCCGTGCTGACCGCGAAAGACGTGCCGGGCAATAACAAAATAGGGCATCTTTCTTTTCTTTCCGATTACGATGTTATGATCGCCGAGGGATCAATTACCCGCTTTATCGGCGACGCGCTTGCGCTGGTTGTGTGCAAGCATAAGGAAAACCTTGACGAAGTAAAGGCGCTTGTAAAAATTGACTACGAAGTCCTTGAGCCTTTGACCAGCCCTCAGGCGGCAATGGCCGATGGCGCGCCGCTGATCCATGATAAAGAAAAGAATATTCTTTCGCATGAACACCTGGTGCGCGGCAACGCGGACGATGTGCTGGCGAAATCAAAATACGTTGTAAAAAATCATTACTCGCTGCCCTTTACCGAACACGCCTTTATGGAACCTGAGTGCGCCATCGCCATGCCAGACGGTGCGGACGGGCTTGCCCTGTATTCGGGGGGGCAGAGCGTTTACGACGAACAGCGGGAATGTTCCCGAATGTTGGGAATCCCGAAAGAAAAACTCCATGTTATGAGCCAGTTTGTAGGCGGCGGATTCGGCGGGAAAGAGGACATGAGCGTTCAGCATCACGCCTGCCTTGCCGCGTGGGTTTTAAAAAAGCCGGTAAAGGTATTGCTATCGCGGCAGGAAAGCATCAACCTGCATCCCAAACGCCACGCCATGGAAATTGAGCTAACCACCGGCTGCGACGAGAACGGCAGGCTCACCGCGATGAAGGCGGAGGTTGTGGCCGATACAGGGGCGTATGCCAGCCTCGGCGGGCCTGTGTTACAGCGGGCATGTACCCACGCCGCCGGGCCGTACAACTATCAGGTGATCGATATTGACGGGAAAGCGGTGTACACAAACAATATTCCCGGCGGCGCGTTCCGGGGATTCGGTGTGCCGCAGACCTGTTTTGCCACGGAGAGCAACCTGAACCTGTTAGCTGAAATGGTCGGTATCAGCCCCTGGGAGATCCGTTACCGCAACGCCGTAAGGCCCGGGCAGGTTCTGCCCAACGGGCAGATCGCCGGTGACGACGTTGAACTGGAAGCCTGCCTTTTGGCGTTGAAGGACGTGTATGAAAAGGCTTTTGCCGAGACCCAATATGCGGGCATTGCCTGCGCTTTCAAAAATTCGGGCGTAGGTGTCGGCCTGCCCGATATAAGCCGCTGTATTCTTTCTGTCGAACAGGGGATGATCCACATCAGGACCAGCGCAGCCTGTATCGGCCAGGGCCTTGCCGCCGTAACCACCCAGATCGCCTGCGAGACTTCGGGCTTGCCGCCCTGTCTCTTTATCGCCGAAGCTCCGGACACAAAGCGCACCCCCAACGCGGGAACCACCACCGCATCCCGCCAGACCGTTTTCACCGGAGAGGCTACAAGACAGGCGGCGCTAAAACTCAAAGAGGCGCTGGCGAAGGCTAACCTCTCAGAACTTGAGGGCCAGGAATTCTACGGCGAGTATTCCGGCGTGACCGATCCTATAGGCAGCGATAAGCCAAATCCGCTGAGCCATATCGCCTACGGTTACGCCGCCACGGTCGCAATCCTTGACAAAGAGGGCAAGGTGAAAAAATTTGTCGCCGCCTACGACATCGGTTCGGTGGTGAATCCAAATAGTGCCGAGGGCCAGGTTGAAGGCGGCCTGTTGATGGGCATGGGCTATGCCCTCACCGAAGATTTCCCCATTGAAGGTGGCTATCCTAAGGCCAAGTATGGAACCCTGGGCCTTATCCGCGCCACAGAAACGCCGCAGATGGAGATCGTTTTTATAAAGCCGAAAAATCCGCCGACCCTTGCCTGCGGCGCGAAAGGGGTAGGGGAGCTTGCCACGATTCCGGTAACTCCCGCCATTGCCGGGGCGTATTACGCGAAAGACGGGAAGCTTAGGGCGAAGCTGCCGATGGAAGATACGTTTTATCGAAAGAGCAAAGAGCAGTGAGCAATGAGCAAAGTAAGAGGGGGGGAGTATCTTAACTTTGCTATTTGCTATTTGCTATTTGTTATTTGATTATGGGGGATAAATTTTATGGCGACAAAACACAAAGGCCAGCATGTAAAACCGGTTATCAACAAGCTCTCGGTGTCTGACAGGCTGATTCTCGATTCGTACACGACTACAATGGAAGGGCTTGCGGCTTATTTCGGAGAGGCTTTTGAATTTGTGTTACACGACATTACCGATTTTGATCATTCCATAATAAAGATCATCAACGGCTCCCATTCGGGCCGAAAGAAAGGCTCCCCCATCACGGACTTTGCCCTTTCCATGCTGGAAAAGATACAGGAAAATGACGCTTCCAAACCGTACATGTGCTACACGTCCAAAAACAAGTACGGCAGGCCGGTCAAGTCCTCCACAATTGTAATCTTCGGGGACAGGAAAAAAGTCATCGGCCTGTTATGCGTCAACCTTTATCTGGACAGCCCTCTAAGCTTGCTTTTGCAAAATTTCTCCCTTGGTTCCGGGACGGATTATGTCACCGAGAATTTTTCAAACGATTCGGACGAGCTTATCGTGCGGGCGCTGGAAAAAGTCAAAAGCGAAGCGGATGCCGACGATTCGGTTCCATCGCACCTTAAAAACAAGGAGATTGTAACGGTTCTTTACCATCAGGGTATCTTCAAGCTGAAAAACGCGGTGCAGGTTATTTCAAAGGAACTGGGGGTATCCAAAGGCACGGTATACCTTCACATCCGGGCACTGGAAGAAAAAAATTGACTAAAAAATAGTTTAGTGTTATACTAAAATATATTGAAGGAGAAGATTATGAAAATTATCCAGACAAACGCGGCTCCGGCAGCCATAGGGCCTTATTCCCAGGCTATTGTTTCGGGAAACATGGTTTTTACATCCGGACAGATACCCCTGTCACCGCAGGACGGTCAGGTGTCAGGTTCGTCAATCACAGAACAGACCGAACAGGTTATAAAAAACCTCGGGGCGGTTCTGGAAGCAGCGGGATCATCATTCGCCAAAGTGGTAAAAACCACGTGCTTCCTCGCGGACATGAACGACTTTGCCGCCTTTAACGAGGTGTACGCGAAATACTTTACCGGGAAACCTTCCCGTTCTACCGTGGCGGTCAAACAGCTTCCCAGAAGCGTGCTGGTGGAAATTGAAGCGGTGGCGGAAATATGAGAGAGCCGATTAAATGGGCATGTAACGAAATGCCCAAAACAGATTGCTCCAAAAGCCTCTCCCTCATGACACCTAACGAGATGGAAAAGGCCTGCGGCTTTCACAGGAGTTTCCCCCAGTATTCCCGAACGCCGCTGGTAAACTTGTCCAACCTTGCAGGGCTTTTCGGAATAAAGGGAATCCATATAAAGAATGAGTCCTTTCGTTTTGACCTCAACGCCTTCAAGGTGCTGGGCGGTTCTTACGCCATCGCGAAGTATATCGCCAAACGCCTCGGTAAAGACATCGCCGAAATTGACTACGATACCCTGATTTCAGCCGAGACCAAGAGTAAGTTAGGCGACATTACTTTTTATACAGCCACTGACGGCAATCACGGCAGGGGCGTGGCGTGGGCGGCTAACAAACTGCGGCAGAAGGCCGTGGTTTTCATGCCCAGGGGTTCCTCGCACATTCGATTGCAGGCCATTCTTAACGAGGGGGCCGAGGCGACAATCACCGATTTCAATTACGATGACGCGGTGCGGCTGGCGAACAAGAAAGCGTCGGAAGACCCGAACGGCGTGGTGGTGCAGGACACAGCCTGGGACGGCTATGAGGAAATTCCTGGCTGGATCATGCAGGGCTACGGTTCCATGGCAGTGGAGGCAATGGCGCAGTTAAAGGAATCCGGTGTAGAACGGCCCACCCATGTTTTTGTACAGGCCGGAGTTGGTTCTTTGGCGGGCGCGGTAATCGGCTATTTTACCAACCTCTTCCCGAATAATCCCCCGGTGATGACCGTGGTGGAAGCGTCTGCCGCAAACAACCTTTACATCTCCAGCATAGCGGGAAAACTCGTGGGCGTTAAGGGAAATCTTTCTACCATTATGGCCGGTCTTGCCTGCGGAGAGGGTAACACGATTTCATGGGAGATTCTGAAAAATCACGCGAAATTTTTTGTCTCCGCGCCCGACTGGGTAGCTTCGCGCGGGATGAGGGTGCTGGCGGTTCCCGTCAAGGGAGACGAAAAAGTTATCTCAGGCGAATCCGGCGCGGTAACTATGGGTTTACTGTTTACCCTTTTGCGGAATGACGACTACCGCGACTTGCGGGAAGCCCTGGGCCTTAATTCCGAATCGGTGGTATTGCTGTTCAGTACGGAGGGCAACACGGACCCCGAAAAATTCCGTGACGTAGTCTGGGACGGGGAGTATCCCAGCGGGCACTAAATGCGCTTGTTAAGCGCAACGCGGCGGGTTTAACCGCTGGAAAAAATTATAGCAAGGAGTTAAATATGCTGGATTTTACCGCTATCAAAAATGCCGCTAAAGGTTATGAAGCGGACATGACAAGGTTTTTAAGGGACCTTATCCGGATTCCCGGTGAAAGCTGCGGTGAAAAGGAAACCGCCGCCCGCATCGTGGAAGAAATGAAAAAAGTAGGCTTTGACGAGGCCGGTATCGACAAGATGGGCAACGTCATAGGCTACATGGGGCACGGCAAGACGCTTATAGCTTTTGACGGCCACATCGACACCGTGGGCATAGGCAATCGTGACAACTGGAAGTTCGACCCCTACGAGGGTTTTGAGAGCGAAACCGAGATCGGCGGGCGGGGCGCTTCGGATCAGCTTGGCGGGCCGGTAGCCGCGGTCTACGCGGCGAAGATCATGAAAGACCTGGGGCTTCTCAACGACAAATACCGCGTCATGGTAAGCGGCACGGTGCAGGAGGAGGACTGCGACGGACTGTGCTGGGAATACATGATAAAAGAAGAAAAGATCAAGCCCGAGTTCGTGGTGATCACCGAGCCGACTAACGGCAACATCTATCGCGGGCAGAGGGGCCGCATGGAGATCCGCGTCGAAGTGAAGGGGATTTCCTGCCACGGTTCCGCGCCCGAGCGAGGCGACAACGCGATCTACAAGATGGGGGAAATTATCGCCGAAGTCAAAGCGTTGAACAAAAAGCTGAAAAAAGACAAGTTCCTCGGCAAGGGGACGCTGGCTGTTTCGCAGATCTATTTCAGTTCCCCGAGCCGTTGCGCCGTTGCCGACATGTGCGCCATTTCCATTGACCGCCGTCTGACAGTCGGCGAAACCTACAAAAGCGCCCTCGCGGAAATAGCCGCCCTGCCCAAGGTCAAGGAGTACAAGGCCAAAGTCACCATGTACAAGTACGATCTTCCCAGTTACACCGGCGTGGTGTATCCCATCGACTGTTACTTCCCCACCTGGGTCATACCGGAAGATGCCGAACCGACAAAGGCGATGGTAAAAGCCTATAAAGAAATGTTCGGCAAGCCCAAAGTTGACAAGTGGACTTTTTCGACTAACGGCGTTTCGATCATGGGCCGGAACAAAATCCCCTGCATAGGCTTCGGCCCCGGCAAGGAAGAGCAGGCCCACGCCCCCAACGAAAAGACCTGGAAAGCCGACCTTGTCCGCTGCGCCGCCGTGTACGCAGCGTTGCCGAGCGTCTACACAAGCGGAGAACTGGACGAACCAAAGAGCAAGGAGAAAAGAGCAAAGAGCAAAAAAAAATGAGGAATTAGGAAGGAGGAATGAGGAATAAATCGTGGGTAGGAAATCGGGGCATGAAACCAGGAAGGCTATTCCTAACTCCTAATTCCTAATTACTTTGTTAGCTGTTATCTGAAATTACAAGGAGAGAAAGATGGCTTACATTAATCAGTACGCGTCCAGGTTGGATAAACTCAACTTTAAGGACATGTTCGGCGGGGATTTCTTCCTGACATGGGAAAAATCCTACGATGAAATTCTTGCTACCTTTACGGTGGCTGATGCCCTGCGCTGGCTGAGGGAGAACAACATTTCTACCCGGATTTTCGATTCGGGACTCGGCGTTTCCCTGTTCAGGGACAACTCAACCCGCACCCGTTTCAGCTTCGCCTCGGCCTGCAATTTGCTGGGCCTGGCGGTTCAGGATCTGGACGAGGGGAAATCACAGATCGCCCACGGAGAGACCGTGCGGGAAACGGCAAACATGATTTCCTTTATGGCGGACGTTATCGGCATAAGGGACGACATGTACATCGGTAAGGGTAATACCTATATGCGCGAAGTGGCGAAGGCTGTACGCGAGGGCCACATTGACGGCAACCTTGAACAGTGCCCCACTCTGGTGAACCTCCAGTGCGACATAGACCATCCCACACAGGCAATGGCAGACATGAACCACATCATCCACCACTTCGGCGGAATTGACAAACTCAAGGGAAAGAAAGTCGCCATGACATGGGCGTATTCGCCCTCTTACGGAAAACCCCTGTCCGTGCCCCAGGGCGTAATCGGCCTTATGACCCGCTTCGGCATGGAGGTTCATCTCGCCCACCCCGAGGGCTACGAAGTAATGCCCGAAGTAGAGGCTGTGGCGAAGAAAAACGCGGAGTTAAGCGGAGGCAAATTCACCAAATCAAATTCCATGCGGGAAGCGTTCAAGGACGCGGAGATTGTGTATCCCAAGAGCTGGGCTTCCTTCGCCGCGATGGAGAAACGGACAAATCTGTACGGCAATAACGATTTTGACGGAATAAAGGCCCTGGAAAAAGAACTGCTTGCCCAGAACGCCAAACACAAGGACTGGGAATGTACCGAAGACCTGATGAAGGCGACCAAAGACGGCAAGGCCCTGTACCTGCACTGCCTTCCCGCCGACATTTCAGGCGTTAGCTGTAAAGAAGGGGAGGTTGCCGCCACTGTCTTCGACCGCTACCGTATCCCGCTTTACAAGGAGGCGAGCCACAAGCCCTACATCATCGCCGCGATGATCTTCCTTGCAAAAATTAAGTGTCCGCAGGAAACCCTGATGAATATGGTTTCGCGGAATAACCCCCGCCATTTCAGCTAACATTATGAAGAAGCGCATAGTAATTGCCCTGGGCGGGAACGCCCTTGGGGATAACCTGAAAGAACAGATGGAGGCGGCCAGGGTAACTTCCGGCGCCATAGTCGATCTGGTTGAGGAGGGCCACGAGATCGTTGTGGTTCACGGCAACGGCCCGCAGGTGGGGATGATTGAAACCGCCTTCGAGACCGCCGCCAAAGCCGACAAGCATTTCCCTGTGCTGCCCATGTCGGTCTGCGTTGCCCTTAGCCAGGGTTATATCGGGTACGATCTGCAAAACACGCTCCGCATGGAACTTGACAACAGGAAAATAAAAAAACAGGTCGCTACAATTATTACGCAGGTTGAAGTTGATCCCGCTGACAAGGCCTTTGAAAATCCGACCAAGCCCATAGGCGGTTTTATGAGCAAAGAAGATGCGGAAATCCTTAAATCGAAGGGTATTCCGGTGATGGAAGATGCGGGCAGGGGCTGGCGGCAGGTTGTGGCTTCGCCGAAACCGGTCAACATCATTGAGGCTGAAACCGTCAAGGCGCTGCTGGCAGCGGGGCATATCCCCATTGCTGCGGGCGGAGGGGGGATTCCCGTCGCCATGCGGGACGGACAGTACAGGGGCATGAGCGCCGTGATTGACAAGGATTTTTCTGCGGCGAAACTCGCGGAACTTATCGAAGCGGACATGCTGATCATTTTAACTGCGGTTGAAAAAGTTGCGGTTAACTTTGGCAAGACGGATCAAAAGTGGCTGGACAGCATGACGGTTGCCCAGGCGGAACAGTACATCGCCGAGAACCAGTTTGCCAAAGGCTCAATGCTTCCAAAGGTGCAGGCATCAATTGCTTTTGTAAAGTCGAGCGCTTCGCGGGGCGGGACGCATAACGCGCTTATTACCCTGCTCACAAAGGCGCGTGACGGAATCGCCGGAAAAACCGGAACAAGGATAACGCAGTAAACATTTTTATGGAGGAAAAAATTATGTCAAAAGGTACAGACAATCGCGCATTGATCTTTCAGCTTGACGGGAGACCGCCTTTAAGCGCCGCAATTCCAATCGGATTGCAGCATGTGTTCGCCATGTTTATCGGAAACCTGGCCCCGATATTGGTGCTGTCAAACGTAGTAAGCGCCACTACCGGAAACGTAATCATAACACCGGAACAGCGAATGATAATGTTACAGTGCTGTATGTTCGCTTCCGGCGTGGCAACCCTGGTTCAGCTTTATCCCATAAGGGTGGGCAATATCCAAATCGGCGCGAGGCTTCCCATCGTTATGGGAACGTCGTTCGGTTTTATGCCGACTTTGAGCAGTATCGGCGCGGAATACGGAATAAGCGTGGTTTTGGGTTCGGTTATCGCGGCATCCCTTGTGGAAGTCTTTATGGGCGTGTATATAAAATACATAAAAAAATTCTTTTCCCCCATTGTCATCGGCTCGGTGCTTATGTCTATCGGGCTTTATCTTTTGCCAGTAGGTGTCACATACTTCGGGGGCGGAGCCGGAGCGGGTCCGCAATTCGGTTCATGGCAAAACCTTCTTATGGGCAGTGTCGTATTTCTTGTCATTGTTCTTTTACAACGGCTGGCGAAAGGAACGCTCAAAGCGTCTGCCATTCTTATCGGTATAATCGTTGGATACATTTTAGCGATTATTTTGGGGCAGGTTAATTTCACCCCTGTCGCAAATGCAAAAGTGTTTGCCCTTCCCATACCGTTCAGGTCTGGATTGGTGCCGTCATTCCAACTGCTTCCAATTCTCTCTATGGCGATAATGGTTGTGGTATCGGGGATTGAAACAATGGGGCATGTAAACGGCATGACTATGGCGGTTTGGGACAGGCAGGCGGCCAACAGCGAAACGCAAGGCGCGCTGCTTGCCGACGGTTTTGGAAATATATTCTCGGCGATCTTCGGCGTTTTGCCCAACACTTCGTTTGGGCAGAACATAGGCATTGTCTGCATAACCAAAGTTGTCAACAGATTTTGTATTTTCATAACGGCGATTGTGCTTATCCTCGCAGGGTTTTCCCCCAAGGTCGGGGCGGTTTTATCAGTTATGCCCAACAGCGTATTGGGCGGCGCAGTGATTACCGTATTCGCCATGATCATGCTGAACGGAATAAAAATGATCGCCAAGGCGGGATTCTCCGAAAGAAACGTATTCATTCTCGCCCTTACATTCGGTGTCGGCTATGCTATCGGAAATAACTCCCGATTGGTAGAAAAACTGCCATTCGTATTAAATTTTATTTTCAAAAATCCTACTGTCGCGGTGTGTGTGATTTCCATGACGCTGAACCTTATCTTCCCTCTTTCTGAGGAAGACAAGGCTAAGGCCGCAGAAGCCGCTAAAGGCGGGGATTAACCCCTTAGGAGGAAGTTATGAGCGAGATAATGAGGCCCATCCCCTTTCCCGAGTTGATACGCTGGGTGAGGGGCGAGTATAAAAACCACGGTTCGGTTTTCGGTATACGAAAAGATAAATTTTTCCGTCCGGTGAATTCCAACGGAGTTGAATTGTTTGGGACGAAAATAAAGACTCCAATCGGCCCGGCGGCCGGCCCCAATTCACAACTCGCTCAGAACATCCTCGCGGCATTTCTTGCGGGTGCGCGTTTTATGGAACTCAAAACCGTGCAGACAAAGGACGGCGAAGAACTGCGAAAATGCGTGGCCCGACCGTGCATCAACACCGTTGACGAAGGCTACAATGTGGAATGGTCAACCGAGTTGACCGTGCCCGAGGCATACGAAGAGTACATCAAAGCGTGGTTTTTATGCCATATATTCGCAAAAGAATTTGATATTGACGATTCTGCCAATGTTATTTTCAACATGAGCGTCGGTTACAGCTATGACGGAATTAAATCGAAAAAGATCGATTCGTACATTGAAGGGATGAGAAACGCCAAAAATACGGAAACATGGAAGAACTGTTACGATTACATTGCGTCTAACACAGCTTTGTTTGAGCGTTTTACAAAAAAAGATCTGGACGCTGTTTCTCCTGTTGTTTCAACCAGCATTACCCTTTCGACGCTTCACGGCTGCCCGAAGGAAGAAATAGAAAAAATCGCCGCGTATCTCATTAACCAAAAAGGCCTGCACACCTACGTTAAATGCAATCCCACGTTGCTCGGGTTTGAAACAGCCCGCAAGCTGTTAGACGAAATGGGCTACGGTTATATTGTTTTTGATGATCATCATTTCAAAAACGATCTCCAGTTTAACGACGCTGTAGAAATGCTAAAGCGTTTGCAGACGCAGGCGAAGGAACGCAAGCTCGGCTTCGGGGTGAAGATAACAAACACTTTCCCTGTGCAAATCAAGCGGAACGAACTGCCGGGTGACGAGATGTACATGTCGGGACGTTCTCTTTTTCCCCTGTCGGTCAATGTCGCGAAAAAATTGTCGCAGGCCTTTAACGGAGAGCTTCCCATTTCCTATTCGGGCGGCGCGGATTATTTCAATCTGAAGGAACTCCTTGAAACCGGCATTAGGCCGGTAACCGTGGCGACCACGATACTCAAACCCGGCGGCTATGAAAGGCTGCTCCAATTGGCGGAGTTGGCGGTGGAAACGGTGAACGCCATATCCGTCGCCGCGCCCGTCAATGTAAATGCCCTGAGCGCTTTTGCGGAATCCCTTCCGGCAAAAAGCAGATACCGCAAAGAGTACCGCCAGATTGGTTTGCGGAAAACCGAGAGCGCCCTGCCCCTGTTTGACTGCGCGAAAGCGCCCTGCCTTGACGGCGGTTGTCCCATTCACCAACGTATACCAGAATACCTTGCCGCCGTCGCCGCAGGCAATTATGACGAGGCTTTCAGGATCATCGCCTGTGACAATACCGCGCCTTCAATTACCGGGACTATCTGCGATCACCAGTGCCAGTACAGGTGTACGCGCCTTGATTATGAGGATTCCCTGCAAATAAGAATGGCGAAAATGCTTGCCGCCGATAAAGCGCAGGCGGCATTTATTTCTTCGCTGCGAAAGCCTGAAATTAAAACAGATAAATCCGCGGCTGTTATAGGCGCGGGGCCTGCGGGTATCGCGGCTGCTGTATTCCTGCGGCGTAACGGCGTGCCTGTGACTGTGTATGAAAAGCGGGATAAACCCTTCGGCATTGTGCGTTATGCGATTCCGTCATTCAGAATTAAAGAGGAAGCGATAAACCGCGATTTTCAGATGGCTGAAAAACTCGGCGTGGAATTCCTTTTTAACCAGCCCGAGAATTATTCGCTTGACGAACTGCAAAAGAAGCATAATTTCGTTGTCATTGCCTCGGGCGCGTGGAAAGAAGGGGCTGCTGTGGTGAAATATGGACAGGAAAAGATTATCGATGCCCTGCGTTTCCTTGAGAACTCCAAAAAGACAAATTGCGGCCTTAATCTGGGACACAGTGTTGCGGTCATAGGAGGCGGGGACGTGGCAATGGACTGCGCCAGGGCCGCGAAACGGAACAGCGGCGTGGAAAGCGTTACCATAGTTTACAGGCGTACCAGGGAATTCATGCCTTCCCAGTACGAGGAGCAGGAACTGGCCCTTGCAGACGGCGTGGAAATCAAAGAACTTTTGGCCCCTGAAACCCGGACTAACACGATGCTCATCTGCGAGGTGATGCGCCTGGGCGATTATGATTCGTCAGGCAGGCGCGGTATTGAGGGGACAGGCAAAAAAGAGTCTCTGTATTTTGATACGATAATCGGCGCGGTGGGCGCGAGAGTTGACACCGAGGCTTTTACCCGTAACAACATTAAACTAAACGCGAAGGGCTTCCCCGAAGTAAACGCCAACTGTGAAAGTTCCGTCCCGAATGTGTACATTGCCGGTGACTGCAAAAAAGGGGCCGCGACCGTGGTCATGGCCATTGCCGATGCCAAGGCCGCAGCCTCGGACATTCTGAGAAAACTAAAACTCGAAGCTGATTTTTCAACAAAGCCCTCATGCGCCGTGTTAGCCGACATCTCTGACCTCTACTATAAGAAGGGTGTGATCAGCGAACTGAAACCGGACAACATCGACGCTTACCGCTGTCTTTCGTGTAACAGCCTCTGCGAGATTTGCGTTGACGTGTGTCCGAACCGTGCCAATGTGATGGTAGAATTGGAGGCAAGCAGCGGTTTAGGAATACATCAAGTCCTGCATATTGATAGAATGTGCAACGAATGCGGGAACTGCGCGATTTTCTGTCCCCACGCCGGAAAGCCGTATAAGGACAAGCTCACGATTTTCTGTTGCGAAGAGGATTTTGCCGAAAGCGAAAACGCCGGATTCCTTAAAACCGGCGCAGACACTTTCAAGATCCGTCTGGAAGACAAGTCAGTGCTGACTTATCGCAGGGGTGAGGACACGATCCCGAAACAATGGATCGCGCTTATTGATGTTGTTTTGTCGAAGTATGAATATTTGTTAGCATAGGGGTCTGCCATGATTTTAATAGGAAACGGAAAAATCGTAACCAGGAATAAGGCCTGCCCGTTCATCGAAAACGGCGCGGTGCTTGTTGACGGAAAGACCATAAAGGAAACAGGGGAAAGCTCCGCGTTACGCGCAAAGTACCCGGATGCCGAATTCATCGACGCGAAAGGGCGACTGGTAATGCCTGGCTTTATCAATACGCACATGCACTACTATTCAACTTTTGCGCGGGGCATTAGCCTGGGCGGGAAACCGGCTACCACTTTCGGCGAGGTGCTGACGGGCTTGTGGTGGCGGCTGGATAAACAGCTAACGCTTGACGACGTGTACTATAGCTGTATCGGCCCCATGATCGACGAAGTGCGATCCGGCGTTACCTCGGTAATAGACCATCACGCAAGCCCCTTTGCCGTTGAAGGCAGTCTTTTCAAAATCGCCGAAGCGGCAAAACTCTTCGGGCTTCGTAGCAACTTGTGTTATGAAGTCTCCGACCGCGACGGTGAAAAAATCGCCCTTGCGGGTATTAAGGAAAACGCCGATTTTGCCAAATACTGCAAAGAGCAGAATGACGACATGATAGGCAGCCTTTTTGGTATGCATGCCCAGATGACAATAGGCGAAAAGACTCTTGCGTTATGCGTTGAGGCCGCCAACAGCGCGGGTGTGGGTTTTCATATTCACGCCGCCGAGGGCATTGAGGACGTGGTGGATGCGGTTTCCAAATACGGGATGAGAGTCATTGAACGGCTTTACAAATCAGGCGTTCTTTCAAAAAAATCCATTGCAGTCCACTGCATACATATTACCCCTGAGGAAATGGACATGCTCAAAGAGAGCGGCGTTGCCGTGGTGCATAACCCCCAGTCCAACATGGGCAACGCCGTGGGCGTTTCGCCCGTGCTTGACATGCTGAAAAACGGAGTGCTTGTGGGAATGGGAACCGACGGTTACGCCGCCGATGTGCTTGAATCATACAAAACTGCGGCTATTCTTCACAAACACGCAAAGGGGTTGCCGTCTGTCGCCTGGGGGGAACCTCCCGCCATGCTCTTTGAAAACAACAAAACGATAATGGAGCGTTTTATCAAAGGCAAAGTCGGCGTTCTTGCAAAGGATCATTACGCCGATATAATTATCGTTGACTACAAAGGGCCGACTCCGGTGAACGCAAATACCATTAACAGCCATATCCTTTTCGGCATAACAGGCCGCCATGTTGACACGACTATGATCAACGGCAAAATTATCATGAAGGACAGGGTCCTGCTCAACATTGACGAAGAGGCGCTGACGGCGAAATCCAGGGTACAGGCGAGAAAACTTTGGGAGAGGATTTAGCGAGTGAGCAGTTAGCAGTGAATAATGAACAAAGTAAAGAAGGAAAAGAGCAGAGAGTTAGGCTAAATACCGTAATTTTCTGCTTTTTTAGTTGAAAAATTATAAAATAGTGGTATTATATAATTAGAGGTACTAATTATGAAAAAGACGAACGGATTTGCTTTAATTGGCGTTTTGGTATTGTCTGTAATAGTTGCTGCCGCAGGCTGTAAAAATGATAATGGAGAAGAAGGAAGTGATGATATAGACCCACAGCTTAAAATTGTTGAAGGGTTTACTTTTGAGAACTTTCCTAAAGTGGACGGTTCTACATCGGCAGAGCCGTTAAATATACTTATCGCCTGTAAATTATTGGGAATTAGGCATCAATGGGTAAGACATGAACATGACGGTTCATGGGGAATAGAGCCTGTTTTAAAATCGAAGAGCAATATCCAAAAGTTTGAGAACCTAATCAAAACTTCCCAAACACATCAATCAATTATCAATGTGATTGACAAAAAAGCAGACATTACAATTTCGGCGAGGAAAATGTCTCCCGATGAAAAAAATTATGCCGATGCCGCCGGAGTCACTTTATTTGAGAGCCCGATAGCTATTGACGCTCTTGATTTTATTGTTAATCCAAATAATCCGATAACATCGCTTACTATCAAACAAATTCAGGATATTTATACAGGAAAAACAACCTACTGGAATGAAGTTGGAGTAGATGGTATGGATTTTGAATTAAATGGTGTAATATACTCACGAGAAATAAAACCCTATGTAAGAAATAGGAATTCGGGAAGCCAGGAATTAATGGAATCATTGGTTATGAAAGATTTAGACATTATGCAACTTCCTATATCAGGCGAAGCAGTAATTCAAACCATGACGGGAGCATTAGATAGAGTCAATAAAGAGATTAACGCAATATGTTTCACTCCTTATTATTATAAGGAGTTTATTTTTAAGGATGCATCTGCAAAGGTTATTGCTATTGATGGAATATACCCCAGGAAAGAAACACTTATCAACAAATCATACCCTCTGGTTGCGGAAGTATACGCTGTTATCCGCTCAGATTTAGATACATCGTCAACGGCATATAAACTATACGAATTGCTTCAAACAGAAAAAGGAAAAGAAATTATCAGCGAAAGCGGATATGTGCCTAATTAACGTCCGGGGCTTGTCCGGCGACGGTGAGGAAGAACTATGTTTGGCTAATTGCTCAATGTGTGTTTTTTTTCTTGTATTTGTGGTATAATACCGGATATGAGACCGGAAAGAAACGATCCATGCCCATGCGGAAGCGGGAAGAAATATAAGAAATGCTGTTATCTCACAGAGCAATCTGCGGCTATTGAGAATCTCATGACATCAAAAGATACCTTAAAACAAGGTCCTTTAAGCTCCAATATGCAGAACGGTTATGACGACTTTGCCATGCAGGCATTGTTATTAAATGGCATTAACAATATGCGCAGGCTTGTTATGAATGAGAAACAGCATATTAAAGCATACCAGAAAATCCGGAAAATGCACGGCAAAATTGTCAGTGCCATGATTGAATATCATGATTCCGGCAAATTTACAAGGCGAATTGATACTGATAATGTTCCGGAAACAAAACCTGAGAATATACGTTTGCTGGAGACCAAATTCGATTTTAATACAGATGAGGGGAATCAAGCCTTTTATGATATGATGATATATAAAACGGTTTTGAATATGAACTGCATCACCGAAGATTTTATTCAGAATCACCATTATAAAAAGCATGAGGAAACAGAGTTTCTGCACAGTATGTTAGATTCAAAGCTCGGTTTGTTTGAGATTACCGGTACAGATATGGAAGAAGGGTATGCTTACATTAAAGATGTATTCACCGGCGATGAATACACAATAATTGACATAGCATTAAGCGGTCAGGAGAAGGAGCAGTACGATACTTATTACTTGTATACAAGGATTATTACATACCGTGATATAAGTTTTGGCAGCGGATTAAATCTGGCCTTCAATAAAACGGATAAATTTATCAAGAGCCATATATTGGAGCATAAAAAAGATTTCAACCCGAGAAGGGAATTCCTGAGATTCACACAGTTATATAACCACTATTCCAAATATAACGATAAATTTAAAGTTATTACCAACGAGCTATAATTAAGAAAACAGGCAAAGAAACTTTGGGAGAGGATTTGACAAATGAAAAGGGAAATAAGTTGTATTGACATTATTAGGGATGGATAATATAATTGTCTCATGAGAAAATTATTTATAATTTTTATTGTTGCATTTTTTTTGGGCACTTGCAAAAAAGAGAAAATCAATGATGAAAATATAACAATTATTAAGATAGAGGATGATACACAAGATAGCTCTAATGAAATATCAGGCTTTGATGCATCTGTTTATAAGTTAGATTATTACCAAATAGTGTTATTTAGTAAAAATATTATTATCAAGGAAAAATCATTGCCCGAAGAAAAATTAAATTCATTTCTTGATGAACAGTATGATATAAAATATATTGACACAAAAAATCATGCCACTAAGATAATCATTACAGATAAGTTCAGCAATACACGCATAATCCCAATAATTTTAGATGAAACAAAACAGAAAAAGATAGATGACGATATTATTATAAAAACTACAAATTATAGATGTTTTATTTTACATAGGATTTCCGGCTCTCGTTGGAAATTATTATTCGTTGACGAAATTAATCATGATACTAACGATCTTGGTGAAGTTGTTATTAAAGAATACGAATACCAAAATATGTGGTATCCTAGTGAATTTAAGGTTCTAATAACGCCGAATTTCTTTATTATAAAACATTGGGATATAGGTGGAGAAGAATATACATTAATAAATCGGGAAACAGGAGAATTTAGTACTATTGATACAGAAACAAGAGGTAAACATTAATCAAAATATTTGTTGACATCATATAAGAATTATGATATAATAAAGAATAAGATTGTAAATATAATAAGATTTTTATACGGACGAAGAGATTGGAAAAATATTTTAATGAATAATGAACCTGCCCGCTGATTACTTCTTTCCATACAGAAACTTGGCAGGCAATTCGTACCATTGACAAATGCCGTGGGTTATGAAACGATAATTTAAGAAGACTGATTCTTAAAAAGGCTTATCAAGGTGGAAAATATCGATCTTGTACGGCAGACGGTTGAAAGACTCAAACCTGTCGCCGTCAGACTGAGCGACGAACTTGCGGCGGCCCCTGAGCTTTCGGGCAAGGAGTATGAGGCAAGCAGGAAAATTGCCGGAATTTTGGAAAATGCCGGTTTTGCGGTTGAATATCCGTTCGACGGTCTGGAAACAGCGTTCAAGGCTTCGCTTGACAACGGCGGGGGGGCATCCGTCGCGCTTATGGTCGAGTACGACGCGCTGCCAGGAATCGGCCACGGCTGCGGGCATAATTTGCACGGGGCAATGTCTGTTTTGGCCGGACTGGCCCTGGCTGAACTAAAAGAATTATTCACGGGCAAGCTGTACCTTATCGGTACTCCCGACGAGGAAAAAGAGGGAGCCAAAATCAAAATGGCTTCTGACGGCGTTTTCGACGGTATGGACATCGCCATGATGATACACTGTTCCGCCGGAATATCCACGCCCGCTATGCGTTGTTTTTCGCTGAAGGGCTGTAATTACACGTTTACCGGGCAAACCGCCCACGCCGCCGTCTGCCCCTGGAACGGCCGGAACGCTTTGACGGCGGCGAGAAAATTCCTCGACCTGCTTGACGCGCGGCGCGAAAGCTATACGCCGTATATGCGGGTAAGCTCCGTTATCGAAGACGGTGGGATAACGCCGAATGTGATTCCCGGAACGGCGACAGTAAAAGTTGAGTTTCGCGCCGAAAATGCGGCAAGGTTGAAAGAAGTCGAGGATATTGTGTTTAAGTGCGCGAAAGGCGCGTCAATCGCCCTTGACTGCGATATGAGCCGGGAATATGATTCGGTTGTTGGCTATCTTGATATCCTGCAAAACGACGCGATTGAAAATGCCGTGAGCGGGATATTTGACAATCTCGGTATCAATTTTCAGCCGGACCTAGTGCCCATAGCTTCCTCGGACGCGGGGAATGTAAGCTATAGCTGCCCCGTATCGCACCCGCTGTTGTCCATTGTCGATGAACCGGTAAATTTCCACACTGTTGATTTTGCCGCAGCTACTCAAAAGCCGCTTGCCTATGAACGGCTCGCGACAGGAGCCAGGGCTTTAGCGCATCTGGCGCTGCGTACATGGAATGACGCGGGTTTCCGAAAGGCCGTAAGAAGCGAATTTGAGAGCCGCAAGGCGGGCTATATCGCGCAAAAATAAGGAGTTTATTATGTCTGAAAAAAGTCGTATTCCCATTCCCCATGTTTTTGTATTGCTTATCATAATAACGATATGCTGCGGTATCCTGACGTGGATACTGCCTACCGGCGCGTTTGATCGCGCCCCCAATGAGGCGGGGCGGATGTTGGTTGTTCCGGGTTCGTATCACAAGGTTGAGCCAAGCCCTGTAGGCCCGTTTGAGATGATAGTCGCGTTGTACTCAGGCATTACGGACGCCGCCGGGATAGTAGTGTTTATCTTCCTGGCTTTCGCGGGCATTTCTATCATGATTCAGACAGGCGCGTTCAACGGCCTGATTTCGAGTTTTATGCACAGGCTTAAAGGTAACAGCCGCGTTATTGTCATACCTTTCTTCCTGACCCTCTTCGGCATCGCCGCGTCAACTGTCGGTATGTTTGAGGAGGTTTTGCCGTTTATACCTATTTTCGTCGGCTTCGCTATCGCCATGGGTTACGACGCGATGGTGGGTATGGCAATTGTCGCTATTGGTCCCGCCCTCGGCTACAGCGGCGCGACAATTAACCCCTTTACGGTAGGAATTGCCCAGGGCATTGCCGAAGTCCCGCCGCTTTCGGGATCATGGTACAGGATTATCTGTCATGCCGTCCTGATTGTTGTCGCGTCGATCTATATTATCAGGTACGCGCTGAAGATTCAGAAAAACCCCGAAAAGAGCGTTGTGTACGGCGACGATTTCAAAGAGTTTGCGTTTGATTCTTCCGCGCTTGCCAAGCACAAGTTTGGCATCCGTGAAAAGCTGGTTATACTCACATTTTTAGGCGGCATTACAGCCGTCGTGCTGGGGAGCCTGCTGAAAGGCTGGTATTTTGGAGAGCTTGCCGCTGTATTCATTCTCATGGGAGTAATTTCAGGATTTATCATGGGGTGGGGTCCGAGCAATTTAGCCAGGCGGGCTTCGGCTTCCTTCGGCGAGGTTGCCACAGCCGCGATGATGGTAGGCTTCGCCCGCGCCATACTTGTTGTTATGCGACAGGGAAACATAATCGACACCTTTGTCTATTATTTGTCATTGCCCCTCACGTATCTGCCCCGCTGGCTTGTGGTGAACGCGATGCTTGTTTTCCAGACGCTGCTCAACTTCCTGATTCCGTCAGGCTCGGGACAGGCCGCGACAAGTATGCCGATTATGGCCCCGCTGTCTGACCTTTTGGGCATACACCGGCAAATCGCCGTTCTTGCGTTCCAGTTCGGCGACGCGCTCACCAATATCCTTTGGCCTACCGCATTCATGCCCGTCGTTTGCGGAGTCGCAAGAATAAGGGTTGATAAATGGCTCAAGTGGTTCTTGCCGCTTTTCGGCCTGCTGTTCCTGACCCAGTGCGTATTGTTAATCATCGCGATGTTAATTAACTACTCGTAAACCTTTTACAGAAATGTATGCTTAAAATAATTATTTGGGGGCATTACCGCAACTTTTATTCAGCATACATTTCTGCATTTACTCAGTTATGTATCGTTGATTAAATATTTAAAATCAAATCATTGTCCGGTATATTTTTGAGAAATAATTTTTCCAGCGATCCGATATTTTGTATGTCATTATTTTCAATTACTTCCCCCTTGTGTATTAATATACAGTGATCTACAAAATTTTCAAGAAATTCAATAACATGACTTGAAAATAGTATTGTTATGTTTTTACTTTTATAATGATTGAGTAAATTTTTAATTTTTATATTTGAGACAATATCAAGTCCGTTATTCGGTTCATCCCAAATAATGGTATTTATTTCTCCAATCAAACTAATAATCATTTGCACTTTCTTTTTCATTCCGGTAGAACATTCCCTGAATTTTTTATGCATATATTCATCTGTTTCAAAATAGCGTATTAATTCATTGGTTTCATTCAATAACTTGTTCTTTCCTGTTTTTAGGATTGTCGCCAATTCTATATTTTCCATACAGGTCAAATATGGATACAAATAATCATCATTTGGCAGAAAAGCGATGTTTTTACGATAAGGCAGGAATTCTTCCTCATCCACCGTTTTAATATTATTATGGGAAACAAACCCCGATGTCGGAGTATAAAGGCCTTCAATACAGTTAAATAATGTTGTTTTACCCGCTCCGTTATAGCCGATAATACCATAAATTATTCCCGGTGTAAATTGAAGATTAATATTTTTAATACCCGAATTTGAACGGAATATTTTAGAAAGATTTTCACATATTATCATACTAAATACCACTCCCTGTATTCGTTTTTTGCCTTTATAAAAGAGAGTATTACCGGAATTGCCAAAATTGATAAAAAACCAATCGGTAATGTGCTGACCCATGCGGTTAACACAATAATAATTGTTACCGTAAAAACTTTTATCATCATATTTGAAATTGTTAATGAAATATTAATAATTGTAAATGATAAAATAAATAAACAATATAAATATTTTATTAAAAGTATTATATTAATAAAACTTCCAGAAACAATGAAAAGTAAAATCGGCAAGCTCATAAATCCGAAAAGAACAAGAGAGGTCCTTTTTAAATGGTATTTAAAGCTGTTTGGAGAAACAATAGATTGAAATTTCCAGTTAATTTTCGGTATTGAGCCGATAATACCTGTAAATCCAATGGAAAATATCAATGTAATTATTATAAATAAGTTAGAATTGTTTTTTAATTCATAAATACTGTTTATATCTTTTACAGTGCTAATGATAAAAACCATAAAAGAAGCAATACATAATATCAATGTAATCAGGAAGTCAGATGATAAATAATCATGTATTGCGCTTTTTATTAATGGATTAACCTTTAATTTTCCATCGCCGATTTCAGAATATTTTTTATTCAAACGCTTGTTTTTCACGAGCATTATTGTAAAAGATAGAATTATTGATAATATTGTAATTCCGGGTAAAATGAAAATATGAATGTATCTAATGGAAAATTTTATTATTGAATAAAACGCGATAATATTAAATATGATCAGTAATAAATTATTTACCAAAGCCCGTTTTAAAAAGTAACGTTTAATAATAATTTTATTCTGATATCTACTCCTGGAATACTTGATTAATATTGCCGTTACATTATAATTCCTGAACGAATTGACCAATGATGATAATATTATTAACGATGTAATAATGTATATTGTTTTTATATCCAGATTTATACTAATATATCCGTTTATAAAAGCATATATAAAAACCCCGATAAATATAATCGCGCAAAGAGCAAATAAAATGTATGGTTTGGATAAGTCCAATATTCTTCTTATTGCAACCCTAATCCAAAAAAGCAATAAAACCATAATTTATTATGATTTATATACAATAAAATATCAAGAAGATTTTTATACAGACGAAGGGATTGGAAGGTTTTTCCATTTCCTGAACTGCCTGTATACAAATAGTCCCGATATAATCGACGAACAAAAATCGGCCAGAGGAAAACTGCAATATACGCCGTAAATGGGGCGAAGGTCTGCGGTGTCAAACAGAACGGGCAAAACAAAATCAGCGGAATGAATAAAAAAATGCTATTTTCGAAAAGCCTCTTGACATAATATAAGAATTATGATATAATATTGATATACAATATTACAGGAGGGTTTTATGCCTGCAATCAGACCAAGCGCGGATTTGAGGAATAAGTATAATGAGATTTCCGAATTATGCCATGAATATGCAGAACCTGTCTTTATAACAAAGAATGGAACAGGCGATCTTGCAGTAATGAGCATTGAAACGTATGAAGCTTTAGCCGGTAGACTGGGGTTGTATACATTAATTGATGAGGGCCTTACTCAAGTTAAAGAAGGACGGGTTAAACCCATGAAAGGGACAATAAAGGCTATTCGAGAAAAAATAAAAAAATGAAGTATTCGTTAAATATTACGGATATAGCCGAGGAAGATATTTTGTCCACAGTAAGATACATTGCCAATGTATTAAAGAATTCTATTGCCGCCAATAATTTATTGGATAAAATTGAAAGACATGAAAAAATACTTGAAGAGACACCCGGTATTTATCCCTTTGTTCACGATGAATATCTGGCGGGAAAAGGGCTAAAATATGTGAAAATAAAAAATTTCTTGTTGTTTTACACAGTTGATAAAAAAAATAAAATTGTAAATATAATAAGATTTTTATATGGGCGAAGAGATTGGAAAAATATTTTAAAGAATATCGAAATAGATGAAAATGCCTAAACTTCCGTTTGGTTTTTCCACTTCCTGAACTGCCTGTAGACAAATAGTCCCGATATAATCGACGAACAAAAATCGGCCAGGGGAAAACTGCAATATACGCCGTAAATGGGGCGCAGCCCTATCGTTTCAAACAGAACGGGCAAGAACAAAACAAGCGGAATGAAAAATAGAATCTGCCGGGAAAGGCTTATAAAGGCCGCTGGAACTGGTTTTCCAATCGCCTGAAAAAGCTGTCCGCCCATCATGTGAAGGCCGATAACGGGAAACATGGTGGTAATAATCCGTATGGTCAGTACTCCAAGATCGCGCAGGGAACCGGTATCTTTGCTGAACAGCGAAAAACAAAAACCGGGGGCCAATTGCGCCGTGAGAAGCCCCGCGCCAAGAACTACGGTACAGGCGAGAAGGGCCAGCTTGTAGCATCTCTTTACCCGGTCGTATTGTTTCGCGCCGTAATTATAACCGATAATCGGCTGCGCTCCCTGCCCTATTCCCATGAGCGGCATAATTATAACGATAAACATGCTGAAAGAAATTGTCATAGCGGTAAGAGCCTCCTCCCCGCCGTATTTCAAAATCACAGCGTTCTGTAAAACGCCGACAAGGCTCATGGCAAACTGTATAATAAACGGGGCAAAGCCAATGGCAAGAATATTGCCGGTTATTTCGGCGTTTAACTTCATGTATTTAACGCGGAATCTAAGCTTTGTCCATTTTGAGGAAAAATATCCCATAACAAAAATGAACGATACAAACTGCGATATGATTGTCGCCCATGCCGCGCCGGCGACGCCTAAGTCAAAAACAAAAATAAAAATCGGATCGAGGATGATATTCGTCAGCGCCCCGACAATCTGAACCATCATTGAAGTCTTGGGATGCCCGTCAGAACGGATAAAATGGGTAATGCCGGGACTCATCGCGGCGAATATCGCGCCGTACAGAATAACGCGCAGATAACTTTCAGCGTATTTATATACTTCGCCCTCCGCCTTCATTATGTCGCGCAGTATGGGTTCCATAAAAATCAGGCACACGGTTATGCAAACGCCCGGAATAAGGAAGAGGAGGGTGAAGGCGTTCCCCATTATTTTTTCAACTTCGTCGGAGCGGCCCTGGCCCAAACGGATTGAAAAGAGCGAATTCGCGCCTATGCCCACAAGCATGGACATAGCTTGTATAATCATCATCACCGGCATAACAAGGCCGACACCGGCAATACCCAGCGCGTCTACGCCTTGCCCTATATAGATACGGTCAACGATATTATAAATCGCGTTTACCAGCATCCCGATTATTGCCGGAATGGAAAATTTAAGCAGCAAGCGGCCGATAGGGTCTTTCCCGATACGGTCTGTGGCAGTATTGGTTTCAGTCAAAGTAAAGCTCCCTGTTCAAATAGCAAATAGCAAATAGCAAGGAGCAAATAGCAAAGTTAAGACGAACTCTCTTCCTTTGCTACCTGCTCTTTGCTCTTTGTTACCTGTTACCTGTTATTTATTATTTCTCTTAGTATTTCCAGTCCCTGCTCTATCTCGCTGTCGCTGATGACAAGGGGGGGGAGCAGGCGCAGGGTTTTTGGCCCGGCGGAGAGGATCAACAGGCCACAGTTTTTTTCATCGGCGCGGGCGATGGCTTTTTCCAGAATAGGCCATGCGTCCTTGTCAATATCTATGCCGATCATAAGGCCCCTTCCCCGGACTTCCTTCACAGCGCTGTGATTCCAGCCCCTGATTGCGGCCATGATCTTCTCGCCCTTGCGGGAAATTTCAGCCAGGAACTCTGCTTTGTTGACAGTTTCCAGAACCACGAGGCCTGCTGCTGCGGCGACGGGGTTGCCGCCAAAGGTGCTGTTGTGATCGCCTACCTCGAAAACCCCGGCGGCTTTTTCTCCGGCAAGCACCGCCCCTGCGGGTATGCCGCCCGCCAAACTTTTGGCAAGCGTTACCACATCGGCCTTAATGGGTTTGCCGCCATAGCGGTACTGCTCAAAGCCGAGGAACGTCCCTGTCCGTCCGATGCCGCACTGAATTTCGTCAAACATGAGGAGTATGTCACGCTCGGCGCAAAGCCTCGCGGCTGTTTCAATAAATTCCTGTGACTGGGGCCTGACGCCGCCCTCACCCTGTATGACCTCAATAAGCAGTCCGGCAACGGTTTTCGCGTCAAGGGCCTTTTCCAGTGCCTCAATGTCGTTGCCGGGAATATAGACAAAGCCCTCGGTAAAGGGGCCGAAATCCTTATGGAAAGAGTCCTGGCCGGTTGCGGCTAACATAGTGATAGTCCTGCCGTGGAAACTTCCTCTCAGGGTGACAATTGTGTGACGGCCCGGACCGTATTTTTTCAGCGAATACTTGCGGGCGATTTTGCATGCCGCCTCGTTCGCCTCCGCGCCCGAGTTGCCAAGAAACAGATTTTTCATGCCGCCGGGAGCGCAGGCCGCGACAAGCTTTTCGGCGAATCTCAAACTAGTATCATTCTGATAATAATTGCAAACATGGTTACATTTCGCAGCCTGCTCGCTGATAGCCTTAACCAATGGCGCATAACCATGCCCCAGGCAGTTCACCGCGATACCGGCGCTCAAGTCCAGGTATTTTTTCCCCTCGGTATCAAAAAGCCAGGCCCCTTCACCTCTGGCAAATGTCACAGGAAGCCTGTGAAAATTACCCATAAAAACATCTTTCATTTCTCATTCCTCATTTCTCATTCCTCATTTCTCATTTCTCATTTCTCATTCTTTATTTCCCCGCAGATCAATTCCCCCATCCTCTGTGTCCCGACCACCTGGGTTGTTTCGGCGTCTTTAATATCGGGGGTTCTTACGCCGCTTTGCAGAACCGTATCCACCGCTTTTTCAATCGCCGCGCTTTCTTTATCAAGTCCGAAAGAATACTTGAGCATCATCGCGGCGGACAGTATTGTCGCGACCGGGTTTGCCTTGTCCTGTCCGGCAATGTCGGGCGCGCTGCCGTGGATAGGCTCGTACAGGCCGCGTTTGGAATCGCCGAATGACGCGGATGCCAACATACCGATTGAACCTGTTATCATCGCCGATTCATCGGAGAGAATGTCGCCAAACATATTGCTGGTAACAATTACGTCAAACTGGGAGGGGTCTTTTACTAACTGCATTGCCGCGTTGTCAACCAGCATATCGCTGAGTTCGACCTGCGGGTATTCCCCCGCCATTTTGTGTACGGTCTCGCGCCACAGGCGGCTGCTTTCCAGCACGTTGGCCTTGTCAATGCTGACAAGTTTTTTTCTCCGCGTCATTGCAGTTTCAAAGGCGACTTTGGCAATGCGCCGTATTTCCATTTCGCTGTAACACTCGGTGTCAAAGGCTTCCTCGCCGTTCTTGCCGCTGCGCCTTCCGCGCTCGCCGAAATAAATACCGCCCGTAAGCTCGCGGACTGTTACCAGGTCAAAGCCCCTGTCCGCAATGTCGGCGCGTAAAGGGCAGGCTTTTTTAAGCGGCTTGAAAAGAACCGCAGGGCGGATATTGGCGTAGAGTTTCATAACGGAACGCAGTCCCAACAGCCCCGCCTCGGGACGCAGGTGTCCGGGAAGCTTGTCCCATTTCGGCCCGCCGACCGCTCCCAACAGCACGCTGTCAGATTCAAGGCACACGTCTATTGTCTCCTGCGGCAGAGGCACGCCGGTTGCGTCAATGGCGCAGCCGCCCATTAAAACCTGTGTGAACGCAAACGAATGATTAAAGGCGGCTCCGATTGCTTCAAGCGCCTTCATCGCCTGGGTTACGATTTCATCCCCTATGCCGTCGCCTTTTATAACCGCGATTTTATAATTCATTTTTTCGCCATCCTGTTCAGCAAACCTCCGGCGGCGATTATATCCTGTATGAATTTCGGGAACGCCGGAACGGTAAAGGTCTTGTCTTTGGATTTGATCTCGCCTTTGTCAAAATCAATCTCGACGGTATCGCCGTTTTGAATGGCCTTCGCCGCCTCGCCGCTTTCGATAATCGGCAAACCGATGTTAATGGCGTTACGGTAAAAAATCCGCGCAAAACTTTCCGCCACCACGCAGGAGACGCCCGCCGCCTTAATTGCAATGGGCGCGTGTTCGCGCGACGAGCCGCAGCCGAAATTCCTGCCGCCCACGATAACATCGCCTGACTGAACTTTTTTGATAAAGCCCGCGTCAATATCTTCCATGCAGTGGAGTTTTAATTCTTCCGGATCGGATGTATTCAGATACCGCGCCGGAATGATAACATCAGTGTCAATATTATCGCCGTACTTATGAACAGTGCCTTTTGATTTCATATTAAGTCCTTTCCCAAATATCCTTTGAGCGCGGCTTGAGCCGCGATATACGGGCTTGCCAGATACACTTCCGATTTGGTGTGACCCATCCGCCCGACAAAGTTCCGGTTTGTCGTTGCGACCGCCCGCTCTCCGGCAGCCAAGATACCCATGTGACCTCCCAAACAAGGCCCGCAGGTAGGCGTACTGAAAACAGCCCCGCTTTCGACAAAGATTTTCGCAAATCCTTTTTCAACACATTCCAAAAACACCTTCTGCGTTGCGGGGATGACAATACAGCGGACGTTAGGGGCAACTTTTTTCCCTTTCAGGATTTTTGCCGCAACCTCCATATCCTCATAACGCCCGTTGGTGCATGAGCCTATGACCACCTGGTCGATTTTTATCGGTTCTTTGATTTCGTCAACTGTTTTGGCGTTCCCCGGCAAATGCGGGAAAGCGACCGTAGGTTTGAGGGCAGAGAGGTCAATGTTCAGAGTCTGTTCATACTCAGCGTTTGCATCAGCTTCAAAGACCTTGTAATCGCTTACCCCCGCCTGTTTCATATACGCTATTGTTTTAGCGTCAACCGGGAAAATGCCGTTCTTCGCCCCCGCCTCAATCGCCATATTCGCTATACACAGACGGTCGTCCATTGAAAGAGCCTTGACCCCTTCGCCTGAAAATTCCATTGACTTGTACAACGCGCCGTCAACGCCTATCTTGCCGATGATGTGCAGTATCAGATCCTTGCCGCTTGTCTTTTCGTTCAGCTTTCCCGTTAGCTGAATTTTTATCGCGCTCGGCACTTTGAACCACGCTTTACCTGCCGCCATTCCGGCGGCCATGTCCGTACTGCCCACGCCCGTGGAAAACGCCCCAAGTGCGCCGTAGGTGCAGGTGTGCGAATCCGCGCCGATAATGCAGTCTCCCGCCTTAACAAGCCCTTTTTCGGGGAGCAGCGCGTGTTCCACGCCCATTTCCCCCACATCGTAGAAATTCACAATGCCGTGTTTACGGGCGAATTCCCGAACCTGCTTGCACTGCTCGGCGGCTTTAATGTCCTTGTTAGGCGTAAAGTGATCCATGACCAGCGCGATTTTTTCTTTTGAAAACACGCTGGAGAGGCCGGCTTTCTCAAACTCGTTGATGGCGACCGGGGACGTTATGTCATTGCCCAGCACCATGTCAAGGTTTGCTTCGATTAACTGTCCCGCCGCCACCGTATCAAGCCCGCAGTGCGCCGCGAGTATTTTTTGCGTCATTGTCATTTTATAATTTATTCACTCCGTTTAAGTATGCAAGAATACTTGCTTCGATAATGTCAGTGCTGATAGCCCTGCCGACCGTCTTTTTATCACCCTGAGACAGTTTGACAATAACCTCTCCAAGCGCGTCCTCGCCTTCAGTTGCCGCACGGATGGAATAATCGTCAAGCCGGATTTCTTTGCCAATGATACTGTCAATCGCTTTATACGCCGCGTCCACCGGGCCGTCGCCGTCGGAAGCTTTTACAATGATTTTATCGTCCACTTGCAGGCTTATCATTGCAGTCGCCGTTATTTTGCTTCCGCTGTTGACGACAAAGTTGTCCAGTTTATAATGCTGATTTGCCGGTTCAAACTTCATGGCAACCAGCGCGTCCAAATCGCCGTCCGAAATCACCTTTTTCTTGTCCGCCAAAACCTTAAACCGCGCAAAGGCTTCGTCAATTTCCTGCTGGTTAAGGCTGTACCCCAGTTCGGCCAGCCTGTCTACAAAGGCGTGCCTGCCGGAATGTTTTCCCAGAACCATTTTATTCTGGGGGATGCCTATATCCTGCGGCGACATAATCTCGTATGTACTGCGCTCCGCCATTACGCCGTGCTGGTGTATGCCCGCTTCGTGGGCAAAGGCGTTATCCCCGACTATAGCCTTGCTGGGGGCGACCGGAACGCCGGTAATGGTTTGGATCAATTTGCTTGAACGGTAAATCTGCCGGGTGTCAATCCCGCAATCCGCGTTGTAATAATCCTTGCGCGTCCGCAAATTCATAACGACTTCTTCAAGCGATGTGTTACCCGCCCTTTCGCCTATCCCGTTTATGGTACATTCCGCCTGTGTCGCCCCTGCCTTAATCGAGGCGAGCGTATTGCTGACGGCAAGCCCCAGATCGTTGTGGCAATGCACGGAAATTTCCGCTTTTTCAATGCCGGCCACATGGTTCTTCACATAACTTATATAGGCGGCCATTTCTTCCGGCGAGGAGTACCCCACGGTATCGGGGACATTGATAACGGTCGCGCCGTTGGCGATTGCCGCTGAAAACACCTTCGCCAAAAACTCTTTATCGCTTCTTGAAGCGTCCTCTGCGGAAAACTCCACGTCGTTGCAGTATTTTTTTGCGTAGGCAACAGCGCGGGCCGTCCTCTCCAGAACCTCGTCTTCCGACATTTTCAGTTTGTACTTCATGTGTATCGGCGAGGTCGCCAAAAAAGTGTGTATGCGCGGGTGGACCGCGTGTTTGACCGCTTCGTATGCGCGGTCAATATCCTGTTCCACCGCCCTGCACAGGCTGGCGACAACCGCGTTTTTTACCACTTTGGCGATCTCGGACACGCTTTCAAAATCCCCCGGCGACGCTATTGCGAATCCCGCCTCGATAACATCCACGTTAAGCTTTTCAAGCTGCGCGGCGACCTCCAGTTTTTCCTGAAGATTCATGCTGCATCCCGGCGACTGTTCGCCGTCGCGCAATGTTGTGTCAAAAATTTTTATTCTGCTGGGCATTACATCAGCCTCCATATTTGATTACATATACCATAAAAAATAACAAATAGCAATGAGCGGAACAGGGAGGAAGAATTAGGAATAGGGGAAGAAGGAGCAGTTATCAGGTAGCAGTGAGCAGGTAGCAGCAGTAGTAGGTAGCAGTGAGCAGTGTTTTTTTGTTAAATTCTTCTATGTTTGACGTAAGATTCAACACGCAGTACGCGGTAGGCATGGCGGGCGGTACGGTTGCCGTTTATACCCCTATCTGCTACAATAAAACAATGATGAAAAACATTTTTCCCGCTGTTGTTACAGCGGCGCTTTTGCTGGTTTTTTCGTCCTGCGCCTCCCAGATTAAGGGGACTCTTATGGGAGACGGGCAGGCCGATATGGAAATTCAGGCAGGCTTAAATCCGAAAATAACGGCGTTGATCAAAAGCTTTGCCGCCCTCTCCGGAACCCAGATAACGACGCTAATGGACGGGCCTTCCATTGCCGCGTCCATGTCACAGGCGCCCGGAATCGCCTCTGTTTCATTTGTCAACAAATCGCCGACCTCCATTGAGGGGCCTGTAAAAATTTCGCGGATAAACGATCTTCTGGCAAGCGGCAGGACGGGCGGCTTTATCAGCTTTGAACAGAAAAATCAGGCGGGCGAGGGGAGATGCGCCGCCAACCTTAGCCTCGAATCCGGCCCCCAGATACTCAGCCTCCTTTCCCCTGAAATCGGCGCGTACCTTGACCTTTTAATGGCCCCAATCGCAAGCGGCGAGAAAATGACAAAAAAAGACTATCTGGAACTGGTCGCTTCGATTTACGGAAAAGAAATAGCCGACGAAATTGCCGGCGCTCTTATTCAGGTTTCTTTGAATTTCCCGGGGACGATACAAAGGATCAAAGGCGGGACTTTTAGCGGCAGAAGGGCCGATTTCAAAATATCTTTGCTGGATGTTTTGGTTCTGGAAACGCCCTTGAACTATGAGGTGGTGTGGAAATAATGCTGTACAGGGAATACGGACAGACGGGCGAAAAAGTGTCTCTATTGGGTTTCGGGGGAATGCGCTTTGCCCATATTGACGACCATGACGAGTGCGTCCGCGTAATGGTCGCCGCCGCGGAAGGGGGGATCAACTATTTTGATACCGCGCCCGGCTATTTTGAAACCAAAAGCGAAACGGTTTTTGGCAAGGGCTTTGCCGAACTCAGGCGGCGGGGCCTTCCCTATTATTCCGCGACAAAAACTTTTGCTTCCAGTAATGACGATATACGCCGCGAAATAGAGGCCCAGCTTAAACGCATGGATCTCAGCTCAATTGATTTCTACCATATTTGGTGCATAACCAGCCTGGAGGGCTGGCGGGGCCGCAAAGAGGCCGGTATTCTGCGGGCTTTCAGAAAACTCAAGGAGGAAGGGCTTATACGCCACATCTGCGTGTCCAGCCACCTTATCAACGACGAGATAAAGGAACTCCTTATGGAGCAGGGCATTTTTGAAGGGGTGCTGTTCGGCTATTCGGCGTACAACTTTCAGGTAAGGCAGGCGGCGTTTGACGCGATACGCAAGAACAAACTCGGCGCGGTGGTGATGAATCCCCTGGGCGGCGGCGTTATCCCCCAGAACCCTGAAAAATTCGGCTATTTGTGCCGCAGCGGTGAAAGCGTCGTAACGGCGGCTTTGCGCTTCCTCTGGGATCATCAGGATATAACTTCCACGCTTGTCGGCTTTGGGAATGTCGAGCAGGTGCGGGAGTCCCTTGCCGCCATGGAGACCTACAAGCCCAGAACGGAGGCGGAACTGGAAGCGGTAAAATCCCGCGCCCTTTCTTCTATTGAAGGGATATGTACCGGTTGCGGCTATTGCGACAACTGCCCTCAGGATATTCCTGTCCCCAAGTTCATGGATACCTACAACCAGAAGATACTTGACGAGGAGGGCAGCGGCGATCCCATAGGAAGCCGGCTGCGCTGGCACTGGGGGCTGGATCGCTCGGTTGCCGGCAAGTGTACCGGTTGCGGCCTGTGCGAAAAAGCCTGCACCCAGCACCTCAACATTATTGACAGGCTGAAAGAAATTGTGTCGCCCTCAAAGACGGCGCCGTCAGGGGCGGCGTAGTTACATGATCGTTCTGGAAGACATCACCAAGTCTTACGGGCAGATAACTGCCGTGCGCCATGTGGATCTTTCCGTTTCCAAAGGCAGTATCTTCGGGATCATCGGGCGCTCAGGCGCGGGCAAGTCCAGCCTGCTTAGAACCATGAGCCTGCTGGAGACTCCCGATTCAGGCGAGGTGTACTACAACGGCGAGCGTGTGGATAACCTGCGGGGCGCGGCCCTGCTTGAACGGCGCAGAAAGATGGGAATGATATTTCAGAATTTCAACCTGCTCGGCTCCCGCGACGTAACGGGAAATGTCGCCTACCCTTTGGAAATTGCCGGATTTAACAAGAAAAGGATTCAAAGGCGCGTTGAAGAGCTTCTAGAGATGGTTGACATAAGCGAGAAGAGCAAGGCGAGGATGAGCGAGCTTTCAGGCGGACAGAAACAGCGGGTGGCAATCGCCCGCGCGTTAGCTGTAAACCCCCAGATACTTTTCTGCGACGAGGCGACCAGTTCCCTGGACCCGCAGACCACCCGCTCCATTCTTGCCCTGATCCGCGACTTGCAGAGGACGCTGAAAATAACCGTGGTGCTGATTACCCATCAGATGGAAGTTATCAAAGAAATATGCCAGGAGGTAGCCGTAATGGACAAGGGGACTATCGCGGAATACGGGACTGTCGCTTCGGTATTTGAATCGCCGAAAGCATGGGCGACAACGGAGCTGCTCCGTGGATAACGACAGAATTATGGACGTGCTGTCCATGCTGCCGGCGGCGACGGCGGAGACAGTGTACATGACCGTTGCGTCAACTATTTTCGCCTGCGTGCTGGGTTTTCCGTTAGGCGTATACCTCTATGTTGCGTCTCCGTCCGGCCTTGCCCCCCGCCCTGTTTTTTACAACGTGTTTTCCCGCGTTGTGAATCTTTTCCGTTCGCTTCCCTTTATCATACTGATGATCCTGCTCATGCCCCTGACTCGGCTGATCATAAAGACCAGCATAGGCCCCACTGCTGTAATCATCCCGCTTTCAATAGCCGCCGCGCCGTTTGTGGCGCGTGTCGCCGAAGCCGCCTTTTGCGAAGTTGACCAGGGGGTGCTTACTGCGGCGCGGGCTATGGGTTCGACGAACTTCCAGATAATCCGCAAGGTGCTGATCCCCGAAGCCATGCCCGCGCTGGTTTCCGGCCTCGCGCTGACCATTATCAACCTGATTGGCTATTCCGCTATGGCGGGCGCAATCGGCGGGCGGGGTCTTGGCGACCTTGCCATACGCGAAGGCTATTACCGTTTCAGAACCGACGTAACAATCGGCGCGGTAATTGTCATAATGATACTGGTGGAAACGGTGCAGATTCTCGGCACGGCGGTCAGCAGAAGCCTTCTGGCAAAACGATAGCATGAATGAATTTTTACCACGAACCACACGAACCAACACGAACTTGCTGTTAGAAAACCATTTTTAACCTTCAAATTCCATGAAAAAAGATAGAACATGAAGGTTTTCCGGCAAATACTAAGTAAGAGTTCGTGTGGTTTGTGTGGTTCGTGGTTAATTCTCTTCCAAAACCGTATGTTCATGCGTTTGTCGTGCCTGAGCCAGCCTACCGACTTGACATAATTATCCATTTTTTGTATAATCATATCATGCATATATGATAACTATGTATTCTTATGGAGGAAACAAAATGAAAAAAATTCTTATTGGCCTGCTGGTTACGGCGTTGATTTTTAGCGCGTGTGCCGGGAAAAAAGGGAAGGAATCAACTATTTCTGTAGGGGCCACGCCGGTTCCCCATGCGGAATTGCTTAACCTGGTTAAAGACGATTTAGCGGCGCAGGGGTTCACTTTGAAAGTTGTGGAATTCACCGACTATGTACAGCCCAATGTGGCGGTGCTTACCGGAGACCTGGACGCGAATTTTTTCCAGCATATTCCCTACCTGGATTCCAAAGAGGAATGGGCAGAGAAGCTGGTTTCCGCTTTCGGCGTGCATGTGGAGCCTTTCGGGCTGTATTCGGAAAAGTACAGCGACGTTAAAGATCTGCCCAACGGCGCTTCCATTGCCATACCGAATGATCCGTCAAACGGCGGGCGGGCGCTGCTTCTGCTCCAGTCAAAAGGGCTTATTACCCTCAGGGAAGGGGCAGGGCTTACGGCCACCCCCCGCGATGTTACCGGCAACCCGCGCAATTTCAAGTTCCAGCAGCTTGAGGCCGCCCAGCTTCCCCGCTCCCTGAGAGACGTGGACGCCGCGACCATTAACGGCAACTACGCCCTTGCAGCCAACCTTAACCCGATTAACGACTCCCTTATCATTGAGGGCGCGGATTCTCCCTATGTTAACATTGTGGTGGTGCAGAAAGGCAAAGAGAACGATGCCAAAATTGCAGCCCTGAAAAAAGCGCTTCTCAGCCAGAAGGTAAAAGATTACATCAACAGCCATTACGACGGCGGAGTCGTGGCAACCTTTTAAGAATTAGGAATTAGGAGTGAGGAATGAGGAATGAGGAATAAAGATAAAGAGAGGTTAGATGTTTATTCCTAATTCCTCACTCCTCATTCCTAATTTTTTTTATTCCTAATTTGTTTAAATTCATTATTTGTGAGCGTGAAAATACCGTAGAGGCCTTCGGTGATTATCACGCTCCTGTCCGCAAACACAAAGACAGCTTCGGTGTTCGGAAGCGAATCTATCAGGAGCTTGCCCCGCTCGAAACCCAGGGCGAAAACGCCTGTGGAAAGCGCGTCGGCAGTCATGGAACGCTCCGTTACAATGGTTACGGATAACAGGCCGTTATCCGCCGGGTAACCGTTAGCTGTAGAAAGAATGTGGTGGTAACGCCTTCCTCCCACTTCAAAAAAACGCTCGTAAACGCCGCTTGTTACAACGCTTGTGTTATGAACCGTAATCACGCCGAGGGATTCGCCCCTATCGCTAAAGGGATTTTGGACACCGATGCGCCACGGAACCGATCCTCTTTCATTGCGCCAGCCCAGCGCAAAAATGTTCCCGCCAAGGTCGATTATGCCGCGCCTTGCCCTGCCTTCCCTGGCGATACGCGCCGCCTCGTCCGCAGCGTAGCCTTTGGCAATCGCGCCGAGGTCAATCTCCATGCCCTTCCTCCGCAAAAACGCAGTCCCGGCATTGCGGTTAATTTCCAGATCGCGAAAATTAACAAGTTCCAGCGCGGCGGCAATTTCATCATCAGTCGGGAGATGCTCCGTTTCGGTCCCGATGCCCCAGAGTTTAACCAGCGGCCCTATGGTGGGATCAAAAGCGCCGCCGCTTAAATCGGCATAACGCAGAGCCGTCTCAAGCACGTCGAGTAAATCGGCGCGGATTCTTACCGGGGCAATCCCCGCCTGCCTGTTTATTGCCAGCACCCCGGAAACAAGCGCAGAGACGGCATCATTGTCGCTTTGAGCGATATTTTCGTTGTCGTTTAAACCTTCAAACTCGCCGGGGAAGGCGCTCATGCTCCTGTCGATTTCCCGTATCCGCGAAAAAATCCTCGAATAAAGCTGGCGGTTTCCGCTTTCGAAAAGATTAATCACGCAGACAGTGCCAAGCACGAATTCCCTCTGCGCTCCCGGAGGTCTGGAGCAATCCGCGAGCAATAAGGGTAACAGCAGGAAGAATAATTTCTTAATAGCCATCGGACATTGCGCGGTTAAGATCCCTCTGGTACAATTCCTGGTAAACAAAGCTGCGGGTTTTAAGCTTTTCTTTGACTTCCTGTGTAAACGGCATGTGCCGCCAGAACGCCCCGCGAACTTCTTTATCAAGTTTTTGTATGCCTTCGGCCTCTTTCGTCATCCAGAGAATGTAATGCTCTATGAAATAATCCTTTACATCCCCTTTTAGTTTCTGCGCCACAAACCACTGGTAGTAGTTGCCCGTAAGGCCCTCTTCCATCCAGTAGAAAGAAGCCTTCTCTTTCGCAACCTGCCAGCGCAGGTCTGCGACGGCGCTTAGAAGCGCTATATAGAGATTTTTGGGGTACATGGGGATAAAAATACGCCCCCGGCTTGTCGCCCTGTTGTGCTTGTTAAAAGGCTCCCAGCAAACGCCGGTATCCCCGTAACAGGGAAGCAGCACCACAAAGGGGACTATGCGGTTAAGCTGGTTTCTATAGTAGCGGCAGTACACTTCCTTGTCTATGCTTTCAATCCGGGCTAGCAAGGTAATGATATTTTCCCTAAAAGCGACATCGTTGGGGCCGCTGCGGAAATATTCGCTAGTCAGAATGGGGAAATGGTTGCCCTGCCTGCCGACGGTCATTTTTACCGACTGCCGTACAGTGTCAAATTCGGTATTTAACGCCTGAAGGTCCATAGTCTTCCCTTCGCTCTCTTCTTCGTCCTGCTTTTCGCGCAAGGAATCTACATCGTCTATAGCCTGGTGGTAGTCTTTGATTAGGGTGTTGAGTTCCCGGTCGTTTTTCAGCATATTCCTGATTAGTTCCTGGATTTCATTAAAAGCCTTTTTTTGGCCGTCTGTGTAAGACGCAAACGCCCCTTCAAAACCGTCCAGGGAAGCGTGTTCCATTACTATTTCCATGAAACTTTTTAACGCTTCCTCCAGGCTGGTTCGCTCCTCGCTTTTTGCCTTAAGCAGCGTTCTTGAGCCGTCAAGCTTGCCGTGGGCTTTTTCCAGAAGCTGGCGCAGTTTTTGTTGTTTATTGCTGTTGGCAACTTGAACTTCATCGGTTGTCGAGGGGGGGAATACGCCAGTCCCTACCGCTTTCAGCCATTCGTCAACGTAGTATATCGGCTGGTTCAATCCGTTTTCAACTATCAGCTTGGAAAAGAACTCTTTGGCTTCCGAATTTAAAAGTTTGGGGTGCAGTATATTGTAACGGAGCAGAAATTTTTTCGGCTCGGGTAATTTTCCGGCGGATCTTGACGCTACGCTTCGCAGGAATTCCCAGTACGAGGATATAATCTGGGGCCTGAATACGCTGCGGTCTTTGGGATCTGTGGCAGCGAAGTATTTTTGCAAAAGCCCGTGAACCCTCTTGGCCGGTTCGCCCTCGTTTTCGAGGGTTGTCTTGTAATAGTTCGGGTCGGCCAAAAAATCATGAGGGGTAGCCTCAAAGCGTTTGGTTACCTCGGGAAAAGCCCCGGACTTTAGATCCAGCTCCGGACTTCCGTCTTTCTTGGAATCGGCCTTTTTTTCTTCAAAATCGGCTTTTATGTCATCGCCAAAATCAATTTGTTCTAATTCCATTAGATTATTTTACATGGGCTGTTCTAAATTGTCAACTTATGTTTTTATATTAATATGGCTATTACAACAATACAGGAACAAATTGCAGGGGCGCGGAAGATCGTGTTCAAGTTCGGCTCGGGCACGCTTGCGGGCGCTAACGGGAAAATGAACGCGGCTTTTTTGGATGAATTCGCCGTGCAGACGGCAAACCTGATCGCCGGGGGGAAACAGGTTGTCATTGTTTCGTCCGGGGCGCAGGTGGCGGGGCTTTCCACTATGGACAAATGGGCGCGGAAAAGGGACATACATTACCGCCAGGCCCTCTGCGCCGTGGGTCAGGTGCAGCTTATGAACGCATGGCAGATGGCTTTTGAGCCGCACGGCTGCCATATCGCCCAGATTTTGCTTACCCAGGACGATTTTAACGATCAGATCAGGACCCTCAACATGAGAAACACCCTGTTTACCCTGGTTGACGAAGGGATCATCCCGATTATCAATGAGAATGACACGGTTTCGGTCGAGGAAATCAAGATCGGCGACAATGACACCCTGGCGGCGCAGTCGGCTATACTCTGGAGCGCCGACCTTTTGGTGCTTTTCAGCGACATTGACGGTCTGTACGACAAAAACCCCAAGGAATTCCCCGACGCGCAGCTTGTGGAACTGGTGCAGGACATTGCCGCTGTCCGCAAAAACGTCAGCGTCGGCTCTGTCAGCAATTTCGGGACAGGCGGGATTGCCACAAAGCTGGACGCGGCGCAAAGGGCTTCTTCCTACGGCATAGCGACCATAATCGCCAACGGCGGCAGGCCGCATTGTCTGGAAGCCCTCGCCGGCGGCAGCCAGAAAGGAACCCTGTTCCTCGCCTGAAATGGGCAAAAATAAAAATTAGGAATGAGGAGTGAGGAGTGAGGAATGAGGAATGAGGAATGAGGAATAAAAGGGAATGGGTATAAGGGTTGCAACCGGGGATGACGGGTATACGGACATATTAAACGGGAAGCGCCTGCGAAAAGATCATCCCGTAGTGGAGTGCCTGGGAACCCTTGATGAACTCAGCGCATTTCTGGGCGACGCGAAAGCGGCGTTAGGGGAGGATTCCGCAGGTTTATATACATCGGACATTATCACCGGAATACAAAAAGACCTTTTCACAATTATGGGGGTTCTTGCCGGGATGCCCGTACCTGAAAAAGGCATGAACGAGGGTCGTCTTGACAGCCTGATTGACGAACTGGAATCCAGGCTTCCGCCCTTTACGTCGTTTGCGATCCCCGGCGCGAACCCCGCTTCCGCCAAACTCCACATTGCCCGCACAGTCTGCCGCCGCGCCGAGCGCCGGTTAATTGCCCTCAACGGCGAAGCCGAAGCTGTAACGCCCTATATAAACCGTCTTTCGGATGTATTGTTTTTGCTGGCGCAAAAACAAATAGCAAATAGCAAATAGCAGGTAGCAAAGTTAAGATTGTTGTATCTTCCTTTGCTCTTTGCTCCTTGCTATTTGCTCTTTATTTCAGCAGGCTTCGCGGATTTACCGTTACGCCGTTTTTGTATACGGTGAAATGCAGGTGGGGGCCGGTGCTTAGGCCGGTGCTGCCTACGTCGCCTATGCGCTCTCCGGTTCCCACATAGGCCCCGGTTTTCACCTTTATCGCGCTCAGATGGCCGTACAACGTCCTGTAACCGGCATGATGGCTTATCACAATGTGGTTCCCAAGAACATTATCCCAGCCCGCGCTGCTGACACGGCCCGACATGGCGGCCCTTACAGCAGATCCCATGGGCGCGCCGATGTCCATGCCGGAATGGAACTGCCGCCCGGCAGCGTCATCAAAGGGGTATATCCGATAGCCGTAATTCGATGTTATAGAGCCGTTGACGGGCCACATGAATAAATCGCCGTTTATTTCCTGCCTTTCCATCCAGTCAAGCTTCGCGCCGGGGATAAACAGCGGCGTGCCCGGCAGGGCCGTGTTAGCGAAAAGCTCGTTGGCAATCTGTATGTCCGAAGCGTCCGAGCGGTATTTTTCGGCTATTGTCTCAAGAGTATCGCCTTTTTTCACCGTGTACAGTACCCCGTCCTGGTTGGGGACGCGCAAAACCTGCCCTATCTGCAAAAGCCTTGAATTTTTTATGTTATTTATCGAAATGAGGGTGTCCTGGTTAAGCCCGAAAGCCTCAGCCAGCCCGCTTATCATATCGCCTTTTTGTACGGTATAGGAGTTGTACAGCAGAGTCCGGGGCTTTGAAAAAGATTCCGGCTCCGGCAGTCCCAATTCAAAGCTCCCCGCGGCATCCTGCAACTCTTCCGGCAGGGTTTTTTCAGGATAACCGCCGCCGCCCACGCCCGCCTGCGCCTGGGTTTGCTGTTTTACCAGCCCGGAATTCGACGCATGCCCCGCGTCCGGCAGGGAAAAATGAATTAAAACCGCCGAGCAAGTCCAGAAAATAACAGCGGCGCGGTATATAGCGGTGTGGTATACAGTGGCGCGGGATACAGCGGTTTGATATACAGCGGCGCAAGATACAACGGCGCGATATACAGCGGCACAAAATACAGCGGCGCGGGATACAGCGGCACAAAATACAGCGGCGCAAGATACAACGGCGCGATATACAGCGGCGCGATATACAGCGGCACGAGATACAACGGCGCGATATACAGCGGCACAAAATACAGCGGCGCGAGATACAACAGCGTGATATATAGAATGGCTATGTGATATAATATTTCTGCTAAAATTTATGCAGATTTTGCCTAAATTCGATAAAAATGACGTTATCCGGTACAAAATCCCCTCCTTCAATAAGCATTCTTATCGTTTTATTCTACTGCACGCCTGTGTTCTTTGCAAGCAAATTAGGATTGTTTTTACTTTATTAGTTCAATATCGTCCAAAATCAGGAAGTCTTTATACTCTTTTGACGCGGTAAAATAAACGTTCATTTTCTGACCGGCAGTAAATGCAGGATAGCGCCGCCTGACTTTCATGGGAAGAAACGCCAGTTTCTCAGCGGAATCCTCGGGGCGTGAAAATTTAAAGAGTATGCCCTCCTGCGACACGAATTGCAGGGTGGATTTGAATTTTCTATCCTCGTCGCCTTCCTGGGTATAAAGCGCGTTATCCCTGTACTCGTCGGGGGTGATTTCTTCGTAATCGGATTTTTTGACATTGGGCGATGATGAAAGGACGGGCGATTTTTCTACGCCTATCGCTTTTTCGTCTCTGTTTTTATTGTCTTCAAAGGCGTCCAATTCCCTGGTATCTTCCGCGCCGCGCTTGGTCACCGTGTAGTAAACGGTAACCGTCTGACCGGGGGAGGGGGGCTTTATTCCGGGCTTGGGGTCTAAAGCTATGGAAACGTTCTTGTCCAGGCTGGAAAATAAGAAAAACGTGGAGTTTCCGGATTTATTTTCAGAAATGAATTCGACCACGGATTTGAATTTCCGCACTGCCCCTCTGCGGGCCTTGTCTTCGTCCAGTTTATAATCAAACGGGTCGATAGCCTTGTACTGGGACTTATCCACAGCCTGGCTGTAAACCGAGACTGTTACTACAAAAAAACATACACTTACAAAAAGCGTTTTTTTCATGCGCCTCTCCCTAGTTAAACTCTACTATAATGGAGAACAAATGGCAAGGCGACAGGTAACGGGAGAATTAGGAAGAATTAGGAATTAGGAGTGAGGAATGAGGAATAAAGAGTGGTTGGCAAGGTAGGTGAAGCAAAAAGCCTGTTCCTCTTAACATTGTTTCAGATTTGTGATATTATATATCTTATACATACATTATACTTATATTAGGTTTTACCAGAGGAGATAACAAATGAAGAAAATAGTTTTGGTTGTTGCCCTTGCGGCAATTCTGGCAACCGGCACGGCACAAAAGGCATTTGCCGATCATCCCAGCGGCTGGGGGATCGGCGTGGTAGGCAACTGGTGGTGGAACCAGTGGGGTATGGGCGGAGGCGGATTGTCACTTAAAATCCCCAGCGTTCCGATTTATTGGGCAATCAATTTTGGAGGGGGGGGAGGTCGTTATGATGGTCATTTCGGAATTGGGCTTACAGGCGATTATTATTTTATTGACAAAGCCCTTCCTGTACCAATGTTGCACTGGTTTTTGGGATTAGGCGGTTATTTCAACTTTTATACATGGAGGCACTCCTATTATAACTACCAATATGATCGTAGAGATGAATGGTCTTGGGCGCATATTAACTTTGGCGCCCGGGTTCCCATTGGATTGAGCTTTCAGCCGATACCCCTGCTGGAGATTTGGATTGATTTTGCTCCGAGCTTTGGTCTCGGTATTGATACCGACAGTAATAATAAGTATAGGTATAATAATCATGATTATGGCCATGATTTTTGGATAGGGACTCACTGGGGTTTTCCTTTTGAAATCGGGCTGCGACTTTGGTTCTAATATCAGTTAGCAGTGAGCAATTAGCAGTTAGCAATGTAAGAAAATGAGCAGTGAGAGTCAGCAATTTTAGGATTGTTAAATCTTTCATTGTGTACTGCTTATGCTGAACTTGCCGTTTTTGAGGCAAGCATATAAGGTGTATCAGGAGCCGGCATTTTGTGTGCGCCAGTATTCCTGTCTCTTGATACATGCAGTATGCAATTTTTCTGTGCGTTCT
>Ga0268262_10000321_pt1 | contig 64766 bp, 53 predicted proteins | sample TergutNc150P3_FD_190354 | JGI IMG/M metagenome (GOLD analysis project Ga0268262, IMG submission 190354) | Nasutitermes corniger P3 segment gut microbial community from laboratory colony in Florida, USA - Nc150 P3 (SPAdes) (version 2) | ecosystem: Host-associated > Arthropoda: Insects >... | reverse complement strand
AATTAAAAGGCAGAGACGGAGAAAGCCCCGAATTACAAGTTACAAACAATGTGCTTCAATACAAGTTCCCTTCACAAAATCGGTGGACGGATATATTCAGGTTTCCAGAATATGTAACGGTTACAATTCTTAGGGAGACGATTACAGGAGCTTTTGAAGAGCATAACAACGATGAAGATGCTCATGGATTAAGGGAAATAAGGGAAGATATTGAAAGCCTGAAATCGGAAGGCGGTAATGAAAGCGGCGGCGGTGATGTTTCGCTTAATTGGAATAACATTACTGATAAACCGGAAACATTCCCGCCAGATCAGCATACCCACACATTATCTGCCATAACAGATTATTCAGTGCTACCCATAATTACTCATATCCAGTATGCGGGCGATAAAATGACAATGGGTGCGCTGTCGCAGTCAAGGCAGCATTTACGCAATAAGTTAAGCTTTGCCAATGAGCAGTGTTCGATTCGCCCGATAAAATTATATTTTGACAAACTGACAAAAGAGAATCAGTATATACAGCCGTTTGTTTATAACCGACTTGGGGAAACAATTAAGGAATCCAGCCGCGGGAGTAATCAAGAGATGTTCCGCGGCGGCGACAACAACAATAAGCGGGAACACAAAAAGGAAAAGGGCTGGGGCCAGGTCAATATAACGCAAAACATTCAGCGTGCTGACGGATCAGGGGCTACAGTGGCAAAGGCTCCTATGTTTGCCGACAGCGCAGGGAATCAATTTTTTGCTCATGGCATAATTAAGCTCGCGCCCGGCATTGCAAGCATTGTCATTCCGGCAGAGTATCAAGCCGGGCAGTTGATTTTCCATACCAAATCGCATTCGGCGCGGGCTATAAGCGGTTCGACGCTTTTGCCAGATACGAGCAAAGCAGTAATAATATCGGGGTTTAACGCATCTAACAAAAGATGGACAGCGAATGAAGATGGATATGTCATGGTTTATGCGGAAACGACTGATGAAATAATATTAAACGTCAATGGTAAAAACGTTCAAGCCCTAGCCGCTCTTGATGGGTGGTTTGTTGTATACGCGCCAGTTAGAGCAGGCGACCTCGTAACTTATGAAGCGTACACGGAACATATTGTATTGCAGTTTGTTCCGTTGGCAAGGAGCAACTCAGCGCGGGAAAAATTGTCTACGCATTTCCGTTCCAGCCGCTCCCTTTCCGATATTCGTGCTACCAATAATGAGTGGGCGTCCCAAAAGGCTTGGCATAAATTAGCAATTAGCGAGTACATACCGCCACAAGGAACAATCGGAACGCCAGAATATGTGCGCGGCAAATACAGGAAAGGCGCGTTAAGCGCAATAACGCTTACATCGGACAGATATACGATAAATACGGACGCTGAGGGCAGAGGGGGAGTAATCTGGGCCACGAGCCTTATTGAGAGATAAAAACGGCAATTGCCAGCGACGATACCGATACAGCAATCACGCTTTTTTAGCGAGATCGCAGAATCAGAATACCTGCTTTTCAGCCGGTACTCACAAACATTATCCGCGCTTTTATGGCAATTGCTTTTTAATTTCTTCCAGCAAGGCTTCCCTTTCCTTGGAGAGAACAACCGCATCTTCCAACAGGTCAAAAGCGCATAAGACATAAGCGAGTATAAGCTCCTCGATGCTCTTTAACCGTTCCTGGGGTGTCGGTTTTTTTTTAGCTTTCATTTTTGCCTCCGCACATATACTGCGCGGAGGCGCGTGGTGCTTTGTTTTATATGATAAATGTCATTGCGTTTTTTTCGGCCTTCCGCCCTTTTTGCCGTTTTCTTGCGCAGTAGCGATCTTTGCCGGGCTGCTTATTTTTCCAGCGCGGCTTAGCCGCTCTTTTAGGTCAAGCTCATGCTCCACGGCGCAATTGATAAAAGCGTTCTTTTCGCCTTTGCTTTTTGGCAAGCGATCGGCCAGGTCTTGCCTGAGCCGGAGTTCTATTTTTTCGGTTTTCGGAAAATTTTCCACAAATTCGCTCTTGACTTTTTCCATGATTTCTCCGATAATTAAAGTGTCAGGCGCAAGCCTGTGGATTGAAAGATATTTTTAAGTATGTGGAAAGCCGCCAGTAACGACGGCTTTTTTGTTTTTGTCCGCTATACACTGTATTTTACGCCGTCAACCGTAACGCCGTTTTTGATAAATTCGGAAAGCCAGAATTCCGCGATTTTATCGGCGTCTCTGTATACCTCTAAGCTGTAGTCCATCTGCAAATTCTCAAGCTCTTCCGTTGTAATCGTTGACAATAGCTCTAACCGGCTAAAATCGCCAAACACCTCATCCAATGTTTTTCCGGTTCTGTCGGCGATGTCGTGTTCCTGCCAGCCTTGTCCGTCTTTCCACGGATAAATTTTCATGGTAAATTTTTTCATTTTTTTCCTCTGGTCTACTAACCGGCCAGCAGGTCATTAACATTAAGACGCTCAAGCATCTTATGGTTATAATATAACCCAACATTGTTGGGTTTGTCAAGCGTTTTTGTAAAAATATTTTCAGGAAACCTACACTTTTTGCAAAATTGTAGGTTTTAAGAAGCCCTAAAATCGACAATTTTAGGCACGTCCCAAAATTGCTCTACATTGAGGTGCATCCTCTGGAGTTCAGACAGTCTCTCAAGCAGGATGGGGTTATCGTAATGGTCGGTCATTGCTTCGGAGCGGTGCCCCAAAAACTCCCTCAGGATATCCCCGGGGAGTTTAGTTTTCATACGGGTGTTATATGTGTATCTGAGGCAATGGACTGTCAGCCGCCTAGTTTCGTGGTCGATTCCCATTCTGTCCAGCCCATAGCGGAAGCGGTCAAGGATATAATATGGGGATACTATTTTGTGCCGATAAAGGAATACCAGCTCCGGGAAATCCGGGCATTGGGGCGCCCTGTCCGTCCAGCGCCTCAGTATTTTGAGAGTTTTATCGGGGACTATGACCGCCCTGCTTCGCGGATCTGTCTCGGTCGCCTTTTTAAGCGGGCCTATTACCCCCCGGTCATCGACTGCCTGGTTAATCAATACGCCGCTGTTTTCAAAGCTTATCTGGTCCCTGGACATTGCCCGGATCTCCCCTGACCGCATACCAGCGGACACGGCGACACAAAACATTGTCCCAAACATCAGGGCTATTTCGTCCCGTTCTTTCCTCATGTCATCAGGCCGCTTCCAGACACCGACAAGCTCCTTCTCATCGGCGGGGAATAGGGCGTCCAATTCTTCACTTGACAATACATTTTGGCGCTTGCTGGCACGCCGGAAAAACTCAAACTCAGGAACCATGTCGATAATGCCCTCTCTCTTTGCCTCTTGCATTATTAATTTGAGGGTATAGAGGACTGTGTTCCGGGACGAATTCTTTAGCTCTTGCGTCAAAAGAAAATCCTCTACTTTAGCCGGATGGATTTTATTGATTGGGAGTTTTCCGTATTCCGGGAGCAGGTAATTTAGAAGGTTTCGGCGGTGCTGCTCTATGGTCTGGGGCTTAAGGACATACCCCTTCTCGATCCACCTTTTGATGTGGGCTGCCCCATCGGTAAACATATCCTTGGCAAAATCGCCTACGGAAGTATCTACAAGCGGACTGTGATGTACCTTGCCTGCGTCCTGTTTTTTTTTCAGGTAGGCGATAAGGGCGTTAACCCCGGCTTTGGCGGCTGGCTTGGTTTTGGGATAGCGGAACATGGCCAATTCGTCCGGCAAATCCTTGAAGCTTTTGCGCCGCCACTGGGCGCATACGCTCTCATCAAGATCATAGTCATAGTTGATTGAAAATTGGAAAGTCTTAGAATCGTTGCGTTTTGTGATTAAAACAGGCTCTGGCGTCCTGGACATATAGCATCGTCTCCTTTAATGGCTAAAGAATAAAAGCACGATAAGTGCACGATGCTAACAGTTTTAATAAGGACTAAAAAAGGCTTTTCACTAACTCCTTGCTATATAAGGAGTTAGCTACTCTGCCTATGCTCCCCCGCGCGGGTTCGAACCACGGACCCAGTGGTTAACAGCCACTTGCTCTGCCAGCTGAGCTACAGGGGAATACAGGAAATAAATTATCAAAATGTAGGATTTCTGTCAATAGCTCGCTGTAAATTAGAGCTATTCAAGCCTCATTGGCTTTGAAAAGGTTTTGCGCTTCTTCCCTTACCTGGTCTGCGGCGGCCTGATAGTTTGCTTTGAGGGCTTGAATGTTCTGGTTAAAATAGGCGGCGAATTCAGGGTCCTGAAACGGGTCAAGTTTTATTTTACGCCCCATGCGGCGGGAAAGCTCTTCTTCCTTTTGGCGAAGTTTTGGCGCGTATTGCTTTTTGATGGCTTCCTCGAAATGGCTCGCTTCTTCAAGAAACTGATTCATAATCTGGATGAACTGTTTGGAAATTTCCGTGAAGCGTTTGCTCTCTATAACCGCGCTAAGCCCCTGGCCGGCGGCTTCGATCCGCTTTATATCATCTTTTAGCGTAGGCAGGGTTATTTGAGAAATTAAAACGTCGAAGATGCCCTGCTTAAGGCTTTCTTTTTCGTCGGCAGGGGTCTTTTTTATTTCGTCTTGCAGGGATTTTACCGCGCCTTCAAGAAACTGGTTGGCGAGTTTTTTGCCTTTCTGCTTTGCTTCAAACTGCCCTATACTGCCCTTGTCGCTTTTTACCGATTCGGTTTTTTCTAGCGCGATTTCCAGGGCGCTTTTTATTTTTCCCATTTTTTTACCTTGTATGCGGAAGCCTTAGTTGATTGCCCTGGTTCCGCCGGATCTAAGCCCCGCTTCGTACAGTTTTCCGCATGCGAGGAACATTGGGAGTTTAGTCCCCCCAAGGATGATATCAGACTCTTCCGCCATATCTATAACGTCTCTGCCGGGAACTTTGCCCCGGACAAAGATGATTGCCCTTATGTCAAGCAATTCCGCTGTTCTTATTACCTGGGGATTCACAAGGCCGGTCATCAGCAGCACCTTCTCCTTAACGAATGCCATGACATCGCTCATCAGATCAGCCCCACAGGCTGATAAAAGATCCAAATCAGCATTTTCCGAGCCGCAAAAAATTTGCCCTTCCAGTATTTTTATGGCTTCATTAAAAGTCATTGTCTCCCCCTTCCAAATCTTTCATTTTGCGGCGTTTTTTCCCAGGACGTATGCTTTTTTGTTTGCTTCCACAGCCGCCGCCGCTTTATTGGCAAACATCTTTTCAATGGTTTTTTCCATGGTCTCCGTTTTAATGGGAAGAAAAGCTGAAGCCGCTCCTACCATGACCATGTTAACAGCTTTTGCCAGGCCTGCCTCCCTGGCAAGGGCCGCAGCTTCCACCAGCCTGCTCAGGGGGAAGCTCTTTATCGTATTGATGATTCCCGATAGGTCAGGGTAATTGGGAATATTTACAAGAGATTCCGCTGCACTTACAAGGGCGCCTTTTGGCGAGAGCCACGCGGCGTAGCGCAGGCTCTCCAGCGGTTCCATCGAAATAATCAGATCCGCGCCGCCCCGTGGAACCAGGTCGGAGGCGATAGCGTTATCCGCTATACGGAGGTGGGCTAAAACCGCGCCGCCCCTTTGCGCCATGCCGTGTACTTCCGACTGGCGCACCGTAAGGCCCTCTTCAACCGCTGCCTGCGCGATAATATTGGCGACAGACAACACTCCCTGACCGCCGACCCCGGCTAAAATAACATCACACTTCATGCGTTACTTCCTGTTCCGCTTCCTGAAAGCCTCAAGACATTCCCGGCGGAAAATCACAACTGAAAGCCCCCTGTATTCTAATTCTTTTTTTAGTTTTACTGTGTTTTCTTCTAGGAACTGGCTTTTGGCTTCAAACTCAACCAGATGTTCCGGTTTTACGCCCAGGCCAAGAATAAGATCTTTTAACTTTGCGGACGGGACTATGGTTTCCTGGCAGCCTGTCATGGCAACAATGGAATTGTCAAGGATAACCAGCGTCATGGGGGTATCCGATTGAACCGCGTCCACGAGGCAGGTAATCCCCGAATGGAGGAAGGTGGAGTCCCCGATAACGCCGATTGCGTACTTCAAGCCGGCGTCCGCTACGCCGCGAGCCATGGATACCGATGCCCCCATGCAGACGCAGCTTTCAATGCTGGAATAGGGCGGGGTAGCGCCCAGGGTGTAGCAGCCAATATCGGAAGTTATAGCCGAATCCGGGCATCCCTGACCGCTGCCGAGTTCCGCCAAAGCTTTGTTAATGGCGGCGAAGCTATCGCCGTGAGGGCAGCCCTGGCAAAGCTGGGGCGGGCGGCCTGGCAGTTCCGGTATCTTTAGGCCGGAATCTAGCACGCTGGGCCTTGGCGAAAGGCCGAGGCCTTTCCTCACATTGTCGGGATCGAGCTCCCCTGTGCGGTTGAGCGTTCCGTCAAGTTTGCCCATAACCTTGATATTCTGGTGCAAGACGCCCTTAATGCGCTCTTCGATAAAAGGCTGGCCTTCTTCTATTAACAAGACCTTTTCCGCCTTTTCGCAGAGCTTTCTGATTGATTCAATTGGAATGGGATATGCCCCGATGTGCAGCCGGGACGGGGCTTTACCGCCCCTGGAAGAGATCAGGTCTTCAAGGTTTTCTTCGTAGTAGTTGCCACCAAGGCCCGATGTTATTACTGCAAAGCCAGTATCTTCCATTTCAAGTTTGTTTACGCTGTGGATGCTTGACCACGAAACGAGTTTCTCCTGCTTTTCAATGAGTTCCTGGTAATTCCGCCTTGCATAAGCAGGAAGCAGAGTCCAGTATGTCCTGTCCTTCATCTTTGAAAGGGCGTTCTGCTTTGCGGCGGCACCTGGCTTAACGGCTGCCCTGGCGTGGGAAAGCCTGGTAGACAGGCGCAGCATAACCGGCAGATGGTAGCGCTCGGAAACTTCAAACGCCTCGCGGCATAGGTCGTAGGCTTCCTGTTGGCTCCTCGGCTCAAGGCAGGGCGTCATGGCAAAGGCTGAATAATAACGCGAATCCTGTTCCCCCTGGGAACTGTGCATCCCCGGATCGTCGGCTACGGCGATTACCACGCCGCCGTTTATGCCCAAAAGGGCGCTGTTCATGTACGGATCGGCGGCGACGTTTAGGCCGACGTGCTTCATGGTTACAATAGCCCGCTTCCCGGCAAAGGAGACACCCAAAGCCGCCTCCATGGCGGTTTTCTCATTGGAACACCATTTTGCTATGAGACTACTTTCTTTGGACTTCTCAATTAAATATTCAAGTATTTCTGTTGAAGGAGTTCCGGGATACCCATAGGCGGCGGAAAGGCCCGCGTGAATAGCCCCAAGGGCTACCGCCTCATCCCCTAAAAGGGCAATGGAATCTCCTGAATTGCTCATGGTAAAAAAGCGTAGCATATTGGGCATTATTATGCAATAAAGTATAAAATCAATTATTTCTTAAAGGCGGTAAAGTGGACATGAACGAAATAATCCAATCCCTATTTAAGCGTAAATCCGTTAGGCAGTTTCAGGAGCGCCCGGTTTCTCCGGAAGAAAAGAATTTGATTCTGGAGTCAGCCCTGCAAGCCCCTACTGCCGGGAACCAAAACCTCTACACTATTCTGGACATTACCGATGAGAGCTTGAAACATTCCCTTTCGGTGTATTGCGACAACCAGCCTTTTATCGCGACTGCCCCGATGGCCCTGCTGTTTTTGGCTGACTGCCGCAGGTGGTACGATAGCTATATCGCAGCCGGGATTAATGCGCGCCTTCCGGAAAAAGGCGATTTACTTTTGGCAGTGGCGGACGCTGTTATTGCTGCGCAAAACACGGTGGTGGCTGCCGAGTCTTTGGGAGTGGGCTCATGCTATATTGGCGACATTCTGGAGCAGGAAGAGAGAGTCCGCGAGGTGCTGGGCCTTGACGAGTATGTTTTCCCAGCGGCTTTTGTGGTATACGGTTTTCCCACAAAAGGGCAAACAGAGCGCGTAAAACCATGTCGCCCGCCGCTTTCCTATATAGTGCAGGAAAATCGCTACCGCCGCCTGAGTGAAAAAGGGCACAGGCAAATGTTCCTTGAAAAAGGAGAAATAAAACACGAAGAAGATTTCGAGCAATACATCAAAGCTTTTTACGAACGCAAGTATTCAAGCGATTTCGCGAAGGAGATGAATCGCTCGGCATCCAGGTATCTGGAACACTTTTGAATTGGATAAATACGGCTCAGGAGTCAAGCCAGGCTGTAAGCAGGGCGGCGATCTGGCCAAGGTATTCAGCTTCCACGCCGGAGAAGCGGGCGGGAATGGGGCTGTCCAGGTCAAGCACGCCATAAACCTTACCGCCTTTAAAAAACGGGATAACAAGTTCCGAGGCGGATGCTGAATCGCAGGCGATGTGGCCGGGGAATTGATGCACGTCAGGAACGATGACAGGCTTGCCTTCAAGGGCGGCTTTTCCGCAGACCCCCTTTCCTTCCGCTATGCGCGAACAGGCGGGGTTCCCCTGAAAGGGGCCAAGCACCAGCTCATTTCCTTTTAAGAGATAAAATCCAGCCCAATTGATGTCTTCCACGTACACTTTTATAAGGGCGGATAAATTCGCAAGGAGGGCAACAAGGTTGCTTTCGCCTTCGATGAAAGCCTTTGCCGTTTCAACCATAAGGCAATAATTTTCTTTTGGATCGTTTGTTTTTTGCGCTTGGAACATATATTCAAAATAATACCGGAATTGTGAAAAAACCGCAAACAAAAAATATTAATTAATTATTTCACCATATCACTCTATGACACGGTAAAAACAATATAAATAAAAAAAGGAGAAAATGACATGGATAATGTAATTATTGAAGTATTAAAAGAGAATGACATTGATGAATATTCTGCGCTGATAAATGAAGTCATGAATGAATTCAATATAGAAGAAGTCGATGATTTTCAAATATGGTTTGCCAGCGTTAAAGGGATTATTGAAAGAAGGAGTTGGAATAACCAAAGTACTTCATCAATAATGGGATTAAGTTAAATGGATATAGTGTTTATTCTTCAGATTTTGCAATAAATTTCTATAAAAAATTAGGGTTTATGGGTGATGGTAAACATCTATATCTAAGAATGAGATACAGGCGTGCTGAAAAAGTAAAACTAATGTACAGAATTTTTTTACTCCGTTTAGCTAGATTATGGTCGCCGCATCGTAAGAACAAGGCGTTGCATATCAGGCTATCTACAAGCTAAAATACGAGTTTTGGAGGTATTGAAATATTCCATGCCAAATAAAAAGAATTATGATTATATGGATAATTATTCTGATGGTTTAGCCCGTGTAGCTCTTAATAAGAAACATGGATATATTGACGAAACCGGTAAAGAGATAATTCCACTTATATATGACCTTGCCAGTGATTTTAAAAAGGGCCTGGCACGTGTAAATATAGATGGAAAATGGGGTTTTATAGATAAGACCGGTAATGTAAAAATTCCATTAATATATGATTATGTGGAAAATTTTTGTGAAGAAAACGCCATCGCGCAAATAGGTAAAAAATATGGTTTAATAAACAAAGAAGGCAAAGAAGTAATTCCTTTTGAGTATGATGACGCGAACCACTTTTCAGATGGTCTGGCAGGAATGGAATTAAACGGGAAATGGGGCTTTGTAAATGGCGAAGGGAAAACAGTAATACCTTTTAAATATGACTGCGTGGGGCCTTTTAGCGAAGGCCTTGCTTATGTTGATCTTGATCGTAAGGTGGGTTTTATTGACAAATCCGGTAAAATGGTAATTCCCCTTATTTACGATTTTGCCGATATTTTTCAGGAAGGCCTTGCACGCGTAGAGATTGACTGGGAATACGGTTTTATCGACAAGACAGGAAAAGAGATCATTCCGTTAATGTATGAATACGCTGATAATTTTTCCGGTGGTTTAGCGAGTGTAAGATTGGATGATGAATGGATCACTATTGATAAAAACGGAAATATTAAATGAATTTGCATGAAAAGTGTATTATGAATGTATTATACTAATAACAAACCATGAAAATAGTAATGTTTTCTGATGCTTATTGGCCCAGGGTTAACGGCGTTACAGTATCTGTCGACTCTTATTCGCGTGCGCTGATAAAAGCCGGGCACGAGGTTTTGGTTATTTGTTCCTCTTACCCCGAAGGCATGGATGCAGCATCTTCCTTTTCTGCTGGTCGCAAACCGGACGAGGGGGGGCCGAAAATTGTGCGGGTTCCTTCGATGCCTGCCTTCGTTACAAAAGAAGACAGGCTTGCGAAATTCACAAAATGGCACTGGGTGTTCAGGCAGGTGGAATCGTTCAATCCCGGAATAATTCATATCAATACCGAATTTGTAATCGCCGAGATTGGTTTCCTCTACGCCCGGGCCCATAACCTGCCGGTAATTTATACCTTCCATACAATGTGGGAAGATTACGGCCCGAATTATTTTCCCATGCTTCCAACTTTTTTTGTAAAGTTTGTAATCCGGGGTATTATAAAAGTAATTTTGTTCCAATCTTACAGGGTTATTGTCCCTACCCCGCAAATTGATAAGGTTGTTCACAATTACAATCCCAAGACAAAAACCTTCCTTCTCCCTACAGGGATAGAGCCGGAGTTGTTTGATCATACTGACGAAGAAGGGGAGATTTTCAGAAAAAAAATGGAAGGCTCCTTTCCAAAAATAAGGGGGAAGCGGATCCTTTTGTTTGCAGGGAGAATAGCAAAAGAAAAAAACCTGGGATTCCTTTTGAACATACTCCCTGAAATTTTAAAGAAGCATCCTGACGTAGTTCTGCTGTTTGCCGGAAGCGGCCCCGATCTGGAATACTTCGAGGAAGAAGCGAAAGAGAAAGGCCTTGAAGACAACTGTGTTTTTTCCGGCTATGTTGAGCGCAGGGATTTGGCTTTAATTTACAGAATATCCGAAGTTTTTTTGTTTCCGTCGCTGACGGATACCCAGGGGCTGGTTACCCTTGAGGCGATGTTTTCCGGGACTCCGGTGGTAGCGATTGGCGCCCTTGGTACCCTGATGGTCATGGGTGGCGATAACGGCGGCTTCATGGTAAAGAACGATGAAGGCGAGTTTACGGCGCGGGTACTGGAGCTGCTTGGGGATGGGGATTTAAGAAGCCGGAAGTCAGATGAAGCCAGGCTGCACGCCCGCTCCTGGTCAATCGAAGAATTGACAAAGAAGCTAACGGACATTTATAAAACCACCGCCGATGAATACAGAAAAGACTACGGCGAATCCCGTATGCCGGTTTGGGAACTTGTCATGGATAAAAGATGGTGGGAAATAAACAACAAAATCTTTAAGAGAAGAACCCGCCAGATTTGGCACCAGATGCGTTCGAAGCTTAACACTTAGGCGATTTTCGAAATCAGGATCTTGTCGATTCTGTTGTTGTCAAGGTCTACGACCTTAAAACGATACCCTTCGTAGTCAAAGCAGTCGCCTGTTTTTGGAATTGCTTCGGCCAGGTAAAGGATGAAACCCGCAAGGGTGTGGTATTCGTTTTGCTCGTCCACAAGGTGTTCAAGGGCCAATTCTTTCGCGGCGTCGTCGATGCTGACGCCCCCGTCGGCGAGCCAGGTCCCGTCTTCCTGCCTGATTATTGCTTCTTCATCTTTTCCGGAAGCTGAAAGCTCCCCGACAATTTCTTCGATAAGGTTGCGGATCGTAAGGAGTCCGGCGAAACCGCCGTATTCATCCATAACAAAGAGGTCGTTGGCGTCGGCTTTTTTAAAAGCCTCAAAGGCTTTAAGGGCAGGCATGGTTTCCGGGACAAAGCAGGGGGGGCGCATAATGGCTTTTAAGCCCGGCCATGTGTCTTCCAGTAGCGCCCTGTAAATATCCTGGGAAGAAACTGCCCCGGCTACTTCGTCAAGCTCCCCCTCCGCGACGGGAAACCAGATTTGGCTTTGAGAGCTTTCGGCTGTTCTTCTGGACTCTTCGGCGGACGAGTTTATGTCAAGCCATTGGATCTCCGAGCGGTGGGTCATAAAGGCGCTTACCGGTTTGTCCCCCAGGTGAAAAACCCCTTCGACCATTGTCCTTTCTTTGCCTTCCACCACGCCTGATTTTTCGCCTTCCAAAAGCGCCTGGTGAAGCTCTTCTTCGGTCATCTCCCGATGAGAACTTCCTGGGCTAAATATTTTTTTTAAGAATCTAACTAGCAGATTTTTTGTGTTCATATTAATCATTGTATGGTAGAATTCCAGTAATCCTTAATACCACAAAAAATCTCACAAAGGCACAGAGGACACGTCGAACCTTCGGTTCGCGATCACAAAGGAAAACTGAAGATTTTATGGTTTCTCTTATTTCTCTGTGTTCTTTGTGTTCTTTGTGCCTCCGTGAGAGATCTTTTGAGATGAAAATAAAAAAAAGAATTTGTTGTTCCATGCTAATCCTGGTTCATTTCATCCCGCGTTAAGGGGCGGATAATGAATACACTGTCCTGGGAAGTTTCAATAACCTTGTTTTTGCCGTCAGGGTTAAGCTCTCCAAGAACCTGCACAATCGGGAAACGGGGCTTTTCCGGATTTGCGTCCACCACCTGGCCTTTCTTTCCGCTTGAGAGAAGCACGTATAGGCCGATGGGGTAAATTGAAAGCGAAAAAACCAAAGCCCGGACAACGGTGTCATCGTACATTTTGCCTTCGTTTTTAAGCAGCTCCAGCATCCCCGTATAGCCGTCTTTTGCTTCCTTGTGGGGCCGCTGGGCGGACAGAGCTTCATAGGAACAGGCTACTGCTATTATTTTCGCGTAAAGGCTTATTCTGTCGCCAGGGAGCTTTCTGGGATATCCCGAGCCGTTTTCCCGCTCGTGGTGTTCAAGGGCGGCAAGTGTGACAGTCAGGGGAAAGTCGAAGGACTTCAACAAATTATAGCTAAGTATGGGATGGGTTAGAATGGCTTTCTGTTCCTGCGGCTGGAGCGGACGCCTGGACAGGTATATCTGGGGCGGAAGCTTAATCATTCCAATTTCATGGAGCAGGGCTGCCACGCCAAGCTCAATCAGCCTGTGCGTGGGCAGTTTCAGGTGGAAACCTATTATCAGCGAAATGATGGTAGATTTTACCGCGTGAGAGGCGAGATAGTTGTCGTTGGGGCTGGAAAGGGTATTTTTCTGCACCCTTAAAAGGAAGCGCCTGTCTTCCCGGATGATATCGCAGGCGGTTTTTATTTTTTCCGCTACCGCGTTAAAGCTTAGTTCGTTTTTGATTGCTGCATGGAGAAAAATGGTATCAACGTATTCGATAAAACCGGCGTAAAATTCTTCTGCCCGCACGATTTTATCCCCGTCGCTTAGAGTTGATGTGCTTGAAAAAGCTGCCGTTTCTCCGGGGCTTGCGCTTTTAAAGGCGTATTCCTCCACCGGGTCTCCCGCGCTGTAAACCTCTTTATATTCCCAATCTTCCAGGGCGCGTTTTATTCCGCTTGTAAAGGGCATTTCCGGGGCTGTTAGTATGAATTGCTTGTCCAGATACACCGGTTCGGAGAAAAAGTTGTCAGGGGTAATAGCCTTTATGCTGTACTTTTTCATTGTTTCTAAAGCTATTTCAGCTATTTCGCTCCGGGCATTGTCATTGCTTTGCATACTGCCATTGCTCTGGACGCTTTCATCACTCAAAGAGGTTTCCTCCTCATCCTTGCTTTATCCCTTTAATTCTATTATCGTATAACTTTGAATTATAAGGGAAAACAGATTGAAATTCAAACTGATTTTTACGATATCCAACATTGCTTTGTTTATATTTTTAATCGCTCTGGGCTTTATTCCCTATTTATTAATGGGTCCTTCTTTCTCGGTATCTTTCTGGAAGATGAACTGGCCGCTGATTCTGGGCTGGATCATTCTGATTATTGTTTTAAACATTTTTTTCCTTGCCAACAGAAAGCTTTTTTCGCTGTTGGAAAAAGAGGACTGGCCTGCTTTGATTGGCTATCTTGAAGAAAAGGTAATTCAAAAAGGCAATTATAGTTCCCGCCTGGTACGCCTTTTGGCAAATTGCTACCTGGTCCTTTCCGACTCCGCCTCGGTGATGAGCCTGGAAAATAAAGTGGCAGTTAATAAACCTGCCCTTCTTGACGCTAACGCCCTTGTTTTTGGCACAGCCCGCATTCTAGGGAATGACAACGCGGGGGCGCTGCATTTTTTTAAGACCCGGAAGGATTCGGCAAAAGCAGAGTCAAAAGACTGGGTGGCCTGGTATTACGGCTTTTCCCTGCTCTTGAACAGGCAAGTCGAGGACGCACTAAGGGAATTTTCGCTTTTGGCCGCTTCATCCAGGGAGGGCGTTATAACCGCACTTTCCTCTTATTTCCTGGAAAGAAACATTCACAGCATAATGCCGCAATTGCGGCATAAATTCAGGGAAATTTCGGAGTCGGGCAAGAAAAGGGCGCTGGATGCGATGCCAAAAGTAGAAGCCTGGAAACGCGAGATTAACCTGCTTTCCACCGAGATATTCGCAGCGGCTATCGCCGGATTCCTTGAAGATACCCGTATTTGGCTGTATGGCTAGGGCAAAAAAATGACGGTGCGCCTGGACGTTGTGGGATATTATCCCGCTGCGCACCGTCAAATTTATCTTTTGGAGGTTACCCTCCCTTTATAAAAATATCGGCTAATAAATTTTTAACTTTAATGGAATTAAGACAATATTTTTAAGTTGTATACGGCGGCATCCGACAGGGCTTTGTAAAGGCGGGAAGAGTATTCAAGGTGTTTTAAAAGGGGATCCTGGGTTTTTACGGCGATTTCGGCTTCCCAATTCGTAGTTTCGGGGAAGAGAAAGCCTGCAATTTCCTTTACGTCGCTATTATTTATGGCTATGTTAGCGTAATCAAGCTTTCTTAATGTGTTTTCCAGGCCGGTTTTATCCAAATGCCCCAGTTTACAGCGGGAAATGGCTTCCTTTGCCTGTTTTTCCGCGCTTAAAGCCAGGCTCTCTATCGCTTTTAAGCCCTTTAAAAGAGCTTCCTTTGCGTTTTTATATTTTACCTCGCGGGTTTCCCTTGCTTTTTCCGAAAAGAAATTGCTTTTAGCAGTTTCGTCAACCCCTTCCAAAAGGCTGTCAATTTCCTTGCGGCGTTCGGGAAGGGCCAAAAGCTCTTCAATCGGCTGAGGCTTAAGCCCCTTTATTTCCATGCCTCCCATAGATAGGCAATAGTTTTCAACCATCGGGAACTGGCTGAAGCGGTATTCAAACCAGGAAGCGTAAAGCGATAGCCTCTCGTCGGTGAGGACTGTACCCCCGCCTGAGCGTTTCGCGTAGAAAGGCCGCCCGTCCCTTAAGAGGCGGTAATTGCTGGTTTCGCCGGGGGTAAAGCGGCCAGAAGCGGCGTGGAATTTTTCTTCGAAGAGCGCTCCGTGGAAATGGGTTTTTAGATCGGGGAAGGAAAGGTCAAGGCCTGCTATCCACACTTTTCTGGCGCCAAGCAGGCGGATAAAATCCCAGGCGCTGGTTGCCACCGAACCACCGGCACCAAGATCCCCCTTGGGGTCAACCCTGTCTTCAAGGAAACGGCCAATCGGGAAAAAAGATCCGCAAAGGAAAATTATAGCAAACGGCAGGCGTAGCAGGGTGGGGTAAACCGCTGACTCCGCCACCATGCGGGCTTTAGGAAAAAATACCCTGTCCAGGTGGCGGGAATTCCAGTATTGGGGATCTACGGACAGCGCAAAATCAGGCTCTATTTTGCGGCTATAAAGAAAGCGCAGGCTGGTATCCACAGCGACCACAAGGCAGCGGTTGCGGATCTCGTTCAGATAGGGCGCTGTCTCGTCCAGGCTGGGGCCGGCTGCGGCAAGGAAAGCCGGAATATCCGGCTGCTTCAACATCCCTTCAAGGCGGGAAATCCCGGGGAAGTCACGCACAGCCTGAAGGTTCAGGGAGAGGTTTTTCACCCAGCGTTTGCCGAAACGCCTTTTGGTAGCCTGGTTTACGTTTGTCCGCTTGTTCCATTCAGCGATCTTGTCGTCGGCACGCCCGTACCATTCCCTGTCCAAACTGCAGAGGGCGCGGTTCCTTACCACAAGGGGAGGGGTTCCGGGCGTGCTTTCAAATAGCGAGAGGGCGGTAGTAAGGCCTTCGACATCCAGGACGAATACGAGCTTTTCCCTTGCGAGTAGCGCTGAAAAATCACGAAGCTCAAGGGCTTTTTTTATTATTTCCGCCCTCTTTTCAACGATGATAATAGGCCTTTTGGGGAACTTAGCTGCAAGGGCGGAAAAAGCGTAGCCAAGGCCGAAGCCCAGGACAAGCGCCACAGTCTCTTCGCTTCCGGTTTCAATAAACCTCTCAGCCTCCCGCTTCGGATCCATCTTTGAATGGGCATACAGGCCTTTATAGACAAGGGTTGGATCCCCTGAAGCTGCGGCTTCAACCTTTAGCTCCGTTTCATCGATGTTTGCCTTTTCAATTTCTTCCGCAAAGAGGGGAAAATTTCTTTTTAGAGCGATTATATTTTGGGAATAGTAAAGAGAAGCCATCAAATATATTAATATACAGGGAATTTTGTGCTAAGATAAGTATGTTAGGGCTTATCGGGAGAATGGAAGGAATGTTGTCTGACAAATTCCATAAACAAAGCAGAATTGAAGAACGTACCAGAAAACTAAATTTGCTCCTCCTTGTAATGACCTTTGGTTTAATAACCGCAGTCACTGCGGTAATGACCAGAAGCGTAACCGGCGGCTCTGTTTTCAGTGTCGAGCACTTTATATCATTAATGGGTATAGGGTTGGTCGCGTTTGTATTCTGTTCAACCGCTGCAGGCATATTAATGCGCCGTTTTTTTACTAACGCCGATCTGGTTGACGCGACCAGAGATCGGGAACGCCTGGATCAGCTTCTGCTAGCCGTAAACAAGACGGCAGCCGTGCTTTTATCATCTGACAGCGAAGAATTTTTTGAGACTTCGCTTCGTGACGGAATGGAAATACTTGCCGATTGCATTGACGTCGATCGCATTTATATCTGGAAAAATGAGATGAGGGACGGGGTTATTTGCTGTGAACAGCAGGTTGAGTGGCTGAGCGCGATGGGCAAGCAGATTGGCCATATTCCCATAGAAAAGATTTTTGCCTTCGCCGATATTTCCGAGTGGACAGAGGTTTTTTTTAGGGATGAATGTATAAACGGCCCTGTCAGCGGTATGCCTCTTAAAACACAATCCTTTTTTGAGCCATGGAAAGTGCTGTCCATCCTGATGATTCCCGTGCATTTGCAGGATAATTTCTGGGGTTTTGTATGCTTTGATGACTGCCATCAGGAGCGGGTTTTTACGGATGAAGAGATAAATATCCTTCGTTCGGCAAGTTTGATGATGGTTAACGCGCTAAACCGCAATATGCAGGCTGCCATAATTATTGACGCCCATGAACGCCTGCAGCTTATGCTGGACGCTATGCCTTTGTGCTGCAGCCTGTGGGACAAGGATTTGAATATCATTCAGTGCAATGAAGAGGCAGTCAAATTTTTTCATATGAAAAATAAACAGGAGTACATTAAAAAATTTTTTGAACTCTCCCCAAAGTACCAGCCTGACGGGCAGCTTTCCTCGGTGAAGGCAGCCCTGTTTTTAAAGAAAGCGTTTGAATATGGCTCGTGCATTTTTACCTGGATGCACCAGATGCAGGATGGTACGCCCGTGCCGTCGGAAATAACTCTTGTCCGTGTAAGTTACGGAAATGAATATATCGTCGCCGGATACACCAGGGATTTGCGCGAATATGAACAGATGATGAAGGGGCTTGAGCAGCGGGACCTTATGCTTCAGACAGTGAATCATGTCGCTTACATCCTGCTTCAGTCTGAAGCGGAGGAATTTAAAAACAACCTTTGGCGCTGTATGGGAATGATGGCCGGGGCTGTGAACGTGGATCGTGTGTATATCTGGAAAAATTTTACAACGGACGGCAAGCTGTACTGCACCCAATTGTATGAATGGTCCGAAGGCGCCGAACCCCAGCAGGGATCGGAGCTTACGGTAAATATTTTGTATGATGATGGTTTCCTGAACTGGAAAGAAACTTTGCAGGCCGGACGCTGCATAAACGGGCCAATTGTCAATCGGTCGCCGGAGGAGCAGGAGAACCTTTCATCGCAGGGCATTGTTTCGCTCCTGGTTGTGCCTGTTTTTTTGCGGGACGAATTCTGGGGCTTTGTCGGTTTTGACGATTGCCATCGCGAACGCGTGTTTACAGAAAATGAGGAATCAATACTGCGTTCGGGGAGTTTGCTGATAGCCAATTCCCTTCTACGGAACGAAATGAATTTAAACCTGCGGCTCGGTGCCGCCAGGCTGGAAACGGCTCTGGTAAAAGCCGAGGCTGCCAGCCTTGCGAAATCAAATTTCCTTTCAAACATGAGCCATGAAATCAGGACGCCCATGAACGCCATTATCGGAATGACCGCTATAGGCAAAGCGGCTCCGGATGTAAAGAAAAAGGATTATGCTTTTGAAAAAATAGAAGGCGCTTCAAGCCACCTTTTGGATATAATAAACGACATTCTGGAAATGTCGAAAATCGAAGCCGGCAAATTTGAGCTGTCCCTGGCTGATTTCAATCTGGAAAAACTGCTTCAACGGGTCGTCAATATAATCAATTTCCGTGTTGATGAGAAAAAGCAAAGGCTTTCTGTTTATCTGGGAGGGAATACCCCCTTGTCTTTGATAGGCGACGATCAGAGGCTGGCGCAGGTAATAACTAACCTGCTTTCCAATGCGGTGAAATTTACTCCCGAAGAGGGATCTATAAGCGTCAGGGTGAGCCTTTTAAGCGAAGAAGACGGAATATGTGTGCTAAGGTTTGAAGTTAAGGACACGGGAATCGGGATTAGCGCTGAGCAGCAGGCAAGGCTTTTTACTTCTTTTGAACAGGCGGAAAGCAGCACCTCGCGGAAATTTGGCGGGACAGGCCTGGGGCTGGCAATTTCAAAACATATAGTAGAGCTTATGGACGGAAAGATCTGGATTGAGTCAGAGCTGGGCAAAGGCGCGGCTTTTATTTTTACCGTGAAAGCAAAGCTGGGCGCGGAAAAGCCGGCTGTTCTTTTGCCCCCGGAATTTGATTGGTCAAGTGTCCGTATTCTGGTTGTTGACGACGATCCTGAGCTGCTTGAGCACTTTAAAATAATGGCGGATCAGACAGGAGTTGCCTGCGATACCGCAATCGGCGGCAGGGAGGCATTGCGGTTAATTGAAAGCAATGGCGCGTATAATATGTATTTTATTGACTGGAAAATGCCGGATATGGACGGCATTGAGCTGTCAAGGGAGATCAAAAAAGCCAGCTCCGTAAACCCGATAATAATTATGATTTCCGCAACCGAATGGAATGCAATTGAACAGGAAACGGAAAACGCCGGAGTAGACGATTTTTTGCCGAAGCCGCTGTTTTATTCTGCATTGGCGGATTGCATTAAAAAGCATGTTTCCGGCGCCGAATCTCCCACGCCCGGAATAACTGAGGGCAAAATAACAGATTCATTCTCCGGGCGGCGGATTCTTCTGGTCGAGGATGTTGATATCAACCGTGAAATTGTTATGACTATGATGGAACCTTTGCAGATCGAAATTGATTGCGCCGTGAACGGCACAGAGGCAGTGGAGATGTTTGCCGCGAATCCGGATTGCTACGATTTGATTTTTATGGATCTGCAAATGCCGGTATTGGACGGCTTTGGAGCTTCCCGCGAAATTCGCAAATTAAATTCCGAAAAAGCAAAAACGATTCCCATCATCGCAATGACAGCCAATGTATTCCGCGAAGACGTTGAAAAATGCCTTGCAGCTGGCATGAACGATCACATCGGGAAACCCCTGGACTTTGACAAAGTACTGGAAAAACTGAGGTTTTTTCTGGACAGGGAATAGCTAAAAGCACCCATGATAATAAGCGCAAGCAGAAGAACTGATATTCCTGCGTATTATTCAGAATGGTTTTTCAACCGGTTAAAAGAAAAATTTGCTTGCGTAAGAAACCCCATGAATATGCGCCAAGTAAGTAAAATAAACCTTAGCCCGGAGCTTGTTGAGTGCATTGTCTTCTGGAGCAAAAACCCAAAACCAATGATTGGCAAACTTCAATCAAATGGTACTCCACTTAAAGATTATTGCTTTTATTTTCAATTTACACTCAATCCCTATGAGACGGATGTTGAAGCAAGACTGCCGCCTAAAACTGAAATAATCGACACTTTTAAGAGACTATCCGATCTTATTGGCCCGCAGAAGGTTATTTGGCGCTACGATCCAATTTTGATTAATAGCAAATATAGTGTGGCATACCATATTGAAAAATTTGAGGAATTAGCCGGTACTCTCAAAGGCTATACGGAAAAAGTAACATTCAGTTTTATTGATTTCTATAGGAAGATAGCGGAAAATATCAAACTATTGGAGGTTGTTGAAATATCAACGGAAGAAAAGAACATCATTGCTCAAAAATTTTCAGAAATCGCGAAAAACAATAATCTTTCAATTGATACATGCGCGGAAGAAATCGATCTTTCCGGATATGGCATTACGCATGCCCGCTGTATCGACGACAGGCTAATCTCAAAAATAGCCGGACATGATTTGCTTATTGAGAAAGACAAAAATCAGCGGCGGGAATGTGGCTGTGTAAAAAGCATTGATATAGGGGAATACAATTCCTGCTCCAATGGCTGCGCTTATTGTTACGCGAATTATAGCAATGCTGATAAAAATGCCAAAGAACATATTCAAACATCGCCGTTATTGATCGGCGATGTTTGCCCTGATGACATTGTAAAGGAACGTAAGACTTAATTTGCCATTGACAAAAACGTAAAAAAGCTATACCATCTTCCTAAAGGCGATGATCGGGAACAAGTAGTCCCCATGTACCTTCTTCAGAGAGCCGGCGGTTGGTGAAAGCCGGTAGAAGGGCGGGTGGATGAATACATCCCGGGAGTTGCGCGCTGAACGATGCTAAGGAACCTCGGAAGCGAGGTTCCAGACATCCAGTAGGACGCGACGGGGATGCCCGTTACAGCATAAGGGTTTCAGTACCCTGTGAGCGCGCGGCTGTGAGGCTGTGCGGAACTGAGGTGGTACCGCGGTTGTCGTTGCAATCGCCCTCGGATTAACAATCTGGGGGCTTTTTTTTGTCCCCAAAGAGGAGTTTTTCTCATGGCCATTAAAGTAGTTCTGTTGCTTCTGTTCTTTGTGGTAACGATCTCGGTGGGCTTGTACTTTCGGAGGAAGGTCGCGAATGTCAATGATTTCGTGCTGGCCGGGCGTGCGGTAGGCCCGTGGCTTACCGCCTTCGCCTACGGGACATCGTATTTTTCAGCGGTTATTTTCGTCGGGTACGCCGGGCAGTTTGGCTGGCGGTTCGGCACCGCGGCTACATGGGTCGGTTTGGGTAACGCCTTCATCGGGTCACTGATGCCGTGGGTAATACTCGGGCGGCGTACGCGCGTTATGACGCATCATTTAAAAAGCGCCACAATGCCGGAATTTTTCGGTTCGCGGTTTAATTCGACGGCTTTGAAAATCGGGGCGTCGATAATTGTTTTTATCTTTCTTATCCCGTACACGGCTTCGCTGTACAACGGGCTTTCCCGCCTGTTCTCGATGGCGTTTAACGTTGACTTTACATACTGCATCATAGGAATGGCGATTCTTACCGCGATATACGTTGTCGCCGGTGGGTATTTCGCGACCGCCGTAAACGATTTTATTCAGGGCGTAATCATGCTTGTCGGGATTGTTGCCGTTATTGGGGCGGTGTTAAAGGACAATGGTGGCTTCCTGACGGCGCTAACCTCCATGGCTAAAATTGAGGAAGTTAATGTGAACAAAGATCCCACTCCCGGTGTATTAGCCTCATTCTTCGGGCCAGATCCGTTAAGCCTGCTCGGTGTTGTAATATTGACATCGCTCGGTACCTGGGGGCTGCCTCAGATGGTTTCCAAGTTTTATTCCATTAAATCAGAAAAATCGATCTCGAAGGGCGCGATTATTTCTACGTTTTTTGCCTTTGTTGTGGCGGGCGGTTGTTATTTTCTTGGCAGCTTTGGGCGGCTCTACGCTAACTCGGACAAGATTTCATTCGGTTCCAACGGCGGCATAGTCTATGACTCCATTATACCAGCCATGCTGTCCAAATTTCCCGATTTAATGATAGGCATTGTTATCCTTCTGGTGTTCGCTGCGTCCATATCCACTCTTTCGTCCCTGGTTATGGCATCGGCTTCAACCCTGACGCTGGACTTTTTGAAAGGCCACGTAATAAAGAAAATGAACGATAAAAGCCAGCTCTTAGTTATCAGGGTACTGGTTGTGGTGTTTATCGTTATTTCTTCGTTTATCGGGATCATTCAGTACAGGGGCGGAATCAGCTTTATCGCGCAACTGATGGGCGTTTCCTGGGGTGCTCTGGCCGGATCGTTCCTTGCACCATTTGTTTATGGGCTGTATTGGAAGAAGGTAAGCAAGATTGCCGTCTGGTGTAGCTTTATTTTCAGTACCGGCCTCTTAACGCTCAATATCTTCTTTAGAAGCTCGTTCCCCGCTCTCTTGCAGTCGCCGATCAACGCCGGGGCTTTCGCCATGCTCGCCGGGCTTGTCATTGTGCCTGTGGTAAGCGCGATAACCAAAGCGCCGGAAAAAGCCTTTTTGGACAATTGCTTTTCCTGCTATGAGGAAACGGTTGCCGTCAAGGTTCGCGACGATTTGGGCAGTAACTAACAATGAACTTTCAATACTGGGAGCCGGACATTGAAAAGATGCCCCGGGATGAGCTTGAAGCGCTGCAGTTGCTAAAGCTGAAGGAAGAAATCGGCTTTTGCCTGCGTACGCCGTTTTATAAAAAGCGCCTTGCTACAGTGGGCATCCAAAGTCCGGACGACATCAAAACCCTGGAAGATTTAAAGCGCATTCCTTTTACCACAAAAAACGATCTCAGGGACGGTTTCCCTTATGGCTTTTTAAGCATACCGAGGGAGGAAGTGGTAAGGCTGCACGCCTCTAGCGGCACAACCGGAATTCCAACAACGATTTATTTTAACCGCAGCGACATCAAAAATTGGTCAAACAACATGGCCCGTTGCATTTATGGAACCGGATGCACAGAAAGCGATGTGTTTCAGAACATGATAACCTACGGCCTCTTCACCGGAGGCCTTGGCCTGCACCAGGGCGGCGAGGAAGTCGGTATGCTGGTTATTCCGTCAGGCGCGGGAAATACCAACAGGCAGCTGAAGCTGATGGAGGATTTTGGCACCACTGTTGTACATGCCACTCCGAGTTTCCTTCTGCACCTTGAAACCAAGATGAAAGAAGCCGGGGTAAAAAGGGAAAGCCTGGTTCTAAAACGCGCTTTTGCCGGAGCGGAGCCGTACTCGGAAGATACGCGGCGGCGGATTGAAGCCCTGCTGAAAATTGACGTGTACAATTCTTACGGCCTTTCGGAAATGAACGGCCCAAGCGTCGCCTTCGAGTGCCAGTGCAAAACCGGAATGCACCTGTGGGAAGACGGTTACATCGCCGAGATAATTAATCCGGACACCCTGGAGCCTGTGAAAGAAGGGGAGATAGGGGAGCTGGTGCTTACCATTCTCTGCCGGGAGGCGACGCCCATACTCCGCTACCGCACCCGCGATCTTACCGGGTTTTACACTGAGCCTTGCGCCTGCGGCAGGACCCACCGCCGCATCCGCCGCATCACCGGGCGCAGCGACGACATGCTCATTATAAACGGCGTGAATGTTTTCCCCAGCCAGATTGAGGAAGTGATCATGGGCATGAAGGAAGTCGGCAACAATTACCTCATCGTGGTTGAAAAAGACGGTGCGCTTGATCGCCTGACTGTAAAAACCGAAGTAAACCCGGACATATTCGTGGACGACGCCCGCCCCCTCAACGCGCTGATGGAGCGGATCAGAGAAACCCTGAGGGCTTCAATTTACATCAGCCCCAAGGTGGAACTCCACGAGAGCGGCAGCCTGCCGGTATCGGAAGGCAAGGCGGTACGCGTGCAAGACAAGCGGCCTAAGGACGTGTGAGCGGAATAAAGCGCATTGAATATGTGGGCGAGTTGATTAATAAAGCGGATCTTTTTTCAGGATTTTTCCTATTCTGCGCAACAGATCGTCTTTATCATAGGGCTTTTTGATATAATCAACCGCTCCCATTTCACGCGCGTGTTGTATGTCTTTGGGATCGTTTGAAGCCGTGAAAAACGCTATTGGGGTATTATACAAGCCGCCAATCGCTTTTATTCTGGTGTAGGTATTCCACCCGTCCATATCGGGCATTATTAAGTCCAATAATATTAAGTGAGGGACAAGGCCCTGGTAAAATAAACCAAGCGCTTCTTTGCCCGATTTGGCGGTGGATATGTCATATTCATTCTGCAATACCGTATCCACCATTTCAAGATGAATGCTGTCATCATCTACTATTAGGATTTTTTGCTTCTCGTTGCCAATGGTATCATTAAATTTTTCCGTTTCTTTTTTCAAAGCGTCGAAGTTCCGGCTGTTTTCCATGCTCATGTCGTTTACATGGCTGACTGAACTGCTTATCTGGTTTACGCCCTTCAATATCTCGTTCATGCCTTCTACCGCTTCCTGGCTTGTTTTTATGAATTCGTCCGTTTCCTTTACCAGAGTATTGCCTGATTCCGCCATATCGTCAGAGCCTTTTTTAACCGAGCGGGTTATGTCCCGGAGGCGGCTTATGGAATCCAATATTTGCTTGCCGCCTGTTTCCTGTTCCCGCATAGCGCTTAAGATATTTTGTTCGTGCTCTGAAACTGTTTTTACGCTTGAGTCTATGGCACCGAAACGGTTTAATACGTCTTCGGAGGATTTGGTAATGTTATCTATGGACATTTTTATTTTCTTCAGCATTGATGCGGTGGTTTTTGATTGTTTGCTGGATGACTCGGCGAGCTTACGGATTTCATCGGCGACAACGGCAAAGCCCTTCCCTGCTTCTCCGGCATGAGCTGCCTCAATCGCTGCGTTCATCGAAAGCAGGTTTGTCTGGCTTGCGATATTGTTCATCAATGAATTTATTTCCAGAAGCCCTTCGGAATCATGGGCTATTTCCTTTATTTCCTGCGCGACTGTCTGGAGCCCTGTTTTCCCGTTCTCTGACGCTTCGGTCAAAACGCCGACATTTTTGCTGTTTTCAGCCAGCGTTTGGGTTACCGAATGAATGTTAGCCGTCATTTCCTCAATGGCCGAAGAAGACATATTTACGCTTTCAGTCTGTTCTTCTATCATTTTGTTAAGACTGTCAATATTTGTTTTAATAACCCCTACCGCTCTGCCGGCTTCTTCAGCGCCATTTTCCTGCTTGACCATAAGGTTTTCCATGTTGTCAAGGTTAGATGAAATCTGCTGCACGGCTGTGGATGTTTTTCCCATATTGGCGGAAAGTTCAAAACTGGTATGGTTAAGCCCGTTGATTTTGTATTTTATAGTCCCTACAAGGGTTTTTATTTTTTCCAGTGTCATATTGAAAAAGCCCGACAGTTCCCCGATTTCATCATCGGACTTTACGGCTACTTTAGCGGTCAAATCCCCATCCTTTAGCTTTTCCAGAGCCGAATGGATCGCCTTTATCGGGGAACTGATTTTTCGCGCTACAAAAAAGATCAATATAAAAACAACTACCGCGAGCATTGCCAGGCATAAAATAACCAGGCGCAGGATCAATGCATTTATATCCCCATAAATTACAGATGACGGTATCGTTGATACAAGAATCCAGCCGGTATGGGGTATGGCTGAAGAATATATAAAAATTTTGTTATCAATATTATAGAAGTCGGCAGAACCCAATACGGAGGCGCGGTATTTATCAAGATTTAATTCTTTAAAGAAATCTTTTTCCATTACCGCGTTTATGTCTTCATGGGTAATAAAAAGCCCGCCTGAGTTAATAATATACATTTCCTGCCCGGGGAAGCCGCGCATCGTGTTGATCATTTCTTTCATGACATTTACCGCTACATCGTCAGCCGATACTCCGATGTCCTTTCCTTCGCCGTCAAATACCGTCATTGAAAGGGTAATGATAACATCGCCGGTTTCGGAATCGACATAGGGCTCGGAAAAAGCAATTTTGCCCTGCGCTTTCTTGGCATCGGTAAACCAGGAGCGCTGGGTATTATCCCAATCGTCGTCAGGAATCCATCCTCCGGCGAACGCGGCAAACCCGCCCGGCTTGTTCCACATCACATTATTGGTAAAATACAGATCAAGGCTGTTGGGCACTATTTCTTTAATATCGCTTAAATATCCGGCGACGGCTTCTGTGGAAACCGCCCTTTGCTTAAAAAGATGTGTAATGCCGACAGAGAATTGTTTTAGGGCTTCTTCATGTTCTTCAATAAAGGATAACACCATATCCTGCGAACGGGCTACGTTTGTCTTTGTGTTTAGCTGCGTTAAATTGGTAACAATATGGCGAAGGTTGTAAAAGAATATTACAGATAAAGATATCGTTATAGCTAAAATCATGATTAAAGAAACGGCGGTAAATAATTTTGCAAACGATGTTTTTTTCGGTTTTTTCATAAATTTGTCTTTTCCTTCCATACATATAATATATAAAAAATATGAAGACTTGTATTATACTATAATTTAAAATTAAAAATTAACAATTTTGATCATTTATTGCTTAAGTTTTTGGCTCATTATTTATGTTATTGGCTTCATATATAATTTTATCGTATTTTTTGTTTTCTTCTTCCAGCAATTTTACCATGCCATTTTGCTTTTCAATTTCCAATCTTAATATTTCCTTCTGCAATTCCATTTCTTTAATTCTGGTATCCTGGGTTTTTCGGTTATGAGAAAGGACTATTGCTATAATTGGTATAGATAACGCGACTAATGGTACCAGGGTAGCTATTGGAAACATGGTTCATCCCCCTTTTTACAATATATTTTTTAAATCCATGTTGTCAATACATATAATAATAAAGGCGACCGCATTATAAGGGCATCAGACGAATATAATAAGTTTGAGGAATGTTTTCTCACATGGTTATGCTTAATAAAATTAAATCACGGGTTATTTCGACTTTACATGATAAATTAGGTTGTATACGTTGATCAAATACGAGACTAGGACGCCCCATGATATTACACCTGTTTTTAATACTGCTTGAAAAATTTCACCATTAATATCATTCATATATTTTGTCCTCCAATTTGGTAGATGCAATGCTAAATAAAAGTTATCAATTATTTTATTCTAATTCAAGAACAATCACTGTCTCCGGTGTGATGGGCGTTCCGGGCACGGGGCTTTGGCGTACAACCCAGCCGTCCCCAACGATTTGCAAATGGAGGTCGTCCCGCAAGAGGAGGGGGAGCAGGAGCCTTTTAGCGACGCCTGTAAAATCGGGGACGGTTTCGTCTACCGCAGGGTAGGGGAGGGCGGGGATGGAAAGGGCGCCTGAATGGCTGATCTGCGGGTTCCTGCCCCTAGGAATGCCCAGGTAGTTGATCAGGGCTTCGGCGGCTTCCCTGATGGGCGGCGCTGCAATCCTGCCGCCAAGGTAGGATGCGCCCTGTGGTTTGTAAATTACAAGGTAAAGCACAAGGGAAGGTTGTTCGGCAGGGAGCATTGCTATGCAGCTCGCTATGAAATCCGTGGAAGAATAAGCGCCGGTTTGAGGATCGATGATCTGGGCGGTGCCGGTCTTTACCGCAAGGGAAAGATCCTCAACGTTGGCGCGCCAGCCGGTTCCAATGCTGGAAGTTACATCCATCATGTAAGAGCGCATCATTTTAGCTGTCGCGGCGCTAAAAACCCGGCGGGGAACGCCTGACTGGAAGCCGTTTACGGTTTTGCCGTCCGCCGAAACAATGCGCGAAACGGTCTTTATCGGAACCAGAATGCCGTCGTTGGCTACCGCGCTGGCAGCCTGTAGCATCTGAAGGGCGGAGACTGCGATTTCCTGGCCTATGGCAATTGTAGGCTTGGAACGATCCGACCAGCGATCGGTTGGGCGAAGGAAGCCGGCGGTTTCTCCGGGGTTTCCCGCCCCGGTACGCGATCCAAAACCAAGGCTCGTGATGGTCTCGTAAAACGCCTGGGAGCCCAGCCGCTCCGAGGCGTAAGCCGCTCCCGCGTTGCACGAATAAATTATTATTTCCCTGGCGCTTACGTTCCCGTGGGAACCCAGGCAGTTAATCGTTATTTTCTCGCCCCTGCCTGTAGTGCGCTCGTAGTGGCCATTACAGGTGAAAAAAGTATTGTCTGAGATGGCGCCTGAATCCATCAGCGCGGAAAGGGAAAAAACCTTAAAAACCGATCCCGGCTCGTAAGACCAGATGGCAGGCCGATCCATGCGTGAAATTTCATTTGAGCTTTGGAGGTTGTTCGGGTCATAACCGGGCAGGGAAGCGCTTCCCAGTATCTCCCCGGTCCTTGGATCCATAGCCATAAGCATAACCGCTTCGGCTTTGTTTTCATTCATTACCTGGGTTGCGATGCTTTCAAGGATATACTGAATATTTATATCCAGGGTAAGGAAGATCTGGCTTCCCCCGGTTCCCAGGCCCACGGTTCTGCCCAACGCCCCCTGTTCGGCTCTCAGTTCGTTGTCAAAGGCGTATTCTATCCCGGCGAGGCCTGAGCCTTCGTCCCCCACAAAGCCGATGATTTGGGAAGCCAGGGATCTTTCCGGATAAATTCGCCCTACCACCGGCTCTATGCCTACGCCTCGGAAATGGCCCGCCGAGATTGAGTCCTGAATAAGCTTTACCACATTATCGTTTACCTGTTTTTTCAGGTACACAAAATCGCTTTGTGAATTGACAATTTTGTCCAGCAGCTCTTCAGAAGATAATTCCAGCATGGGAGCCAACTCCCGGCTTAGTTCTTCGAGGTTTTCCATTTCGGGGCGCCAGAGGGTAATGTTTCCCAGCCTGGTTTCAAGCGCCAGAAGCCGGCCGTTGCGGTCAAGAATTGGGCCCCTGCCGGAACGCCGGGCAGGGCTGGCCTGCCTTGGCTGCTGCCTCGGGAAGAGCATTAAATACCCGTAGCGGCCCAGTAGAGCCAGGCTTACCAGCGCGAGGCCGATCGCGAAAATTACAAAACGTTTTTTCCCGGCAACTTGCTGGTTGCTGCTGCTGTCCTCAAGGGGTTCTGTCATCGTTTTATTCCCAAAACCTTTCCTATTATGTGATTTTTGGGAATTGGCCCGTAGTTGCGGGAGTCGTATGATTGGGAGCTGTTATCTCCGAATACGTAAAAAAAACCGCCGTCAAGGCTCTCCCCGCATCTTTTGACCGCTATTTCCCCGGCTGGCGTATAAAAAATCACCACATCCCCTTCTTTAGGCCTCCCCCACCATACAATGTAGGTTGACGAACCAGGCAGCCTGATTCCGTACGAAGCCTTGTATACCGTGAGTATAGCCCCGCTTTTTATCGCGGGAACCATGGAATTTCCTTCTGCTATCATAAAATCCAGAATAAAAAACTTCATTACCAGGGCTGCCAGAAAGGCCGCCAGGATTGGTTTTCCTGTCATATTACAATTGGCTTATTATAGCCAAAATTTATGTCGATAAACCAGTATACCATGAACAGTTTACTGCTTAATCAGAAGGTAAAAAAACGCAGGCGGCATAAACCGGAAGCAAGGAACGCTTTCCCGGGAAATTCATCCGGAAAGGATTCAAAAAAAGCGTTCAGGCCCAAGGGGATAATTTCTCTTTTTGAAAAGAATGTAAAATTAATTGACGCGGTAAGGCAGAATCCCGCTAAGGTATACCATCAGGCAGCATACTATCAACCGCAGGAAGAAATCAGGCCGCAATACAAGAGCGCGTCCGGGGAAGAGCAGCATACACATGAAAAAAAAAGGACGCCTTTGTTTTCCACACCCGCGCTTCCAATTACGGCTCTCTTTCTTCTGGGCATAGGCATTGCCTTTGCCAAGTATGGCCCGGATGCTTTGGACTGGATAGAAAGGGAAACTGTCAGCACCGGCAAGGACTCTGGCAGCGAGTATAACCTTGCCCGTTACGCCGGGGTGAACCCCCTTGGCGGCCATTTGGCTTCGCCGTCCGGAAACGCGGTGCCAAGCGATAGCGAGGACATTCCCCTGGACATGACTGAAAGCTTTGCCTGGCAGGATTATAAAGTTAAAAAAGGGGACTCGGTATCAAAAATAGCGGCGAATTTCTCCGTTTCAATGGATGCCATTATTTCGTCCAACGGTATTACCAATGCCAGATCTTTAAGGGAAGGGGAGACGCTGCGGATTCCCAACATGGACGGAATTCCCTATGTGGTAAAAAGCGGGGACAGCCTTGCCAAAATTTCCCAGTCGATGGGAGTGCCGCTGGAAGCGATCCTTGACGCCAACGATATACAAAGCGATGTCATTAACGCCGGAACGACCCTGTTCATACCGGGCGCGAGAATGAACAAGGACGATCTCGCCCTTGCCCTTGGCGAGCTTTTCATCTACCCGCTGAAAGGCTCAAGGCTAAGCTCTCCTTTCGGCTGGAGGAATGATCCCATTACCGGGGAAAGGCGGCATCACGCAGCGATTGATCTTTCCGCTCCCCAGGGGACTGTGGTCTGGGCCGCGATGGATGGAAAGGTTTCCGCCCTGGGCTACGATCGAACTTACGGGAACTTCATTATATTAAGCCATGCAGGCGGCTATCAAACCATGTATGCCCACCTCCATTCTACTTCCGTAAAGAAGGGCGACACGGTTTCCAAGGGAAAACAGATAGGGACTGTGGGCAACACCGGGTACAGTACGGGGCCGCACCTGCATTTCGCGGTTTTCAAAAACTCAAGGCCAGTTAACCCCCTTGATTATTTAACCAGCCAACGCTAAAATTAAGGTGTAAGTATGCGTAAACTTGTTTTGATTCTTATTGCTTTTATTGCAGTGGTAACTTTTATCAGGGCATTTGATAATTCGGGCAGGGCAATGCCTGCCGAAATAACCAACGGAGAAAATATCTCTCTGGTAGCAGAGTAAAGTATGGCGTTTGAGAATAAGCCGGTAATATATACCGAAGAGACTTCTTTTGAAGCTGTAGTAGATACAGCCTTTGAAAAGGTCAACGAAAAACATATACAGTTTTCCATGCGCCGGATTAGGGAAATGGATGAAGAGCTTGCGGTAATTGAAAAAGAGCTCAACGATTTTTTGAGTACAGCACACTAATCTAATGGAATATTTTATTTAAAAATAATCTGATAGAATCAAAGAGCCTCTTGAAGAATCCGCCCTTTTCCGCGTTTTGCGATGCAACTAACGTAATGCGCTTTAATTCGCCGAGGCTGTCGTAAAGCACAAGGCTTCCCAGCTTCTGCCCCGCGTAAAGGGGAGCGATAATTGGCTCCTCAAGTTTTGTTTCCCAGGAGAGTTGATTGCCCCTTTCAACCAGGGCGGTAAAATCAAGCTGCACTTCAGGTGCAATAGCCGCATAGTTATCCTTGCCCTTCCAGATGCGTACGGGCGGAAGCTCGCTTATGTCAGGCCTGATTGTTTTGTAGCGTTCAAAAGCCCACTCAAGGAGCTTTTCTCCGTCTTCGTCCCGCTTTCTGTCGCCCCCCCATTCGGAGGGAGCGCCAAGGACGACAGCAATAAACCGCGTCCCATTCCTCTCCGCTGTCAACGCGATGTTGTACCCCGATTCGGGGATGTAGCCGGTTTTTAAGCCGTCGACGCCTTCTACCCTGCCAAGCAGGTTGTTGCTGTTTCTGCGCAGCCTGGTTCCGGGATTTCCCTGCCTTTCAGGCGGCACATTCTCCACCCTGGGATACGCGAATTCCCGCACCGAATGAAAATCCTCCAGGCTTTCCGGGTGCGCTTGCAGGTAGATCCGGCATAACTCGGTTAATTCCCTGGCTGTGGTCATGTTCTCTTCCGAATAGCCTGATGCGTCCACAAATCTGGTTTTATTAAGCCCCATCGCCAGAGCTTCCGCATTCATCATCCTGATAAAATCATCCACTGTCGGGGCAAAGCGCAAAGCCGCCGCCGTCGCCGCGTCGTTGCCTGAAACAACCGCCATGCCCAATATTAGTTCCCTAAGGCTTAAGGTTTGGCCCTGCGCAAGGTACATCAAAGAGGAGCCGGGAAGCTGGTTCCCCGCCCAGCTCTCCCTGGGCGGGGTGATTATCTCATCCAAAGAAGCCCTGCCCAAGGCGATTTCCTTAAATACCAGGTGCATGGTCATAAGCTTTGTTAGGGAAGCGGGAGGAATTTCATCGTCCGGGTTTTTATAGCAAACGATGGTTCCGGTAGCGGCATCCATCACAACGGCTGATTGAGAGTAAAGCTCCAAAAAGCCGGAGTTTTGCGGGGATTGGGAAAAAGCGGGAAAAGCGAGAAACAAAAATACCAGCGCTCCTAAAATTTTTCCACGAAGCTTTATATTTTTAAATGAATTATTCCAAGAAAATTTCACACAAAGGCACAAAGGACGCAAAGAACACAGAGAAAGATTTGGAATCTTAAAATTCTTCGTTTTCCTTTGTGTCCTTTGTGTACTCCGTGCCTCTGTGAGAAATAATAGGAGTAAAGCTTTAGCCATTACAAGCAACTAGAATTCTGCCTGGCCGGGGGCGCGGGGGAAGGGGATTACGTCGCGGATATTTACCATGCCTGTAACGTATTGGATAAGCCGCTCAAAGCCCAGGCCGAAACCTGAATGGGGGACAGAGCCGTAACGCCGGAGATCCAGGTACCACTGGTAATCCGCCATGTTGAACTTCAGTTCTTCCATGCGTTTTTCCAGCCTGCCGAGGTTTTCTTCGCGCTCGGAGCCGCCGATAATTTCGCCCAGACGGGGAACCAGAACATCCATTGCCCGGACTGTTTTGCCGTCGCTGTTCTGCTTCATGTAAAACGCTTTGATCTCTTTGGGGTAGTCCGTAACTATTACAGGCCCGCCCGCGACTTTTTCCGAAAGGAACCTTTCATGCTCGGTCTGGATGTCGCAGCCCCAATAAGGCTTGAATTCAAAGGGCCCGCCTTTTTCCAATTCCGCGATTGCATCGGTGTAGGTTATGTGCGAAAACTTTGAAGAGGCAACGGATTGCAGGTTTTCTATAATTCCTTTTTCGATATGGGAATTAAAAAATTCCAGGTCTTCAGTGCAGTCCTTTAGAACTGCGGAGAAAAGGTATTTGAGAAAATCCTCAGCCAGCGCCATGTTGTCTTCCAGGCGGAAGAAAGCGGCTTCCGGCTCGATCATCCAGAACTCCGCCAGGTGCCGGGTGGTGTTGGAATTTTCAGCCCGGAAGGTGGGGCCGAAAGTGTAGACCCTCGAAAGGGCTTCAGCGTAGGACTCAACTTCGAGCTGGCCGGTTACGGCGAGGCCTGTCCATTTTCCGAAAAAGTCTTTTGAGTAGTCCGGGGCTTTGCCGGATTTTGCCAGAGCCGCAAGGTCGAGGGTGGTAACCTGAAACAAAGCGCCAGCCCCTTCGGCGTCGCTGCCTGTGATTATTGGCGTGTGAACGTATTGAAAGTGGTTGCTCTGAAAAAACTCGTGAATCGCGATGGCCAATCTGTTTCTTACTCTGGCAACCGCTCCGAAAGTGTTCGTCCTTGCCCTTAAGTGCGCTATTTCACGGAGGAACTCCAGCGAATGCCGCTTTTTTTGAAGCGGGTAAGTTTCGGTCGGGGCAGCGCCCACAATCAAAAGCGAAGCTGCAGCCGCTTCCACCGCCTGCCCTTCCGCTGGGGAGGGAACGAGCTTGCCGGAAACTTCCACCGCCGCCCCTGTGCTTAGTTCCGCGAGGGCGGCCTTTGTATCATCGCTCAAGCCGGTGGCAGTATCGAAAGTGCACTGAATACCCCTAAAGCAGGAACCGTCGTTTACTTCCACAAAGACAAGGTTCTTCATCTCACGCTTGGTTCTGACCCAGCCTTTTACATAAATTTCGCGCCTGTCCGGCTCGGAATTAAGTAACTCTTTGATTAAAGGAAACATAATGAAAAAATATAGCAATTTTTAGAAACAAGGGGAAGACGGCATTATTACCAAATAATCACAGTTTCATATTCTTGCCTCGGAATTCCCTTTCTACATCGCGCTTGATGTCGTTTTCTTTTATGTCAGCTCTTTTGTCATATTGTTTTTTGCCTTTGCAGAGGCCAAGCTCGACTTTGACCCTTCCCTTTTTAAAGTAAAACGAGAGGGGAATCAGCGTATAGCCTTTTTCTTCGGTTTTCCGCGTTATGCGCTTTATTTCGTCGCGGTTCAGGAGGAGCTTTTTTTTCCTGTCGGGGTCGTGGTTGAAGATTGACGAAAATGGGTTCTCCGCGATTCTTAGGGAATTAAGCCAGACTTCCCTTTTTACCACCTCGGCCCAGGCATCGGGAAAGGAAATTTTTCCGTCCCTGAAGGATTTTACTTCCGTCCCAAGAAGCTCAATGCCACATTCGTAGGTTTCGTCGACGGAGTAGTTGTGCCGGGCTTTGCGGTTAACCGCGATAATCTTTACGCCTTCGCTCACGGGACCTTCCTTTTCAACACAATCACAGGCCTTGCGGACACGAAGGGGGAGCAGAAAGAAGGCGGAAGCGAGCCTCTGGTTTCGCTGTCAACGGAGCCTTGCACATTTCTCCATGAGCCTCCCCTGACTGGCCTTTCGGGCGAAAATTGCGGCGCGCCCTCAGGAACTGAAAGGAAGCTTAAGGGAACATAGGGCTCTTCGCACCACTCCCAGAAATCGCCGTATTCTATTGCGCCTGAAGCGGCGGCGTATTCCCATTCCGCCTCGTTGGGCAAGTGTACCTCATACGAAGCGGAAGCTAGCTGGGGAGGCAGCGAGGAATTTAGCCAGCGGCAAAATGCCACAGCGGCGTGCCAGGAAATTCCTGAAACCCCGCTGTCAGGCGCTTCGTAGGCATTTTCAAGATACCCTTCATTTACAAGCCTTTCTTTTATAAGGGCATCCAGATTTTCCTTTTTCCACTTTGATTCCTGCTCTGTAAAAGCCTGCCATGCGGCGGGGTTTATCGGATCCTGCGAAATGTAAAAGGTGTCAACCGTTGTGCCAGGCGGAAAATTTGTTCCCAAAACCGGAAGGCCGCCCTGCAGCATTCGGAAGGTAAGGCCGCCGATTTGAACGCTTTCAAGGCGAGGCGCTCTGACGCTATGCGATGGGCTTTCCTGGTTTTGCGAAGCTTCTTTATACCAGGCAGAGGTGGTAAGGATGGATTTGGCTTCTCCGGTCAGGAGCTCGCCAAGCCAGAGCGCCGCTTGAGGGTTGTCGTTTAAATAGCCAATTATGTCTTCGGCGGAAGCAAGGAGGCTTAATGGAGAAGGAGAAAGCCCCTGGTTGTCAAGCAGGGTTTTTGCCCTGACAAGGTCGCGAAGGCCGACCCTGGTAACTGCAAAGCGGCTTGACGAAGCGATCGCGTCTTCCATGGATTTTCGCAGGGCGGGATCGGCGGCGTAAGGGCCAAGCCGGTAAGCTCCTTCGGAAAGGCTCATGGGAACCTGGTAAGCCGCGCCGCTTTCGCCGGTAAAGCTCCATGCGGCGTAATCCTCAGCTTCGTTTATAAATGCTCCGGCAGGATCGTTTGATTTTAGCTTTTGGGATATTTCAGTTTTGAGTGGAAAAAAGAGGGACGCGAAAAGCCTTTTCCCGGTTTCTATTTCCGTTTGCGCCGGAACAAAGCCGGGCAACCGCAGTTCCAGCTTGTGCTTCCCCGGCGAAACAAATACCTCGCATGGGGCGGCTTCCCTGTAAACGCCATCGACAAGAACGGCGGCTCCCCATGGCTCGGATTTTACGACGATGACGCTGCCCGGATTTGAAAGAGCCGGGTACAGAAAAATAAAAAAGAGGATGATGAGCAAGACAAACCCGTAAACGCAGGCGAGGTACACGCCGGGCCTTACGCCCAGGATGGGCTTTAGCTTGACTTTGTCGTCGGGCGTAACTGTTATATCGCTCTTGTCGGGCATAGTCGGCATTATAAGAAAGCATATGCCCCGTGTCAACGGAAGCCAATGCTTAGTCTTTACGATTAAATAAATGTTGTTTATATTTTATGTTATGAGAAAAATAATTATATTTACAGGAATTATTGCACTGGCGGCGCTCACCGGATTTTTAATAACGGGCTGTAATATCATAATGCCTGATGGCAATTTGGGAGACGGCACAGACGATGATTTTGTTCCTGTAACAAATATTATCGGTGTTTATTCTACGGTTGCGGTGGGGACCGTTTCCCTTGGCGGCAGGGTCGTTCCATCTGACGCTACAAACCAAACAATCAATTGGTCGATACGGCCTATGGAAGATGACATAGAAGGAACAATAAGCGGCAATAAATTAACAACAACTAAGGAAGGAGATATTACAGTCAGGGCGACTATAAAAGATGGAAAAGCAAAAGGAGTGAATTTTTCAAAAGACTTTTATATAACCGTAGAACCCTTTGTGGCAGTATCATATATTGAATATGATGGTCCAACCAATGAAGAAGTAGGCGATATATACCTTGACGCTAATGTTTATCCGGATGATGCAAGCTACACGGACATCGTGTGGTCTATCAGGAATGCCGGGACAACAAAAGCGACAATCAATGGCGTTATCTTAACCACAAAAGCCAAAGGGACTGTAGTAGTCAGAGCAACCATTTTTAACGGAGCATCCGGCGGTAAGGACTATACTCAGGATTATTCAATTTCAATTTATGTCGACAATGATCCGGATTGATGGGAATTAAATGGAAGGATTGAGCCTATAACATTTTTTGTGTAAAACGCAAAATATCATAACGGGACCCTGTCCCCGTAGATGAGCGCGAACTGGTTTAACGCCCCGGCCCAATTCCTGATCGGCATTGTCCACTTTTTCGAGATCCTCCGCAAGATCATAAATATTAGTTTCATGGCCGCCTCGTCGTTGGGGAATGACTGGCGGGTCTTAAGGTTCCTTTGCAGATTGTAATTGACAGACTCGATGGCGTTGGTCGTATATATAGCCTTCCTAATCTCAGGGGAGAATTTCATGAACGGGATTACCTCGTTCCACCGGTTCCGCCATGATTTGGAAATGGTCGGGTACTTGACGTCCCATTTCTCGCCGAAACGATCCAGGGCATTGACGGCGGCTTCTTCCGACGGGGCAAGGTAGATTTCCTTAAGGTCGGATGTAACGGCCTTGCGGTCTTTGTACGAAATGTATTTAACCGAATTGCGCACCATGTGAACCATGCACAATTGGACTTCGGCGTCTGGGAAAACGGCGTTTATCGCCTCCGGAAATCCCGTAAGCCCGTCCACCGCAGCTATCAGGGTGTCCTTAAGCCCGCGGTTTTTAAGCTCGTTCAGTATCCCCATCCAAAACTTTGAACCCTCGTTCCGCTCAATCCACATCCCCAAAAGCTCTTTTTGGCCGTCCAGACGTATCGCCAGGGCCAAATATACCGCTTTCTTGCTAACCTGGCCTTCGTCACGGATGTTTACACGCAACGCGTCAAAGAATATTACCGGGTAAAAAGGCTCAAGCGGGCGGCTTCGCCATTCCTCGACCAGCCCTTTAACCTCGTCCGTTACGCGGCTTATCAATTCAGGGGATACCTCAACGTTGTATATCTCTTTCAGGTTCTCTTGTATCGCCTTGGTAGAAAGCCCCAGCCCGTACATTGACAGGATTTTGTTGTCAAACCCCCGCCATTCCCTCAGGTGCTTGGGGATTACCTTCGGCTCAAATTCCCCGTCCCTGTCGCGGGGGACCGCAATGTCCATCGGCCCCTGGTCTGTCCGCAGGGTCTTGGTCGAATTCCCGTTGCGGCGGTTGCCGGTTTCCTTATCGCCCGCCTCGCTCTTTTCGTAGCCTAGATGCTCGGTCAATTCGGCCTGCATCATCCGCTCGATGAGCGCCTTGCTCAACTGCTTGACTAGCCCGTCAGGCCCGTAAAAATCGTCCGGCCCCTTGCAGCCCTTAAGCAGCTCGTCCAACACTTCTTTTGTGATCGCCATACTTCCCTCCTTGGCAGTATAGCGTTTTACAAAAAATTATTTATGGGCTCGAAGGATTTGAAGGATTTGAAACCCCTCGCCTCAGCATTTTTTCAAGAATTTGCGCGTTCCTGACAGCTTTGCCCTTTGGGTGGTTATTGAAATAAACCAATATCCGTTGCGCCTGTTCTGCTATCCTCCGGGCACGGATAGCCCAAGCCTCAATCTCGCTGTCGGTGTACAAATAGTCGTGCCGCGCATAGTCATCGTTGCCCCACCAATCTTCTTTATTGCGCCCATGCAGCCTTATATAGGCCATCGGAGCCGTAACAACTTCCAATTTAGGGGGAAGCTTCGGCAGATCCGGCATATCGAGGGAAACCAGCGGCACGCTGCGGCTTCTCATGCCCTCGATAACCTTCCCGTTATACCAATCCGATTTGCGGAACTCCACCGCCTTAGGGACATCCTTGAAAGTTTTTAGAAGCTTGTCCAAATACCGCCTGTTATCATCTTCATACTTGAAAGAATAAGGGAACTGGAATAGTACAGTGTCCAGCCGCCCCGCTTCAATCAGTGGTTCTATCGCTGTTAGGTAAGTTTTCGCTTCCCCCTCCCACAGGCTGGGATTTATCTCATGGGTAAGGGTTCTATGGGCTTTTATCGAAAAACGGAGCTTCGGCCCCCCGTCTATCAGCATTTTAGCCAGATTATTGGCCTTTGGCATGGCATGGTAGGAATAATTAAGCTCCACAGTAGAAAATAGCTCCGCATAGCAGGCTAAGTAATCTTTGGTTTTAGTCCCTTCCGGGTAAACAATCCCTGCCCATTCATGGTACATATACCCGCTTGTACCGATCAGAATTTCTGCCATTTTTAGTATAGTACTATACGTTTGTATAGGTGTCAATTGGGCTAAAAGGTGTCAGGCACGTTTCTATGGGGAAAGTTTAAGGCACTAATCAACGTAATCTTGTCTTACATCGCTTTTTATGCCTTCCATTGCCTTAAAGAGGTGTTTTTCTGTTATTCGGTCGAATTTTTTTAATACATCATCGTTGTATATTTTTTCATTTGGTTCACAAAAAAGATGAGCCACTGTTATTTCAAGATTTTCAGATAGTTTTTCTAGTAGGTCTGCTGACACGAAAGTCAGTCCTCTTTCAATTTTACTAAGGTGCATTACAGAAATATTAACTTTCTCAGATAATTGCTCCTGCGAAAATTGGAGCTTTTTACGGTATCGCTTCAAATTTGCACCAAAAAATATCCTTATATCCATTTACTCTAGCTTAGGTGGCTTTTAAGCCATGGCAATAGCATATAAGGCTTATAAAATGAGGTATATTTCACTAAAATAAGCATATTATTTCTAAAAAAATAGAATTTTAAGCCTATATGGGATAAAATATAAGCATTATAGGGATAGTTACCTCGAGCGACAGGTGTCCTACAGAACCCAATGTAGGAATCTTTTAAATCGGGAACTATACCAGAATCTAGAACAAGGAGATTTTTATAAAAAGTAAACTAAGGCTTCTAATGAAAAACAAGCAAAGCTTTATCGCATTGTTTATCCTATTGATTATGGTGTTCAACTCATGTAGTGATGCTACAGATAACAATACCGGTAATTTTACCCCTATGGGCCTTTATGTGGACTCAAGCGGTAATTTAGCTGAAATGGATTCTGGAAGAACTGTAGTGGTAGCGGACAAAAATGCAAAAGTGCCCGAATTCAAGATGCAAGTGCAACGAAGACCTGATAAGGTGTTTTGAAGCCTAACAGCTTCATAGGCCTATTATTAATGAACATTGCGATTTTATTCAAGTCCCATTGGGTTATATTTTCCCAATTTGTTTTCTTAGGGTAAAACCTTCTAATAATGCCGATGATGTTTTCAACAGTGCCTTTTTCCCAACTGTGATATGGATTACAAAAATATGATTTAGTTCCAAGAGCTTTATTCGTAAGTTCGTGCAAAGTATTTTCGGTTCCATTGTCATAAGTAATACTCTGCCTTATATTTGCCGGGTAATCTTTTAGGCTTTTTACCGCGGCATTATGCATAAAATACGCTGTTTTTGCTGCGAGTTTTTTGATAATTACATATCTTGTTTTCCTTTCCACTAAAACCATTATTGCCGCTTTACTTTCTCTGGATATTGCCGTATCTATTTCCCAATGGCCAATTTCCGATCTTAGGTTTACATAATCGGGCCGTTTCTCGATCGTTGTGCGGTTTGGTATTTTGGGGCACCGTTTTTGCTTCGCAGACCCCCTTTTACGCCTGATTCGATGGCTTTTTGTAAGAAACGGTATTAAATCTTTCCTGTCGTTGTATATCCATTGATAGATTGTCTCATAATTGGTCTTCCACCTTTCATTCTTTTCAAAAGCCATAACGGAAATAATTTCCGGCGAATATCCGTTTTTTAGCTGTTTCTGGATAAAGCGCCTCAGCTTTTTATTGTGGATTCTCGATTTTTTATGGCTGTTCTTCTTCCGCTCGTTTGCTTGGAACTGTGCCCAGGTTGCCCTGTATTTTGCTCCTCTTTTATATAATTTATTCCTCTTTATTTCACGCGATATTGTGCTTGGGGAACGGTTAAGGTTGGATGCTATTTCACGCTGTGTTAGCCCTATTTCAAGCCCTAATGCTATTTCTTCTCTTTCCCTTAAAGTTAAATGGCTGTACTTGTTAACGCTTCCTGATGTATTCTTTTCCATGACGGTTCTCCTTTTGGTAAAGTTGTGGTAACAAAACCTTACAGGTTAAAACCGTTTTCAGGTAGGGGGCTAGCCCCCTACCTGCTTAAGTTTGTTGCGCTTCTGTCTTGAACTCGGGGTGGTATTTTATTCGGACAATCTTGCGTCTAATGCCCAGCGGGTCGGATTATCATTCGATGATAAGTCCATTATCTTCTTCTTCGAAAGAGACCAGAATTTCCCAACTAAAATAGTACTATCTGATTCCGAAGGTTCTTATAAAGGAATTTTTACACCTTATGACCCTGTTACCCAGACCTTCGGTTTAACACTTGAACAGGGCGGCGAAAAGAAAACATGGTCGAAAATTGCCCTGAGCAAAGATACATTCTTGCAAATGAAAGATGATAAAGCGTTAACGCCTAGTCAGAACCTGCGTATGCGCAATTTGCATATTGCAATGTGTATATATAAGAGCTTGGATGACTTTATTACTTCGGATGATAGTCTTCAAGCGAGGTCCGTTGCCTCGGATAAAGTAAAAGCATTTTTCTATAAGCCTGTTGTCATCCAATGTATTGCTACTATCGCTACTGTTTATGTTACTGTTGGTATTGCTGTTGCTGTTACTGTTCTTACAGGTGGTACTGGTGCTCCGGTTGCTATTGCGGTGGCAGGTGAAGTTATTTCAGGAGTACTTACAGGTGCTATAGGGATAGGTGCTGCTATAATAACTGATCAAGTTAACAAGAATTCATCCCAAAATTCCTCATCTGGTGGTGGCGGCGGCGGCGGCGGCGGCGGTGGAGGTGGATCCTCCGGTGGTGCCACCGTCGCTGTAACTGGTGTATCGTTGAACAAAACCTCCGTCAGCCTTGTAGTTGGCTCTTCCGAGACCCTCGTTCCAACCATAGCGCCCGCCAATGCGACAAATAAGACTGTAAGCTGGAGCAGCAGCAACCCTGCTGTAGCTATGGTATCATCGGATGGTACGGTTGCGGGTCTTAACGTTGGATCGGCAACCATCACTGTTAATACCAATGACGGCAATAAAACTGCCACATGTAGCGTTAATGTTGTAGCCGCCCCAGTCGCTGTAACCGGCGTATCGTTGAATAAAACATCTGTCAGCCTTATTGTTGGTAATGCCGAAACCCTAAGCCCAACTATAGCCCCAGCTAACGCAACAGACAAAACTGTAAGCTGGAGTAGCAGTAATCCCGCTGTAGCCACGGTGTCATCGGATGGTACGGTTATCGGTCTTAGCGTTGGATCGGTAACCATCACTGTTAAGACCAATAATGGCAATAAAACTGCCACTTGTAGCGTTACTGTCAATCCTATTCCTGTGAAAAGTGTATCTGTAAAATCATCTACCAGCCTTGTTGAGGGGGGTACGGAAACACTTTATGCAGAAATAGATCCGCCAAATGCAACAGACAAGAGCGTAACATGGAGCAGCAGCAATCCCGATGTAGCCGAGGTATCAGAAAACGGCTTAATTACTGCAAAAAAGGCTGGAACCACAATTATCACCGTTACATCAAAGGACGGCAATAAAACAGCAGCATGTAACGTTACTGTCGATACCAAAAAAATTCCTGTAACAGGCATCACTCTGAACAAATCAAGTACCAGCCTTGATGTTGGCGGCACTGAAACTCTCGTTGCAACGATAGCTCCATCCAACGCGACAAACCAGAATGTTACATGGAGCAGTAGCAATGACTCCGTTGCTAAGATATCAAATAGTGGAGTTATTACCGGAGTTGGCGGTGGAACTGCTACTATCACTGTTGAGACCGTTGACAATAGTAAAACAGCTTCCTGCATCGTTACCGTTATCTCTTGGGACGTATATAGCGAATCTACCTGGAATGAAGTGGTAAACCGCATTAAAAACGGCGGCAATAACAGGGTTTATAATATCACTGTTACGGGTAATTTTAATATGCTGGGAGTTACCACCGGTAATACCTTCGGCAGTGTGACTGGTATTACTGTAACCATCACTGGAGATAAAGAAATATCCCTTGTTACAGATTCAACCGGCAATTTGCTAGGCATTGGAGCTAATCAAACCGTTATTATCAGAGATCTTAACCTTAAAGGGCACGAAAAGAATATAAGATCGCTGGTCTATGTAAGCGGCGCTAACTCTTCCTTGACCATGCAGGGAAACGCCACGGTGTCCGGCAATTATGCAAACATGGGTCCTGGCGGGGTGTCGGTGGTTGGAGGTACCTTCGCCATGCAAGATAATGCCATTGTGTCTGGCAATACTAGCTTTTACTCTTCAAATAGCGGAGGTGGAGGCGGAGTGTCTGTAAAAAATAACGGTAATTTCACTATGCAGGGAAACTCCATAGTGTCTAACAACACCGGCACCTCCTACTCAAATGGCGGTGGGGTTTATGTAGAAGAGGGAGGTACTTTCACCATGCAAGATAACGCCACGGTGTCCGGTAATACTATCTCCAAAAAAGGAGGCGGGGTGTATGTACATACAAGAGGTACCTTCATCATGCAAGATAACGCCACAGTGTCCGGCAATACCGCCAACTTAGATGGCGGCGGGGTGTATGTGTACAGAGGTACTTTTACTATGCAAGATAACGCAACGGTGTCCGTCAATACTTCAAGATATGGCGGTGGGGTGTTTCTTGAAAGCAGCGGTACCTTTACCATGATAGGTGGTACGGTTTACGGCAATGATGATCCGTTGGGAAACAACAGTGTATCGGGATTGGCGGCACTAGAGGCATGGACTGAAGAAATTAACTACCAATGGGTTGCTAAATATGGTAATGGTAGTAATATTTTCCCCCTCACGGATGGTTACGCTAATGGAACAAACAAAACCATTATAGGTAGGAAGTAACGCTTGTGCGGTGACACAGGTACCTTGTCAGCACAATAGTGCCAGACATCATAATTTTGTAGTGTCGTCAAGAAATTGACGGCACTACATATAGCTTGAATAAGAGCAAGGAGCAAAGAAGATGGCGTTGAGGTATCTTACAGAATCGAAGGTAGAATTTGGTGTGTTGTGTTTTTTAAGATCGTAAAGAAATTTTAGGTAGTTAACGCATATGGTGACAGTCACCGTTTTTTCATAGTGTTATTTTGTCCTGCCCACGCTTATTTTTGTGTAAACCAGATGGGGTAAGGTCCATACCCCTGATTTCAGGCAGCAGGGAATTGCGGGCGGTTATAGAATGGCTGGGGCGTGCGATATGACATTCGATACCAGCAAAGCAAGAATCTCTATCCGCCCAGGTTACACGGATTTACGGAAAGCGGTAAACGGGCTTTCAGTAATGGTAGAACAACAGATGGCAGGGGAACCGTTCAGCGGGAACGTTTATTTATTTTGCAACCGGGGGCGGAAGCTGCTGAAAGCGCTGTGGTGGGACAGGAACGGGTTTTGGCTGAGCCATCGTGCCCTTTGGGTACGCAACGGCTTGAGAAAGACAAGTTTCCATGGCCTGAGATGGACGAAGAAGCGAAAGAATTAAGTGAAGAAGAATTATCAATTTTGTTAAAGGGGATAGATTTTTTCAAAGCGCACAAAACCCTTTATTACAAATATGTTTCATAAAAAGAAAAAAAACATTTGACAAACAGATCGTTAGGAGCTAGGTTACGCTCAGTGCCTGACACCATATGCGATAACTTTTGAAGAATTAACCACAGAGGTCACGGAGGAACACGGAGTTAAAATTTAAATACGATTTTCTGTGCTATTTGTTCATCCTTGCTTTGCGATAGTACATAGTGTCTGGACTTTACCACACGCCTTGTTCGATAAAGCATAGGGTGCATAAAGCGTCTGCCGCCGTGCTGTTTGTTTGATATTCCATATCGTAGATACGCGATCGCTGCCAAACATGACTATCTGTCCCTGAATCCCATATACCATGTTCTGAATTTGCGTGAGTTTATTTCTTCTAAATTATTCTATTGTCACTCGCCTTTTTTATCGCCTAGCTTGCTTTCTTTAACAATGTAGACAGGGCGCTTTTTGACTTCCAGGTATGTCTTTGCCAGGTACTGCCCAAGGATGCCGATGCAGAATAACTGGGCGCCTCCGATAAAGCAAATGGCGCAGATTAGCGTGGGAAAGCCAGCCACTGGATCCCCGTAAAGAAGGGTTTTTATTACCACATAGCAAATAATGATGATTGCAATAAGGCACAATAAAATTCCGGATACCGAGGCTATGGCGAGGGGAGCAGTGGAAAAAGAGGTGATTCCGTCAAGGGAATAGAAGAAAAGCTTCCAGAAAGACCATTTGGTGGAACCTGCGACACGCTCAACGTTTTTATAGGGAAGCCATTTAGTCCTGAAGCCAACCCAGGAGTAGATGCCTTTGGAAAAACGGTTGTACTCAGGCAGGGTAAGGATAGCTTCGACTACCTGGCGGGTCATCATGACAAAATCTCTCGCACCGTCGGCTAATTTGGTTTTTGAAATGCGGTTAACCATACGGTAAAAGACGCGGGCAAAGAAAGATCGTATAACTGGTTCTCCCTGGCGGGAAATCCGCCTCGCGGCTACGCAGTCATATCCCTCGTTCATGATGCCTTCGTACATTTCCGGCAGCATTGAAGGCGGGTCTTGCAGGTCAGCGTCCATTACCACGACATAGTCTCCGGTACAATTTTGCAGCCCGGCGTAAATGCACGCTTCTTTCCCGAAGTTCCTTGAAAAAGAGAGATAGTGCAGGCGGCTGTCTTTTTCCGCCAGCTCCTTTATCTTTTGCAGCGTCTGATCCAGCGAGCCGTCGTTTATCAGCAAAAATTCAAACTCAAGGCCATAGCGCTCTTCCATTGAAGCGCTTGCCGTGCAGATTTCCCTGTAAAGCGGCGCAAGCGACTCTTCCTCGTTAAAGCATGGGATTATAAGCGATATAACCGGCTTATGCTTATTAATTGTAGTATCCATTTCGGCTGCCTGTTTCTGCATATTATAGCTTGTTTCCAATCAGTTTATATGTCAATCTGGTTTTAAATGAAGGCAAAGAAAAAGAAGCATAAAAAACTGATTAAGCCGGAAGAAATAATACCAGAGCCCATTCCTTATAAAAGGGCGTATACGGCGTTATCTTTTTTGCTGCCAGTCGCGTATATGGCAATAATATTCGCCCTTCACAGGGTATACCCTTTCGGCAACAGGCAAATACTGGTTACAGATTTTTGGCAGCAGTATTATTCTTTTTTAAGCGATTTTTGGCATAAGGTAAGAGGCGGCACGTTTGCGCCCTGGTCGTGGACGCTCGGCGGGGGCAGCGATTACATCTCCATGCTTGCCTATTACATGGCAAGCCCGCTGAACTTACTTACCGTCCTCGCGCCTCACGCCTTTCTGAGAGAGGCGCTTACTGTTATACTGATCCTGAAAATCGGTTTTGCCGGGCTGTTCATGGGGATGTTTTTGCGGTACACGTTCGGGCAAAGCGGCCGGGAGCCCGACAGGCTCCTTGCGCTTCCGGTTTTCGCGTCCCTTTACGCCTTATGCGCCTTTACCCTTGGCTATTACTGGAACATCATGTGGTTTGACAGCTTCGCGCTGATGCCTCTGGTAATGCAGGGCTTTATCGCCCTTATGCGGGAATCAAAGTACAGGCTTTACACTGTATCTCTCGCCTTGGCGGTGATGATGAATTACTATATCGGCTTTTACATTTGTGTTTTTGTCGTTATAGCATTCCTGAACCAATGCGTCGTTATGAAACTCAGGGGCCGCGATTTCCTGCGTAAACTCGCACTGATTGCGGCTTGCTCAGCCATCGCGATTGGCCTTACGGCAGCGCTTACTTTCCCCGCCTTTATTTCCTTGCAAAATACAGCTGCCGCAGAAAATAAATTTCCTTCCGGCATAACATGGTTTAGCAATTACGCCAAAGTTCTGGGCAATCTGGTTGCCTTTACGCCGCCGACTACTAAAGAAGGCCTTCCCAACCTGTACTGCGGCATGATCAGCGTTCTCTTAATGGGTGTTTTTATTCGTTCCCCGAAAATTCCTCTGAGGGAAAAAATCGTAAGCCTTGCCACGGTTATTTTTCTGCTTTTGAGCTGCAACATGAACGTCCTTGACTATATATGGAACGCCTTCCATTACGTGAATATGATACCTTTCCGCTTTTCTTTCCTGCTTTCGTTTGTTTTGGTGTCAATGGCATACCGGGTTTATTTGCTGAAAGAAACGATGAACCGGCGGGATCTGGCCGCCATGGGCATATGCGCAGCTTTTTTCATTCTGATGGCTATTATAGGCGCACACAAAAAAAACCTCATCATAGGAAGCGCCGGTTTATGTGTCCTTTACCTTTTGATCTGCGATATTTCCCTGGAGAAAAAAACGGGTAAATTTAAGGCCGCGCTTGACTATGGTTTTTTAATGCTGATTATGGCCGAGCTTTTCATTACTTCTTATATAGGCGTTAATACAAACAATACGACTAACAGAAAGTCGTATCCGGACAGTTACGACCAGGTACAGGAAGCCTTAAGCCTGCGCGAAAGCGCCGGTTCCGGTTTCTATAGAACCGAGATGGCAGCCTGGTTTACCTTGAACGACCCGTCCCTTTACGGCTACAACGGAATTTCGTTTTATTCATCTACCGCCAATGCCGGCGTTACAAAGTTTATGGAAGGCATTGGGCTCCCCGGATGGGAAACAGGCAACAGGTTTTATTACACGGAGACAAGCCCCCTCGCCAATGCTTTTCTGAATTTGCGCTATTTGGTAAGCCGCAGCGGCGATGCCGGCGTCAAGGCCCGCGACAATAGCGTTTTTTGGGAGACAGCCGGCAAAGCGGGCGACACCCTGCTGTTAGAAAACAAACGCTGGTTGCCGCTGGGATTTATGGTAAATAAAGAGCTAAGCTATTATATACATAACTCTAATCCTTTTGTGTCGCAAAACAACCTGTTTCGCCTGGCAACAGGCCTGAGCGGCAGCCTCTTCACGGTTCAGGTTGTTCCTGATTACCTTTATGCCAAAGAAGACGCTGATGGTAATGACACGTTCAACTGGGACTGTATATTGCCGGAGGACGGAATGTTTTACGCGCATTGCGTATTTTCAGGCGAAGGAAAAGTCAGCGTCTCTTTTAATGGCGAGGTCTTGCGAACAATAGATTATAAAAGGCCGTGTATTTTCACGCTTGGCAGTTTTTCAGAAAACGATGTTATTACTTTTTCTACCGGGACGGGGGCTTCAAAAGGCACCGTTAAAATCATGGTGGGGCATATCGATAATGAGCTCTTTGATCAGGGTTATGCCCTTTTGGCTGACGAGACTCTGAACCTCACAGAATTTTCTGAAACCAAAATATCAGGCAATATAACTGCCTTAAAAGACGGCTTGCTTTATACTTCTATCCCCAGCGATAAAAACTGGACTGCATTTGTTGACGGCGTTAAGGTCCCGATTATGCAGGTTGACGGTTGCATGGCTGCTTTACAATTAAAAGCGGGAATACATGGCATAGAATTCAGGTATTACAACAGGGATCTGCAAATTGGAATTATCATAAGCCTTATTTCCCTCGCCATAATTGCCATGTTGATCGTATGGAATAAGCTTCCCAGGGAATTGGTTAGTTACCTGTTTTTTGGAGCGGCCACCACTTTTGTAAACTGGTGCGTTTACGCCCTTGCTGTAAGGGTTGCGGGGTTTTCAGTAACATCAGGCAACGCAATCGCCTGGATTGTGGCTGTTATTTTCGCTTTTATAACAAATAAAATCTGGGTTTTTGAAAGCCGCTCCTGGCAGCCGCTTTTGGTGCTGCGCGAAGGGGGCGGTTTTTTCAGCGCCCGAATCGTTACCGGTCTTATGGAAATTGCGGGAGTGCCCCTTCTTTACCGCGTCGGCCTCAATTATCCCCTCCTCGGTATAGAAGGCTTCGCGGCAAAAGTTTCGGTAAGCGTGATTGTAATCGCCTTGAATTATATTTTCAGCAAACTGGTTATTTTTCGCCGCAAGGAAGCCGGATAGTTTCAACCCGGCTTTTCTTCATCTTGCCTTCAATAGGACTTCATGCTATTTTCTATACAAATGCCAAAGGGACGAAGTTCGGAAGCAAAGCCTGATTTTTTTGATCGCCTTCAATTTGTTACGGAAAAATACCTTAGTTACCGCAAAGCGAAAAAGCAGCTAATAAAAGAAAAGCAGAAGCAAAAAGGCTTTATTCTCGATACGATTGAGGCGTTTATCTGGGCAGCCGGTATGGTGCTGCTCATAAATCAATACCTATTTCAGGCGTACCAGATCCCTTCCGGCTCGATGATTGACACCCTCCTTATAGGCGACCGGGTTTTTGTTAACAAGATCGTCTACGGCCCGGAATTGCTTCCCGGTTTTCTAAAACTGCCCAGCCCCATAAAACCTAAAAGAAACGACGTGATTATTTTTGAGAACCCTTCGTATATTTCGCGGGGGACGGTCTTTGATGTGGTGCAGAGGATTATTTATATGCTCACCCTTTCTTTTGTCGATATCGACAGGGACGAGAACGGCGATCCGAAAGCCCACTTTCTGATAAAGCGCGCGGTGGGCATGGGGGGCGATCGCTTTGTCCAGGAGCGGGGGAATTTTCGCATACGCCTGGCGGGGGACGTTTGGTGGATCGACGAAAGGGAATTTAACGCCCAAAGGGGATATAACCACAACTTGAGCCGCCTTATGGACGAAAGCTCTTACCCTGCCCTGGAAGCCGCCGGAAGGGCAGCCGCTTACAATGACCTCGGTTTGTCCGTCCCCATTTCCCTTGAGCTGCAGGCGTCCAGGGCGGGGTCGATAAGGTACCCGGACCTCCTTGCCCATGAAAAAGCCCGCCTGGAAGTTCTGCGGGGAGCGTTTCCCCATGAAAGCCGTTATTATGTTTTTCTGGCAAGGTACGACCAGGGTTACTATGTGCCTGAATCAAGGATACTTCCCCTGGGGGACAACAGGGACAATTCCAGGGATGGCCGTTACTTCGGCCCTGTAAAGGTTTCCAAAATTGTGGGCAAAGGTTCCATAATTAACTGGCCTGGCGATTTTGGGCAAAGGCGTTTTGCGTCTTTTGATCGACTTGGCTTTATTAAGTAAGCAGATATGCGGCGCAGTTATTCATATGCGGATCAAAAATCACAGCGGTACAGGTCTCGCGGAGCAATACTTGTAGTTCTGGTTTTTGTCGTGCTTTATGTTTTTTTTACCTCGCTGTTTTTTTCCATGAGGGTTCTGGAAAACGATACCATGGCTCCAAATCTACGCAAGGGAGAGAGGTTTATCTTTTTTTCCTATGGCTTATATTCGCTTATACCGGGGCTGGATTTGGAAAGGGGCCCCATGTCCCTGCGCCGAGGCAACATCGTTCTTATGGATATGTTCAGGGAAAAACCGCCGGGTATTTTCTATAAAACCCTGGATGTCCTGGCGCGTTTTTTTACGGCGCAGCGCTTCAGCCTGCTCGATAGGGAAGAACACCTTTTTGTGAAAAGGGTGATCGGGCTTCCGGGCGATGAAATTACAATGACCAATTTTGTAATCCGCGTTAAGGCTAAGGGAAGCGCTTACAGCCTTACCGAATTTGAAGTTACCGATGTTGACTATACGCCGAACATACCCAATATACCGGCCCTTTGGGATTCGTCCCTGCCGTTTTCAGGAAATATGGAAAGGGTCGTACTGGGGGAGGATGAGTGCTTTGTCCTGTCCGATGACAGGAGCAACACCAACGATTCCCGCACCTGGGGCCCCGTCCCGATAAACAACATCACAGGCAAGGCCTTGTTCCGCTACTGGCCTTTTACCCGCATCGGCCGCATTTAACCCCGGCGTATGGAAGCGTCCCTTTACATTCATGTCCCCTTTTGCCAGAGCAAGTGCGATTACTGCGATTTTTTTTCTGTGCCACTTAAACCTTCCAACTGGCGAAAAGAGTTTTTTGTGAATGCCCTGCTTGTTGAAGCCGAAAAGCTCTATAAAAAATATCCGGTAGATAATGTCCCCACAGTTTTTATCGGAGGTGGTACGCCTTCCGTTTTAGGCTCCGCCCTGATGTGCCGTTTACTAAAGGGAATTTTCAGATTAATTGGGCGTTCTTCGCCGCCGCCAATCGAAGTAACTGTCGAAGCGAATCCCGAATCGGCGGACGAAGCCTTTATGACGGCAATCCGCGAGGAGGGGGCAACGCGTCTTTCCCTTGGCGTCCAGACTTTTTACAGCCCTTCACGGAACGCTGTGCATAGGGCAGGGGATGTGGCAATTCTGAGCGAAAGACTGGCCCTTGCCGCCGCTTTTTTCCCTGGCGCTTTTTCCGTGGACTTAATGTCCGGCCTTCCCCTTCAAAATAAAAGCGTCCTTCTCGATGACATATCCGGAGTGGCAAGCTACAAACCGGCGCACATTTCCCTTTATGCCCTTAGCGGTAAAAAAGCGGCGGGCCAAAATCGCGACGAAGCGGATGAGCTCTGGCTTAGTGGCCGTAACGCCCTTGAAAAAGCAGGCTACAGCCAGTACGAGGTTTCCAATTTTTGCCTTCCCGGCGGGGAATGCAGGCACAACTTGCGCTACTGGCGGATGCAGAACTGGCTCGCCCTCGGGCCTTCCGCTTCGGGAACCATTATTGATGACGCAACCGGAACAGGCTTCAGGTTTACCTATCTTTCTGACGCAGATAATTGGCTGGAAAGCGTAAACGAGCGGTTAGATGCCCTTACGCTGATAAAAGAAACGTTCCTGATGGGTTTCCGCTATGTCGATGGCCCGGATGAAGGCTCCTTTCTGCGCCGTTTTAAAAGGCCCATTGCAGAAATGATACCTAAAACCCTTGACGCATGGCGAAGTTGCGGCTTTTTCAACAAACATAAACTCTCCCTTACAAAAGAAGGGCTTCTTTTTTTGAATCCTTTTTTGCTTGACGTATTTGAAGAGCTGGACTTGTCATTTTCTAAGTGTTAAAATAATCGGAAAAGGAGTTCTTGATATGAACAGAGTCGCCATTCTGAACGCGATGGAAAGTAAAGCCAAGAAGATCTTTGACGATAATGTGGAATATGTCAGGAACGGAAAACGTGGCATGATGGCTGTTGAAATAAAAGACCCCAAGAACCCTTCGCAATGGCATTCAAGCACAAGGAATTTCGGGGCTGCGTACCGGGATTACGCTTTTGTAGGCGAATTGGTTATCAACAACGGTTCAAACTTTGACGCTTTGGTTCACGCAAAAGTCGCCTTTACAAGGAGAACCGAAAAAGATTCCGGGACCAACTACTATCAGGTTTTAGGCCACGAGTCCTTTTGGCCGGGCGCTATGATAAGCGACGACGGAAACTGTATCTGCGCTTTTGCCGGCTTTACGGGAACCGACGACAAAATAATAGCCAAAGCCGGGATCACCTGTTATGAGTCCCTCAAGCGTACGGGAAAAAGCCTTGATAAATCAGGCGATCCCGATTATGAGATGGACGATGACCTGGATATCAGGGTTCGCCGCGTGAGGGGAGAGCCCAGCGAAAACCAGGGAGACAGCGACCTGGAAAGCGGCGCGTATTAAAGCAGGCTTAAAATTACCCAAGGTAATCTGACAATCTCCGGTAGCACTGGTTTACGAGGCGTTTCTTCTCGGCATCCACATGGCCGGCAAGCTCATCGATGAGGGTTTCTACGCTGGCGAGGCTTTCGTTGAGGCTCGTGTGGAAACGGCGGGAGCATTTGGTCCAGTAGTTTCCTTCGCCGTCGGTATAGAGGCAGAGAAAGCCGAGTTCTCTTTTCCCGCGCTGTCTGTCCGCTTTTACAAGCCCCGGCTTTACAAGGTTGGGAAGGAGCGCCAAAAGCGTATCAGGATTTGAATAGGAATTGAAACTCTTTTTGCCAAACCATTTGCGGTTCAATGCCCCTTCAATTTCCAGGGCCGGTGCAAGGGAAAGAATCAGCTTTAACTTTTCACCTTCAAGCAAGGCGTAGTTTTCATCCAATATTATAACTCCCCGAAGGCTCCTGTATATTGCGGCGTTTTCCGCAACTGTATTATCAATTACCTTCTTAAGTTTTTCCCAGGGGAGTATAACCTGCTTCTTTCCCTTTATTGTGTCTATCGAGAAAACCTCGCTGCCTATCTTTATGTGGTTCGTAAAGTCCCTTTCTCTTGGCCTTGATTTGGAGCCGAAATCTTTTTCTCTCCCCCTTCTGCCAACGCCAAGGCCTGCGACCAGGGCGGGGCTTATCTTTTCCAGGGTTTCGTAGGCAAGGGGGCTTACCGACATCGCGTACATCCGCGTGGTCCTGACGATCTCGCCCGCGATGATGTACTGGGGGGTCAGGCGGAACATAACCGAGCCGGGGTGGATCAGGATTTTATCAGCCCTTAGGCTGCGGTAAAAATCGCGCTCTTCGCGGACGCAGACAAACTGTATTAGCCCCCTTGCAACGGAGCAGAGGTAATTTTCGTGGCTGCCTCCTGAGAGTATCGGGATCTTTAAGTGCGAGACAATTTCTCCCAGCTGGTTTGTAACATTCGCGATCTCCGCCATCGCCCTTTCGTCAAGGTAATTTTTTTCGCAGAACTTCTGCTTAGAAGAAGAGTCCATGTACGCCGCGTACAGTTTCAGGTACGAAACAAAATCGCCGTCCTCGTCCCTGAAGCGGTGATGGGCCTGGCGGGCGTCGGTTTCTTCGCCGGGCGGCAGGATGTATGGGCTCTGGGTTGAAAGAAAGGCCGCAGCGATAATTGTCTCTTTGATAACATCGGGGTATTTGAGGATCGCCTCCACGATAATCCTGGAATGCCTTGGCGGCAGGGGAAACTCGGTCATAAGCCGCCCGGTGTTTGAAAGGCTGTGATCGCTTTCCAGGGCGTCAAGCAGATCCAGGGTTTCAATCGCGGCAATTAGCCCTTCTTTAGAAGGCGGGGAGATGAAGTCAAATTCCTCAAAAGAGGTGATCCCCAGATCGGCCATGCGGAGTACAACTTCCGACAGGTCGGTGCGGTAAATTTCTTCAGTGGTAAAGAGCTGGCGGTTTTCAAAATCCTTGCGCCCGTAAAGGCGGTAGCAGGTTCCTTCTCGTGTGCGGCCTGCTCGGCCCTTCCTCTGGTTTGCCGAAGCTTTGGAAATGGGCGCTTCGACCAGGCTTGATGTAAAAGTCCGTGGGTTGTAGTAGTTCAGTTTTGAAAGCCCCGAGTCAATAACCGCGGTTACCCCATCGATTGTTACTGAGGTCTCGGCGATGTTGGTGGAGATAATCGCCTTTACTTTTCCCTTTGGGGCGGGATCGAAAACTTTTTCCTGCTCTTCCTTGCCGAGCCTTCCGTATAACGGCAAAAGGTGGAGGTACTTTCCTACCGGAGAAAAGGCGAGGGTAGTCATGCAGTCCTTTATCATTTTTTCACCCGAAAGGAAAATCAGGATGTCCCCTTCGATTTTTCCTTCACCATTTTCATTCAGCTTCGCGTTTATCAGGCGTTCGGTAATGGCTTCAATTTTTAATAGCAGGGCCTCGCCCACTATCTGGCTGCCGGGTATGCCTTCCACTGCCGGGGGATCGTAGATAAGTGTTACTGGATAGGTTTGTGCGTCGATCTTTACAATCGGACATTCCCCAAAGTACTCAGAAAAAACTTCAGCGTTAATCGTAGCCGATGAAACTATAACCTTGAAATCCCTGCGCCCTTCCAGAACCCGCTTTAATAGCCCAAGGATAAAGTCGATGTTTAAGCTCCGCTCGTGGGCTTCGTCCACCACAAGGCAGTTGTACTTTGAAAGCCAGGGATCCAGCTTCATCTCCTGTAAGAGAATTCCGTCGGTCATGATCTTTATTTGTGTGTTTGGAACTGTCTTGTCCTCAAAGCGCATTTTGTAGCCCACAAGGCCCGGCATCGCGCAGCCCATCTGGCGGGCGATGAATTCGCTTACCGAGAGGGCGGCAATGCGCCGGGGCTGTGTAACCCCAATCATGCCGTCTTTGGCGTAGCCTGCCTGGTAAAGGATAACCGGAAGCTGGGTGGTTTTTCCGGAGCCGGTGGGGCTTTCTACGACAAGGGCCTGGGTTTTTTCAAGGGCGGCAAGGATGATGTCTTTATGTTTGTAGACAGGCAGATCAAGGTAATTCATATTTGTTATTAAGTATCTTACCAAAACTAATCAATTATGGTAAGGAGTAAGAATTTTGAAAAAAATCAAAACTTTCTTGGCATAATCATAACAGACACAATATCTGCTGCTGGTTTATTTATTATTATTTAGGATGTGTAACCTCAATTAACATTATTTTTATTAAGGAGTTAATTATGACTATCAGATTCATTGGCGGCATGTGGCGGCGTATTGACGGAAAAAATATCAGGAGTTTCACCACCTATCAGGCGGCGGTGGACAATAAAGCCAGTTGGGAAGATGTTCCTCTAACCTCAACGGATGATCTTGTCGAGCAGATGAGTAATAAGGCTTATTTAAATCACAAGTAGGGATAAAACGCTTCCTCCGCCAGAGGCAGCCTGGGGCGCGGCGGCTGTGCCTGACGCTGTTACCACGCTGGTTCGGCCTTCCTGTACCGACACCTGGTATCCCCACTTGCCCATGAAGATAACTGTCCCGCTGTTTACGCGGAGGTTCCTGGTGTCAAACTCGAAACTCGTACCGCGCACCGAAGCGGTAGCGGTTGGGCTGCTTATAGAAAGCGACGCCTTGGTTCCAGCGGGCGGGTTTACATCTACCCGCACCCTTCCGCTCTGTAAATTCATGTTAAGGGGAGATGCCGGAAGGCTCTTTTTTTGATACCATTTGTCTCATTTTCGTGCGCCAAGCGGCTCGTTCATTTTTGGGTTATTATTGGTTCATTTCTCCTATTCAGGAACAATCAAGCCGCGGCTTACGGCGTAGATTGCAAATTTCATTATGTTATCAAATTCGGTTTTTTCCAGAATGGCGGAAATAATCCTTTTAACCGCCGCTTCTGACATTCCCAATTCATTGATTATTTCGGTTCTTGATTTTCCTTTGCATACCAGGCGGATTACGGAAAGCTCTTTCTCGTTAAATTGCGCGTCAAGGGACAAACGATTTTCCGGGCCGGGGTAAATGCCGTTCCCCTGCATTGTATTGCGGATTACATAAAATAAATGCTCATAGCCCGAATTCTTGTAAACGTAACTGTGCGCCCCGGCTTTTCTGGCTTCGTCAATAAATGTCATTTCCGAAAAACCGGTCATTATCACTATTTTTATGTCGGGGAATTCAGCGCGTATTTGCGCCGTAAAGGTAATGCCTGATGCGTTGTTTTTCGTTACTATATCCATAAGCACGAGATCGACCTGCAACTCCCGGCACAGTTCCGGCGTTTTTGCGGCATCGTCTGTTGACCCTGCGACTTCCATGTCGTTCTGCCCGCCGATAACGCGTTCCAGCGATTCACGCAGCATGACCTGATCTTCCACAATTAGAATTTTAATCATGTTACATCTCCTTTATTGCTTCCATGATTTTTTCCGTGTTTCCTTCCAGCATCAGAGCATAGAGCCTAAAATACAGTTCCCGCCATGCAGGCGTTAGGGCTGTCCCCCCCAATTCGCCGATTGCCGCTTCCGCTGTTTCGGTTTCCCCTGCAAGCAATGCCTTCTTCAGCCTTGGCAAAATTTCATCCGGTATTTTATCGCCCTGCTCATCGCCTGCCGCTTTTTGTTTCTGGTCCCGCCATTTTTGCAGAGCCTCGCAAAAAACCGGAAGGGCTTCCCTTATTTTACGCGTGTCCTCTTTCCGCCCGGCTTCGATCAGCAAGCCCGCCTGTTCCCTCAATGCAGCGGGCATTTCCGATCTATTGAGAGATTCTATTAAAGCGGCAAACCTTTCAAAATACGCTGTGTCAAACTTTGACTGCCAGTCAGCCTCAGGTACATTGGTAAAGGATACGAGGTAGTGGTTTAGTATATCAAGCCGCTGCGCCTCGATTTCAAGAGAGAGGGGAATAGGGACTGGGGAATAGGGAGTAGGGTCGTTATTTTTATGCGTATCCTGTTCCCTTACCCATTTATTTATCACTTCATCCAGAGCCACGGGGCTTAATGGTTTTGAAAGATAATCCTGAAAACCTTTTTCAAGAAAGGACTCTCTCATTCCCCGCATGGCGTTAGCTGTCAGCGCAACAATGGGTATATGGGCATAGCCTTCAATTTGACGAATAGCCGTTGAAGCTTCAATGCCGTCCATTTCCGGCATCATGTGATCCATGAAAATAATATCGTAGTTATGGTTCTTAACTAATTCTATGGCTTCCCGCCCGGAAGTGGCGGTGTCTATCTGTAAGCCGTAGGGTGCAAGCAAACCCCGCGCTACAAGGAGGTTTGCCGGTAAATCGTCCACTATCAATACTTGAGCGTGGGGCAGCCATGAAGGTTCTTTGCCTGGACACAGAGTGGTAGTCTGCCCCTCGGTAAAGTACCTGAAATTTCGCAGAGCATCAGCGGTCTCTTCTCCAAGGGACAGACCGGCAGCACCCCCATCAACACCATCAACAACGCTGGCATTTTCAATGCCTTGAATTATCTCTGCGGTAAAGACCGAGCCTTTGCCGTATTCGCTTTCCGCATTGATACTGCCGCCCATCATTTCAACCAGTCTTTTGGTGATCGCAAGCCCAAGGCCGGTTCCTTCGATTTTGCGGTTTGCCTTGGTATCAAGCTGTGTATAGCTGGTGAACAGTTTTCTTATATCTTCAGTGCGTATGCCTATACCGGTATCCTGCACGATAAAAACCAGCCTGACCATCCCGGCACAGTGGGCATACCATGCTATGTTCAGGGTTACAGTCCCTTCATCGGTATACTTAATCGCGTTTGAAAGCAGATTGTTCAATATCTGTTTAACCCGCAATTCATCTCCTATAAGTTTCGCCGGCAAATCCCAGTTGACATTCAGAACAAAGCTAATTGGTTTGGAACCGAGCCGTACCATGTTGAGGTTAACAGTATCGTTAATAAACGATGCGGTCTCGTATTCAGCGGGAACAATTTCAAAACTTCCGGCTTCGATTTTGGAAATGTCCAGAATGTCGTTGATAATCCCTAAAAGCGAAGTGCCTGACTGTTGTATCTGAATTAAATTTTCCCTGCTGGAGTCAGACAGCCTGTCTCTCAACTCAATTTCCGACAGGCCGATTACCGCGTTCAAAGGGGTTCTGATCTCATGGCTCATTGTGGCAAGGAACTGGCTTTTGGCATGGTTTGCCTGAATGGCTATTTCGGTTTGCCTTTCCAATTCCAGCGTGCGCTCATGTACCGCTATTTCCAGCATGGTGTTGGATTTCTCAAGCTGTTCATACATTCCGCTGAACCGCTTGGACAGGGTAAAGACCATCCCGATGTAAACCACAAATACACTGTATGGAAAGAGAGAAATGGAGTCGCCATAAAATAAAATGTACAGAATATCAAAAAGCCCGCATACATAACATATCACCATGCCAACCAGAATGTTGCCAATTGGCAGGGGCTGGGATTCGCCGGTATTGCTTCCCAAAAATTTTCCCTTTTGCCTGTTCCAAAGGTGGAAATATATAACTTCGTAGACGAGAAGGTAAGTAACATAAACCATGGTAATTGTATCCCATATTCTTATGACTTCTTCACCGTATTGGGCGCAAAAGAATATCTGGGTCAGGCAAAGCAAAAAGCTGCACGCCAGATAGCCCCGGCTTATCTTTGTGGTTTTCCCTCTCCCCAAAGCTTCGAAAAACATTCCGAATACCGGAATTGACAGCATCATGGAACCGTATTCCATGCGTATGGAAATATCAGTATTGGGTATCAGCGAATTAATCACCCATAGTATACTGACATTATAAATACAAAGAAGGATTGAGAAGAGGGCAAAATAAAGGTTGAATATCTCGGTCTTCTTTTTAACAGAAAAGAACAGCATCAGATAATAGATGCCGGTAAAGGCGAAGAAACCACACAGAAAAATACGCAGGAAATCGTTCCGCCCTCTCTCAATGATCCTGTAGTCTTCCATGTACATGGGCGCCGTAGAATAGTACGGCCCCGTACCACGGTAGGCGGGATCGCCCAGGATCCGCAGGGCAAGGATATTGGTTCCAGGGTGGACAAGGGCGCCGTCAAACGGGAAATAGACATCCCTCCACGTTCGCCTTTCCCTGATTCGGCCTTTCTCGTCCAGGTGCATCTCCGAAAGGATTAATATCCCGTTAAAATAGACTTCCCAATTCTCGCCTATGCCGGCAAAGAAAATTCCCGGGACTACTGAAGTGATCCTTCCGTCAAGGAACGCCATGGCCGCGCTGTCCATTTCCAGCAGGAAAATTATGGTAAATTCCTCCGCATCCTCTCCCCAGGGCGAAAGGTAGTTGCGTTTTGGGATGTTGTCCAGCCTGGAGTCGTTGATGCGCCGTGACGAGCCCTCAAAACGTTTCCAAACGCCGGCGGCTTCGTCCGGAATCTTCAGCAAATCGGCAGGATCAAAACCCCACCTGGCAAAAGAGGGGCATTCCCTCAGATTGGTATAGAGGGGGCTGCTCCCGCCGCTCTTGATTTTATTTTGTTCGTTCCATGCGTAAAACACTACAATCAGCATTGCCGCTGTGTAAAAAATGGTGATTAGGTATTTGGAAAAATTTTGTTTATGCATGGTAATTTTTTTCTATTAAATCATAATATCTGACAGCGAATTTGCCTAGCGTCCCGCTTCATTCGGATAGCACGGCGCGTATATTTTTTTCCAGTTCTGCAAGCTGTACCGTAAAGCCAGGCAAATGTTCGCGAATAAAAGCCATATCTGCGGCTTTGCCTGCGGCTTCCAGCCCTGCGGCATGGGACGATACTTCCTGCGCGCCAATAGAAGCGGACACGCTTTTCAGAGAGTGAACCTGGATTATAAATGCAGGCAGTGTATCCGCCTCCGGCATTTTTTGCAGCTGCGACAGCCGTACAGCAACATCCTTGCAGAACATGATCAATATTTTCTTATAAGCCTTCAAAGACCCTCGCAACAAAGCGACGCCTTTTTGTACATCCACGCCCGGAATAGCAAGTAAAGGGGGGATTGGGGAATTGGGACTAGGGACTGGGGAATCGCGATTTGAACTATCAGGGTATAACTTGGAAAAGCTATCGTAATCCGAACAACGATCCCCATTCCCTGCTCCCTGCTCCCTAGTCACTGCTTCTTTTTCCGTTATCCATCTGTCCAGAATTTCATCCAGTTTGGAAACGTCTATCGGCTTTGAAAGAAAATCATTAAAGCCGTTTTCGATAAACATTTCCCGCATTCCCACAACGGCGTTAGCAGTCAGTGCGACAACAGGAATTTGTTTTCCGTTATTTCCTGACAGCTTATTCCTCGTTTCTAATTTTCTAATGGCAGCCGTCGCTTCAATACCGCCCATTTCCGGCATCATGTGATCCATGAAAATTAAATCATACTTATTCCGTTTCACCAGTTCTATTGCTTCCACTCCGCTCAGGCAGGTGTCAACCTTTGCATTATAAGGCGACAGGAGACCCTCCGCCACTTTCAGGTTGGTGGGAATGTCGTCTACTACCAAAATCCTCGCATTGGGGAAGGTATGGCGTATCGCGTCTGAACTGCCGGAAACTTCATAATAATTCTGGCGGTCAGCCTTGCCGTTCAGGGTATTGGCAATGGACAGGGACTGTATCGGTATGGACACAAAACGCACATTGGGGATATATGCTTCAGTACCCCATTCTACCATAAGGGCAAGGCGAGGCTTTTTGCCTCCGCAGAAAACCGATTCGCTCTTTTCAATAAGCGGCTTTATTTTATTATAAAGGCCGTAGCCTGAAAACACGTAAAACCATTTATCGCGGTACAGTGAAGCGGCAAACTCGTCCTGATTCGTTACCATGGTATAAGGCACCTTCATGTTTTCAAGCGACCAGCTCAGCGATTTTCCGTAAATAATCCTGCTTTCATAAACAAGGACTTTCTTTTTTTCAGGCTCATCCACTGCGGCGAAAGGCTCTTTTGTTTCAATGCCCTGCGGGACAATTACCGTGAATACGCTACCCTTGCCGTATTCGCTTTCCAGGCTTAATTTCCCGCCCATAGCCGCGCAAAGCCGGCTGGTTATGGCAAGCCCAAGGCCGGTTCCTTCAATGCCCTGGTTCTTCTTCATATCTACCCGGACAAATTCGTTAAAGAGGTTCGCCTGATGTTCCGGTTTTATTCCTTTTCCTGTATCGGCAACATCCATCCTGAGCAAGACATGGTTATCGTCCTGTTTTTCCACGGTAATGGTCAGGCCTATATGCCCCTTTTCCGTGTATTTTACCGCGTTGGAAAGCAGGTTAAGGAGAATCTGGCGAAGGCGCACTTCATCTCCGATAAGGCTGTCGGGAATATTCCCGTCGATATTGGTAAAGAACCGTATTGGCTTTTCTAAAAACCGCGTACGGATAATGTTTACCGTGTCGTTGATCAGCGACGAAAGCATATATTTAACAGGAACAATTTCCATTTTTCCCGCTTCAATTCTTGAAAGATCCAGAATATCGTTAATTATTGAAACGAGGTTATTCCCCGCCTGCTTTATATCCCGCGCATAGCTTCGCGCCTCATTTGTGAGTTCCCCCCTCAAAAGCAGTTCCGCCATGCCTGTAATGGCGTTCATTGGGGTGCGGATTTCGTGGCTCATCTTCGCAAGAAAATCGCTTTTTGCCCTGGAAGCAGATTCAGCCTTCCTGTTTGCTTCTATCAACTTTAAATTTTGCTTTGCTATCGCGTTTTCGGAGCGGGCAATAAAAATATTTATAATTATGAACAGGAACAGGATGAGGATTAGCATACTGAAAAAAACGGTATTCATGGCATGGTTAAGGGACAGCAAACCCGGTGCCGGATAACTTACGGTCAGATACCATTTCATTGCCGGAATGGAGTTTACAAGATATATTTTTTTATCATAGATGAAGCTCCGGCTTCCGCCGTCAGAAAGCCCATGCGCTACCTTAATCAATTCTTTTCCGGTAACGCCCAGGTGTTCGTCAATGCGGACTTTATTTTTAACCAGATTGTAATCCACTGCCGTAGTAATTTCGTTGTATTTATTGAACATATATGTTTTGATATTTTCGTCGAATTCACGATGGCTGGAAGCTATAAAATTTGAAAAGTCAATCAGGTTAATGCCTGTGCCAATCAACCCTATAGGCTTTTTGCCTGTCGCCGCAGTAATAAATACCGGGACATTGACCCAAAGATAGATTTGCTCCAAATCAGGATTGTAGTTAATGTTAAAAATGCATTTTTCTGTTTCGTATAATGTTAAATTGTACCAATAATTCTCAGGATCATCAGGATTGACGACATACGGGGCATTTTTTGTTGTATAAAATATTTTATCCACGTCATTAACCCAGTAAAGTATTTTGTTGTTGAAATGCCCCTTATAAATGGCAAATTCAGCGTCCGCCTGAAATTTCAAAGCAGGATCAGAGGGGTTCATGAAATACTGCCGAATTACCGGGGTATCCGCCATTTTATAAAGAAGGGCAAGTTCGCTGTTTACCGTGGTTGCCAAACGCAGCCGCATTGTTTCAGACGCTATGGAGAGCTGCTGTTCAACAAAAGAGCGGTTGATTTGACGTTCGGAAATTGAATATGCCGCAATAGCCGACAAAGCAATTACAGGAAAAAGGATACAGGAAAAAACAAAGAATTTGTTGTTGGCGAATTTTTTTTGTGATTTGTCGGAGGTTGTTGTCATATTTATTGCTCTGATTAAATATATTTATTTTTTATGACTGTCCAAATTTAAAATGTAATATAAATAGAATTCATGGAGGAATATTATGAAATATATGAACGTTATAACCTTGAAAAAGCCTCTTTGTTCGTGCAGTATACAATGTCAGAATGCCCGGCTATTTTTGAAAAGATGCGTTCCAGCTGATCTTTGGGGCATTTGCGCAGGCCGTATTCCATTTCGTAGCTGTGCCCCCACATCATAAAAAGCAGGTCTTCATTTTCCGGTTCGGCATGCACGAATTGATCAATAAGCTTAAAAACGTTTTTTGCATTGAACCAGCAGGTCGCGTTATAACGGTAGAGGTTATAGGGAAAACGAAATGAGCCTTTGCCGAGCGCCCTCGTGTACAGGATGCCGTTTTTTCGCAGGCAGTCATCGGCCCTTGGGGTATGCATGTCAAACGGATACGCGTGCCCAATAACCGGCTTGCCTATAAGCGCCGACAATTCCTTTATGTCCGCTGTCAGGGATTCCTCGATTTTTTTGCGCGACAGCACCCCGAAATTTTCATGCCGGTATCCGTGCGAAGCGATCTCAAACCCCTCGTACACTTGCAGGATTTCATCCTTTGGTATGCGGCAGATATTGAAAAAGCGCGGCTTGTAGCCGAAAAGCCCTGCGTTCAGGTTGAAGGTGCCTTTTAAGCCGTATTGCTTCATAATTGCGATAAGCTGCTTATCGTGTTCGATGCCGTCATCAAAACTCAATGTAAAATATTTTTTGAACGCCATATTCACTCCTTACAGAACATTAACGATCCGCCCGCAAAAACTATGCGCGCATCTCCCCAAAGCGTTTTGATTTTTATTCCTTTTTTTGGCTTGGCGATTGCAATTTCTACGCAACGGATCAGCCGTTTAAGCCATTTCCTGTTCATCGCTATGCCTGAATGCCCCGCATACCGGAAATCTATGCCGCGCATTTCCAGGAAGGCCTGATAATTTTTTAGTTCCGCAAGGTATTCGTGCAGGGGGCTGGACTCGGGAAGGAAAAGAAACGCGCCCACCGCCGCAGCGTCGGCATCAAAAGCCCTGTGGTATGCGTCATCGATAACCGAGACGCTACCCTGGGTATGCCCGGGAACCTGCCGTATTGAAACAAGCCGCCCGCCCAGGTCAATTTTTTCCATGCCGTCAAGCTTGCGAAGCGGCGGGTACTGCTTGTTCGCCATTTGTTCCGCCAGCCGCAAATAGCTGGGGTTGTTCAGCATGGATTTTGGCATGCGCGCAAGCATCCCTTTCCTGGCCATGTCGTTGATAAATGACGCGCTGCTATGCTGTTGGTATACGTCAAAATCTTTGCTGTGCAGGTACGCTTCTTCAAACTGGCAAGCGCCAAGAGCGTGGTCTATATGCCCGTGCGTGCAGACGCAGACAACCGGTTTCTCGGTAATCGAGCCTGTGATCGCCTTCAAATCCAGCAGGCCGTAACCGCTGTCAACAAGCAGGGCTTTTTCGGCTCCGACAAGCAGGTACATGTACACAGTTCCCTGCCCCATTCCGTTGTCAGAAATTGCATAAGTGTCCGCATACAGTTTTTTTATCTTATACTGCGGTTTATACTCTTTCATAAGCCAATCCGGTAAAAATGCACGTCGTTTATCCCAAGCGCCCCCGACAGCCTGAGAAACCCGTTTTCATATTTAACCGGCACATTTTCAGAAACCGGCGCCGACTTTGCGGCTATATCCGCTGCCTGTTCCCGGTTTAACACAGGCTTTCCCATTTCCTCCCAAAGCTTCAGCGGGTTGCAATGGTTTTCATCAATTTTTTCCAGGATTATTGACGAAGGGATAACGGGCAGTTCAAACAGCGCTTCATAATTTTCTGGTGGGGCTACGACATTTTTCATGCGGTGGCGGAAAATAAAAAGCTGTTTCTCGTTTTCGCTTTCATAAACCGCAATTTCAATTTCATCATTGGTTACCGGCAGATTGTATTTCCGTTCGCCGGTATGGGACATCATTTTTAAGGCATGGAACTGGGGCTTCGGAATCCCGCTTACTGTTAGCAAGCCGAAGCCTCCTGAAAATTCATCGGGCAAAAGCATGAACTCGTCAAAAATGTCGCTGAATGCCCATATTGAAGAACCGGTAACCGAAGTGTCCATTTCGGCTATCGACTTTATCTGAAAAGCCGCGCACTTGCGCGTGTCGTTTGAATACGCGGTAACGGTGGAGCACAGGTTCCACTCGGTTAAAAACAGGGGCAATTCGCCGGTTTTTGCGCGGGCATCCGCGCATTGCCTGCCCATCATGCCTTTTTCCATTTCTTTTTCATCTTCGGTCTGATCGCTCATAAAGCAGCGCCCCGCGTCAAGCACGCGGCCGCTCCCCAATTTACGCATTTTGACAACGCTGTCGGC
>Ga0268262_10000320_pt1 | contig 64809 bp, 60 predicted proteins | sample TergutNc150P3_FD_190354 | JGI IMG/M metagenome (GOLD analysis project Ga0268262, IMG submission 190354) | Nasutitermes corniger P3 segment gut microbial community from laboratory colony in Florida, USA - Nc150 P3 (SPAdes) (version 2) | ecosystem: Host-associated > Arthropoda: Insects >... | reverse complement strand
CCCAACAAACACCTAATGTTGATTTAAGAAAATCGAATTTCACAAAACCATTAAGTACTGGAGTATTCACAGGTAAAAACATACCAATAAAATATCCAAGAGGATCACCTTCCTTGAATTTATAAAGTCCTAGATATGCACCAGAATCTTCGTATCTTTCATTGAATTCCTTATTCTCATATTTTTCAATAACATCAAACCCACCTGGTTGAAACATAGCACCCCAGTCATAAATTTTTTTACCAATAAAACACATTTCCGGAACTTCCTGGCGGTAAACGTTTATAATTTCAAATCCTTCTATAATTTTCCTCCAACCAATGTGCCACTCCTTCTTTTTCATTTGACATTATTATTCCTGACGCATGTTCTTTTAGTTCGTCAACGGCATTTTCAACCGCATAACTTTCATCTGATATTTTAAACATTGGTATATCATTTACAGAATCCCCAAATGCTATTATTCTATCACATTCTAATTCTTTCTTCAATATCAATATCGCATTTCCTTTAGTTGCTTTTTTCGGCATTATTTCACACCAATATTCATCCCTGTATAACTCTTGTTGTAAGGTACAAGTAAAGTCATTTGAATCTCTGAAATAATTATAAATATCTATTAGTTCTTTCCTCTCACCAATACAAGTAAAATAAAAAAGTTTACAGTTATACAACTCTTCTTTTGTTTTAATGGGTCTTAATCGTTTGTAACAACAGATGCCGATGATAATGATCGGGCGGTAGCATAAGAAAAATGCATACCATCATCAATTAATTTATTTATTGTTTTTACAGTATATTCCGACATTTTATCATCGCTTTTGAGTAATGTTCCGTCCAAGTCAGATACATATAATATTCTCATAATTTTATCGCTTATTATTTATCTTTTAAGAACATATTGTAATTGAACTAAAGGCTTACCATACCAATCAACTTCTCTTTTAATTCCATTGTGGTTAAAATTATTTTTTTCATAAAAATGCCTTGCCCTATGGTTTTCTTCAAATACCCAAAGATAAATATTTTTCTGCGTTATACGATTTAACTCATTAATTGCAAAATCCAACAATATTTTTATAAGCTGACTGCCAGCAAGAAATATGGCAATCTGTAAAATTATGAGCGTCTTCGGGTATTGCTTTACGAATATTAATTTTCATACTTTTTTCAACAAACATTTTTAAATTATTTCCTTTATCAATTCATAATAATGATATATGTAGGAATCCATATTTCCTTCAACATTACTTAAATCCAGAATAACATTACCTTTTTCATCTTTAATTTCCCCTCAAATACTTTTATATTATCTATCCAAAATAGTCCAAATATTCATTCGGCTTTATGCCACTTTCCCTGAATATTGCTTCACAATGTCCGACATGATACATTATATGCCTTATTTGGCCTGCAATATTATCAAAATTGTTTATTTTAAATATCGCAAAAGGCATTTTTAGCCAATCATCGTCCTTTCCATTAAACCATTTTTCAACGGTTTCTTTTGTTTCATTACACAATTGAATAACATCTGCCTTTGTTAACATTATTTCAGGATCATTCTCAAATTCTGAATATATTTTTTTGCCATTAAAAATTGAAAACGGAGGCATAATTTCCAATTTGTCTTCTCTTAACCAACCATGTGTTCCGGCAAAAGTATGAACCAATTGCTGCCAAAAAACATAACCAGAAACTTTTTTATTCCACAATTCATCGGGGCATATTTCAATTATTTTTTCCAGCATTGAAAATGAAATTAAAAGTTGGGTCTTTAAAGAATTTAAAATTATTTTATTACCTTTTTTATAATGTACAATATCCATTTTCTCGTTTATTTTTTCAATTTTTCCGGTTTTTACATATCCAATTTTTTCATATAAATAACAATTACCTTCTTCCTGTAAAATTGTATCCAATATCCACCCATTTTGTGGTTTATATTTGTCTTCAATAATTTTAAAAACTCTTTGAGCTATTCCTTTATTTTGAAATTCCGGCAGAACAAATATTGGAGAAATTCTATTTTGTTTTCCATCATCCAAGTTTATAATCCTAATTGCACCAACAGAAATATTATTATATTTTATAATGTAGAAATCTGTTTCCTTTTGATTTATCCGTGCATTAATTTTGTCAATAGGTTCATTCCCTGGGCTTATATCATAATCCTGATATCTATCCAGCAATTTCCTAAATGATTTTAATTGCATTTGATGAATTTCGTTTGCATCTTCAATTGTTGCTTTCTTAAGATTGATAACCATTTTATTATTTCTTTGTTTCCTTTAATAATTTTTCCGCTTTTTTCTTCACAGAATTGCGAGTATTATGAGATTGTTCTTCAATAAATGCCTTTACATCTTTATTTTTGTTTATATTTTCTACGATCTTATCAAATGCTTCAATTATTTTTCCATAAATTATATTTTTACATTCATCTGTATCATATTCATAATTTTGTATTTTTAGTAATTCTTTTACCGTCTTATCTTTATATTTTAGTTTTGTTAATGAAATATTTATTAAACATTCAATAATATGATTCACTGTTATCAGTTTGCCACAATTTAATTGTTTATATAATTTACTTAATATTGGATCAATTTTATTTTCTTTATCAACTTTTGCCAACAGCCCAATAACATTTATAGCTGTCCATTTAATAACATTGTTTTCATTATCCAGTAAAGGAATAAATTTATCCAAAAAAGGATATAATTCAGAAGGATTTTCCTGAGCAATAATTTTAAATTGTTTTGCCACTCCATATTTTACCTTCGGATTCTTGTCAAATAATTTGTTAAAGTCAATTTCTTGTGGCATAATTTACCTCTTATTTACTTTTTTGGTATAAATTTATCCATAAAAGATAACATTTCAATCAACTGATCCACAAGGTCATCGTTAATATTTGTCCAGGAATAACAGTATCCGGGGAAGTATGGGCACAAATCATACTTTTTTTGTTCATAAATAACTTGAATAAAAGCCAATGGACGTGAACCAGTTTTATCTGTCTGAACACAATACTTGCACACGTCACATTTTTTTATATGATTTATAACAAAACTTTTATTCTTTTCACTCATTGTATCAAAGGCGTCCAAATAAGTTTTCAACCCATTGGGTATGCATAAACCAAAAACTGCTGGCTGCTTCACGTAAAAATCATATTGTGCCGATATGCCTGTATGTCTGATTTTATATTCAAATCCTCCTTTTGGCGTTTCTTTGCTCCATAAAGGGTTTGCGTATGTTAATGTAAGCTTACAGTCGCTTGCGGTTGGTTTATTTATATCAAACCGTTTATATCCTTGCCTAATCAGCCAGTTTTCAAGTTTGCGGAATGAAGATTCACCAAGTAAAGAAGCGTATATATCCGAACTGTACGGATAATCTCTATCAAAAAGACAATACATAAATTCAACAATGCTTGATTGTAGTCGTTTTGACATCCAAGTCCATGCCTTTGGTAGTTTACTAAAATTAATTATACCAAGTTTTGACAATATTTCTTGTTGCTTTTTATTGATTTTATTTTTTGAGTCTTGACCAATTAAATACATACATTGCAATAATGAATCAATTGCCTTTACAAATTTACGCATATTATTTATTAATTCGGGTTTTCCATAAGATTTTTTATACCTACTGGGATATGCGTCATCTTCATGCAGGGAGGGGACAAAAAGTAAAGGCTCATTAAAAGCCAATTGATATAAATTTTTCATTAAAAGGTAAAATTGTTCCTGTTCAGCCTCATCAATTTTGGCTTTTTTATCCGGTACGAATTTTGGAAACATATCCATAAAAGTATGCGCCATTCGCTGTTCTAAACTTGTAAATTTTATATCAACACTCCTTTTATTATACTATCCCAAACTATTTTTTATGTTTTATTGGTGTCCAATAATCCATTTGACTATATCCTAAAACATTTTTTCCATTAGGAGAAGTAATTATATTCCCCATCTCAGGTCGAGTTTTGTCTATTTCCAAATTATGGGATTCCAAAAAAGCATCTCTTGCTTTCATCGCCTCTGTATTATCCTGTTGATCAATATCAGTTACAACAGCATAAAGTCCTCCTTTAAAGTCAACTAAATTAAATTCATCAGGTACATTCATACCATCTTCATACATATAAAGCCAATGAAATCCGCCAGAAACTTGCCATTCACCATCCCAAAAAAGAAAATCCCTTGGAAATAATGTCTTTGGCAGAAAACCAAACCATTTGTTAAACTTATCAAATTTTTCCTCGCCAAACATGCCAATTCCTGAAGAAACCATTTTACAATCAGGAATTTCATAAATTCTTACCATTTCCATAATCGAATCCTCCAAATATTTATTTACGAAATTTTAATGGCAGAAAAATTTGCTGTTGAGCAATACCGAGCGCCTTATCAATGGAGCCGTTAGCGTTTGGCATATTGCACATTCCGCTTTTTGGAAAATCGCCGTATTCAAAGATCTCGCTTTTTTTTATCCATTCCATCATGCAGCTAACTGTTTCTTCGAGGTCATCTTTATTAGTTTCATCTCCTGTGGCAACTAAAAACATCCCGCCAGGAAATTCGATAATTTCATATGGGGCAGTATCTTTTTCGGTAACATTATCCTTAATTGCCCGGATAAATATATTCTTGTCTCCTTCATGCCATAAAAAACCTGCTTCATCAAAGATTTGCTTCATAATTAGATGAGCATTATCAACATCTATCCATTTACTAAAACCATTGTCACCAAAAAGTTCATCAAACGTCTTTAACCCGGATGAAACTGCGCGGAATTTTGGTATTTCAATTACCCGCATGTTTTGTAATTTTGTCATTTTTATTCTCCTTTATATGCTATTGCGTCAAGTTGAAACAAAAGTCCTTCTTGTCCGCCAACGTGGGCAAATTCCGTTTGGATTGACTTCCTTGCGGGATATTTCCCATTAAACCTTTCCTTAAATACCTTTTCCATTACTGGTATATTCCATATGTCCCTAAACAAACAATCCAGTTTTACAACTGATTCCAATGTTAGGCCTATTGATTCAAGCCGTTTTTTCAAATGGTCAATTGCACCATTTATTTGGTTTTCAATAGGCTGACCTATATTACCAACACAATAACTTATAATAGCGAAGTCTCCGGCTTCAACAATACCGGAATGTGCCCATTGCTCGTTTATGTCGCTTCTTTTTATGCTTTCCATAGTTTTCTTTAAATATCCTTTCAATTAGTGATACAATAATCTATTTTCAAGTATATTTCAACACAACGAGCTTCTTGTTGGGTTGATTTTGGGTTGATTTCCGGTTGATTTAGAGATCACAAACATTACAGCCACAGTTTATCAGCGAGGTTAGTGGTAAATATTTATCATCACTTAAGCACAGCGCTTGTATAGCCTGAAACGGTAAGAATGGTTCCTTTCAACGACGCCTTGCCTTTTCCGGCATAACCTCTTACGACAGAGAAATTCATGTCCGTGTAGTCGCGAAGATCAACTGTAATATCTTTTTCGCCTGTGTTATGGAATACCGCGACCTTGCTGCCGTTGTAATCGGAAATGAAACCGCCAAAAGTTTTGTACTGAGAAAAATCCAGGGGCTCAATTAATCCTCTTGCTATTTCGGGATTTGCCTTTCGCAGCCTGATCAGCTTTTTGTAATGGTTAAGAAGACTGGATTTATCGGGTAGTTGGCTTTTTACGGTTCCGTTTATCTGCTTTGAACTGGCAAAGGTGCTGCCTATGGGGTTCTTTACCGTATCGCCATCGCCCCAAAGCATAGCGAGCCTTCTGTTGGCATCGGTTTGCTCTGAACCTCTTGAGCCTTTCATACCTATTTCTTCGCCGTAATAGATAAATGGGCTTCCGCTTGAAAGCAGGTACAGGTTTGCCGCGACGTGCATTTTATATCCCCCCACATCCAGAAAGCCCGCCGCCCTGTCCATATCATGATTCGAAATAAAGGGGTTCAGAATTGCCTTTTGGTTTTTCGCCAATACCAGCCCTTGATACGATGCCAAACCCCTTGTGTATTCGGTAACGCTTCTCATCCCCTGTGCCGCGTAAAAAATAGTCCCCGTCGTGCCGGACATCCCGAAATCAAAGCAATTTACAGCTTCATAATAGGTAAGTATGGAAGCAGCGGTTGACCAGTTTTCGGCAACGATGTACACATCGTTTTTGATCTTTCTACATTCGTCACTGAACCATTTCAAAAATTCAATATTCCGAAAATCCTGCTTGATATAATAATAACTGACGGCATCCAGCCTGAAACCGCCTACTCCCTTTTCAAGCCAGAATTTGGCAATGTCAGCAATCTCCCGGCGCAGCTCGGGGTTATCCAAATCAAGCTCCGGCATGTCGTTTGAGAAATTTCCTTCATAGTAGTATTGGATTCCGTCTGGTGTTTTTTCAAAATTATACCAGGTCTTTCCCGAAGTCTTTTCTGTTTCCCTGACGTAGTACTTCGCGTAGCGATCATCCGGATTTCCTTCCCTAATGGCCTGCCTGGCGTTGATAAACCATGGATGCCGATTGGAAGTGTGATTGATTACAAGGTCAATAATCAGCCTGATTCCACGCCTGTTACATTCGGCGACAAGATTGTCAAAATCCGCCATTGTCCCGTATTGGGGATCAATGGCGTAATAATCGGTTACGTCGTATTTATGATAGCTCGGCGACGGCATTATGGGCATAAGCCAAATGCCTTCTATGCCCAAGCTCTCGCCGGAATTCGGCTTGCCGTCGTTAAGGTAATCCAGCCGCCTGGCCACGCCACTGATGTCCCCAATGCCGTCGTTGTTTGTATCCGAAAAAGCCCCGACAAAAATTTCATAATACGCGCGGTAATTATCGTTAACCGCTTCGTATTCAAGTTCTTTGGCCTTGCTGCCGCAGGCAGCTACACCCAGCGCGATTATGGCAATTAACGCAAACGCGGCGCATTTAGTAATATTTCGCTTGTTCATTAAATCGATCATCTAAAATCTCCACAAGCCAAAACTCTGCGGCTCCAGTCTGAAAATCCCGTTCTCAATTTTACATCCGCCAATGGAGTACTTAAGCTCAGGGGTTTTCTGCACCGAAAGCGGAACCTCAACAGCGTTAGCGCCAGGATTTATTGCAACGATAAAAGCGCTGCGTCTGTAAATAAACGACCTGTCAACTGAAGCTGAGACAAGTGAGTCAGAGACACCGGCACTGGTAAATTTGCTGCTACCTGCATGGAGTATTTGGAGGTTTGGTTTTGATCCGAGTTCATCATTGCTGTTGCGCAAGCGCAGCAGATCCTTAACCGTGTTTATGAGTGACTTCGGGTCTTTCTCCTGAGACTCAACGTCAGGCGCTCCAAATTCCGCATCAACAGGCAGGTAGAGCGCTTCCGGGGCAGCGCCTGAAAAGCCGGCGTTTGCGCCTGAATTCCATTGCATGGGAGTACGGGAGCCTGTACGGGTATACCCACCTTCTTTCGAGGGGAGCTTGCTAATATAACGCATTCCAATTTCATCGCCGTAATAAAGGAAAGGCACGCCCGGCAATGTAAAGAGCATAGCGTAGAAAAGGGACAGTTCACGCGGCGAAAGCCTGTATCCGACGCGGGGGGTGTCGTGGTTCCCGCTGATCATGCTGATAAAGCCGTCATTCTTCGTAGCTTCATACCAGGGCATATATTGGCCCAGAAACAGAGATATATCGTTCGTTCCGTCTTTTTTAAAGTAGCTGTTGTCTTTTCCGCCATCCTCGTAATCACGAACCAGGCTGTGGTATCCGGATTTCCAATGATCCAGCATGAAGTCCATGTGGAAGCCTGCCTTAAGTGACAGTGGCGGGGAACTCCATTCGGAGACCATCGCCGCTTCCGGGAATTCGCTGTCAAGCATTTCACGGATATTCCGCCAGATAGCGCTCGTGGCGCTTTTCTTGGCATCGTCAGACTTCACCAGCGAATCGGCCATGTCCACGCGGAACCCGTCGCAGCCTCGGCCCTTATCGCCACGCAACCAGAACCGCATGATGTCCTTGAGCGCTTCCCGTGTGGCGATGCAATCGGGATGTTCAGGCGGCAACTGCCATTTTTCGCGACATTCCAGAAAGCCGTAATTGAGGGCGGGCTGGCATTTAAAAAAGTTGATAATGTAACAGCCATTCCTCTCGGCCTCGCCCGCGATAAATTTCAAGCCTTCAAGCCCCCAGAAAAACCAGCTATCGGTCCAGATAAAGCGGTTTTTAAATTCCTCGCCCGGAACAGCCTTTTTGCTATCGACAAACCACTGGTGCTCTTCGGAAGTGTGGCCCGGAACAAGGTCCAGCAGCACCCGCATATCCCGCTTGTGTGCCTCGTCAAAAAGCCGGAAAAGATCCTCGTTAGTGCCGTAACGGGGCGCAACCTTTTTGTAATCACGCACGTCGTAACCGGCGTCTTTAAAAGGCGAGTCAAAACAGGGGTTAAGCCACAGCGCGTTGAAACCTAGCCCTTTAACATAATCAAGTTTTTGGATTATCCCCTGAATGTCGCCAATTCCGTCGCCGTTTGAATCGTAAAACGATTGGGGATATATTTCGTAAAAAACCGCGTTACCTAACCATTTTGGCATAATAAATCACCTCTTTAAATAATATTATTATATGATAAAAATTATACCAGAACTTTTCATAATAATCAATAATGGCTTATAGTTAGTTTATGAACTCAATTTGCCTCCACAATGGTACAGTAATGACCAGTTTCGCGGCCATGGAGCATTGCGCGGTATTTATCGAGGATGGACGCATATCGGATGTTTTCTCGGAGAAACGCTTTGAGCGGAAGCGTTTTGATTCGAATACCCAGATCATCGATGTCAATGAAGCCATAATTGCGCCTGGGCTAATTGACACCCACATTCACGGCTTTGGCGGCAGGGGAACCGAAGACAGTTCCGCCGAATCAATTATCGAAATGTCGCGGCTTTTGGCACAGTACGGGGTAACTGCCTTTAACCCTACCCTTTACCCCATGGAAAAAGAGCGGATGCTTGAGGCGGTAAAAGCGGCTGTTTCGGCCATCGGCAGGGAGGACGGGGCCCAGGTCATGGGGCTTCATCTGGAAGGCCCTTTTATTTCGCCGGAACGGCTGGGAGTCATGAAGGCAGGGACGGTGCAGAGCGTCGACCTGGCTTTTATGGAGCAGCTCTGGACAGCGGCGGAAGGCAGGATCGTTAACATGACCGTAGCCCCGGAGCTTAAAGGAATGAGGGAATTGGCCTTGTTCTGCCTGAAGAAAGGCATCGTGTTACAAGCCGGCCATACAGAAGCTGAATACGATAATATGGTGGAAGGAATGCAGGCGGGCATCCTCCACAGCACGCATCTTTTCAACGCCATGAGCAGTATGAAACACCGGAACCCCAACGCAGTGGGGGCGATTCTTATTCACCCTGAAATGTCCTGCGAAATTATCGCCGATGGTTTCCACATACACCCGGACTTGTACAAGCTGCTTTTAAGGGACAAGCCCATAGACAGGATCGTGCTAGTAACCGATGCCCTAAAACCAACAGAACAGGCCAAAGGCCCCTTGCTTGCCAATGGGGAAGAAGTGATCTTTAAGGACGGGGTTTTTCATCGCAAAGCCGATAATGTAATCGCCGGTTCGGCCCTGACAATGATCAAGGGCGTGCAAAACCTGGTGAACTTCGGCTTTAGCCTGGAAGACGCTGTAAAAACCGCTTCGTTCAATCCCGCGCAGGTAATGCGCTACCGGAACAAGGGCGCGATTATCCCCGGCTACGACGCGGATTTGGTTGTCTTTAGCAAAAACTATAAAACGATGGCTGTGCTGGCTCGCGGGGTCATCAAAAAAAATCTATTTGAGTAGCAAATTTATTTGCTAAGGAGTGCTTATGCGTCTGTTAATTCACAAGAATTACGAAAATACTTCCCCCCTGGTTTTGGATTACAAAAGTGCCTGTCCCTGGGTTGCAGACTATATTATTAAAAGAATAAACGCTTTTGCCCCAAACCCTGAAAAGCCTTTTGTGCTGGGGCTGCCTACAGGCTCAAGCCCTCTGGGAGTGTACAGGGAACTAATCGCAGCCAATCGGAAAGGAAAGGTTTCCTTCTCCAATGTGATTACCTTCAATATGGACGAGTACCTTAGGCTTCCTGCGGATCATCCCCAAAGTTACAAGCGCTTTATGAAGGACAATTTTTTTGACGCGATTGATATTAAGCGCGAGAACATCCACATCCTTGACGGTATGGCGCAAGATCCGGAAGCGGAATGCCGCGCTTACGAGGAAGCCATAAAGGCCGCCGGAGGGATCGAGCTTTTCCTGGGCGGGATAGGCAACAACGGGCATATCGCGTTTAACGAGCCAGGTTCCTCCCTAAAATCCAGAACCAGGATTGTAAAGCTTACCGATGATACCCGCAGAGCCAACTCCCGTTTTTTCGACAATGATCCCACGAAAGTACCGAGGTATGCATTAACCGTAGGTATCGGAACCGTCATGGACGCAAGGGAGGTGCTCATCATTGTGTCGGGACGCCAAAAAGCACGCGCACTCCAGGCCGCTGTTGAAGGGGCGGTCAGCCAGTGGTGTCCCCTTTCCTGCCTGCAAATGCACGAGAAGGCCATCATTGTCTGCGACGAAGAGGCGGCGGAAGAATTGAAGTACGGTACAGTCCGGTTTTTCAAGGATATTGAAAGGTATGAAATCAAACTTGAAGATGGACCAGCGGAAGATTGGACAGCACAAAACTGAGCATGAAAAGCAGGCGGGCTTTTTTTTCTTTTCTTTTATTGATTTCTATTTTACCACGCCTGTCCAAAGCCGCAGAAAGCGACGAGTCCCGGCTTGCAGCCTACTCGAACCCGGAGCGAATCTGGGGCTCCGGGGTAGAACGTGCCATTGAAGAAGCGTACAGGCTGTGTTTCCAAACCCGCATTCTGGGCGGTAAAGTAATGAACCTGCGTATGCCCTTTGCCCAGGACAACGAGCGCGACAAGCTTACAGATGAGGAATGGGGCTTTCTTGGCGGCGGAAAGGGGAACCCCGCTTTTCTTTGGGATAAGATCAACCAGGTTCTTGAAAGCGAAGATTTTAAGAAATACACAGAGACGCTCAGTGACGGGCGGGAAAAGGTGATCATCTTTGACCTTCCAAGCCAAACCTGGACAGCTTCTCGCGACCTCTTCGACATAGCAAGGATGAAGGCCGGCTCTTACCGCGGCTTGCTTCACAGGCCTTACGTGCTGACAAGCGGCCGCAGCCTTGAGGAAACCGATGTCTACAATTACCTTTACTGCGTGGGTTTAATCGGAATGGACTGTTCCGGCTTTGTTTGGCATATCCAGTCCTACATTGCCAGAACAGCCGGCGTTGACCTTGGCCGTACGCTTGCCAGCGCCCTTGGCGCGCCGAGAGGGGAAGACCCTTCAAGATATGCGGGGACTGGTTTTTATAACTCAAAAAGCTTGCAGATCATTTCCGTAAAAGATGAAATACGAAACCTCCGCCCCGGAGACATCATGCTTTTCCGGGCGCAAGACGGCGGAATGTCACATTCGGCGGTAATTCAATCCGTTAATTTTTCTTCGGGGATTATTCGCTACCTTCAATGCACCGATGAAGCGCCCCTTGCCGAACGTGGAGTTCATGAATCCTATATTCACTTTAATCCCGCTTCTACCGCTGTCTCGCTATCGTCGCCCAATCTCACCTGGACTCAGTCAAGGTACCCTCCCTTCCCCGGCGAGAAAGCTTCCCCCTTTTCCGATGACGGAAAACGCTACCGCGCCTTTCCGGAGCTTGGCGGTGGCCGGGTTGTGCGTATTAGGGCAGTATCGGATATTATTGAGAGATTTTATAAGAATTAGGGTAAGGTATACAAATATGAATTTCATAAAAATTACTCAATTAAAGGAATTTCCAATGAAAAAGTTTTCATTGTCCATTGTATTATTGATATGCGCTACGAATATTTGTTGTGTACACAAGAAAATGACAAACAGCTCCGCTAAAATAGAAATGAAAAATATTGAAGGTCATTATACCAATATTGATGGAATTCCTCAGGAATTGCCAGAAGGCATTGCTGTATGCATAGAAGAAAAATACGTTACTTTATCCAATGGCGCAATAGTTGATAGGAGAATTACCGAAGATACTGTCGATATGATATTTAAGCGTTTTGAAGCTATAGAGAATGGGGATGTAGCGGCTTTTAGGTCTACATTAGGAGAAATGCAGGACGGGGTGGATTATTATTACCAACTCAAATTAATATTTGATTTTTTTGGAGACTTATTTGATATAGACACCGATGCTTTTGAGGATGCTGTTGCAGACGGGGGAGAAGAATTAACAGAAATAGGAAAAACATTATTTTATGGCGAGCATCCTTTAAGAAGCAGAAATACCGCACTAGCAATAAAAAAATTGGAAATTACAGATACCGGAGCATTAAGGGTGATAGCGAGAAATAATAAAAACGAAAAAATTATTTATAATTTTATTTATTGGTGATTTCAACGATTTAAGAAATATGGTGTGTGCAATAAATTCTTTCATTTTATCTATATTTGAATACTGAAAGTTAAACTTGACCTTGCCCTTCGACTGCCAGCCGATAAAAAGGCTCCTTGATATTCGTCGCTTTAAGTTCATCCAGTTTTTTTAAAGGAAGCTCCACGACCTCTAAAATCGATCCTGAAACGATAATTCTGGCCATGTAACGGCTGGCTATCCGCGAAAAAATTCTTGCCTGTTGAACCGGCGCACCAAGGGCGATGTAGCCTGAAAGAGCCGTCCAGACAAAAGCACAATTACCGGTATCCAGGCCAAAATGCCAGGATGTACATTCGGAACGCTGGGCAAATTCAGAAACAAGGCCAACAGCTCTTATCGCGGGAGCCGCGTTTGCGTCGATGTTGTTTTCATAGGGCGAAGCCTCTTTCTGACTTGCGAGGTATATTCTTTCAAGCGGAGAGCCAAAACAAACTGTAACCAGATCCTCTTCTGTTCCTGTAATGACAGCTCCAGCCTTTTTAAAAATGTCCGCGACTTTTTCCTGAAATGAAAGAACCTGTTTGGCATAACGGACAGATGTGTCGGCGTTTTTTACAGCCACAACCGCCGCTCTTGCGTTTATGATCTGAGAGTGAATAGGCTTTCCCGCCTTGATAACGCTTTTCAGGTATGGGCGGGAAACATAGGGGCCGAAGGCCTGGCGAAAGCGTCTGGAATAGCGGCTTTTTGCTATCAACGCCCAGACAATGGAAACAAAAACGCCAGCTCCGCATGAAGCCACAGGAACAAGAGGATCGTACCAAAAACCGGTTAAGATGAAACCTGATGAAACGCCTATCCCAAAAAGCAGACATAAGAGCAAACCCGCTCCAAGGGTAGAAAGCGGGCTCAAATTCCTAATGAGCAAACAGACAATAAAAGCTGCAAGCAAAGACCCCAAAAGCAGGTACTTGTTTATTCCGGGCTTTACAACCCGCCCTGTCAGGATGCTGTTTGCCAGTAGGGCTGATGCTTCCACATCAAGAGTATTGCCGAGAATGCAAAAAGACGAAGAGAGTGCGTTTTCCAGTTTATCCCTTAATTGCACAACTTCTTCATGCTTTGCCCTGATGAGTGCAAAAACGCGAATCAATGAATCCCTCATCCCAGTCATCCTGGCAAGCCCTGCCGCTCCCTGGGGATTTTTGTCCCAGGATTCCGAAGCGATTATTTCCTCGTAACCTCTTACCAAAGTCATCTCGGCAGGGCCATAGAGAAAATTATCAAGGCTGGAAAAATACCTGTTTCTGGCATCGATCCAGGAAAGCTTCATTCCCTCGTTTATGTTGGGGAAAGCGGACACAGCTTCATCTCTGATTGAAGCGGTATAATCATAAAGAATGCAGGGATTGTTTTCGCCTTCGATGGTCTGAAAAATGCCCAAGGCTTCCCCTTCCGATAGCAGGCGCCTAAGGCTGCGGTCAGCTTCGTCATACGCCAGGAAATCAGAAATCCCGATACGCCTGAAGTTTTCCCCCTTGTGAGGCACTTCAAAAATAACCGCGCCGGATCGATCCAGGGGGATAATCCGGCTTGTCCCTTCAGGGCCGGCCCACATGGTAAGAAACAAGCCGTACTTGCCTGCTTCGACGCCGGATTCCCTGAACCGGTTTTTAAGTGCGGCGTAAATGATGTGTTCCAAAGTCCTTTCCCCGGCTTTGCCTTCGGAAAGTTCCGGCGTTGTCTTCAACGGAACAATTCGCCTTAAAACACCGTCCCGATCAGGCGGAGTTTTTGAATATTCATCCCTCTCCGCAAGCACCCCCGGCCTTCCGCCCTCGCCTGCCCTTATGAGCTGTACCCGCAGATCCCCCGGACGCCGGGCATGGCCGAAAAAAGCAGCCGCTTTTTCCATTTCGAAAATAGCCCCTTCATCCCGCCGCACAAGGGCGGAAACCAGCCTCTCCTTCCCTTTTTCCGAAAGCTCAACCAGTTCCCCCACGAACCTGGCCGACTCATTAGGCGCGACTGACCCTGTCCTTATGGCATCAAAAAGGTTCCGGATATTGCTGCTTAAAATGGAAAATTCTTCATCAAACCGATAAGTTATTTCCTCTTCCCCAACGGTCCCGCCTGCGGAAAGCCCCAGGATGGGAACCTGGATGATAAGGGTTTTTCCGCCCAGTTCCGCCATTGTGTAAAGCAGGGAAGCGGCAGCTCCCGGCTCAAGAATGCCATCGCCCAACTCCTGTCCCAAAACTGAGCTGTCGATGATGAGAAGCTCCCTGGAAACAGGAAGGGCAGGGCGCAATCTAAGGAGAAAATCATAGGCGGGACCCAGCCTGGGCCCGTCGAGGAAAAGGCATAAAAGCGCCGCGACTCCGGCGGCAGGCAGAAGTGAAGTTATAAACCGGAGGAAAGACATCTTTTTTGTTATATATGAAACCATTAGCTACCTTATCTTTATTTTTCGGCATTTTTCCGATATAATTGTATGAGGAGTATAGATGAAAAGGATCTTTAACGCTATTTGCGCGGCTTTGGTTCTTGCGCTTGCCATATCCGCCTGTTCCGCGCCTCCTACGGAAGAAATGCAGAGAGCCAGGGACGCAGTTACCCGGGCCGAAAACGACGCCGACGCAGTTACCTACGCCGGAAACACCGTTGTTCACGCAAGGGATGCCCTGACCAGGATGCAGGACGAAGCGGACAACAAGAATTACGACACGGCAAAGGAATTCGCGCTCGAAGCGATTAACAGCGCCGAAAAGGCCATCGCCGACGGGCAGTCCGCAAAAGAACGCTCAAAGACTGAAGCCTCTGCCCTTCTTGACAGTGTACAGAACTCATTAGCGGAAACCTCAAGCGCCATCAACAACGCCAGGAACGTACCGGATATTCAACTGGATTTTGACGCCCTGACGCAGAACACAGACGGTGCGCGACAAACTTACGGTGAAGCGCAGCAGAGCTTTCAGGACGGGAACAACCCGGACGCCATAGCCAAAGGTCAGGATGCCCGTAGCCAATTGGCAGACATAAACACCACGATTAACGAAGCGGCTTTTGATACGTCGAGGAAGCAGTAGCCAGGGTTAATGGAAAAAGATACAAGGCTAAAATTAAAAGGCAAAATCACCGACTACGCTGTGTGGGATGATACGATTGACCTGCATGTCGAAAAATTCTATAAGAAGCACAATGTATATCCGAATATCTTACTTGCCAATGAGTTTACCTATCGCCGTATTGATATGTTCGCCCAAATGCACCCCGAAAGGCTAATTGAGGTGGATGGGAATGAAACTTTTGAAACAAGTAATATGTCATATAATGGTATCAGTGAGTTTAGTACAGGCAGTTATAGTCTTGAATGTTGTTTTGATTATAAATTGACCGATGATTCTTTCTTGTTGATTTTTGATGAAGCCCCTGATTTTGGCGGAGAACCGGAACCATTACCAGAAGAAAGCGGCGAATGCGAAAAGGCATATTTCTATAGGAAGTCGGCGTGAATAAATTTGTTATAATTAAGGTTATCACCGGAGCATATACATTGATAATTATAATGGATTGCGGTAGTATATATGATATAGTGTATAGGAGAAAATTATTATGGCGCTTGAAAGAGAATTTGATTATTACAAGAAAAATATGATGGAAATCCGGGAAAAATATCTCGGAAAAGAGGTTGTTATTGTCGGAGAGCAAATAATCGCCGCCTATGATGATATAGAAGAAGCCTATATGGAAACAGTAAAAACCTACAAGCCCGGAACTTTTATGATTTATCAAGTACCAGTAGACATTGAAGACGAAGTCGCCACCCTTTCGCCTTTTGGTATATAACATGGCGGATTCAAAACAATCGGCAGTTTCATATTATTTTGAAAAAAGATTAAATAAACTTGTAATCCCCGTACAACTCTATTCTTATCCCTTTAATTCCATGCTGACTGTATCCGCAAACGCTCTTTGGGATACCGGCGCAACGATGTCGGCTATTACCCCTGAAATTCAAAACAAACTCAAGGTAACACCTGTAGACAAAAAGACAATTGCGGGAATACATAGCACTCAAGAAGTTGATGTTGTGCTTATAACTATTGAACTACCCAATCGGGTTATAAAGAAAACTATCAAAGCAGCCGTCTGCGATATGACTTCCAAATCGGAAATGTTAATAGGCATGGACATTATTTCGTTAGGTGATTTTGCCTTGAGCAACGGTAACGATCAAACGCTTTTTTCTTTTGCGGTTCCTCCTTTTCGGGATAAAATAGATTATTCCAAAAGACAGAATGATCCGTAATATTTGAAAAGGTGGCTGACACTGGAACGTGTATAGGAAAGGGATCAGGGTTCGGACAGACCAGTTGTTTTCGGAAGCTTCGGTAAGGTAGTATTTTACGGCATTTTTATCAGAAAGGCGCAAGATTAGCCTCTAATGAGACCATGTTAAATTTGGCACACAGTGTGTGCCAAATCTATTTCCTCGAGACACAGATAAAACTGTCTGGAATCCCGAAGGATACGCTCGCAAAAACTTGTACCAAATATGCAGTTAGAAAAAACGGCTTTCCCTGTTTGCTTATCTCGACAGTTCTTTTTTGACCTGCCCAATGGTATAGTCAGAGTCAATATAATCATAATTGTTACGCATAGGCTTTGTCTTTGGTTAGTTCAACCAACTGTCCAAGGGTAATTTTATCGGAAAGGTAATCACGGATTATTTCTATGCTCTTTGGGGTTGGGTCAAATCCCTCGAACATTACTGTTCCCAGGGCGTTTACGGCTGCTTCAAAGTTATTGACAGATCTAAAATTAACTCCCATGATAGAGAGGTTTTTTCTGTCAATTTCTATAGGGCTATACGGCATTTGTAACCTCCCTGAATCAGTCATTCATTGTAAACATAATGGGATAGTACTATTGAAACATTGGTTTGTACAAGATACTTCTCTAAAACATTATATGCTTGATAAACAGTCATAGTGTGGCAGGATGGTGATTCTGACATAATATGTGAACTGTCAGATTTGGCGCACACTGTGCGCCATATTCTAAAACAATCCTTTTCCCGATGAGCCAGTAGGATTCTATCATTGCGGAGTTAATGGCGGTGTAGACCTTGTTTTTGGCGGAGATGATGATTTGCTTTATATCTGTAATATAAAGGAGTGATTTTATTTTTTCTTTTTTCCCCCATAAGTTTGTATTGTATTTGGGGAATCTAGTGAAATTATTTTTAGTATAATTTCAAATAGTGTCTGAAAATTTATAAATGCTTCTTTTTCGAATGTTGGAACAACATTTTCTGCAAAAAATACCTTAGTTTCCCGTAAAACTTTATGAAAATGTAATTCTGTAGCCTCTTCTATTTTAATAACTTTGCCAAGTACTTTAGTTTCCTTTTTGTCAGGAATAAGTTCTAATCCTTTTTTATTTATTCTTTTCCGTAAATATATTTCATTAAAATAATATTCAATAGGTAAATTATCATATTCACCAAATTTTTCAAGTCCGGTAACAACCGGTAATAAAATAGCATAGACTTTTTTATTTTTATGCCTTTTTTCATTAGCATTTATTTCAGTAAAATTACTATCCAGCGTAAATGCTTTTTTCCCTTCACTGTCTCTATCAAAGAGACCTATAACTTTTTGATTTATTTGATCATAAGGTGTACTACATAGTTGGTTTCTTAATTGATTTACACCAGCAGCAGATACTTCATGATCAGGAGCATAAACATCACAACTTTTAATTATAAAAGGCATTTCATTATTATATAATTTGCTCCATGCTTTTATCAAAATAGAAACATCAGTTTTTCCTTCAGTTAACAATAACGGTTTTTGTAAATTCTTTAAATCAAATTTATATTTCTCTAACATGTTATTTCTTTCTTCCAATTGAATTATTTTGTTTTCATATTCATTATGTAATTCTTTTAGTATCTCAAATATTCCAATTTCTTTATCTTTTAACAAATCATTTTTTTCCTTATTGTATATTTCTATGTTAGTACCCTTTTCAGATGTATTATTAAAACATCTAAACAGTTGCGATTTGGGTGAATTAATACTAAAAAAAGCTATTGAATGTGTTGTAATAAATATTTGCGATTTTTTTGAATATTCATTTACAAATTGCTTGACCATATCATTAGCTAAAGGGTATTCAAGTGAATTTTCAGGTTCCTCGAATCCCCAAATACAGATATTTTTTGAATTTTTAGCGATATAATCAAGAATGCTTGGTAAATATCTTACCCTTATTCCATCGCCCCTATAATCAAGCGGAATATCATAATCTTTATACTTTGTGTTGATATTCAACGCCTTAAATAATTCATCTAAGTTTTTGGATGTTGCAAGTTCTGTTTCTATCGCTGTAACCTTTCTATATTCCTTGTTTAGTTCTATAGCTGATTCAGATATTGCAGTATTTAATGTACTCAACGAATCATTAACAACTTTATTCTCATTTAATATCGTTTCATATAGGGTATTTCTTAAATCCAATAATAAATTTTGAAAAATGTTTTTGTCCTTTATTGCTGGTACATAGAAGTATTTAATTTTTTTTAAAAACATCGTTAAAGATGCTCTATTTCTATCATTATATTTTTTCCCCATTTTTTCTATAAGATATTTTAAATCATCACCAAAAACAACAGTCCCATCTTTTAGCCAAGTCTTAGTTACAGTAAATTTAGGAGGTAAAGTATTAACAAAACCATCTATTCTATTAAAAGTGATTTTTATTTGAATAAATTGTTTACCTTTAATAGAATCTTGTTTGATTTCAGTAAAACGTTTCTTATTAAAATCATTCAGAAAATTTAATAAATTTGTATCTGATCCAATATTAAAAAAAAGATTTAATGCTTTTAATATATTGGATTTTCCTGCATCATTTTTTCCAGTGAAAATATTTAAATTGTTTATTTGGTTAATACTTACTACATACAATGAACGAAAATATCTTATTTCGATTTTATTTATTACATTCATACTTTCACTCCCACTCCACCTTCGGCAATCTCGCCACAATATCGGCAGTTTTAACACTAACCGTTATCACTGATAACAACAAGTCTAAAATATATTGTGGGTTTTCATGTTCTACCGCCCAATCATTGGGATCGTTCTTAATACCGCTTTCTTTATGCGTTGTTACCGCATAACGCTCCATAACCCATTCGATAGCGGATTTGCCGTTGACAATATACTCATAGGCTTTTGGCGGTATGTTTGAAATAGAAATATAGTGGTTGTAAATTATGGTATCTTTTTGCCCTTTGGCAAGAAACTTCATTTGATTTACAATAAGTTGGTCTGCGGAAAAAGGTTTACTTGGTATTGGTTTGCCGTTTATCAATATGTCTTTTGGGCTCGGTTGGTCTTCATAGTTCAAATGTAACTCTGCTAACTTCCGTCCGGCTTCGGAAAAAGCCCAAAAATCCGCTGGTTTTTCTACAAGGGGCAAACGGGGGAGCATTTTCTTAAGGTCATTGGCAAAGGTTTTGCGATAATCAGGGCAGTGAAGTATGCCATACACATAATAAAAAATGTCCTCTTTTGCTACCCTACCGCCATAACGGGTCTTTGCCTGATCAAGAATGAAATCCGATATTGCGTCATGGCGGATATATTCATCGCCTGAATTTTCAAATAAAATATGCTGTTTTTCTTCTTTTTTTTCGTACCAGTATAGAGGATAACATTGAGATTTATCCACTAAATCAAGGCATGGAATTATATCGGTAATTAATGTACTAAATGACTTTGTTGATCCGATTCCAGACATACAAAGCACAAGATTTTTTGATTGGGGCACGGGGAAAAGTTTTTGTTGTTGATATGTTCTTTGTATAAATTGCTTTTCATAACAAAATTGCATCTTTATAAAAGGGCGATATAAGGAAATGCATATTCTATCCTTTTTTAATTCGTATTTTATATTATTTTCAATATCTTTCAAAAACATATCTGTCCAATTTATTTTACTAGAATCATAAACAACAGCATCTTTTGCTGATATTATTTTTGTTTTTATTAGCTTTTGATAGGTAATTCTCTGACTATTATAAAAAACGATCATTTCTTTAACATTTCTTTCAAGATTATCAAAGGAATAATTATATAACCATGCATCTTTATTTGTTGCTATCCCTAAAGAATAAATAGAAAAATAGGATTGCGTTTTATCATCAAACTTTTGTTCAGGCTCCAACGGGATAAATTCATCAAATTTAGAATTCCTTTTGTTTATCCAATCCCCATGTTCGTTAGGTTTAATCTTGGTCATCTTCAAATCGGGATTGAGAATACTCCTACCTTCACTGACAATACGCAGTTTTTCTTCGCGTGAAAGGTAATCGCCTATATCCTTATAGTAAATTTCTGCTTTGTTCATTTTCACATACCAAACGGATTTTTCTGATCGTACTCCCTTGCTTTGCTCAAAAAATCATCAAGCGGCTGATTGGCGAAATACTCCCGTTGCCATTCAGTGTAGTCAAAATTCTCTCTCAAGAGCGACGAGATGAACACCTCCGTTTCCAAAACACCAAGAGATTTTAATAGACAATCCATACCTTCTTTTCTAATAACTGTTACGCTACGCATTTGTTTTATCCTCCAAATCGTCAAAAAATTCCAGCGGTGTCCTGATTTTAATCATATTACCATCATATCTTTTTTTCAACTTGTCATCAGTGGTTATAAAATAATTACAGCCCGCTTTAATTGCACAAGCAAGATGTGCCGCATCTTTCATTTTCTTCCCTTGCTTCATTAAGTTACTCGCTGTCTGAGAAATACCTTCTATACTTTCACTTCCAATATACATGGACGCATTTAAAAAGAATTGATTGATAGAAGTCTTGATTGAAAGATCAGGGTTTTCATTGTTTTCATATCTCAAGACAAAAGAACAAACAAGCTCCAATTTTTTTTGTATTACAAGATTCTGAATATGCAGTTTTGCTTGGGTCTCCAAAAAAACACGTAACTGTCGTTGATCATCGTATGGCCTATTGTAACAACAGTTGTCAAGATATATTTTCATTTTAGTCTCTCCAAAATACCCACATCCTACTTTCCACTCCCTTTTTTAACCAAAATCGTTATTGTTACCGGAGTTCTACTGCCCAAACCAAAAACATTTCCCGCTTCTTTCTGACGTAATTCACCGCTGGTTCTACAATTTCCCCGGAGATTATAAACATAAACAGACGAAAACTCCTGCTCCAGGCATTTGCGGAAACCGTCAAGCCCGTTGCTGTCCAGCCAAGAGCCGTTAGAAACAAAACCTATAATTCCGCCGTAATCAGGATCAAGGCGATCAGAAGCCCAACGGAAGGCTTTGATGTAGGTGTCGTAAGCGGCTTTGTTCAGATTGGCCCCGGAAGCGGCTACATAAGTTTCGGCGATGCGTTTTTCCAGTTTCGGATACCCCTGGTTTTGAGCGTTGTCATTGGCTGACTTTTGTCCTATTGAATAAGGTGGATTACTCATAATCACACGTAAAGGTGTTTTCTGTTGTTCCAGTACCCGTTCCGAGTTCTGCGGAAAAATCTCGCTAAACAGATTTTCCCCTTCCTTGGTTTCGCCTAATTGGAAGGTATCAGTTAAACATATACCGGGAAATGGAGTGTATTTGTTCTTTCCGTATTCTGGTTCTCCTTCAGCGACAATTAAATAGTTGTCATTGGTTGGTATTTGTTCATAATCTAGTCGTGTTGAAAAATCGCTTCGTTTTCTAACTACGCTCTCCCCATTCCCTATTCCCCACTCCCTACTCCCTATTATCTCATGATACACATTCTCGATATTAATAGACGCTATATAATACGCCAGCAGTACGATTTCGTTGGCGTGTATTTCTTTAAGGTATTTACGTTTTAAGTCATCGTCTTTAATAATACCGCTTTGCAACAACCGGGTAATAAATGTTCCCGTTCCTGTGAATGGGTCAAGGATATGGACGTTTTCATCGCTCATGCTTCGCCCGAATTCCTTTTGCAAAACGTCCTCAACACTGTGAATAATGAAGTCCACGATTTCAACAGGGGTGTATACAATGCCTAATTTTTCAGTAACTTTAGGGAAGGCTGTGCGGAAGAATTTTTCGTATAACTCGACAATGATCTTCTGCTTGCCTTCGCTGTTGTCAATGCCGCTTGCGCGGTCTTGAACCGACATATAAAACTTGTCCAGCTTTTCGGCGTCCTTCTTTTTGTTTTTTTCGTCAAGGGCGGCTATTATTCCCTGCAACGATTGCGAGACGGTGTTATTTTTTACAAAGGAATAATCTTCAAACAATGCCTCGAATACAGGCTGCGTAATTATGTGCTGCGCCAGCATTTCAATCGCTTCCTGCTCGGTTACTGCTGGATTGATGTTTTTCCGCAAGCCGTTCAGGTACTTCTCAAATTCGTCTTTGGCCGCGCCTTTCTTCTTTACAATGGCGGCAATGCTTTCGATATGCTGTTCGGCTATTTTTGCGACATCGGCTGCCCATTGCTCCCAATAAGGCTTTGTCCCGCATTTTTGAACGATTTTCGCGTAGACGTACCCTTGCAGTTTGGCAAACTGAAGTTCCAATTGCCTTGTCAGTTCTTTTTTCCTTTGTTTGTCTTTGTCCTTGCCTGTGCCGCCGCCTGAGTCGCTGTCGTCGTCCGCCTCCGCCCCGCCAAAGCTAGTTCCCGTAACGTCCAGATTTGCCGGCCTTTTTTTGTTCAGCTCGATTTTATTTATCATGGCATTGAAACGGTCGTCATGGGCGCGAAGGGCGTTGAGGACAGTCCACACCACTTTAAAGCGGTCGGAGGATAAAACTTTTTCAGGTTCGGCTTCGGGAAGAACAACAACGGGAATAATTATATAGCCGTATTTTTTGCCTTCTGCTTTGCGCATTACCCTGCCTACGGACTGCACAACGTCAATTTGGCTGTTGCGTGCAGACAAAAACATCACGGCGTCTAGGGAAGGAACGTCTACGCCTTCCGAAAGGCAGCGGACATTGTTTAATATGTTGCATTCATGTTTTGAACCATCGGCGGATTTAAGCCAATGCAGTTTTTGTTCCCTTTTCTGCGCCCCCATTGTGCCATCCACATGGTCGGCTTTAACCGATACGATTTCGGAACGCTGTTGCTCCGTAAGGGTTGATAAATACGCTTCATGGCAAACGTTAAACGCTTCCGCTGTCGCTTTTGACACGGCGATATTCTGGCAGAAAGCGACGGCGCTTTTCATGGGAGCAGGATCGACGCCTTCAAAGAATTCCTTGTCTGTTAATGACTTTTTTGAAAGGGCGTTGATGCACCCGATTATTTTTAATGTGTCTTCAACGTCGTATTCTTTGTCCTTTTCCTCTATGGATTTCTTGATTTTTTCATTTAGCTGGTTTTCTTCGATAGTCAAAACAATGACTTTATAATCGGACAATAAATTCTTGTCTACCGCTTCGCCGAAACCGATACGGTACATTTCTTCGCCGTACAGGGCGGGGTCGTCCATTGAGCAAATTTCGGCAGAGGCTTCTTTCGCTTTCTTCTGAGCCGCTTCGGTATAAATTCGGGGCGTGGCGGTCATGTAGATTCGTTTTTTGCTGTTTAGAAAACCGTTGTCATGGACTTTCACAAACGCCGATTCGTCCATATCGGAAAGGGTTACGCCTGTTGTCCGGTGGGCTTCATCGCAGATTATCAGGTCAAAGACAAAACTGTTTTTTTTCTGCTGATTCTGTTGATTGATGGATTTTTGGACTTTGCTTATTACGTCAATGGATTGGTATGTTGAGAAAACTACGATATTGCCGCCCTCGGCTTTTTGAAAAAACCTTGCCCTTTCGTACTGGTGCTTTATTATTTTTTCGTTGGTAGACGCCGGAAGGGCCAGGTCCGTAGTAGTTATTTGCGAGGCATCGTTTGTCTCCGTTTTTTTTGATACCGCGACATCCGAGCAAATGCATATAGCGTGAATTGGCTTTGCGCATTGGTCTGACCATTCGCGGAGGGTTTGGCCTAAAAGAGCGATAGAGGGAACAAGGAACAATACAAGTCCGTTTTCACTTGTTTCATTTTCAGCTATGCGGAGGCTGGTAAAGGTTTTGCCTGTACCGCAAGCCATGATAAGTTTTCCGCGGTCATTTGTTTTAAGGTAACTATGGACATCGGAAATAGCGGTTTGCTGGTGGGGTTTCGGCTCGTATTTCTTTACGGCAGCCTTTTTGCCCGACAAGCCTTCGTCGAGTTTTTGCCAGTCGACAGAAGCGTTGAGAAGGTCGTAATACCCCAGGCGGCCAACAGGCGGGGTCTGTCCCTGTATAGTTGTTTCGGCTTCACGGTTAAAGCCTTTTTTGGTGGTGTCTATCCATAAACGGTAGGCAAAATTTACCTTTTTTCCGGCCTCCTGGGTATCATAGAATGCCTTGCCGGAAGTGGAGAGGAAGGTATCTACTTTGGGTTTGTCGATAGCAGCTTCTTCTTGATAGCACTTGCACTGGACAGCCCAGTAATCGCCGTCTTTGGTGCGGGCTACGAGGTCAACGCCTAAATCCTTGTCGCCGGAACCAAAATCAGCTCTTGAGGGGAACTCGTTCCACAGCCAAATTGAGGTAAATTTACCTTCGTACAGGGGATAGGTTTTAAGGAAGGACTGCATAAGCCGTTCGAAGCGGTAGCCTTTGTCCCTCTCGGAGAAGGAAATATCGCGGTACTTTTGCAACAGTTCTTCAAAGGTCTTCACTGGCGTTTATTGTATCATATTTTTGGTAAAATCGCCATATCCCTATAAAAAGCCTTTTATGGTGGAAACTACACAGGACGCTAAAACTGGCCTATTCCGGCTACTGACACTGAGCGATAGCCGATATAGGCGATGCTATATAATGGCTTTATTCTTCCAAACTTAAATCCCTAAAATCATAATTTAGATAATTGCTATAATATTTATTATTTTTAATAATTCTAATAAATTTTATTGATTCATGTCTCCATGCTATATAAAAGATAATATATTTATCTATTAATTTAAAACGAATACCATGTGACAAAGAATAATCGCTCCATTTGCTCGTATATATAAATGGATATAATTTTATATCCTCAATTTGTGTAAATATTGCTTCAATACTATTTTCCTTTTCGTGATTTTCAATAAATTTTATATCTTCTAAAAAATATCTTGAGTAAATTATTTTATAACCTTTTTCATCTCTATATCCCTTTTTGAAATTTTCTTTTATTTTAACAGTATGATTTTCAGCTATTATTCTATCATTTTCTATATTTTCTAATACTTTTATTAATTTTTTAAATAATATTTTTATTGCTTTATATGTACTAAATAAAAAATTAAGTTCATACGATAATTCTTTGGAATATTTACGAAGCTCTTTATTGTTGGCAAAACATTCTACATAACTGTCTTCTTTTTCTTTAAAAAATATCTTAAATCTTTTTACCTTATCGTTATATTTATTCAATAACTCAAAATAAAAATAATCTTCTGTAGTTGTAACACAATTATTTCTTGTTTGTTTATTTTTGGAGAGCTTATCTAACCAATAAATTAAATTTTCAACTTCATATATAAGGAAAATAGAACTAATATGATCATAATTTCCAAAATCGCTTATAATATTTACTTTAATTTCTAACCAATCATCAAATCCATCATGTTCTTCATTATTGTAACCAAATGAAGTTGGAGGAACTTCATAATTAATAATTGCTATTTCAACCTTTTGATTGTTTATGCCATAAAATATCATAACTATCTCTAAACTATTCTAAAATAACTGGCTCTTTCATTTTTGCTCTTAGAACTATAAATAGTAGCCGCCCGGCGGGATTTGAACCCACTGCTCACTATGCATCGGGAAAACCCAGACGCACTCCTGCTCCTATTTGGACCCTTGACAGCTACAAAAAAAATATAACTGCTGATAAATATAAAGTCAATTATGATATAAAATCGCCAGCGATACTTTGTTCCATTTTACTTGCATTTAAAGACATCCGGCAAGGGAGCGCGTCGCACTATTTCATTAAACTAATTTCCCAGTTATCAAAATCCATTGAAAAGACCCTGTGTGCTATAAACCAAAGGACATCGCTTATACGATGTCCTCTACCTCCACGATTAAAAACCTTTTAGCAAACAGCCTAACATGAGCAAAACACCGCCGGCGAAGGAGATCCAGTTATTGAACCCGCTTAGGTACTTAATGGGGGTGAGCGAGGCGATTAGTCCTAAACAGATCAGTAATAAACTAATAGCGAAGACTGCTTTTTTGGGTGCGTTTAATTTCATGATAAAATACTCCTTACAATTTTTTTTATGCGCACTGCATACTATTATATATTTTCCTATAAATTTCGCAAAAAGTCAATTATTAGTATTGTTCTAAAATTTTTTTTCTTTAATTATTTTCCAATAAAAATCCTTTTCCCGAGGCTTTTTCCATTTGCCTGATAAGGGCATTCATGTCTTTTGCTAGCGGGGCTTTAAGGCTAAGACCCGCTATTTCAGTGCTGTTTTTAGCATAACCCGGAATGAAGAGCTCCGCTGCATGAAGGCCTAGTCGCGAAAGAAGCGGGTGTTCTTCCAGTGGATCGCCCCGCCAGGAACGCTTGATGGCTGAAAGCAGGACCGGTTTCGCATTTCCGTAAAGCTCGTCGCAGACAACAGGGTGGCCAAGCGCGGCAAGGTGCACGCGTATCTGGTGAATCCTGCCGGTTACAGGCAGGGCTTCCAGAACGCTGAAATTTCCGGCGCTCCCCAAAAAACGGAAAGCGGTCAGAGCCTTCTTGCCCCGGAACTTGTCGATGATGGTAAGGTGCTTCTTGTTCCCGTTTGGAACAAGGCTCAGATCGCAAACGGTTTCCTTCCAGGAAGGCCGCCCACAAACTACCGCGATATAACGTTTTTTGACTTCCCTGTTTTCAAAAGCCATTGAGAGGGCTTTATGAGCCTCGCTGTTTTTCGCAAAAATTACCAACCCCGAAGTTTCCCGGTCAATCCTGTGAACCGTGTAGATCTTTTGTAGGCTAAGGGATTCCGCGACAAGCTTATCCAACCGCTCCCTGGAAAGATCCCAGCGGTCGGGGCTTACAGCAATGCCGGAACTTTTATCCACGGCAACAATGTTTTCATCTTCGTATACAACAGAAAAAAGAGGTCGCTTCATTTTAGGGAATCAAATTTTCCGGGAACCCGGCTTAACCAGCGGGATGCCCTTTTTGCAAAGCTCGCAATCTTCCGCATCCCAGTTAGCTGCTTCAAGGCAGCAAGCCGGGTAAAAGGGCCACTTAATTTCTATACCCGGAGAGCGCCGATCGACAATGCAGGCCAGCGCCGCGATTTTCCCCCCGGCTTCTTCCAGCGCCTTTGCACATTCACCGGAAGATTTGGCTGTAGTAACCACATCCTCAGCGATAAGAAGCGCCATGCCCGGCTGCAATTCAAAGCCGCGGCGTAACGTCATCACCCCTGAGTCATCCCGTTCGGTAAAATACGCTGGCAGACTTAACTGGCGGCCAAGCTCATACGCGACTATGATGCCGCCCATTGCGGGTCCCACGACGGCGTCAATCATTAATTTCCCCGCTTTTATATCCGCTTTTATTTGCCCGACAACGCCTGCAAGGGCCGCCTCCGCCCGGCTTGGGTTCGCCAAAAGCCTTGCGCATTGAAAATACCGATCTCCGTGCCGCCCTGATGAAAGAAGAAAATGCCCTTCCAGCAAAGCCCCGGATTCTTTAAGGAGGGAAATAGTGTCATTCATGGCTAGAGTGTACCACCAGCTTTTTACTGACGCAATACAGTGTTAAATGCCAAAGAAGATCTCACGCAAAGGCGCAAAGAACGCAAAGAAACACAAAGAGCGGTTTTTTATTTTAATCATTGTGCTTCTACAATATGTTTTTTGTATTTTAAAGATAAAACAATGAAGAAGCTCTGGCTTACAAACTATTTGGAATCTTTGTGCCTTGGTGCCTTTGTGAGAGTTTCTTTCTAATAGAAATTTCTCTTATATATGACTACTATAAAGCTATGCCTCTTCCGCAGTATCTTGAAATTCTCAACCCGGAACAGCGGGAAGCGGTGCTGCACACTGGGCAGCCGCTTTTGATCCTGGCCGGGGCTGGCTCGGGCAAGACCAGGGTAATTACCACCAAGATTGCCTACCTGATTCGGGAGAAGGGCCTGGATCCGCGTTCCATACTGGCGGTAACTTTTACCAACAAAGCCGCCCGCGAAATGGCGGAAAGGGCAAGGCGGATTGATGAACGCGCAGGGGATGCCATGCTCAGGACTTTCCATTCGTTTGGCGCATGGTTTTTGCGGCGGAACGGGAACCTGTGCGGACTTGACAGCGGTTTTGTCATTTACGACGACGAGGACACAATGGCCCTTTTGGCTACCATCATGGAAAGCTCGCCCAGGGCGGAAGTGAAAGCAGCGGCAAACAACATAGCTCGCGCCAAGGACTATTTTTTGTCGCCCGATGATCCTGAGCTTGATCTGATCGATTACAGCAAATCTTTCAGGGGCATTTACAAAAAATACGAAGAGCGGCTTGCGAAAATCGGCAATGTAGATTTTGGCGACCTGATCAAAAAGCCAGTTGAGATTTTACGCAACGAGCCGGAAGTGGCCCGGCGTTTCCGCGACAGGTTCAAAGTGCTTCTTGTAGACGAATACCAGGACGCCAATATCGCACAGTCTCAATTATTGAAAGAGCTTTACGGTAGCGAAACTTACATCTGCGTTGTTGGCGACGACGATCAATCCATTTACCGCTTCCGGGGCGCTGAGGTAAAAAATATCCTGCAATTTCCGGATCAATACGAAAACACGGACATCATCCGTCTGGAGAGAAATTATCGTTCCACTACTCCTATATTGGATACTGCCGCCTCGGTAGTGGATCACAACAGGGGCCGGCTTGGCAAAAAACTCAAATCTGAACGGGGCGGAGGAAAAATCCCCGTACTTGCCTTTTTGCCGGATCAGGACACGGAGGCTGAATTCTGCGCAGAGCTGATAAAAAAAGGAGCGACAGCCGCAAAGGCCGTTCCATATGCCGACTGGGCTATAGTCTACAGAACCAACGCCCAATCCCTTGGTTTTGAAACCGAATTTTTGCGGAGAAAAATACCATACCGCGTGGTGGGCTCCCTCAAATTTTACGAACGGGAAGAAGTGAAGGACACCCTTGCGCTTCTTTCATTTCTGGTTAACCCAAGGGACGAAGTTGCTTTTCGCAGGATGGTAAACAAGCCAAGCCGGGGGGTGGGCCTTGCCACAGTTGAGCGCATTGTCGAGGAAGCCGCGAAGGAAGAGTACAGCGGGAACCTGTCTCTGGCAACCGGAAGCCTTGCACCGCAGCTTTCAGCCAAGGCGCGGGCGGGTATAGCGGTTTTTGCAAAAGCCCTAGAAGCCGGAAAGGCTGCTATTTCATCCGGCCAAAAAAATTACGATGGTAACGGACAAGACGGTTCAGGGCCAGCAGCAGAAAACCCGCTTGCTGCCAGTGGAAAGAAAAATTTTATTCCGCCAACTGCCGGAGCCTTAAGGGCAGGCGTAGGGCTTTCCGCCTGTGTAATAAACCTTGCAAACGAAAGCGGAATTGCCGAATACCATTGGACCAGGGACGAGCTCACCGGGCACCAACGGCTTGGCAATTTACAGGAAGTAGCCAATGCGGCAAGCCTTTACGAAGCGACAGAGGCCGGGCTTTTGGAATTCCTGGAACACATAGAGCTGGATCGCTCAATCGAAGACGCATCAGGCGACGGGGTAAATGCTGTTACGCTCATCACCCTGCACAACACCAAGGGGCTTGAATTCCGCCGCGTGATCATGACGGGCATTGAGCAAGGGATTTTCCCGAGGGAAGACAAAAGCGGCGAAGACCTTGAGGAGGAAAGGCGGCTTTTTTACGTAGGCGCGACTAGGGCGATGGACGAGCTTTACCTTTGTTCCTGCGCTTACAGGCGGATGTTCGGTAGGACTATACAAATGGAGCCGTCGCTTTTTTTAGGCGAAATAGATCAAAATAGCCTTAAGATAATCGGCTCGGAACCGCCCGGCTTCGGGAGGAAAGCGTTTCAAAGCAGCGCCATTCACAAAGGGTTTAGCATCGCCGGTAAAAAACCAACCGTTTCCTCCGACGGCCGCTGGGCTTTGGGGGACAGGGTCTTCCATGACGATCACGGCTACGGCTCTGTAACCCAGATCCGCGAAAGCGAAGACGGGCCGGTAGTAAAAGTTTTTTTTGAAACCGGGTACGAAAAAAGCTTCTTAAGCCTTCACCAAAGCTCGCGGTTTACAAAAATAAGGGAAGATTAGATGCTCAATTGCGATGAAGGGCTTTTACGCTCGCTGCCCAGGGTGCTTCGCGCCAGGGATTTTCACCTCTACGCCGAGGGGGGAAAAAGGCTCGTCGATCTTTGGCTTCATGGCGGAAAGGCGGTTCTGGGCCACAAGCCGCCCAGGGTTTTACTGGAACTAAAAAACGTCGCGGAACGTGGCCTTTTTACCCCCCTTCCCCACCCGTTGGAAAAGCGCCTTACAAAAGCCCTCGCGCTTTTTTTCCCTGACCGCTCATTCCGCTTTTACAATGATTCCCTTTCCCTGTACAGCGCCATCGAAAAAGCACTTCCTGGCGAAAGTGCGCCCTTCCAAGCCGAAGCTATTCCCGATCCGGCTTTTCCCGTCAGCAATGACAGTAAAGCCGTCGCCTCCCTTTGGCGGCCTTTTGTAGAGCCAACCTTCGAAACGCCAATCCTCATCCCTGTCTTACCCTGGCCGCTGGGCCCGGCTGTGCTTGCCCTCGACAAAAGCCTGGAAGCTTCTTTTCCGCAAGGTGAACTAATCCCGCCCGTGCTGCTAGCCCCGGCGGCAAGGGCTCTCTACGACCTTGCGGCTAAGCTCCGCAACCCCGACCGCCAGAGGTTCTACAGGGTCGAAAAAGCAATCGCCGGGGCAGGGCAGGGCGATAGCCCCGAAAGCGGCATATGGCAACTCCGGGGGATTTACTTAACCACGCGGGTGGGTAGCGAGAAATATGCGCAAATGTTTCAAAACTTTCTGGAAGCAGGCTTCCTCTTGCCGCCTTCAGCGAGCGAACCTGCTATACTTCCGGCAGTGATGTCAAAGGGAGAAGAAATTCACCTTGCCGAATTGTTAGGCGTATAAAGCTGTTATTTTAGCCTTTTATATCTATATAAGAAGGGCCGACATCAGTATCAAATTTTCGCCTTGCATATGAATTCTTTTTCATGCTATTTATTTCGGAACGAAGTTCAGCCATGCGTTTGGCAAGAAGCTCCCTGTTCCTTTCTGAACGCATAACGGCTTCAACTTTTAAGCCGTCAAGGGCTTCTTTTAAGCTGATAATTTCTTCCTCGCCGGCTTCTTTAAGGTTTGGTTTTGGACTGCCCTTCGCCGGTTTCTTAACAGTCACCGCCTGGTACATCTCCTCCAGAGGATCAATTACCTTTTGTATTGAAAAAATATCGGCGACTATTTTTTCTTCCAGTTCAACATGGCGCATAAGATCGTCAGTGGTGCCGCTTTGGATAACGTCTTTTTGTTTGTCCAGGGCAGTCAGGTATGCCTGAAACCTGTCCCGCTGGGCTTTTAGCAGCTCTTTGAACCTTTTAAGAACCGCTACCCGCTGGTTAAGTTCAGTCGCGCTGATTCCTTTTGACCCACCTTCAAAAGGTTTTGGCATAGCCATTGATCCTGCCATAATTCCCTTAACCGGCGATATTCACACCTACAACACTCTTTCCGACAGAATTCGGAATATTTTTTGCCGTTATTTCGGCCCAGGCGCTTCGAAGCTCGTTGAGCTGATTGCGTACAGCTGTCAGCCTTTGCGTATCCTGCTTGATGTTGGCTTCGAAAAGCTCCTTGTTAAACCAGGTATAAAGGGAGAAAAGGCTCTTTGCGATATCCCCTCCCTGCTCAAAATCCAGAGAAACAATCAACTCAGTAATGATTTCCTGTGCTTTAAGGATAGCTTTGGAGATTTTTTCAATATTTCCGGGATTTTTCTTCCCTTCGGTATTTAAACTAATTAATTCCAGGCTCCGATCAAGGCATTTTATCGCCTCATTGTAGAGCATCATGACAAGCTGCCCCTGGCTCGCGGTTTTTACCTTGGTTTCTCTATACGTGGAAATTGCATTATTATACGCCAAAATAGCCCTCTCCATAAGGTGTCTATATAATGTTCACAAACACCCGCCTCATTTATCGGCATTTGAGAATTTAACTTTAGGTATTTGCTGAAAATAAACTTTTTTTATGCAAATAAGCCAGACTAAGCTCGAAGCCGCCGCGCAAAGCCCTGCCGCGGGCTAAGACGGGAACCAATATCTGCGTCCCGTTAAGGGACGTTAATTCCACAAATATAACACGTTCCGGCGCAGGAAAACCTCAATGCTTGCCAAAAGTAGGCTGGCTTTAGCCAACCGTGTGCCGCGGACATGGCTTGCACGCACGCTATGCCCACTGTTTTTGCTAAAGCAAAAACGCCCTTATTGAATGATACGGACATTTCTTGGGCAACACCATGCCACATTTTTCCAGAAACGCGGCATATCGCCGCGCAAATATTTGGTGTGGCCTGGCCCTTATGATCGCACGCCATGCGCCCTTGGCAAGGCTTCGCGCGGCGGCTTCGGACAAGCACAGAGTTATTCGAATAAAAAAGGTTTTTTCACTTGGTAATGTTTTGCATTTCACCTTACATTTTTGCTTTGCCAACCTGGTATGGTGATATGGAGAATTTCTGGGAAATTTTGAGCCGTTTGCGGTCAACGTTCTCTTGATATTGTCGCTGGGTGCATGGTAAGATTGCTCCAATGAGTCAAAAACAGACTTTTTAGGCAAAATATCCCAAATCAATCAATCAATCAATCAATCAATCAATCAATCAATCAATTTTGCGTCTGAACCAAACCGTGTCAAGCCCCTTCGGGGCTTGGCTCTTTTAAGGAATGGATTATATGCCCGGCATTCGCCGGGCTCACGAGTCAACCCTCTAACAGCGTATTTACTCGACAATTATTTTTTCTCGTTTCCATTTGGCAATAAACCCAATCGAACCTAAAGTTCGTAGGGGTTTGCAAATAAATCAAAACAAGGGGTTTTAAATGAAAAAGAAAGCATTGATGAGCATAGTATTACTGATCATTGGGGCAAGCGCGGTTTTCGCGCAGACAATCAACGGCGTTTGGAGAGGTCCAAGCGGCGGCATTATTTCTATTTATGACGGCAAAGGTGTTTGGACTGAAGTCAATGACAAGAATTGGAAGGAAGCAGAAAAAAGGGGTAATGTCGGTATTGGCGCACTGGCATTTAGGAGCATAAAAAGCGCAGGCAATTTAACATGGACTGGGCAAACTTCAACAGTCAATAATCGTACTTATGCTGTCAGTTGGGGAGGTAATGTTACTTTTACAGTGAGCCCAGACGGAAGAACAATGCAAGCAAAATATCAAGACGGTGGCAGCGGAACATGGACAAGGATTCAGTAATGCGGAGATGTCAGGCATGGCTACTGTCGTGCCTGACACAATAAAAATAAAAAAAGCCCTGTTAATTTTTCGGTTACGCGTATTACGGCAAGGAAAATTTCTTTTGGATGTCTTCGAGGTATTTCAACAGAGACTTATAACCTTCAATTCTTTCATCTATGGTGATATTGTTACTCACTATTCGCAGCTGAGATGTCCTCATGGCTACTTGGACTCCTATCGCGTTCAGTTCTTTTTCAGGGATGCTTTTTTTAACCAGGTTCCATTGCAACTCAACAATTGTCCTGAAAGTATCCATCAAGCCTTCCTGTAAATGGTCAGAATAAAGAATAAGATGATATTTGGCATTTTTTCTGCCATGCGAAGTCTGAACATCGAAGTCAAATACCCTGTTCAAATGCGAATAAGCGTCTTTTAGTGTAATAAGATAGACAAAATATATACGGTCACCACATTCTTCAAGAAAACAGATGCTGGCGGTGAGAGGCATATAGTATTTTATATTAATCTGCCTGATTAACTCCAAAAGCTCGTCTGCTGAGTCAAATTCAAGGTTCTCTAAATTCATTATGTTTTTGTGGATGCAAGAAGCTTTTCGATCTTATCGAGCTCGGGTGTTTCAACATCTTTTTTGGCCTGGGTAATGGTATCGGGGCGATTAAATTTGAGTTTATATCCATACCCGGCATCTTCATAGTCAATAATATCTAAATTCCGATCTTTTTCTGCTTCAGACAGAGTTTTCTCCTTTAATTCTTCTTCTATCTCTTGTATCCGTTTAGAATATTCAGCTATTTCCTTCATGCTTACACTCCATATAATAAAAGCTTAAAAATCATTGTTCATTATGACAAAATTCCACTTTGTGTTCAGCTAAATAATACACAAAATAGAGATACTTATCAAATATTGTTTTTTGGATGGTGCCAAAGGAGAAAAACAGTGAGCCGGACAAAGAAAAAGCGGTTCACGGGACGTTATTTTTTAACCCAAAAACCCTGTAACCACCGCGCGGAGTTAGCAAATATGGCTACGCGCGGTGGCTGACACCACCGATGTCTTATAAAACTTTTCGTATAAATCAGGGTTTTCCCGCTAATTACCCATACCAAAGGACGCTTTCAAGTCGTTTGTCCTGAGAGAAACCCAGTTTCCCTTTAGGCCTTTCGTGGGCAAATAGAAATAAAAATAATAATCCATGGTAGGAACGGTAAAATCATATACCCTTACTTCCCCGGTGTTGCCGTCTGCCCAAATTTTTATAGGAATTTGCCTATTAATATACTGATCTACCACGTCAACATATTCGTTCAGATCGATGCTTTCTATCAGATCCATCTGGCTGTTTGATACGCTGCGGTAAACCTGAGCCGACAAACCTTTGGGAATATTCACTGTAATGGGGTTTTCATCATAATTTAGCCATAAAAGGTAAGAAGTACCGCTTCCCCAGGAAACGCTGTGTATAACATTATCGGCAAAAATGTGTATGCCAAAACCAGCATGGGTCTTCCTGGGAGCGTCTTCATAGCGGGCGTTAAACTCGTAAATCATGGGCCCGCTTTGAGGAACCTGGAAGTTCACCTTGGCAAGCGGCGCGCCAGAGTCATTTTGATAAAGCCTATCACCCTGAAAACGCCATTGACCGGAAGCAAAGCGATAATCCGGAACCTGGGCGAATAGAGATGCCCCAACTCCCAAAACCAGAACGACAAGTATTAACCGTTTCATAGGCTACTCCTCTAAATTTGATTTTCTGGATAATTATACCACGGGATATTATAATAGCAACTACTATAAATCTGTCTAGCCCAAATTAACAGGTTTTTTCGATTTTTCGGTAATTTTACCTATGATCTACTTAAGGGCTCTGGTAGAGTTAAGGACAGCCGCCAGGGCTACCCCGACATCCGCAACGAGGGCAACCCACATATTTGCAATGCCTAATCCCGCCAAAACGAGAAAAAGCCCCTTTGCACCCAGCGCAAAGGCAATGTTGCCCATTACGATACGACGGGTTTTTCTGGCCCTTTCAATCGCCTCCGGAACGCGCCTGGGGTCATCGGTCATGATTATCACATCCGCGGCTTCTACCGCTGCATCCGCGCCTGAACCCATGGCTATCCCCACATTGCTCCTTGCCAGAACGGGCGCGTCGTTTATCCCGTCGCCTACAAAAACCGTAGTACCCAAATGGGCTAAATTCTCCACTTCCTTTAGTTTATCCTCTGGAAGGAGTTCAGCTTTTACTGAATCGATGCCTAATTGCGAAGCTACCTCCATTGCCGAAAAGCGAGTATCCCCGGTAAGCATGGTGTTTAGTATGCCCATTTTCCTGAGCCGGGCAATGGTTTCAACGGCTCCATCTTTGAGTGAGTCGCCAATCAAAATACAGCCCAGGTATTTGTCATTTTTAGCGATATAAACCGGCGTGTAACCCTCTTTTCCCGTATCTTCTCCGCCTGAAGGAATGTTAGCGCCATTGAGGCGGGACTCTAAAAGCCGTCGGCTTCCCGCAAGGATCGTTTCAGAGCCTGAAACACACTCAACCCCCTTTCCGGCAATCTCGCTCCTCACGGCATCAGGTTCCGATTTAACCCCTGCACCTGCGCATTCCAAAATTGCCCTTGCAATGGGGTGGTTCGATTCGCTTTCCGCCACCACCGCAGTTTCCAGAAGGGTTTCTTTGCTTACGCCCGGTGCGGGTTCAAAAGCGGCAATGGCAAATTTACCTTTTGTAAGGGTTCCTGTCTTGTCAAAAGCCACGTTTTTTACCTTATTAAGGGAATCCATATACGTTGCGCCCTTAACCATAATTCCGCGCCGTGACATTCCGCCAATCCCGGCAAAATAGCCCAGAGGTACGCTCACCACCAGGGCGCAAGGGCAGGAAATGACCAAAAGAATCAGGGCGCGGTAAAACCATTCGGTAAAACGCGCCCCGCTGATAAGCAGGGGCGGCAAGATCGCAAGCAAAACAGCCGCGCCTACCACAATGGGCGTGTACCAGCGGGCAAAAGCCGTAATGAACCGTTCCGGCTTTGCTTTGGCTTCCTTCGCGGATTCAACCATCTGAATTATCCTTGAAGCGGACGATTCCCCGGCGTTTTTGGTGGTTTTTACCTTCAACACCCCATCAATAGCCAGAGTGCCGGAAAATACCTCGCTGCCTGTTACAACGGCAACCGGCCTTGATTCCCCTGTGAGCATCGAAGCGTCTACCGAGCTTTTCCCGTCGGTTACGATCCCGTCCAGAGGAATGCGCTCGCCGGGACGGATCATTATAAGGCTCCCTGGGGCAACTTCCCCTGCAGGGATTTCTTTCCAGGTTTCCCCGTCCCCGATCCTGGCCTTGTCCGGCCTTACCGCAAGAAGGGCGTCAATGGACGAACGGGATTTATCAATCGCGGCATCCTGGATTATCTCCCCAACCATATAGAAGATCATAACAGCGGCGGCTTCAGCCCATTCCCCAACGGCGAAAGCGCCTATGGTTGCCACAGACATCAGGAAATTCTCGTCCAGGACTTTGTTTTTATTCGATAGAAGGTTTTTTACGGCGTTTTTCAGAACCGGAAGGCCCGCTAAAAGCCAGGAGGCGAAGAAAAAAGCAAAGGACAAAAATTTAGACAAAAAAGCCATTGAAGAGGCTGATAATAAATTTTGAACTGCGGCAAACAAATCCTGAAAGGATCCGAAATGCCCCAAAAGAATCCCCAAAGCCCACAGGGAAAGCGCCGCTGCGAAAGCAGCTGTCCGTTTTGAATACAGTATGCTTAAGTCTATAGCTTTCATAAATTAATCCTCCGCCAAATGATCTCTGGCATATTTAATAATGGACTGGACGTGTTCATCGTCCAGGGAATAGTAGATTATCCGACCTTCCCGCCGGCCCTTTACCAGCCTTACCCGCTTAAGCGCCGCCAGGTGGTGGCTAACCGACGACACGCTTGCGCCGGCACTGACGGAAAGGTCAAAAACGCAGAGTTCCCCCGCGCCAAGGGCGTAGAGTATTTTTAGCCGGGTTGGATCAGTCAGGACTTTGAAGAATTCCCCCAGGTTATCCAGAACCTTTTGAGCCGGGAGATTTTCGGAAGCCTGCTCCACCATTTCCTGGTTAAAGACTAGAATTTTGTTTTCTGAAGCCATTGCATCCCTCACTTGAATATTTGTTCATTTGAACAATCATTCAAATATAAAAATATATCGGCTTGAGGTTTTTGTCAATATCATTTATGTTAATTTGTAAGAAAAATTTCCCTTGGAGACGCTTTTTGTCAGAATCCCAAATAAATGCCGCAGACCGCATTGGCGTAGAGCCGGTTGGCCGGCTCCTGCTTCGCTTTTCCCTTCCGGCAATTACCGGAATGTTGGTAAACGCCCTTTACAACGTGGTCGACAGGATCTTTGTCGGCAGGGGCGTCAACGAGATAGCCCTGGGCGGCCTTTCGCTGGTAGCCCCTCTAATGTCCCTCGCGATGGCCTTTGCAATGCTATTTGGGATTGGATCGGCGAATATGATCTCCATGCGACTGGGCCAGGGCCGCAAAGAAGAAGCGGAAAACACCCTTAACCATTGCGTCCTTCTCCTAATAGGGTCCGGCATCCTGCTTACCTTTGTTGGGCTTTTCTTTATGGACCAGATCCTCTCAGTTATGGGAGCGCAGGAAGGCAGCCTTGCCCTGGATTACAGCCGCCGGTATTTTAAAATAATCCTTTACGGCTCAATACCCATGCAAGTTGGTTTTGGCCTGTCCCATTGTACCAGGGCACAGGGTTTCCCAACCATTACAATGATTGCCATGTTTTTGGGCGCCGGGCTGAACACAATTCTTGACCCGCTTTTTATTTTTGTCTTCCATTGGGGTGTAGAAGGGGCCGCTTGGGCAACCATCATTTCGCAGGCTGTTTCCTGTATCTGGATACTTTCTTTTTCTTTCAGCAAAAAGGCGGTGATTCATCTCAAACCGGCGGCATTTAAAGCTTCGTTTAAAACAATCGTTGAAATAATGGGCTTCGGCTCGCCCCAGTTTATCATGCATATTGTCATGTCAGCAGTGCAGGTTATTATCAATACCAGCCTCGGCTGGTACGGCTCGGAGGCGCTGGGGGTCAGCAACGGCGGGGACATCGCCCTTTCGGGGATGAACATAATCGGCTCAATCTCTATGCTGATCCTAATGCCTGTGTTCGGCATAAACCAGGGCGCTCAGCCAATACTGGGCTACAACTACGGGGCTAAAAAATTTAACCGGGTGCTTAGGGCCTATCTTCTCGCAATATCCGCGGCTACATTTGTTTGCCTTATTGGCTTTATCGCCGCCCAGTGTTTCCCCCTGGCTATAATCCGGCTCTTTGTTCCGGACGGAAGCGCCGCGCTTTACTCTTTCGCGCCCTGGGCCATGCGGGTAGCCCTGTTAATGCTGCCCGTAAACGGCTTTCAGATTGTCTCGGCCAATATGTTCACGGTAACAGGCCGCCCGAAAATTTCCATCATTTTAAATATGCTAAGGCAATGCATTATTTTTATTCCCTGCCTAATCCTGTTTGGAAAAATTTGGGGGCTTTGGGGCGTCGCGGCAGCAGCCCCTGTAGCTGACGGCTTTTCTTTTATCTTTACCGGGACTATGATTTTCTTTGAGCTAAGGAAATTACGGAGCCATAAATGAATGTATTAATAATAGGCGGCGCAGGGTATATCGGCAGCCACGTCGCTCAGGAATTTCTTGACAGGGGACACAATGTAACGGTTTATGACGATCTTTCCAGCGGGTTAAAAGAAAACCTTTTTCCCGAAGCCGCCTTCGTTTACGGTACAATCCTGGATTACCCGACGCTACTGGCGGCTTGCCGGGGGCACCAGTCAGCCGCGTCCGGCGATGAGCCTTTTGACGCCGTTGTTCACCTTGCGGCGTTTAAGGCCGTGGGCGAATCAATGATAAATCCCGAAAAATATTCTCTTAACAATATTAGCGGAACGATAAACATACTTAACGCCATGTCCGAGGCTAGAATAAAGCACATCATTTTTTCTTCCAGCGCGGCAATCTTTGGGCAGCCCCAGTACCTGCCTGTCGATGAAAAACACCCGGTAAACCCCGAGAGCTACTACGGCTTTACCAAGCTTGAAATCGAGCGCTTTATGGAATGGTACGACAGGCTAAAGGGCATACGCTTTGCCAGCCTCCGCTACTTTAACGCCGCAGGCTATGATGTAAAAGGAAGAATCGCAGGTCTGGAACAGGACCCGACAAACCTGATTCCGGTAATCATGGAAGTTGCCGTGGGGATGCGAAAAGAGCTTTTGGTTTTCGGTAACGATTACAACACGAGGGACGGCACCTGCATCAGGGACTACATTCATGTAAGCGATCTTGCAGCGGCGCACGCTTCAGCCCTGGATTACATATGTAAAAACGACAGGAGCCTGACAGTAAACCTTGGGAGCGAAACCGGCACCACCGTACTGGAAATTCTTGAAGCCGCCAGGCGCATTACCGGAAAGAACATACCTTCAAGCATTGCCGCCCGCCGCAGCGGAGACCCGGCTTTTCTTACGGCTTCGTCAAAACTTGCCAGGGAGCTTTTAGGCTGGAAGGCCGATCATTCCAACATTGATACCATTATCCAAAGCACCTGGGAAATGTATAAAATAACCGGCATAAGGGCATGAGAACTGTAATACAAGGAAGCTTGCCATGAAAGAAAAAATTTTCCAGTTTATTGACAATTCGTCTGACCTTGCGGTGGAGCTTGAGACAGGGCTTTGCAAGTATCCCGCAATTTCGCCGGAATCGGGGGGCGAAGGGGAGCTGGATAAATGCGAATTCCTCGCGGCCTGGCTGAAGGCCCACGGGATAAACCGGCTTGAGCGTTACGATGCTCCCGACCCGCGCGCAAAAGGCAGGATCAGGCCAAACCTCGTGGCAACAATACCCGGAAAAGACCAATCGGAGAGCGATCCGCGCTTTTGGGTGATGAGCCATATTGACGTGGTTCCGCCCGGCGAGGCTTCTTTCTGGAACAGCGATCCCTGGAAGGCAATAGTCGCCGAAGGCGGCGTACGGAGCGATGGAACCCCGCTGGGCAAGCGGATCATTGGCCGGGGCGTAGAGGACAACCAGCAGGGGCTTTGCTCTTCGGTGATAGCGGCTCTGGCTTTGGTCAAGCAGGGGATTACCCCAAGCAGGACGGTAAAGCTCCTCTTCGCGTCGGACGAAGAAATCGGCAGCGTCTACGGCCTTCAATGGCTTATAAAAAATCACCCGGATCTTTTCCATAAAAACGACATGGCCATAGTTCCTGATTCAGGCTGCGCTTCGGGGGCGGAGATTGAAATCGCCGAAAAAAGCCATGTATGGGCAACGTTTACCACAAAGGGGATTCAAACCCACGCCGCCCATCCGGAGCATGGCGCGAATGCCTACCTTGCCGGCGCAGATCTGACAGTAAGGCTTCACTTCGGGCTTTCGGAAAAATTCTCCGACAGAAACCCGCTTTTCGATCCTCCCTACTCTACATTCCAGCCCACAAAAAAAGAGCCCAACATACCTAACGTCAACACCGTTCCTGGCGAGGACGCTTTCCACTACGATATGCGGATAATTCCATCTGTTTCAGTCGATGATGTTTTTAAGGAAGTTGATCGCATCAAAGCCGAGGTTGAAGCCAGGCACAAAGTAACGATCGGGTACAAAATTGATTACCGAACCGAATCCCCTCCCACTTCCCAGGATTCCCCGCTGGTAAAATTCCTTTCCAAAAGCATAAGGGAAGTGTATAAGGTTGAAACCAAAACTATAGGCATCGGCGGCGGAACCTTCGCGGCATACTTGCGGAAACTGGGCATTGACTGCGCCGTGTGGGCGCGTTTTGACGGCACTGCCCACCAGCCCAACGAGTACGCCCTTTTGGAAAATATCCTTGGGGACGCGAAGGTCATGGCGCTGATGATGATAAGCGGTTGATAATAATAAATACTATAAGCGCCATAATTGATATAATATTGCCAAAAATGAATATGTTAAGTTCTTTGTAATATAGCTTTATAATTCCTCTCGTAATATTACCGGGCAGATTTATACGTATAAAATTATTTGTACCATTTTCAATAGGCAACTTCGCGTTATCCAAAAAAGCAACGTATCCTGGGAAATTAAAAATGGGAAGCTCGACATAGGAATTATCTATATATGAATTACTTTCAAACGAAATAGTGTATCGGCCATTTTTTGATTTAGATACATTTTTTATATCAATATTCCTGGAAAGAGCGATCCTGCCACTGTTTTCCATAACACTTTTCCAGTTTGTACCCTTATATCTGTAATCCCCTATATAAGATTGTCGTGCATCATCCTCCATATTCCAGGTTAAACTTGTTTTTGTTTCCATTATGCTGTCAATATAAAAAGCGCTTCCCGCAACAGCGATGAATACAATAATAATTATTGCATTTTTGTCGTGAAATCCGAATCTTTTTAATAAAAAAAAGAAGCCAATGCTCGCTGAGAGTGAAAGTAGCGGTGCGGCAATAATAAAAAAGCGCCAGGAAAATTGTATAACATTTAAAATTGATACTTGTTTGAGGGCAAACCAGGGGAAAAATACCGATGAGGCAAACACCGCAAAAGCTCCAAGCAGTAAAGATGCTTTCCCGGCTTTATCAATCAGTACTGTTTTTTCATTTTCATTCGAAATATTTATGTATGTTATGTAAATAAAAAACAGCAAACCAATACCAATAACACCGCCAAGCGATAGTGGCATTTCCTCATTTGTACGACCTGTTCCCCATAAATCTTGCCCTGCATTTTTTACAAAAGTCGCAAACATCTGGTTTGGATATACGGCGGTTCTATAAATTTCTATTTTAAAAGGAAATTCAACAATGTTATAATACATTATTAAAGGGATTATATACCACATATTCAGGCATAATACCAGAATAAAAGATTTGATAAGGCAAAATATCCGTGCTTTATTTAAATTCTTTATGCAAAGCAGAAAGAACAGAACCAAAAAACAGCCCGTAAGAAACAATGATATAATATGGCTCTGCAATATTCCGGTAAGACCAATAACCAATATAGGCCATTTTTTTTCATCCTCGCATAGCACATGGTAGATACCAAGCATTACAAGCGGAATGAAAACCATAGCCAGCGCTTCGCCGGTAGCAGAGCGCAAATAAATATCTTCAAGCCGATAAATGCATAAAGAATAAATCCCGCTGAAAATTATTCCTATATTATTCGATTTTGTAATTTGCTTCGCAGAATAATACGCAACAAGCGTACAGGATAAATTTATCAGGATATTAAATATCTTTGAAGATAGAACCGGAGGTAGACCTAAAATTCGCATTATTGCCGGAATGTACAGAAATAATTCAGGGTACATAATTGGCGTTGCAACCCCGGGTTTTCCCCCGCTATAATTCATCCTGACCGGAAAATTTCCGGATAATAAATTATCTTTAATATTTTCGATTCTGTCCAATTGAAATAATAAATCATGTCCATATTGGGTAAAATCATTAATTAAAGGCAGTGAAGAAACCAAAATAATTATAGATAATAAAAATATTGTATCAGGGGATTCATTATTTTTTTTGTAATGGCGATGAAATAAATAAATAACAATCACCAGAATTAACAACAAACAGCAATATATTATAAATCGCATTTTATTTTCCTGTAGATACCAGTTGGCTGTTTGCATAGTATAATATGCCATGCTGCTTACGTCAATTGAAGAACTACCCGCTGCGCTGGCCGCCTCGTTAAGCGCTGAAGAAAGGGCTTTGATTCAAAAACTGAAAAATTCACCCTTCCCTTTTGCGGTAACTTCTCATTTCGCTTCATTGGCAAGCCCCGAACGCAATGATCCAATAAGGCGCCAGTTCATTCCCGATCCCCTTGAAGAGACGGTCGATCCTTTTGCCCTTGATGACCCTCTGGGTGAAGAGCATTATAGAATCACAAACCGGCTGGTGCATCAGTACCGCGACAGGGCGCTGCTTCTTGCGGGCGGCTCCTGCGCCGGTTACTGCCGCTACTGCTTTCGCCGCGCCAGGATGAACGCCGCCTTTATCAACGGCGCTGAACTTGATCCTGTTTTAGCCTGCCTGGAATCCCGCCCCGGCATACGGGAAATCCTTATTTCAGGTGGAGACCCCTTAACCGCCGACGACGGAAAACTGGAAGAGCTTTTTGCAAAACTCCGCAAAACGCGGCCTGGCATACTAATCCGCCTGTGCAGCAGGGTTCCGGTAACAGACCCAAAAAGGTTAGGTAACCTAACTATTGGCCTTCTTCGCCACTTTAAGCCCTTGAGGATTGTTACCCACATTAACCACGTGAAAGAACTTTCGCCTAATGCGCGGGAAGCCCTGGCAGCCCTTGTAGAAGCGGGGCTTCCAATCCACGTACAGACCGTGCTGCTTAAGGGAATCAACGACAGTGCCGAAACCCTCGCTTTGCTATTCCGGGAATGCCTTAACCTGGGCCTTTCGCCTTATTACCTTTTTCAGCTCGATCTAGTACCTGGCACCGCTCATTTCAGAGTTCCCCTGAAAAAAGGCCTTGCCATTTACCGTGAACTTGGACAGCAAATTTCCGGCCTCGCACTGCCAACCTACGCGGTAGATCTGCCTGGCGGCGGTGGAAAAATCCGTCTGAGCGAAGATATGATTGCGGGCGAAAAAGATGGAGTACTTTTATTAAAAGGTAATGATGGAGGGCTGTGGAAGTATCCGGCTGGGTAATGTACCAAACAATAGCTGCTGCCCAGCCGGAATCCCACGAAATTTTAGTTTGCTGAAATAAACCGTTCCATATCGGCCATTGCCGACTTGTACTGGTCGATCAATTTTTGAATTTCGTCCAATGTGCTGCCTGCGATTTTTTGACCTTGATCAAGCGCCGCTTGAATTCTGGCTTGTTCCCTGGTGATCCTTGCTTCCAACTGCTCAATTTGAGCCTTTAGCTTTCTATAGGTATCTGCGTCATTGTTGCTCAGGTTCTGCGTTCTGAGAGCGCTCAAGGTTGATTCAAATTGCGTAGAATTAGTCTTTGCGTCATTTAGCACTTGCTGGGCGCTTTGTTTGGTCTGAGTCGATGTCGGCAGCGAAGACCCGCCTGCTTGTTGAGCGAACACTATTATACCGACAAAAAGCAGCATAATGGTTACTAAAAGAGACCGTTTCATGTAAAACCTCCAATAAATCAAATAAATATGGTAAAAATTTCACCATTATTGTATTATTATCGGATCATGCTAATGAGTTGTCAAGGTTTATACCGAAAACAGCAAAATTTATGTTTTAAATGTTCACTATTTTCCCGGTTTGGAGCCAATGAGGGTAAAGCTTAAGCCTGTTTGATAGCGTTCTGCGCTTTCAGGGTTGGTAATTTTATCAGAGGCGTAAAAGCCCACCGAGCCTGTAGAAAAATCCTTGGTATGGGCATACATTGTGGCCCACACTTTGCCTTCGCTGTCTTTAATGGTAATTTCCAGAAATTTCGGAGCTTTTGGATCGCGTTTTGCAGGTTCAGGCATATTATCCCCCAAGTTTCGATACTGTGATATAATTATTATGAATAAACCCTATTAATTTTGCAACTATCCATGAGGAGACATGATTATGACCGGGAGAGAACTTCTTGACAGTATAAATACTCCAAAGGCATCTGAGCTGTTTTCATCATTATACGATGCGGAAAATGTTGATGCAGCCAGACTGCGTTACGAACATTTGATCGAAGGGCTGACGCAGGGGTTTATGGGCGAAAGATTCCCGGAAACATCAGGGGATTTGCGCGTTTTTTCAGTTCCAGGCCGTACCGAGCTGGGCGGGAACCACACGGATCATAACCGGGGCAAAGTGCTTGCCGCATCGATCCAGCTTGACGCTGTGGCGGTTGCCGCCCCGCGTCAGGATATGCAGGTTTTTTTCCGTTCCAAATGCCATCCCGATGTTAAAATAGATATTTCCGATCTCTCTCCAATGGAAGAAGAGAAGGGGAAGACCGAAGCCCTTGTGCGCGGGATTGCGGCGGAGCTAACCGCGCGGAAACTGCCGCTGCGTGGCTTTACCGCCAATGCGGACAATATGGTATTATCCGGCTCAGGGCTTTCTTCCAGTGCGGTAGTAGAAGTTCTTATTGGCAAAATCTTTGACAGCCTTTACGGGGGCGGCAAAACAAGCGCCCTTGAGCTGGCGAAAATCGGGCAAAAGGCGGAAAATGTTTACTTTGGAAAACCTTGCGGCTTAATGGATCAAACAGCTTGCGCTTCAGGCGGGGCTGTGGCTATTGACTTTGAGGATCCCGCCAACCTCCAGGTAAGGGGGATAGGTTTTGACCCAGCCTCATCCGGTTTTGCCCTTTGCATAGTTAATACCAAAGGGGATCATTCAGATCTTACCCCCGACTATGCGGCAGTTCCCGCCGAGATGAAGGCAGCCGCTTCTTTTTTTGGGAAACCTGTGCTTAGGGATCTGGACGAAGGGGAATTTTTTTCCCGTTTGCCGGACTTGCGGAACGCCGTCGGCGACCGGGCTGTTCTAAGGGCCATGCACTTCTTCAGCGAAAACCGCAGGGTAGAAGCGATGCTCGCCGCGCTTGAACAAATGGCTAAGCCTCCGGCAGAAAAGGCTATGGAGGCTTTTCTTGCCCTTGTCAGGGAATCCGGGGATTCGTCCTGGGAATTACTGCAAAACATTTATTCGCCAAAAAATTTTAAAGCGCAAGGTTTGAGCCTCGCACTGGCTTTGACCAAAAATTTCTATAAATCAAACTCAGTAAAGGGTGCCTGCCGCGTGCATGGCGGCGGGTTTGCCGGGACAATTCAGGCGTACATACCAACGGAAAAGCTAAAAGAATACCGCAACTTAATGGAAGGAGTTTTTGGAACCGGAACCGTAACGGTTTTGAGAATCAGGCCCCAAGGCGCAGTTGAGCTAAACTTTAAGCAGATCTGATGGATTCCCCAAAAAATATCGCAAGACTAAAAAAAATCAGTTCTGTGCTTGCAGCAGAGTGTTCCGCCCTGAGTTTCGGGCCAAAAGTACAAGCGGTATACAATCCCCTTGTTTATGCATCCCGCCCTTACAACCTGTATCTTGAACTTGCCGGTTCTTCCCCCAAGAAAGTTATTTTCCTGGGCATGAATCCAGGGCCCTGGGGTATGGCGCAGACCGGCGTTCCTTTTGGCGAAGTCGCCGCCGTGCGGGATTGGCTCGGTATCCAGGCCACAGTGGGCAAACCTGAAAAAGAGCACCCTAAGCGGCCGATTGAGGGTTTTGCCTGTAAAAGGTCAGAGGTCTCAGGCCGCCGCCTCTGGGGCCTTTTTCGTGAACGTTTCGGTTCTCCCAAAGAATTTTTCCGCGAGCATTTTGTCACGAATTACTGCCCCCTTGTCTTTATGGATTCATCGGGCGCAAATGTTACGCCCGACAAACTCTCGTCAGAAGAAAGCGCCCCCCTGTTTGAAATTTGCGACCGCGCCCTTGCTAAAACTATCGAGCTCCTTGGGCCGGAATGGGTAATTGGCATAGGGGGCTTCGCGGAAAAAAGAATCTGGAATGTGAAGGGACAGACCAAACATAAATTTTCTGTCGCGAAAATTCTTCACCCCAGCCCAGCGAACCCAAAAGCGAATGCAGGCTGGCAGGATGAGGTTGTGGGGAGGCTTGTGGAATTAGGGGTTTGGAAAGAAACTCTGCCATAAACAGCCGGTTTCAATAAGTTTCATAGGTATTAAAAAATTCTCTTGCAGTTACTATATTTTTCTCTTTGGGAAAATGCTTTTTGTTCCCTGTGATTAAAAAATCAGCATCTCTGCTCTTATATACTTCATAAAATATTTTATCGCCTTCATCAATGAATTTTATGTTTTGAAATTTCGCTATTACATATTCGCCATCCTTGGAAATAAAATCTATAATTAAATTAACCAATTCTTTATCCAACATAAATTTATCTCGATTGAGAACCTCCAAATATTCGGCAAAAATATTATTGTCATAAACAATTGTCATTTTTTTATCAAATACAAGATTCAATAATTTTGCGGATAATCCTTGTGGAGATAGTAAAGCAGAAACAATAATATTTGTGTCTAATACTACCTTCAATTTATACGTTCTTTCCTTGCTCTTCTTATCTCAGCATTTATTTCTTCCAAAGTCATTTTATCAGTTCCATTTCTTACCGATTGCTGTTGTAAAAGTTTAGCCGCATTTATTGCTTTTGCTCTTCTGACAGCCGAAAGAGTTTCCTCAAGGGTTTTATCGGTTATTGGGGTCAATAAAGCTACAGGTTTCCCATTATTTGTGATAACCATTTCCTGTTCCTGAGGTAATGTTGCCCAAATATTGGCAGATCCTGTCCTAAAGTCCCTTACTGTAACAAATTTCATACAAATTTTCCCCTATAATAGTATACCAAAATAGTACTATATCGTCACACATTTGTCAACACAATTTAGATCATTATAGGTTCCACGAAACAACCGATTCAACTGCTTTACGAGGTCAACAACCTTAGTCCAATTATCTCGATAGTAACCTATTCAACCTCTTCACGAAATCCGCTGGTTCCTTCAGCTTCACCCCCTCAACCAACAGCGCCTGATCAAGCAGTACCCCGGCAACATCGGCTATGCGCTCTTCGTCGTCTGTTTCCTTAAGGCGGGTTACGATGGGGTGTTCACCGTTTACTTCCAGAATCGGTTTGATGTCGGTCATGTCGGACTGGCCCAGGGCTTTGAGCATTTGCGCCATTTGCAGCGTGGGGTCGTTTTCGTCGGCAACGATGCAGGAAGGGGAATCGTGAAGGCGGCGGGAAAGCTTAACGTCTTTTACCCTGTCGCCCAGGGCCTTTTTTATTTTTTCGATGACAGGCTTTATTTCCTTTTCCGCTGCCTTGTCCGCCTTCTCTCCCAGCTCTTCGTCAGCGCCGGAACGGTTCACGGCTTTTAAATCCCAGGACTGGCTTTCGGTTTTGCCGTCCGCAGCAGGGACTTCCTTTTTGTAGTTATGAAGAGTAGGTATCACAAGGTCGTCAATCTCATCGTCCATGATAAGCACTTCGATGCCCTTGGCTGTGTAGGCTTCCAAAAGCGGCGACGCTTTAAGGGTTTTTTCATCCCCGCCGGTAATGTAGTAGATGTTCTTTTGATCGCTTTTCATCCGGGAGACATAGTCGGCAAAGCAGGTCCAGCCTTCAACGGATGAGCTTTTAAACCTGACCAGATCCTGAATTGCCTCGCGGTTAGCATAGTCCTGGTACAGCCCTTCCTTCAGAGGCCGGTTAAACTGGCTGACAAAAGTTTCCCAGTTTTTCTTTGCCTCTTCGTCCCCAGCAGTAGCCTTGTCCGCCAGAGACTTAAACTCGGAAAGAAGCTTTTTTACCGAAGCGTTCTTAATGTTGACCAGTATTTTGTTTTGCTGGAGTATCTCGCGGCTAACGTTGAGCGGGAGGTCTTCCGAATCGATAACCCCGCGTATAAAGCGAAGCCAGGTGGGCATTAGCTCTTTGTCGTCATCAGTGATAAACACCCGCTTTACGTAAAGCTTTACGCCGGGATGGTAGTCCACATGGTATAAGTCGAATGGCGCTTTTTTTGGCACATAGAAAAGCGTGGAGTACTCAAGCGTCCCCTCGGCCCTTGTGTGAACGTAGAAAAGCGGATCGTCGGAATCATGACCAAGGCTTTTATAAAACTCCTTGTAGTCCTCATCTTTAAGTTCAGATTTGGTGCGGCGCCAAAGGGCAGTACCGGAATTGATCCTGTCGCATTTGGTTTTACTGCCCTTCTCCTTCCCTTTGTCGTCGTATTCCTTTTCGTCATAGGTAAGGTAAATGGGAAAAGCAACATGGTTGGAATAGCGCTTGATGATGTCTTCGATAGACCAACGGTTGGCAAATTCAAGCCCCTCTTCGGTCATGTGAAGTATAACGGTAGTACCCTGGCTGTCGCGGCCATAAGGCTCTATGTCGTAACCATCCTTGCCGTCGCTTGTCCATTTCCAGGCGGCTTCTTCCGCTGCCTTGCGGCTTATAACCTCGATTTTATCCGCCACCATAAAAGCCGAATAAAAGCCCACCCCGAATTGGCCTATAAGGTTTGAATCCTTTTTCGCGTCAACGGACATTTTTTCAAGAAACGCCTTTGTCCCGGAGCGGGCAATTGTGCCAAGGGAATCGGCAAGGTCAGCTTCGTTCATCCCGATGCCGTTGTCGGAAACCGTAAGGGTCTTTTCGTCTTTATTGAAAGAAATATCGATTCTGGGATCGAAACTAATGGACTTGTAAGCCTCATCAGCAACGGTCAGGTATTTGAGTTTGTCCAGGGCGTCGGAAGCGTTGGAAACCAATTCCCGTAAAAAAATCTCCCTGTTGGAATAAAGGGAGTGGATAATGAGGTGAAGAAGCTGGCTCACCTCGGTCTGAAACTGATGTTGGGCCATCATGAAACTCCTTTTGTGGTTTTGCTAATATAAAAATGGTAACACATATAAGTTACAATACTTAAAATCGCAAAAATCGTGAAGCATCCAAAAAGGGGGCGGTAACCGGTATGATCTACGATGAATCCGCCGAAGAAATTTCCAATGAACGTAGGAAGCCCCGTCCCTGCCGAGACATACAGGGTCATACCCAAAGAGCGCTGTTTCGGAGGCACGCTGCTTGAAATAAAGGCCACTGCCGCAGGATGGAAAAGCCCGTAACAGCATGAATGGAGCAGCTGCGCGATGATAATTCCTGCCTTGAACGGAAAAATCGCATATAAAGCCAGGCGCAGGCCCACCATTCCGCTCGAAAAAACAAGTACGGGCATTGCGCCAAAGCGGCGGATTATACGGTCAGAAAGGTACAAAAAAGGCATTTCCGCTATAGTTGCCAGCGCCCACATAAGCCCAACCGCATCCCAGTGCATATACTCAACCAGGTACAGGGAGAAAAAAGAGTATACCGGCGTCATTGCCAGGCGGTTTAATGCAATGCTGATTAAGCCAATCACGAAGAAAGGCGTCCAAATTGATTTGGCTTCCGATCTTTCAGTTCTTTCAATTGAATTTTCAGATTGAGTTTTTTGCCCCGAATAACCGAATGGCAGAAAAACCGCTACTATTATTGCAAGTAAGGATGTCATGCTTATCCAGAGGGCTATATGCATAGCTGTATTAGGCTGTAGCACCGGCACAAACTGAAAAAAAAGCACAATGCAGGCAAAGGAAATGGAACCAAAAACTCTGGCTTTTCCGTAATTGCCGCCTTCCCCCAGTTTTATTGTAATGATAGCGTCGGTAAGCGGCATTGCGGATCGATAGCCTATAGCGAGCAAGGCAATAAAAACAGCGCTTGCCACCGGGCTGATAAAAACCGCGAGGGGTATGGCCGAAGCTGTAGTTATAAAATACGCAAAGGTAATACAAGACTTGTATTTGCCATGCCTGTCAGCAAGGCGGACAAACAGGAAAGGCCCAATTATACCGGCCCCTTCGGAAATCGCAAGAAGTATTCCCACTGCTGTCGCATTATAACCAAGGTCGCGCATAAATATCGGCAAAAAGGGGGTAATTGCGCCATAAACAAAGAAAAGGGTAATGTAAGCCGTAGCGAAATGCATTCATTGGATTATATATTTTCGGATACCTAATGACAATATAAACTGGTATCAAAAGAACTCTCACAAAGGCACAGAGGATCACAAAGAACACGGAGGAAGATAAGTATTTATACTTAAATTCTCAGCCTTTGAATAAAAAAAATATTGAAGAACGCATCGGAATTTATTAATTAAGCCCATAACTTCGTGTTCTTTGTGTACTCTGTGCCTTTGTGAGAAAAAATTTCTAGTTAACCTATTCAGGATCAAGATCGGTGGAAAGGCGGTTTTTTATCGCGAAAAGGCTTGAATCCACGGTGCCGCGGGGTATGCCAAGGATTTCGGCAATCATGCGGTTTGAGGCGGATAAGCGCATCCCTTTAAGCCGCTTTCTCATGGCCTTGTATCTTTTTTTTGCACGTTCAAGGCGCTTTTTCATTTTCTCGTGATGCTCAGTTCCCGACTGGGCATTGATCATTAGTTTTTCGTAAGCCAGACAGCGGTAGTGCTGGCAGTGGATCCTTTCTTTCAGATCCATAATATCAGCATCTTTTTCGGAACGCCGCTTTCGCAGCTCATCGATCATGCCCTGAATTTCGCTTACATCCATCTTAATGGCTTTGGCCACTTGTTCCACAAATTCGTTGGAGACGAAAAAATACGACTTAAGGAGAAGAAACAAAATCTGCTTTGGGTTTAAATCATCGGGGATGGATTTATTCTTCCGTTCTTCAAGATATTCCGGCTCGTTTTCAAAAAGTATTGTTTCTTCAGCTTTAGCCCGCCAGCAGACATATTCCGTTACGTGGTGATCGGATTCCCTGCACCTGTATTCCCTGGCGGCGCTGTTTACAAGGCCGGTGATATAGGCATCGAAAGACGAGCCCAGGTTCCTGTATAGATCAATAGCCCTGGAAAAACGGGGGTAAAGCCACGAAAGGAAATCGCTCCACCGTTCGCTGTTTCCGCTAAACATTCGAAACCTTTCAAAATTATTAAGGAGATGTTGAAAAATCCTCCCTTCAAAAATCTTCTTTGGCAGATCCCCCTCAATATACAATTGATATAAATCAGACAGGGGTGTATCACAATCCATGGAAGCCTCCTATTGCGCCAGGTAAATTTCTATGCACCAGATCATTTTTTTGCCGGCATAAGGATTATGGGATTGTTATGCGGTTTTGCTTTTTTTTAGATTACAAATATCATTTATTAACGACAGTAGTATTTTTTGTTCAAACTATTAGCGATAGTATTTCTCTATTGGCGTGATTTGATCTTTGCGCTAGCCCGTATGCCTGGCTTCTTGTAATTAGGTTTTCCGGCTATTATAGTTAGATAAAGAAAAATGGCCACTGCTCTTTCCCCCTACAAGCTTGGTAAAGCCAGGGATATTTATAATGTTTTTAATATTTTTAACGCCATTTCCTGGGCTTTTTTGGCAGGCAATATTGTAACGCTTTTTGCCCTTCGCCTGGGGGCCAGTTCCACATATATCGGTATTATCAGCGCGGTACTCTATGTTGCTTTCTTCTTTTTACCCCTGGGAAAAATTCTATCAAAAAGGATTCCCATAATCAAAATATATAGCTTCACCTGGGGAAGCCGGGCTATCGGCATGATCCCACTGCTTATCGCCCCTCTGGTTTTTGCCTTTGGCTACAGGGATTTAGCCCTCTTTCTGATTTTAATCGGCGTTATCCTTTTTCACGTCATTAGGGGTATAGGGATGATTGCCAACAACCCTGTACTAAGCTATCTTTCCCAGGGCCCGGATCGCGGGAGCTATATGACCCAGATCCAGATAATTAACAGCGCAGTGGGAATGTTCGCGGGCTTTATTATCGCCATGCTTTTGGGAAGGGACCCGCCGCTTTTTCTTTACGCAATTATCATGGCTGTGGGGATTGTCTGCGGCGTATTCAGCGGGATTCTGGTAGGCAAGATTCCCGAGCCCGAACGGGAAGAAGGCCTCAAAAATAAAAAACTTATCGAGGTTATTAAGGAGGCCATGGCTCAGCCGGCCATCCGCCTTTTTCTCTTTATTTTGCTGATGGTGGCTCTTGTATCCGGCGTGTCCAGAACCTTCCTTATTGTATACAGCCGCGATGTCTTCGCTCAAAACGACGGTATGATTTTTTTATACGCTGTGTTTGGCGGGCTTGGAAACCTCATGGTAGGGCTGGTGATAAAATTTCTTGTTGACAAGATTGGCGCAAAGCCCATATTCAGCTTCTGCGTAATTCTGGGCTTAGTGAGCATGATTCCGGTTGTTTTTTTCCCGGCGTCAATCGGCGAAAATTTTACCACGGTAACCCTTTACCTTACGTTCATGTTCTTCATGCTGAATTTCGGCTGGCTTGGGGCGGAAGGGGTAATGCAGACTTACTTTCTGGGCCTTATACCGTTGGAACAGATGGTGGATATGGGAATACTATATTTTCTAGGCTTTGGCATAGCCGGTGCAGGCGGATCGGTTTTCAGCGGCATACTTCTTGACACCGCTGTTGCGATAACCGGATCCTCGATCATCTCTTTCAGGATCCTCTATATAATTCTTATAGTTATCAGCGCTTTAACTTTGTTTCTTATGCGGAAACTGATGCCTCTTGGGGCGCTGCCTTTCAAAGGCGCGATGGAAGTAATGTTTTCTTATCGGGAACTCAAAGCCATAAGCCTTCTGGACAAGCTGAACAAAACAAGCGATTCGGACATGGAAGAGGCAATTTTAGGGGAGCTGCAGGACTCCCCTTCCGGCCTGGCAATTAAGGGCCTTCTTGCCAGGGTCAAGTCCCCGCGCCTGCCCGTACGCATGGAAAGCATCCGCGCCATTGATGCCTTGCCTGAGCTTGGCGAAGACGCTGAACGCGCCCTTATAGACGATATTATCAACAACCCCTTTACCACGGCGTACAGGTCGGCCCGTACGCTGGGGAACCACCGCGTCTTTGTAGCCATACCCCTTTTGCGGGAACTAGCCGTTTCCAGCGATTATATGCTCGCCGGCGAAGCGATGATCGCCCTGGCAAAACTAATGGACATTGCCTTTAAGCCGCAGTTGGAAAAGATCATTATGGAAACGCAAAACCCCAGGCTGAGAATCGCCGGGGTCGAAGCCATTGGCATTTATGGCTTTACAGACTCCCTGCCCATACTGCTAGATATACTCAGGGTTGCGGATCCGCCGCCATACCTACGGGACGAAGTAGTTATGGCGATGGCCAGCATCCTGGACATAGACAATAAATATTATTCGCTTTTGATCCGTTTCCTGGCCAATGAATCCCTCGCAGTTACCCTGGCCATGGACGAGGCCGAATCGGCTTATGAGTATTGCTTGTCCGTACATGGCCACAAGCACAGAAAAAAAGAGCATGGTTTGGTCAACCTCCAGAACCACGCAAAGGCATTTCAGAATGCCGTTTCAGAATATATACAGGGAGCAACAGGAGAGCAACTTTACCGCTGGATCATGGGTCTCCCGGACGATCAGGTCAACGGATCCGCCCAGATGATCCTTGCGGAAATAACCATGGATGAAGACTTTATGGCTTATCGCCGCTTGAAACTCCTAATTATCCAATGGGCTGCTAATGAACTGAGGGTTTGGACAGATAAGCTGAAGGAATAACTATAGTATTTACGAGCGAAAAATTATAGCGCTTCTTTTAATACATTAGGATGATTAATCGCATAATCAAGAACGGCAGCCATGATCCCGGTGTACCCTTTTCCCAGGTTTTTATACTGTTCTATTGTTTTTTGATTAAGCCTAATCCCAACAGTTTGTTTTTTGTTAAGCCTTTTTGATTCAGAATAAAGAAATGCCAACTGTTCTGGCGAATATTCAGGACTGTCTTTATCAAAAGTAATGGGCATTTTTGCAACATCATTAATTCTTTTGATCTGTTTCCTGGTAGGTTTTTCGTCAGGCTTTAGTTTGCTTGTTATGATCATAGTATAACCTCTCTTCTATTTTTGTTGCCGTTCTTGCTGAAATAAGTCTGATTTTCTCGCCACGTTCTGTAAAAACCACAAAGAGAGCTTTGCTTACAATTCCGATGACGAGCCATCTTTCTTCTTTCCCGCTATGGTAAAGATCCGGAAGAATTACCTTGCCTGGGTCGTTAAAAACAAATTTCGCATCTTCAAATGCAATGCCATGAACCTTTTGATTTAGCTTGTTTTTGTCTTCATCCCATTCGAAGGTAATTTCTATCATGTAAAAGTATAGCAATAAGTTATACAATTTGTCAAATGAGACCTCAATTGGCTTCCCCCAAAGCCCATTATTCTGGTACACTGACATTATGATTCAAAGAACAGGCAGAAATAAAACATTTCTTTATTTGTCGCTTATACTCGCAGTCACCCTGGTTTCTTCCTGTTCGCGTCTGTTGGGGTATGGGGTTCTTCTCTGGTCTGTGGAAGATCCGGCGGTGCCTTCGGGTACTGTGCTGCCGGTGTATATAAGGTCCAATATCGATCATGTCTGGGTGGTGGGGATACCCAAAGAATTTCGCGCGAGCGGCAGCCGTGTGGACAAAATAGAAATACCCCTTCCAAAACTTGAGCTGGTTGGCAGTAAAAAGAAAGCCCAGGAACGGGCTGACACATTCAGTTCCTATGCCCTTGTTTACGCGGAGACGCTGCAGGATGGGCTGCCCATAAGGGACAATCCCGATAATGGCGCCAGGCGGGTTTACCGGCTTAAGCTGGGGGAAATTATCAAGGTTCTGTCTCCCACCCCAAGGGGAGTAGAAGCTGTTGGCGCATCAGGGGATCCGCTGCCGGGCGAATGGTTCAAGGTTCTGACGGAAGACGGCGTTACTGGCTATTGTTTTTCTTACCGGTTGAAATTATTCAAACACAACGGTGGTTCACTTGCCGCGATTATGCTTGGACAGCAGGAAGCGGAAGACCCCAATCTGGACAGGCTTTTGTCCCGTACCTGGTCGGCTGAATCCTACGGAACTATGGTAAATGCAGGCAAAATAAACCTGGATGAGCTTGCGTACCACTGGAATTTTGATCCGGGGCAGGATACAGGCGTTGCAAGAATAAAAACAAAAGACCTGGAGCTTAGTTTTGAGTATTCCAAGATTCGCTCGACAGGGACGCAGTCCTGGCGTTTTGAAGGGACACCCCTGCAGATGAACCTGCGTTCAGATACCACGCTGGCGGTACAATTTACCGAAGAAAACGGAGTATTACGAACCCTGCTTTTTGTTGCCCTGCCTTCCTCTGTCGATGACATTATCTTACAGGAAACCGCGCGCCGGGAGGAACTCTTCCGTAATATTTATGAGCTTGGACCGGTATACATCAGCAACAATTACGGAACCCTTGTTTTCAGCGAAGACGGGCATTTTACCTGGAGCGGCAATTACCTTCTGGTGCCTCAGGTGATTTCGCCTTCGGCTCTGGGGAGCGGCGTCATGGATATGCGGCTCCATGTGTCCGATGTGTTGGGCAACCGTTATGACGGAGCGTTTACCATGCGCTTTGACGGAATAGGCGGCATCAGGACAACAACGGATTTCATTTACGCCATAGATCCGCAGGGCCTTAGAATGGAGTATGTGCCTGAGACCAGCCTGGACGGGATTATCGTCGTCAGGCGGGCTTCTTCTCCTGTGGTGATTTACTTCTTCAGATACGATACTCAGGATGAAAGCTCTTCCTTATTCCCAAAAGACTATGAGGGAGAGGACAGCGATTCAGAATACCTGTTTGAGTATTAATAATGGCCTTTGTCCAATTTTCCAGGGTCTGCCTTGCTTTCGGCGATCGTGACATACTTAAAGACGTAAGCCTCAATCTTGCTTCCGGTTCCCGCGCAGCCCTGGCGGGAGCCAACGGGGCGGGCAAGTCTACCTTAATGAAGGTCATTGCCGGAAAAATCCAGGCAGATTCAGGCGAGCGCTCTGTGCAGAAAGGCTGCCGTGTCTCTTTTCTGCCCCAGTCGGGCATAGTTCACAAAGGCAAAACCCTCAGGGAAGAAGCTGAAACCGCATACGAAAGCATCTTGCAGCTCATTGCGCGAACGGAAGAATTGGGCAGGGAGCTTGAAAAAACCACAGGAGATTCCGGCCGCACCCGCACGCTTCTGGAAGAGCATCATTTTTTATTAAACGAGATTGAAAATTCCGGCTATTACCGCCGGGACGCGGTAATTAGCCAGGTCCTTTTGGGGCTGGGTTTTTCAGAAAACGACGCGGACAGGGAAACCGGTGAATTTTCAGGCGGCTGGCAGATGCGAATTGCCCTGGCAAAAATCCTTTTGGAAAACCCTGACATCATGCTTCTGGACGAGCCGACCAATTACCTCGACATAGAAGCGAGAACATGGCTCCAGTCATGGCTGGAATCTTTTTCAGGCGGCTGCCTTTTAGTTTCCCACGATCGCTATTTTCTGGACGTTACGGTAAATGAGGTTTACGAAATCTTTCAGGGGAACCTAAAGCGTTATGCAGGCAACTATAGCACCTACGAAAAAATCCGCGCCGCAGAACTGGAAAGCCTGGTTAAGCGCTATGAGCTTCAACAGGAGGAAATTGAAAAAACTGAAGCCCTGATTCGCCGCTTTAGATACAAGGCAACCAAAGCCGCCTTTGCGCAGGATCTTATCAAGCGGCTTGATAAAATGGAACGCATTGAGATCCCGGAAAACCTAAAGAGAATAAACATCAGCTTTCCGCCGCCACCCCATTCGCCGCGTGTGGTTCTTACGCTGGAAGGGCTTTGTAAAAGCTACGGCCAAAGGCAGGTTCTCTCATGCCTCGATCTAACGCTTGACGCCGGGGAGCGGCTGCTTGTGGCTGGCCCCAACGGAGCGGGAAAAACTACGCTGCTAAAAATTATTGCCGGAGGGGATGCGGATTACGAAGGGCTTGTAAAATACGGCTCTGGTATTTCCGTCGGGTACTTCTCGCAGGACGCGGCAGAAAACATTTCGGGCAGTGAGACGGTAGAACAATACATTGAGGCGGAAGCGCCAACATACCTGATTCCAAAAGTGAGGGGAATGCTTGGGGCTTTTCTCTTCCGTGGCGATGATGTCTTTAAGTCCCTTTCGGTATTGTCAGGCGGTGAAAAAAGCCGGCTTGCGATGCTCAGGATGCTGCTTAAACCCATGAACCTTTTAATATTGGACGAGCCGACAAACCACCTGGATTTACAGAGCAAGGACATACTGCTGGATTGCCTTAAAGCTTTCGAAGGGACAATAATTTTTGTTTCCCACGACCGGGGTTTTATGGAAGCCCTCTCAACAAAAACCCTGGAGCTTTCCATTGGGAGATTAGCGGGCGAAGCGGAACCGAAGCGGCGGCACCGGCTTTTTTACGGCAACTACGCTTATTACATGGATCGCATAGCGAGAGAAGAATCAGGGGAGATTAACGCAAGTGATAATCTAGAGATGAAGCCCCCAAAAAGTCCGACAGCAGCCGCATCTGTCGTTGATGTTACCACCGCTGAGCCGCTGCCAAAGGTCATTCTTGTCAAAGCAGGTGACCAGAAGCAGCTTAGCGCCGCAGAACGCCGTGAACAGGAAAAGCAGAAACAGTCCCTTGTGCGCCGGCTGGAGCGGCAGGAAGCAGAAACGCTTTCGGCCATGGAAAAGCTGGAAGCCGAAAAAAAACAGCTTGAGGAAAAACTTGCCAAGCCTGAGGTTTACTCATCAGGCGAAAAAGCCAGGGCCGCCAAGCTCGCCCTGGACGAAACTGCGGCGGCTCTGGAAGACAAATCCAGGGAATGGGAAAGCATCGCCAGCGAGTTGGAAAAAGCTCGCAATAATTAATTATAACAACTCCTAAAAGCAATGGTTATAATAAAAGAATATACTGGTCTTTGTGATTATTAAAGTTATTTATATATTATAGAAAGATGATATAAAAACCAACAGGATTTAGCAACACACGAAGGAGACAGCAAAATGAAAATGCCAAATAGACAAAGGTTTTTATGTGTATTTATTTTTTCAAGCTTAATTGGTATATGCCTGACGCATACGACTTGTAAAAAATCGGAAGAATCTCCCGGAACACAGGGTGTCGAAAATAGTTCAGAAGTGCCAGATCAGGCTTCTGATGATTCTGATGAGACCCTATACAGATTTGATCGGACACCGGTACTGCATGAAATTAACCTTATAAACGAAAAATCAATAAACCTGCTGTTCAATACCAGCGCGCATAAAAAATATTTAAACGATCCACTAGTATTTAAAAATATCCCCGATGGCGGTATTCCAAATGGCCGTACCGCAGTTGTGGGAAGCGATGAATGCCTTTTTTATCCGATAGCGAGTATTTCTTTAATGGGCGATTTAGACAAATTACCCCAGGGAGAAAGAATTCCCTTGGCAACCATTATCCCCCTGGGAGACAAATTTGTGTGCAAAGATTCGGAATATGATGCTTTATATAAATTCCAGGACAATTATAACTATTTTTACAAGACAACATGGAATGGAAAACAAGGCATTGTATTCGGTGCGGATCTGCACGGTATTGATGCTTCCAACGAAAAAAACAGGATGAATGCTCTTTTATACGCAGACAAAGGGTATTTCCATAATTTTTATCCTGTTACCGGTTATGATGCTATCAGAACTGACATTCAGCAGGAACTGGAAACATACGGCCTGGCATTTCAGGAAGTAAAACAGTCAGAATACAGGCTTGACCTTGAAACGCCGGACGATATGATAAGCCTTTACAAGGGAATAAACTGGGTAACTCCCGTTTTTGTTACTACTGATCTGGCTGCCCACGCAAACCACATTGTGTTTGACCAGCTGCTTCAGTATTGCGAGGAGGGATTTTTTTTCCCGCAATTGGTTAATGTAATAAATGAATATATTAAGGCCCTTGAACAGAAAAAGGGACAAATAAACGATGCTGTGTACAATACAAGCCTCAATTATTTCCGGATGGCTCAGGCCTTGCTGGCTTTGGCTCCCCAAAAAGTTGAGGATAATAATTATTACAGAACCATTGTATATAAGGATGTTAATGCCGATCAGGTTCTCCGTAATTATCCCCAACAAATAGCCAAAGAAATTGAGCAAATGAACAATGCAGCGGGAATTAGCGAATCGGCTGTTTTTCCCGGCATGACGGAAGATTATTCCCAATACAAAGTAAGGGGTCATTATACAAAAAACGGAATCCTTGGCGCATACTTCCGTGCGCTTGTGTGGTTCGGCAGAATCAATTTCAATCTTGGCGGCGAAAGCGACAGTGCCAAAGAGGCGGCAAAAAAACTAGCCCCGGTTGCTCTATTAATTACCGACATAACGGAAAATTCCCCTCAAATAAAAGAACTATGGCAGTCCCTTTTTGATCCCATTACAGAACTTATAGGCGCATCGGATGATATTAGTTTTTACGAACTCGCTCCGCTTTGGAATAAAATCAAAGGCGCCGGTTTCGCACAATGGTACAATGATTCAGCAAAACTTGAAACTTTTGTTAAAAGAGATTACAAAGAGCTTCGCACTCCTGTAATATCCGGCTCTTCTTTACTGGAAGGCACTTATGACGGCGGGGAGGCAGATCGCAGTCCTGCGACAGGATGGCGGCTTTTCGGTCAGCGTTATACCCTGGACAGCGAAATACATAATTATGTATCGCCCCCAAGGCTTATGAACCGTAACATGGTCAGCGGGCTTGATATAATGAAGGTCTTTGGATCACAAACCGCAGACCTCTTATTAAGGGAAAGCGATTATTCCAGGTATCCCGGATTGGAAAATGTATTGAATTCATTACAGCAAAACTTGATGCGCATAAAAGACGATTATTGGTTTTCGACATATTATACAAACATCCTGTACCAGATAAAAACTCAGGCGATTTTTGAAAACGGCGCTGGTTTTTATTTTACGGAAAAACCAGGCTGGAATCTAAAGGCAATGAATTCATCTCACGGAACCTGGGCCGAACTCAGGCATGATACAATCCTTTATGTAAAATCAACTGCTGCCGAAAGGGGGGGAGGAAGCTGGGAACCAACATTCAGAACCAAACCCCTTCCGGAACCTATCCATTATATTGAGCCGAATGTACCGTTCTGGGTTACTTCCGCTATAGGGATTCAAAAGCTGTATAAAATATTGGAAAAATACGATTTTCTGGACGGTAAAGCGGCACAGGTTTTGGCGGGAATGCATGGTATATTTGTAAAGGCTGCGGAAATTTCCGAACTGGAAGCGGATGACAAGGAAGTTTCCGGAGCCGATCTCGCATGGATTAGAAATATCTCCAACCAGCTATCTCACCTCGTAGTAGGCCTGGTGGTAAACTGGTACGAAGGGTTTGCGGAAGATATAAATTCACTGCGCATGGCGTTGGTGGCTGATGTTTTTACCAATGCGGAAACCGGGTTGGTCCTGGAAACGGCAGTGGGTATTCCCTTACGCCTTTATATTCCCCTGAATGACAAACAGGGCGGAAAGCGGATAGCGATAGGCTACGGTTTCAGCTATTACGAATTCCCGCAGCCCGTGTCAAACAGGCTAAACAATAACGAGTGGAAAGCCATGGTGTATAAAGCAAATCCTGACATAAAAAAGTACCTTCCCTTTTGGATGCAGGGATTAATTTATCCGGCGAAAAATAGTAGTTTTTAAACGTGCAGTCATTCTGCTTTTTACTCTACAAACGCTTCTTTAAGCAGCTTTAGATCCAGCTCAGGGTATACCGGGAAACGGTCCTGAAGTTTCCTCACCCGATCTAAAGCTTCGGCCTTGGCTTTTTCGTTGATGATGTATTTGGCCTTGCTCTTTTTTGTCGCATCCTTTGCGTCAGGCGCCTGGCTTGTGTTTTTTAGCACCAGCGCGATGATGCTTCCAAGCTCGTCCATTTCCGCCTTTCCCATGCCCAGAGTAGAAACTGCGGCAGTCCCTATCCTCAAGCCAGATGTGTACCAGGGGCCGTTGGGATCAAAGGGAATGCTGTTGCGGTTCAGCGTAATTGCACATTCGTGAAGGGCGCTTTCGGATTGGCGTCCGGTCAAGCCCAGCACGTGGACATTGACCAGGAAGAGATGGTTGTCAGTGCCGCCTGTCAGTACCGTTAAGCCGTTGTTGATGCAAGCGGCGGCAAGGGCCTGGCAATTGTCAACGATCCTTTTTGCGTAATCCCGAAATTCGGGTTTTGCAGCTTCTCTTAGAGCCACCGCTTTTGCGGCGATCACATGGGGTAGGGGGCCGCCCATGGTTAAAGGGCATCCCTTGTCCAGGGCTTCGGCAAATTCCTTGGTGGAAAGTATGAGGCCGGCTCTTGGCCCCCGCAAGGTTTTATGTGTGGTAGTCGTGACAACGTGGGCGTGCGGCACCGGATCGTATTCGCCTGTAAAAACCTTGCCTGCCACAAGGCCAGCAAAGTGAGCCATATCAACAACGAATACCGCCCCGACTGAATCGGCGATCTGCCTCATCCTCTTAAAGTCAATCTTCCTGGGATAGGCGGAATAACCGGTAAGCAGAATCAGGGGCTTTAATTCCCTGGCCTGCTTTTCAATCACATCGTAATCAAGAAGGCCGGTTTCTTTGGAGACCGAATAAGTTGAAACATCGAAAAGCCTTGACGAAATATTGTAACGGTAGCCATGTGTAAGGTGGCCGCCTGAATAGTAGTCCAGCCCCAACAGGCGCTGATTCCCCAGTTCTTTCTTTAGTTCCTTCCATTGCTCGTCAGTCAGTTTGTACAGGTTGGTTTCGCCGAATTTCTCTAAAAGGGGATTTTCTATCCTGGTGGCAAGCACCGCCCAAAAAGCCAGAATGTTGGCGTCGGCCCCGCAGTGGGGCTGGACATTGGCATATTCAGCGCCAAAGAGGTTCCTTGCCTCTTCCTGTGCCAGCGCTTCAATAGCGTCAACGTTTTCAGTGGCGGCGTAAAACCGGTGGTACGGAGAGCCTTCGGCGTATTTGTCGGTAAGCAGGTTTCCCATTGCCAGTTGCGTCGCAAGAGAACAGTAATTTTCGCTGGCTATGAGCTTGACCTGCCTACGCTGGCTTTCCAGCTCTTTGACAATGGAAGAAGCCACCTCCGGCGAATTACGCGCGATCTCGGTCAAGTTACACAGATAAGCAAAAAAACCTGTGTTTATTTTATCGGGGCTTACAGAAGCCAAATATGAAGCGACTGGGTTTTTATTCATAACAACTCCTAAAAGCTATGGTATAGTATGGAAAAGGATATACTGGTCTATGCTAATAGTAAAGTATAGCCAGAGTATCTATATAAAATAATAAAAAAATGTTATAAATAATTAACAGTATTTAGTAATAAAGGAGAAAATAAAATGGAAATTTCAAAAAGACACAGGTTTTTTTGTGCGTTAATTTATTCGGGCTTAATTGGTATATGCCTGATGTTTACAGCTTGTTCAAAATCGGAAGGATCTTCAGGTACACAGGGCATCGAAGACAGTTCAGAAGAGGAAGATCAGGACTTTGATTATTATGACGATAACCCATACGGATGGGAGCGGATATCGGTACTGCATGAAATTGGGCCTATAGACGAGAAACTCCTAAACCTGCCGTTCAGTACCAACGCGCATAAAAAGTATCTGAACGACCCAATCGCGTTTGAAAACATCCCCGACGGCGGCATTCGTACCGGTAATACCGCAGTTGTTGGAAGCGATGAGTGCCTTTTTTATCCGGTAGCGAGTATTTCCTTAATGGGCGATTTAGATAAATTACCCAAGGGAGAAAGCATTCCCTTCGCGACCATTATCCCCCTGGGAGACCAGCTTGTGTGCAAAGATTCGGAATATGATGGTTTATTTAAATTCCAGGACAATTATAACTATTTTTACAAGACAACATTGAATAGAAGGCAAGGCATTGTATACGGCGCTGATCTGTACGGTATTTACGATTCCAACGAACAAAACAGGATGAATGCCCTTTTATACAAGGACTCAGGATATTTCAGCAAATTTCATCCCGTTACCGGTTACGACGCTATCAGAAATGATATTCAACAGGAACTGAGAACAAACGGCCTGGCCTTCCAGGAAGTAAAACAATCGGAATATCAGCTGTACCTTGAAAGACCGGACGATATGATAAGCCTTTACATG
>Ga0268262_10000319_pt1 | contig 64843 bp, 53 predicted proteins | sample TergutNc150P3_FD_190354 | JGI IMG/M metagenome (GOLD analysis project Ga0268262, IMG submission 190354) | Nasutitermes corniger P3 segment gut microbial community from laboratory colony in Florida, USA - Nc150 P3 (SPAdes) (version 2) | ecosystem: Host-associated > Arthropoda: Insects >... | reverse complement strand
TTCTCTTTGGTCCGTCGGTAAAAAGTTTTTTGTGGGAATCGCCGACAACCTCGAACCCGCCGATGCCGTTACCCATTACGATACCGATGCTCTGCTGGTCGCAGTTTACAATTCTTTTTCCGTCGGCATCGGGCGCGCCAAGAAGTTTCGCTTCTTCCAAAGCCTGAGCCGCCGCAGCTACCGCAAATTGTGTAAAGCGGCACATTTTGCGCGCTTCTTTCTTATCCATCCACTGCGAAGGATCAAAATCTTTTACTTCGCCCGCGATTGTTACGTCAAAACCGGTAGTATCAAAAAGAGTGATGGGGCCGATGCCGCTCTTTCCCTCTTTTAAACTCGCGCCGAATTCGGCAACCGATTTGCCGATGCACGAAATAGCTCCCATTCCTGTTACAACAACTTTCTTTTTCATTTTATTCTCCTAAAAATACATTCCGCCGTCTACGGGCAATACCTGCCCGGTAATATATGATGAATCGTCGGAAGCAAAAAAGAGCACCGCGCGCGCGACGTCTTCCTGTTTTCCCGGGCGTTTCAATGGAACAACATCAAGCATTTTCTTTTTGGCTTCTTCCGGCAAAACAGCGGTCATATCTGTTTCGATATAACCGGGCGCAATTGCGTTTACGCGCACGCTTCTGCTCGCCACTTCGTTTGCCAAACTTTTTGTAACGCCGATTAATCCCGCTTTGCTCGCGGAATAATTCGCCTGTCCGCCGTTGCCGTGTATGCCTACAATGCTCGCCATGTTGATGATTGAGCCTGTACGCTTTCGGATCATGTCCCTTGCCACTGTGCGGGCTACAAAGAACGCCGCCGTAAGGTTAATGTCCAATACTTTCTGCCATTCTTCCAAAGACATTCTGAAAGAAAGATTGTCTTTTGTGATACCGGCGTTGTTGACAAGAATATCAAAACCATCGGCTTCTTTTACCGCGCTTTCAATAGCGCCGTCGATTGCCGCTGTCTGTGAAAGATCCAGTTGAACCCAGTGGAGTTTTCCGTTTGCCGCCGCAACCCTGTCCGAAAGATCTTCCGGTGTTTTGTAGTCCAGCCCCCAAACTTCCGCTCCTTCCGCTATAAATAAATCGGCTATTGTCTTTCCGATTCCCCTTAAAGCCCCTGTAATTAACGCTTTTTTATTAGCAAGCCTCATATTTCCTCCGATTCCTCATTCTAATTATTAATTGCCTATTTTTCCAGTGTCTTCCACAGTTCCCGCAAGGTAGCACTGTATGCTTCCCGCGGTCGCCGAATCGCGCCAAAGCCCTTGAAGCACCTTGCCGGGGCCGACTTCCAGACAGGCATCCGCGCCTATTGCCGCTATGGAAGCTTCTTCTTCCGTCCAGCGGACAGGGCTTGTAATCTGCTGTAAGGCGAGCTTTTTCGCCTCTTCGCCCGAAGATATCTTTTTACCCGTTACGTTAGAGAAAAGCGCGACGCTCGGGTTATTGAATGTTACGGATTCCAGAACCGGCGCGAACGCCTGAGCGGACTCCGACATAAGCGGCGAATGGAAGGGACCGGCTACCTGAAGCCTTATAACCCTTTTCGCGCCCGCTTCCTTAAAACGGGTTTCCGCTTCGGTTAGGGCGGCGGCAGTTCCGCTTACCACCAACTGTTTGGGCGAATTGATATTTGCGGCGTAAAGGTCTTTTAAGCCTTCCGCGCTCCACTTCGCGAGCAATTCCTCAACCTGTTCCGGGGCAAGCCCTACGACCGCCGCCATGCCCGGCGCCGCTGAAGCGTCCCCGCCGCTCGCTTCGCGCAAATGATCTGAATTTTTCTGCATTGCCTCGCCTCTTGCCTTTATCAGCTTGAAGCAGTCGGCGGCGGAAATTACTCCGCTGAAAACAAGGGCGGCATATTCGCCCAAGCTGAATCCGGCGCACGCTGCGGGGCTGTATCCCTGATCGCCCAAGTATGTCGCCGCCGCAAGGTTGGCGAGGGTAATCGCGGGCTGTGAAACGTCGGTGCGTTTTAAGGTGTCCGGTTCGGATTGAAGGAGAGCCTTCATGTCCTTTCCGTTGATTTCCGAAGCCGTATCAAATAATTTTTTTACCGCGTCTGAAGAAAGAAAATCGTGCGCCATACCGGGGTATTGCGCTCCCTGTCCGGGAAACAAATAAACTACATTTTTTTTGTTCATATTATACTCCTACCAAATTATTATATTTCCTCCGTAGGTAAGGCCTCCGCCGAATCCTACGGTTAAAATTAAATCGCCTTTTTTCAACAGGCCGTTTCTGTTCATTTCGTCCAAGGCAAGCGGAATTGACGCCGAGGACGTGTTAGCGTATTCCTCGATATTAAGGTAGAACTTGTCCGCCGGGACACGCAATCTCTTTGCAGCCGCCTGAACAATTCTCGCGTTAGCCTGATGAGGGATAATCCGCGAAACATTATCGAGATTGATCCCGCCTGCTTCTATTAACGCGTTTACGGTGTCAGTCACCGCTTTTACGGCAAAGTTATAAACTTCCTGCCCGTTCATTTCGATAAAACTGGGCTTTTCCACAACTTCCCCTATTTTAAAAGGATTGCGCGTTCCCCCCCTTCGGGTGATAAGGCTTTCATAGCCCGAGCCGTCCGCGAAAAGAAGCGTCTGCAAAAGACCGCTTTTGCCGTTTTCGGTTTTTTCCAGTACCAACGCGCCTGCGCCGTCTCCGAACAGGACGCAGGTTCCCCTGTCGGTCCAATCCGCCATTTTAGTTAAAATTTCCGAGCTTATTACCAAAGCGCGTTTTCGGCTCGCGCTCATGTTCAGAAGCCCCGCTGCCGTTTCCATCGCGTAAACAAAGCCCGTGCAAGCGGCGGAAATGTCCATAGCGGCGGCTTTTACCGCTCCCAACCTGTGCTGAACAACGCAGGCTGTGGAAGGCGTTCCGATATAATCCGCCGTTGCCGTAGCAAGAACGATAATATCGATGCTTGCCGCTACTCCCGCCGCGGCTTTGTCCCTTTCGGCGGCATTGTTTCCTGTGTAGCCTGCCGACATAGCGAGGGCGTTTTTCGCCGCTTCTACCGCAAGATCGCTGCAAGCGGTATTTTCGTCGGCGATATAGCGGCTTCCTATGCCTGTGTGGGATCTTATCCACTCGTCGCTTGTTTCTATTTTGGCAGCCAAATCGTCATTGGTCACCCTGTTTTTCGGTACCGCTCTGCCTGTTCCAATTATTTCAAATGCCATTTTCTTTATTTTGACAAATTAATTGAATTTGTCATACTCCTATTATTTAGATTTTTTATGCACTTTGTCAAGTCTCTTTATGACCCAAAAAGAGGTAAAAAGTTGCAAATTCTGGCATTTTTTTTACCGGCGCATGAGGATTGGCTGTTAGGCGGATTATTTATTATTTTATAAAAAAATTATATAATTTATTAAGGGTGTTTTTTACTGTGGTATACTTAAGGAGGTTTATATGATGGATCCTGTCAAAGGGAAACTGGAATTACCGGATGGAGCAGTGTACGAGGGCGACATTCTCAACGGAGTACCCCACGGCAAAGGAAAAATTACATATAGAAACGGTTCAGTGTATGAAGGCGATCTGGTTAAAGGCAAGCTTCACGGTAAAGGAAAAATGGTATATATATACGGCAGTGTGTACGAAGGCGATTGGGCTGACGGCGAACAAAACGGACTTGGGAAAATGACTTATCCCGACGGTAAAGTTGATGAAGGAAGATTTGGATACAGCGAATTTGTAGGAAGTTAAAAATTTTTTCAAAAAATCCATATAAATCCTGCGATCTTTGCCCCAGGAACTGCCGCGTTGACAGACTTGCGGATGAAACGGGTTTTTGCGGAGAAACCGCCGTTTTACGGATTGGAGCCGCGTTATTGCACTTTGGAGAAGAACCGCCGCTTGTTGGAACAGGCGGCTCGGGGACAATTTTTGTAAGCGGGTGCAATTTAGGCTGCGCATTTTGCCAAAATTACCAGATTTCTCAGGGGGAAAGGAGAGAGGACGCACGGCGCGGTGCTCTTGGAAAAGAGGTATCCGCCGAAGATTTTGCGTCTATTTGCGCCGCCTTGCGCGACAAGGGCGCGGAAAATATTAATATTGTTACTGGAAGCCACGCGATTCCCGCGATAATCGAAGGAATTGAAGCCGCAAGAAAGAAAGGTGTGCGTCTGCCTGTTCTTTGGAATTCTTCCTCATATGAAAGCCTGCCGGCCCTTGAATTATTAAGGGATTATGTCGAGATATACCTTCCCGATTTAAAAACACTGGACAGCGGTATAGCGGCAAAGTTTTTTAACGCGCCTGATTATCCGCAAACGGCGGCGGCGGCGATTTTAAAAATGGCTGATACGGCAAAGGGACGCGAAAAAGTTATTGTTCGCCACCTGATACTTCCGGGATACCTTGAATCTACGCGGGAGGTTCTTCGCTGGTTTTCGCAAAATATTAAAGACCGGGCCATGCTTTCCTTGATGACGCAATATACTCCTGTAAACGGCAAATCTGAGGTGTTAAATGATATTCCAAACAGATATTTATGCAAAGAAGAATACGAAACCGTAATGGAGTATCTGGAAGAATTTAATATCGAAGACGGTTTTTGCCAAGAACTTGTTACAGGCAGCGGCTGGCTGCCCGATTTCAGCCGCTCAAACCCTTTTTCATCTGAACTGTCAGTTCCCGTGTGGCATTTTACCAGCCAAACTTAAAACCGATTGCCGCGCCGAAACCGCCGCCGGACCAGCTTTTCAAGAAACTCGCCGACTGCATACCCACACCCAGATTAAGTTCAAGAATTTTGACATTAAACGTAAGTTCCAGAATGTTTTTCCACAGACGGTCATGGTAACCTATATCCAATGAAACAATAAAAAGATTATATAAACTTAAACTTGATTTTATTCCGCCTTCAAACGAGACAGACTGGAAATAAAGAGGACTTATCGCAAAACCAAGCGTGGGTTTAAATGTCACCCATTCTTTTTTTCTTTTTATCCATTCGTCTGTGTCTTCCTCGGATGGTCTGTAAAACGGACGCCAATTGGCGGAAATAAGCATCTTAAAAGGTCTGAAAACATTTCTTTTTCCTTTTTCGTAATCTCCGAATGAATATTTGTAATAATCTTTCGTGTCAATTTCTTCGGCTTCTTCTTTCAACATACCGCTGAAAAAATCAATCGGCTCATTACTGCCTATATAAGCCGTTACTCGTTTATAATCCTCCATTGATGACGGATATAACGGGATATTTAAAAAATCAAGACCTACGTCAAAATCCAAAAAGTCATATATTTTGGTTAATTCCAGCACATCGGAAAGCGGATATTCCGCCCCTATACTGAAGTCAATCCCCGGCGAGGAACTAAATTTATTTAAATTTTTCAGTATATCCTTGAGATTAAAATCATCTTCTACGGGATATGCGGTATAAACCCGCATATCAAACTTCGTAATAAAAAAGGTTTGATCAACGCCGTTAATCTTTTTATTTTTATATGTGTAAGAGAAATTATCCGGCTTTGCGTAGAGAATAGGGTAGTACAAAGACGGCTTAATTTTTATTTTAAATTTTTCATAAGTGTAAAAACCGTGAATTGCAACATCGGTAAAAACAGCCGCGCCTATGTCTGAATTAACGCCGCTGTCTTCATGAAAAGTAAGCAGGTTGCCGTTAAGATCAATGATCCCTATAACATACAATCCCGTAGAGAGGCCGAATCCCCAAGTGTTGTTGTTAAAATTAAAATACAAGGGAAAAAGGAATAAATTCGCGTTAACATTAAATCCGTCGGAAAGTTTGTCCGTATTCAAATTGACTTTTTCTTTGAAAATTTCAGAAGTTTTCATAAAATCATTGGAAAAACCCAAACCTAAACTAAATATTCCTATTTCTATTTTCCTGTCAGGTACGCGTACAAGTTTTTTTGGTTCTGCCGGAATAATTTCATCATCCGCCTTTTCTTTTTTGGGAGCATCGAATACCCATACGACATCTTCATCGCCCGTTACTTTCTTTTCTTTTTCGTCTCCGTTATTCCACGCGATTTCTTCGTCTTGCGCAAAAAGATGGATTGACGTAAAAATAATGCAGAGAAAGAAAAAAATCGTTGTTTTAAGTAATCTAAAATTTCGCATTGTATTTTAATTTTGCGTTAAGTGTAACGGTAGTTACCATGATTTCTCCTTTTGGAATTTCCAACAAGGAATCTTTCTCCGGATATATAACGGTATATTGCGGATCAAAAGAATTATTATTGATATATTCCAGTTCTTCTTTGGTAAGATTAATGTAGAAATAATTATGATCCAAAAGACTGTTGATATTGCCGTAGTCTTTGTCGCTGATTGTAAAAACTCCGTGACCAAAAGGATTTAAAGGATCTATGGTGATTTTTATATTCATATCATCTATGCAGCCTGCTCCCGACATTGATTTTAGAATATCGGTTATTCCGTCAAAAAAACCCGGAAACTTAAAATGTGCGTTTTCGTATACTGATTTAAACGTCATCGGAAGCCATATAACGATTTCCGCGACAATAGTATGAGATTCGTCGAGCAACTCGTATGCAATTTGCGCGTCTTTGGGTAAATAAATTTCATAGTTAAGCAATAAATCTCCGCCGGTATTTATTATATCGATAATATCGATTTCCGCTCCGCCGGGAGGTAATTCGGTACCGTTATATTCATCCAAGGATTCAAGACCGCTTGGTATTTTTTGTTTTATATCGCCTTCTTTAACCAACAATTCATCGGGTTGACCGGGGATAACTCTGTGAAGATCGATGCTTACAGCCTCGGCAAGAGCTGTTCCGGAAATGTATATTTTAGCTTGAACTCCTGTAAATTCAAAACCTTCCAGGTAATCTTCTAAACCTTTAAATGATGTTGTATAAGGTTCAGTAGAAGAAGCTATAACCTTTTTTTCGTCCGTCACAATATATTTTCTGTCTGATTCAATACAATCAACTGGAATTTCCACTCCGTTAATGATAATATTCCCGTGGCTGCCTCCTCCGAAAGAAGCTTCGTCTACCTCGCATCTGTAATTTTCTTTTCTGAAAATTTCCATTCGTGAAAGAAACACGCGGTATTCCAATGAAGGATTTGAACAAGGTATTGTCTTTGTTTCACTGTTTGAATCTACAGAATTATCCAGCATATCCGAAAAATAATCGGTAAAATCCAAATTTGCGGCAAATTTCAAAGTCGGAGAACCTGTAATTTCCACTTCAGAAGGAATGGTACAAGCATAAACAAGAAAAAGTATCAATGTAACGCTTAAAAAGGCGCCGGTTTTCTTCATGTTTATTTTGCTCCTTATAAAAACCGTATTATTTTAAATATAACTCATTAATTTTCCATTGTCTACAAAATATAAAAATTATTAACAGCTTTACGCAATTCATCTTTATCTATTCCCCAATTTTTTTTAAAATGCGCGTAAAGCGAGTCTGACAAGGCTAAGAACTTTTCAAAGGTAAATTTGTTTGCGTTAAAACCCGTCAGCTTGCGATTTACTATTATCTCCCAGAAACGGGCGAAATTTTTTAAGCGCAAGAGATCTGCGGCGCTTATGGCGGAAGTTTCCTTGATTTCATAAGGAGGCAGAGAATCGTAAACCATTCCGAAAGAATTATTATGGCGCGATATTGGCGTTCCCGGCAGAAGTTTTAAAATGCCTGCTTGTATTTCCATGTTGCCCGTCTCTGTTGACGGCGATTTTGACAAGGTAAGACAGGCAAGCAGGCGGTCAAATCCCCTGCCGAAGGACTCAAGGTCTTCGCCCGGAAGCCCGGCGATTAAATCGGCGTGAATGATTGCGTTCGTTTTTTCGCGAAGGAAGCGGACGGCTTCAAGTTCTTTTTCAGGAAAATCAGAAATGTCTTTTTGTTGATATCCTGCGCGGCAAATACGGACGGCAACTTCGGGATTAAGCGTTTGTATGCCGACTTCAAGGCGCAGACTGCCGGAGGGAAAGCGGGAAAGAGTTTCGCGTAATGTCTGCGGGAATAACGAAGGAACCATCTCAAAATGAACCGTAAACTTGTTTTTTTGTCTTAATTTTTCAAGAAAAAATTCCATTATTCCGCGCGCTCGGTTTATGTTGATATTAAAAGTTCTGTCCAAAAATTTGAAAGTCTTCGCGCCGCGCCTGACAAGCTCGTCCATTTGGGCAAGAAACGGCTCAATCGGGAATTCCCGCACTTTGCTGTCCGCCATTTCTTTATCTTCGCCGCCTTTGTTCGCGCTTAAACAAAATTCGCAGTTAAAAGGACAGCCTCGGCTCGCCTCAACATAGATCAATTTTTTTGTTACGTCCTCGTCCGCGTAAAGATGATAGGCGCTTTTTATTTTACTAACGTCAACATTTTCCGCGCGTATAAATCGCGCCGCGTGCTGCGCTGTCTCACCGCTTCCAATCTTGTCCGTAAGTATTTCTTCGCACAATGTCCTGAAAGCGTTCTCTCCCTCGCCCTGAACAACATAATCGGCGTAACGGAAAATTTCAGCTTCCGGCGGCAGGTGAGAAACCTCGGGGCCGCCAAGTATGATTACGGGTCTTTGTCCCGCCCATGATTTTTCAAGCTCGCCAAGCAGTTCCAAAGTCGCTGTGTGATTCCAGATAGAGACGGATATTCCTAAAATCAGCGGGCGGGCGGCAAGAATAGGATCTGTTTTTTCACATAACGGCTGGCGCAGGGCGAACTCAAGTATTTCACAGCGGTCTTCAAGAGCGCCCAGATTTGCTTTTAAGAGACGGAGTGCGAGGGAAGGATGTATCCACTTGGCGTTGATTGTCGCAAGAAGAATATCTTTCACTGAAGTTTCACTTATGCGTCGGCAAAAAGTCCTATAGTGCCGGTACTCCACTCCTCAAGGGCTTCCATTACCATGCGCTCAACTTCCAGCCAGTTGTTTGCGCGGGGGCCCGGCATATCGCGGTTGGTGGAGTTGCTGAACACGATTGTTTTACAGCCTTGTTTGCGTAAGTTTATTATGTTCTCCGGAGCGTCGTCGAGGTAGACATGAGCGCCGACCGCGCCTTTGTCGTTCATAAAACAGATGTCCCAGTAGGGAATGTCGTAGTTATCAAGCCAGTCTACTGTTTGACGTATTGATGTGCGGTGAGAATATTTTAGGAATAAGCGGTGCGTGATGATTCGGATGCGTATGTTCTGCCTTGAAAGTTTCCGCAGAATAACGGGAGCGTTTTCTATCGGCAGCATGTCGCGGAAAATGTTTCGCTGTGTTACGGCAAAACGGTGAAGTCTATCGTATCCGCCGAACTCGTCAATTCCCCATTCCTGCAAGCCGTAGGAAACTTCGGGGGAAAGGGCCTCAATCGGTTTGTTAAGCCACTCGGCGGCGATTTTTCGAATAGCTCCGTAGAAGTCGCCTACCACGCCGTCAAGATCGACGCCTAAAATAAATCTGCTGTTATCCATTGTTTATTTCCTTGGAAATTAATATCGCCATACTGCGAGCTTTAACAGGGTACACATGCTGAGACGGAAGTATTTTTTCGTTTCCCGGAGTCATAATGTCATTCGGAGAATGAAGCCCCGTGTCCACAACGCGCATCCATTCTTTTTTCGGCGGCGGTTCCGCCAATCTAAACCCCTGCGTATCATGACTCGCGTTATACATAAGGTAAAAATCATTTTCATCGCGGTCGCCGTATATTTCAGCTTTACTGCCGTACAAATGCATAGCGAGGTAATAACCGATATCGTCCCAAACCGGGATTTCGCCTTTTTCGTTGAACCAGCTTATGTCGGGAATGCCCTTGTAATCTCCGCCGCGTCCGGTAAAAAATTCGGGGCGCATAAAACCGGGATGTCTTTTGCGGAAAGCTATCATTTCTTTTACAAAGCGGAACAGATCTTCGTTTTTTTCAAGCAGTGTCCAGTTGTACCATGATATATCGTTGTCCTGACAATACGCGTTGTTGTTGCCGTTCTGGGTTCTGCCGATTTCGTCGCCGCCTAAGATCATCGGGGTGCCAAGGGATACAAGCATGGTGGCAAAAAAGTTTTTCATCAATCTTTCGCGCATCGAAAGAATAATAGGGTCTAATGTATGGCCTTCCACGCCGTTATTGTAACTGTTGTTGTAATCGCCGCCGTCTCTGTTGTCTTCGCCGTTGTCGTCGTTGTGCTTGTTGTTAAATGAAACAAGATCGTTCATTGTAAACCCGTCGTGGCTTGTTACAAAGTTAATTGAATGGAAAGGTTTTCGCCCGTCGCGCAGGTAAAGATCGGAACTGCCGGAAAGCCGCGTGGCGAAATAGCGGGTTTCTTTCGGATCGCTTCGCCAGTATCTGCGCACATTGTCGCGGAACTTGTCGTTCCATTCCGCCCACCTGCCGCCGGGGAACCAGCCGACCTGATAAGCTCCGCCCGCGTCCCACGCCTCGGCGATTATTTTTGTAGAGTTTAACACGGGGTCTTCCGCGATTCGTTCCAGCATGGGAGGATTTTCCATTATCAGTCCGTGCTGATCGCGTCCAAGAATGGAACCGAGATCAAAACGGAATCCGTCCACATGCATTTCCATTACCCAATAGCGCAGGCAGTCCATTATGAAAGTGCGCACTACCGGGTGATTGCAGTTCATCGTGTTTCCGCATCCCGAGTAATTTTGATAGTATCGCCTGTTTTCGTTGAGTATGTAATAAATCGAGTTATCCAAACCTCGGAAAGATAGAGTCGGGCCCATCTCGTTGCCCTCGGCTGTGTGGTTAAAAACAATATCCAGTATTACCTCGATTCCCGCCTTGTGCAGTTCTCTTACCATCTCTTTAAATTCGTTTACTTGCCCTCCCGGCGTTTTGTCCGAAGCGTAAGAACCTTTCGGCGCGAAAAACGCCGCCGTTGAGTACCCCCAGAAGTTTTTCAGTCTCTCTTCTGTGACGGGATTCATTCTTGATGTTTCATTTTCGTTAAATTCCTGCACCGGCAAAAATTCAAGGCTGGTTATACCGAGGTCTTTTAAATACGGAATTTTTTCGATTACCCCTCGATAGGTTCCGGGATGTTTTACTTTAGAGCTGTGATGGGCGGTAAGGCCTTTTACATGGGCCTCGTAAATTATGCTGAAACGCAGGGGGTAATTTAAGGGGGTGTCTCCCTGCCAGTCAAAATTGTCGTCGATTACGATGGAGCGCGGCTGGGACTCGATATTATCAACATAGGAAAAAGTTAAATCGCGGCCCGGTTTGTCAAAATCGTAGCCGGCGCTTTTCGCGTAATCCCAGTTGCCAATATCCGTTAATGCTTTGGCGTAAGGATCGAGGAGGGTTTTATTACGGTTAAACCGAAGGCCCTTTTCGGGGAAATACGGCCCGTCCGCGCGGAAAAGATAACAGGTTCCGGCTTTCAGCCCTTTTATGAAACAATGCCAAATATTGCCTGTTTTATTGCCTCGTTTATCAAGGGGTATTTCCACCCATTTACTGCCGGGGTTCGCGGACTCAAAGAGGATAAGCGATATAGCGGCGGCATTTCGTGAAAATACCGCAAAATTTACTCCGTCTCCGGTAAGCTCCGCCCCTAAGGGCAGGGCTTTCCCGTTCTCCGCTGCAATATTGTCGAGACACATAGGGTAATTATAGTACAATTTAGTCAAAAAATAAATGAAATATGTCTCTCAAATCAAGGCGTTTGTAAGATATTTTCGATATTTTGGAGTTCTTTTTCGGACAGGGGCAACTGTGAAACTGCGGTAAGGTTTTCCAATAATTGAGCCTTAGAGCTTGCGCCGATTAATACGGACGTACAGCGTTTATCGCGTAAAATCCAAAGAATCGCCAATGTAGAAAGAGAGCAGTTTCTTTCCTTTGCTATTTTGTTCAATGCGTTGAGTTTTTTTAAAAGATCCGGAGTAATTGATGAGGGTTTTAGAAAAACGCTCTTTGACGCTCTTGAGCCTTCGGGGATTTTGCCGTCCAGATACCTTCCCGTTAAAAGCCCCTGAGCCAGAGGGGAAAAGCAAATACAGCCGGTTCCCTCTTTTCCCAAAACGTCAAGCAGCCCGTCTTCGAGCCTGCGGTTTAGCATGGAGTAACTTGGCTGGTGAATCAGACATGGTACGCCGAGGTTTCGTAGTATTGAAATAGCGCACTCGCTTTGTTCTGCGTTGTAATTTGAGATGCCGGCGTACAAAGCCTTGCCCTGCCGCACAATGTCGGCGAGCGCCGTCATTGTCTCCTCGATTGGGGTTTCCGGGTCGGGGCGGTGGTGGTAGAAAATATCGACATAATCCAGACCCATACGTTTAAGGCTAGCGTCCAAACTCGCGGTAAGGTATTTTCTGCTGCCCCAATCGCCGTAAGGCCCGGGCCACATATCATAACCCGCCTTTGTGGAAACAATTATCTCGTCGCGGTAGGGTAGCAGGTTTTCTTTTAAGATACGTCCGAATGTAATTTCAGCGGAACCGGGCGGCGGCCCGTAATTATTGGCAAGATCAAAATGGCACACACCCGCGTCGAAAGCTGTTAAAACAGTTTCCCGCCCTGTTTTATAATTGTCTTTAGCGCCGAAATTATGCCAAAAACCGAGAGAAATCTCCGGCAGTTTCAGCCCGCTCTTTCCGCACCTGCGGTATTTCATTGTCTCGTAACGGGTTTCTTTGGGTACGTATGGCATAAAGACCTCTGTGGTTAATTATATCATTTTTCCATGTATCAGTCACCGTATACTTTTCCGCTTTTTTATCATATATTGAGTTAACAATTTTAAGGAGATAAAAATGAAAGAAACTGTAATGTACGCGAAATACAATCAGGCGGGTAACAAGGTTATTTATGATTTGGTGGATAAATTAAGCAATGACGAGCGGGAAAAAGACAGAGGGAGCTATTACGGAAGCCTCTCCGGGCTGTTTCGTCATATTTTCGGCGGGACGAGATTTTTTCTTGGAATGTATAAAAATGTGTTGAGCGGCAACGCGGCTTTTATCTAGCAGGCGCAGCTTTCGCCTAATACTGCCGCAAGTTTCGCATCCTCTCCGGCGGAAAGTTCGCCGGGAAGTATAACCGGGAAGGACGGAGAGGGCGGCAGTAAAAATCCCACTTCTAAAAATTTTTGGAATAGAGCGATCCATTCTTCTGTTTTCGGTTCCTTTTTTAAGTACAGGTAAATCCCCTCGCGCCGCCAACAATTTTTTTCCAACGCTATCTCAATACGAGGGAATTTGATCTTCGCTCTTTCAGGCGCGGCTAATATGTCGTATATTCCCCTTGCCGCGGCGGTAAGCAGTACTGGCGGAAGGCTGTCGCTTTCGGGAAATTGCGTTTTGCTTTCAAAGTAACGCGCTTCCTTCGCGGCAAGTACGCACAGCCCGAAAGGAAACCCGCCGCGCCAGATTTGAAAACCCGGTAATACGGGAACAAGCAAAGGCGTGTCTTCCGTTATTGCGAACGGGTCTGCGGGATTAGTAAATGGCCGCCAAAACTTTGCTTCGCCTTTGTTGAAAAGTACGGGCAGTTCAGGAGGCGGCGCGGCGTACAGACGGAAGGCGCGTCCTGGAAAAAGTTTTAACAATGCTTTCAGGTAACGCCCTTCTGTAAAATGAGGAAAGGGCGAGTACAAGCCGCGGCTCGCGGCGTTTTTTATTTCACGGAGAATGTTCGCAGGCGTGTGCCCAAGGATTGCCGCGCCGCCTGTCAGCCAGAGATCGATTAAGCGCCGCCCATCCTGAGTGTAGAGGCGGTAACCTCTTGCGCGAAGGACATTAGGGATTTTTCTTAATAGACTGAAATCGTCTTTTATTTCCATTGTCTATTATACTCCTTACATTATGGAGTTTTGCGAAAGCAAAACTCCAAGCTAAAAGGCGAAGCTTTTTAGCCGTCTTCTCCCATTTTTTCAAAAGCGCGTCCTTGGTGTTCGCTTAGAAAGCGCGTTTCCTTTCCGTTGTCGAAACGCACGCGGACAACAGGTCCGTCTTCGCTGTCCCGCACTTCCAGCACGGCTCCGTATCCGTAATTTTCGTGGAACAGCCTCTGCCCGCGTTTCCAACCGGAATGCTCCTCTAGTTCTCTGTCAAAATTATACGGATTAAAACTCTGTCTTGCCATAGGCCGTCCTGTTTCAAATCCGCTTGCGGCGCTGTTTATTTTTAAACAGCTTGCGTCAATCTCGTGGAGAAAAAGCGAAGGCTGCATCGGCGTAGTTTTTCCGTACATGCGCCTCATCATGCAGGAAGTTAAATAAAGTTCGTCCATTGCGCGGGTTACGCCCACATAAAAAAGCCTGCGTTCTTCTTCCAACTCCTCGTCCTTTTTATCCTCTCTGGGAAATATACCGTGTTCAAGCCCCGTCATTATTACGCGCTTAAACTCCAGTCCTTTTGTATTATGAAAGGTAATGAGCGTTACGGAATTTTGCGCGTCTTGCGGGGCATTATCCCTTAGCGAGCGATCCAGTTCTATGTCTTCAAGGAATTCCAGCAATCCTTCAAGCGTCTGCGGATATTCGCTTGCCGCATTCACTAGTTCCTGTAAATTGTTGAGCTTGTTGTTTCCGGTAACATCGTCCTGCGCTTCGTGGTATTCTGCAAGCCCCGAGTCTCTGACAATTTGAGTGACACAATCGGAAAGCCCTGTTCCCGGTACAAGCCCTTTGTGTTTTCTTGAGAGGGCTTTTTTTTGTTTTTCAGGTTTTTTCTCGTTGCCGTCTTTTTCATCAAGATTTTTTTTATTGACGTCTTCTTCGCCGTCAGTTTTTTCGTTTTCTAATAATTCTTTTGCGTCTTCGATAACTTTATAAAAAGCGTTAAGGCCCGCGCGAGCTTTTTGCGCAAGTTCAAGATCGAGCCCCGCCTTAATTAAATTCCCGCCGCATGAATTCGCCGCCTCTACAATTTTGTCTATTGTAACAGCCCCTACGCCTCTTGCGGGCTTGTTTACCACCCTGCGGAAATTTACCTCGTCGCGCGGATTTACAAGGAACGACAACAGCGCTAGAGCGTCTTTTATTTCTTCCCTTTCGTAAAATTTGAGGGAGCCGACAACGCGGTAGGGGATTGCCCTGCGTAAAAATAAAGTTTCAAACCCGAGAGATTGGGCGTTGGTGCGGTAGAGAATCGCCCAATCCGACCACGCAGTCTCTTTCTTTTTTACGGAGCTTTCTATTGTATCCGCGCAAAAGAGCGCTTCTTCATCCTGATCGGGCAGATAGGTTAGAACGGGCAGGGGACCGTCTCCTTTCTCGGCGCGGAGGGTTTTCCCCAAACGGCCGCGGTTGCAGTCCACAACGGAAGACGCCGCTTTTAGGATTGGGTTTGTGGAGCGGTAATTTTGTTCAAGACGGATAATATCCGCGCCCGAAAAACGGTCTGGAAACTCAAGAATATTTTTTACTTCCGCGCCTCGGAAACGGTAAATGGACTGGTCATCATCGCCGACTACGCATACGTATGTCTGCGGCCCGCACAACTCTTTTAATAAGTGAAACTGCGCGACATTCGCGTCCTGATACTCGTCTACCATTATTACTTTAAATCGGTCGCGGAAACGCTTGGCAACTTCCGGCTGACTGCGCAGGATATCAACAGGTTTTTTTATTAAATCCCCGAAATCGACATTGCCGATCTGAGCCATGCGTTCCTCGTAACTTGCATAGATACTTCGGAATTTTTTTCTGCTGTCAATATTCGCAAGCAGAGGATCATCGGGAGTAAGAAAATAATCTTTCGCGCGGGAAATACTGTGGGCGCACTGTTTAACTTCCGGTTTCGGGGCGTTTTCCATAATGCCTGAAAGCAGTGAAACAACATCGTCGTCATCGTAAATGACAAAGGACGAATCAAGCCCGGCAAGGTTTCCGTTGCGCCTTAAGAACCACGCCCCGAATGAGTGAAATGTCCTAAGCATCGCGTCAGCCGCGCGGGGCTCAATCAATACCGCGCGTTCCGCCATCTCCCTTGCCGCCTTGTTTGTAAAAGTTACCGCCAAAATGGAACGCGGATCCATTCCCTGTTCCCTGATAAGCCACGCGATTTTTGTGGTGATAACCCTCGTCTTCCCCGACCCCGCGCCAGCGAGTATCAGCAGAGGCTTCCCCGTGTGAAGGACGGCGCGCCGTTGTTCTTCGTTCAGCGGTTCAAGGTAGGGGGGATATTCTTCGCGCATTTGCTAATTATAGCGTAAATACGGCGAAAGGTCAGTTATAGCAATTTTACTTCCAAGTCAAATCCGCGCCGCGCAATTACCTTGCACTTTGCAAACTTCCCTAATTGTGCGCTTTTTTCGTTTGCGTTCCCCTCCGCGCCGCTGTTTGCGCCTGAGTCCGCTATTACCGCCATGCCGTCAATTTCGGGCGCCTGGCAGTAGAGCCGCCCAAGTAAAAAATTTTCCGCGCTTTCAATGTCCGCTTCGCCGCCAGGTTCGGCGGCAGAATCTATTCGCTCCTCGATTAATACTTCCAAAGTTTCACCGGTAAATCGCTCCATGTTTTTTTCCGTAATCGTGATTTGCCGTTCTTCAATTTTTTGTTTTCGCGCTTCCGCGGTTTTTGCGCTTACGCGGCCTTTCATTGAAAAGGCGGGAGTGCCTTCCTCTCTTGAATAGGTAAAACAGCCGAGCCAGTCCATGTTGGCTTTTTCCTGAAAATCAAGTAACTCTGCAAAATCTTCCTCTGTTTCGCCGGGGAAGCCGAGAAGGAAAGTAGAGCGTATGACGGCACGCGGCAGTCTTGTGCGGATTGTTTCTAACAGCGCAAGATATTCTTCCGCGCTGCCGCGCCTGTTCATCGCCGTAAGTATTTTTGAAGAAGCGTGCTGGAAAGGAATGTCAAAGTAGGGAAGGAAGCGCGTATCTTTTTCCATGATGTCAAGAATTTGTATTGGAAAATGATCAGGGTGGATGTACAATAGGCGCACCCAAAAATGCCCTTCCAGCGCGGAAATCGCTTTTAGCAGTTCGGGCAATTTCGCCCTTGAAACATCGGCGGCGCTTGTGTCGATGCCAAACGAGCCGATGTCTTGTCCTATTATGCACAATTCCGCGATGCCGCGCTTAATAAGGGAGCGGCACTCCTGTACAATGTCCGGGATTGCGCGGCTGACATGGTTTCCGCGTATCAGCGGAATTGCGCAGAAGGAACAGCGGTTGCTGCAACCTTCGCTGATTTTTACATAGGCTGAACCCGGCAATGATAAAAGCGGCCTTTTGCCGGTGTCAGGCTTAGCGTCGCTGTTTACAGCGTCGCCATTATCGGGTTTCGCTTGCGCGCCGCTGACAGCGCCGCCTGTTATCTTTGAAACCGCGTCCGTGATACTTGCGATATTGTCCGTTCCGAAAAAGCCGTCCGCTTCCGTCAGTGTCCCGGCAAGTTCTTTCGCATAACGCTGGGCGAGGCATCCGGCAAGGAGGATTTTTTTGTTTGGGTAGAGTTTGCGCCACTCGATTACGGCGTTAATTGATTCCTGTTTTGCGCTTTCGATAAATCCGCATGAATTAATAATGATAATATCCGCGTCCGGCGCCTCCGCGCTTTCCCATCCCGCTTTGTCGAGGCAAGACATCATGTTTTCCGCGTCTACTTGATTTTTTACACAACCGAAAGGATCAAGAAAATAGCGCAAGGGTCATCAACTGCCTGTTTCCAGTCTTATAAGAACCAGCCGGTAGCGGCTGTCTTCGTCTCTGACCCACCGGAAATCGGAAACAACTACTTCGCCTGCGGCTCCTATTTCCGCAGGTACACTGCGCCCGTTGCCGATGATTTGAAATTTTGCCGCCTGTGCATTTGATGCCCAGATGCGGATGCCGTTTTGAGCTTGAATATTAAGATCTTCGCCGCGTTGAAAATAACGCTCGTTTTTTTCTTTGCGATCTCGTTCGTTAAGAATTTCCCACCTGAACATGCAGTATCCTTGAAAATTGACCTGTAAGGTAAAAGGGTACGCACTGGGAGACGCCGGAATCAATGTAGTGCTGACAGAGCTTCCCGTATTCGGTATTAAGGGAATACCTTGTTCGGTTTTAACCTCCGCATCGTATAATCCTACCGCGTCTGTCATGTAAAAATGCAGTAATGCTCCCGTGTCCGTGTTGTTTTTCGCGAAATCCACTACCGTTATGCGCAACTCGGGAATACCGTCGTTATTCAGGTCTACGCCGGCGTCTTGGCTTAAATCGAGAATTACGGGGCCTATCGGCGTGTTAATTGTTACCACTTCTCCCAGATTGGAAAGTTCAAGTTTGTACATTTCTGTTCCTGCGGGAACCAAAAGCGAATCGTTTTTGTAAAAACGCCGCTCCATAAAATTACCTTCCATTACATATTCTGTCGGTTTACGGACAACCGGTACGTTATCTGATCGTTTAAATTGTACGTTTGTTATTAAATAGTAAACGCCGAACCCTGCGGCGCCCGCGGCGGCCAAAATTAAAACAAGAGGCACAAAAAATTTAGGAAGTTTAGGTTTATGCCTTAAAAGCTGTTCCACGGGGATCGGCTGTTCTTGAATTTTCAACGCTCTGTAAAGCGAAATTAGTTTTTGAACGTCAAGCTCAAGGTAGGCGCCGTAATTTTTTAAAAAGCCGATAACATAAGGTTCGCCGGGGAAAATGGCGAAATTTTCGGCTTCCAACGCTTCAAGATAACGGAGAGAAATATTTGTATCTCTGGAAATTTGATCAAAACCAAGTCCTTTTTCCGTGCGGGCGGTTTTTAATTTTTCGCCGAGAGATTCCATTTTTCTTTGCGCTCCTTAATCAGAATCCCTGAATAAGAAATTGTGGTACATATTTGCCGACGCCGGAGAGTCGTAAAGAAACCGCATTTCGGGAATTCCTTGATTAATTTTTATACTTGTAAAGTCGAAACGCAGATCGCCTTCCGCGATGGTTCTGCCTTCAATTCTTCGGATTAACCTTGTATCGGGATTAATGCTTAAAATGATCTCTCTGAATCCTTCCGAGATTGAACGCCTTGTAAGGCGCAGTTTTACAACCCTTTCTCTGGAATTGCTTTCCAGCGGTTCCGGGTTAGGGCCTGTAACAAAAGAAGGAACATAATTGCGCCTTAACATTATAAGTCCTTGCGCTGTCGCGAATCCCGCTCCGGAGGTTCCTCTTCTGGTTTGGTTGACATTCTGGCTTAACACAGCCTTGAATTCGGGCAAATATATAGTAAGTAATTCGCCGTTAAAGACGATAACCTGCTCCGCCGGCTTTGAAAAATCAATGCGTAAAAAGGACGGAGTTAAGTGGCTTACATTCCCGATCATTTCCGTGTTTCCGGAACGAATCGTAATGTGCGCCTCGTAGTCTCTGATGGAACCGTATGTTTCCGATACCATTTCCAGATACTTTTCCGCCGTGATTATTTCCTGCCCAAAAAGAGCGTAAATATTAAAACCCATCAATAATAGAAGGGAAAGCCATCGTTTTGACACTGTAAACCTCTGATGTTTATATTAGTGTAAAAATACGGTTAATAGCAAGTAGTTACCATATAATACGGTAAATTGACATACCCCCCTGTGAATGGTAATCTAAGCATGTTGGTCCAGTAGCTCAGGGGATAGAGCGGCCGCCTCCTAAGCGGCAGGTCGGCTGTTCGAGTCAGCCCTGGATCATTGGCAAAAAACCTGCGGTTTTCTGCCTTGAAGTTTCGTACAAGCGCGAAACTTCAGATTGAAACTGCTTTACGCAGTGAAAATTTGCGGCCGTCGTATAACGGTATTACCCTAGCTTCCCAAGCTCGTGACGCGGGTTCGACTCCCGTCGGCCGCTGTTTGATAATTTAGTTAAAAAAGGAAACTGTTTTTACTCTTTGTTAATTTTTGTGTAAAAAAGGATACGGGAGTTGAGGAGTTTTTTGGCTCTTTTTCTACAGATTTTTAGTTGTTACGTACCTCGCTATGACCGCAGCGCGGACGGCAAGCTAAAGCTTGCCTCGTTTGTTCGTCTTGAAAAATCTGTCCGGCGCTGGAACGTTTGGATTTTGTTCGTCTACGCCCCTTGACGGGGCGCTTTGGGTTGTTCCCGTCGGCCGCTTCCACGCCCGATAGTATTATCACCGGGGAAACTCAAGACGCGATAAATACCTCTTTTTGGAATTGTGTTAATTCAGGGTCTGCAAAAGCAGTAGACGCAGACTATTCGGCAACTGTTATTCTGGATAAAGATATAACCGGCGGCTACATAGCATATTTATAGCGAAACGGAGCTCATAAAGCTAAGCTCTACATTATAGGAAAGGGCGGGAACCGGACTATTACCGTGGATACTACTGTCCATATTGCTTTTGACATTCAAGGTGATATAACCCTGATACTGGGCAACGGCATTACCCTTAAAGGCAGCAGCGACGGCAGGAAACCTCTGGTAAATTTAAACGAGGCAGTTGAAACAAGAGGAAAAGCAGAGCTGATAATGAAAGAAGGATCGGCTATTACCGATAACGGCGGCGGCGGGGTGGCTGTGCAACCCAGCGGTAGTGCAAAATTCTACATGGAATCGGGAGTGATCTACGGTTCTGAAGCCGCTGTCGGCTTGGCAAATAAAGCTCTTCCTCTGGAAGAAGGAGAAGAAGGAGTAGCAACGCATGCTTTATTTGTTGGAGAAGGTGGTTCTACTGCTGCAGAATACGGAAAATATAATGATGCCTGTACTTGGGTTAAGACCGCCGTTCTTACTTCTTCTGCTGCGACAGTTCGTGTGGAAAAAGGCGTAAAGAAATAAGGAATTAACTGTGATAAACGTGTTTAAATTATAAGGAAAACAATGCGCCACCGTCGCTTGTACGTTATTTAACGGCGGTGATTTCCCCGCCATTTTTTTATGTAAATATTTTCGCTCCGTGTATTACAGAAACAGCAATAATTCTGTATAATAAACAATAGAGGTTCAATATGGCTGAAAAAAATAACGAATGTAAATGTACTTACGGGTGTCCCAGGCACGGGGATTGCAAGGCTTGCATGGAGTACCACAGAAAAGACGGTTCGCGCACAAATTGCGGCAAGACCGGAAACGAAAATAAAAAATAAAGGATAACATCATGAGCAGAATGCGCGGGATAAATATGGGCGGCTGGTTAAGCCAGATTGACGCCATACAGGAAAAAGACCCCGATAAATTTCCCGGGATAGACAAGCACATGGAGACGTTTCTCGGCGAGGCGGATTTTACCAACGTGAAAGATTGGGGCTTTGATCATGTGCGCGTCCCTGTCGATTCTTACCTGTTTTTTACAGAAGAAGAAAAGCCCCTTGAAAACAGGTTTGTCCACCTTGATAACGCCGTAAAATACGCGAAGCAGAACGGCCTTAAAATGATACTGGACTTGCACGAGTGTCCGGGGCACGATTTTTCCGAGGCGGCAAAAACCCCCGTTCAAAAACTTTTTTCAGGCGACGATACCTATATCAAAAAAACCGAAAAAATCTGGGCTTACCTTGCGGAGCGTTACGCCGGAAACGGTCATGTTCTCCTTGAAACGCTTAACGAGCCTGTCGCCCCCACGCCGCAGATTTGGAACGATGTAAAGGACAGGCTCTGCCGCGAAATACGCAAGCACGCGCCGAAGTCAACGATAATAACCGGTTCCAATATGTGGAACATTCCGGCTACGTTTAACTACCTTACTCCCTTTGACGATGACAACATTATCTACTGTGTGCATTTTTACGAGCCGCTTCTTTTTACTCACCAGAACGCTCCGTGGATTGACAACCTTGAAATTAAAATCGCAAGACCGTATCCCGGCGATTACGGTCCCGGACTTGTCCGCAAATTCGGACAGGCGCATTCGGAGGGCGTTTGGGACAGACAGCGGCTTGTAAATGAATTTACGCCCGTCAACAATTTCAGAAAAAAATACAACGCGAAGGTAATCTGCAACGAGTTCGGCGTTTATACCCCCGTCGAGCTTCAATCACAACTGCGCTGGTATGAGGATATTCTTTCCGTGCTAAAGGAGATGGAGATCGGCTTCTCGTACTGGAACTATAAAAACCTCGACTTTGGAATAATTTCCATAGGCGAGAAACTGCACGAAACCCTTCCGCAGTACAACAACAACGAGCGGATCAACCGCCCGGTTCTTGATTTGTTAAGGAAGTATTGACAAAATCCAAAAATTATTATAAATTAATATAATTATAGTTTTGGCGTTAATTATACATATCGGGAAAAAAGAGGAGGTATCCAATATGATGTTAAAAAGATTGGCTTTTGTTTTTTGCATAATATGCCTTGTCATTATAAGTTCATGTGTTGAAAATCCGACCAGCTTTCGTTTTAAGAACGATTCTTCAGCCACTGTAAAAATTACTTTGTCTGAACCGTATGGTTACACGCTTACCGGAGAAGGAACAAAGAAAATCGCAAATCCTCGAACAGATCCGTTTACGGTTTCCGGTAAGAGCAGTGAAATTGTATATGTCAAAGCAAGCGATGTTGATTTTACCTGGACAACAACTAATATCAGCGATTATCCAAAAGTAAATTGTAAGGTAAACGGCTCAGCTGCGGTTTTTAGCGACAATATAACAAATGACGATAAAGATAATTAAGGAGATGTAGTTATGAGGAAGATAAAGTTAGTTTTAACGGCATTATTTATTTTAAGCGTTTTATTCGTTTTTGTAACCTGCGATGAAACACCTTCAGGTACGCTTCATGAGATAAACAAATCTCTTTTTGCCGAAGAATTTTGGGGAGAATGGATCCGGATGGATACCGGCGAAAACTGGTATTTTGCAAGTAATTACCGGAAAGTCGGAGACAATTATACCGCCGATCCGGTGGATATTAAAAAGCAGTCGGCGAATGTAATTAAAGTTACCGAAGGAACAGGGTCAAGTAAAAAAGAATACTACCTTTACGCTTCAAGAATACGTAACAGTACGTTTGAAGCCGTGGCGGTAAGTGATGAAAGCGTAAGATCGCTGATTTCCGGCAGATTTGGCTTTAGTGGAATTGATGCCGCTATTACTGCGGCAAATAATAATATGGACAAGCAGACGGTTGAAATCGGGGCCGATGGAGTAATAAATGCCGAAAGAATCATAGCCGGCGATAATTATAAAGTTACCATAGAAGGATATGAATTTATTGTAACATCCAATACCGACGGTGATAATGTCGGAACCCTTACATTGACAAACGGGGTAAATATAAAGACATCAATTGTGGCAAAATCATCTGATACGGATCTTATGCGTTTATACAGCGGTACTGAATACAGTTTGATAATAAAATTCACCAATGTTGGCGAAGATATTTGTAAGGCTATGACTTACCAGCTTACATTGCCCGACGAACTTATAATAACGGAAAATTTAAATTCGCCGACATTTAAGACCAAAGGCGACTTAGAAAGTATTATGCCGGGAAAAACAAGAGAGGTTGAAATTAAAATCAAAGGCACAATAACAGACGTAGATTATAAATTATTAAAGGTTCAAATTAATACCGAGGATTATTATGGAAAAACATGGGACGATTCTGTTTCTCTAAGAGTAAACAGAGAGAAAGCTGTTTTTAATATAAGTTCGAACAAGGAAATAAACGGCGTGATAATTGTCCCTGGCGGTAAATCATACTATTTCAGAACGTCTTATACCGGCAGCAATTTATATTCTAAGAAGATAGAGGTTCCCAAGTATAAGAAGGATTATCTTGTTGTATTCTCCGGAGCTTCGGCGGACGAAGAGGCAAAATATTCATTTGCCGTAGACCATAATCCGAACACCAATTTTAACGAATATACTCTCACTGATCTTCGCCGTTATAATGATACTGAAGAAAAAGCAACGCCAATAAATTCCACCGATTCAAGCACCATGGGTTATCTTTTGATGAATCTAGCAAATTTCTATAAGGTAAGTTTTAATTAATTATGAAAAGGATATGTTTATTATTTTTTATTTTGATCCCGTGTTTTGCGTATTCGGAGGGTATGTCGTTAGACCTAGGTGTCGCCGATTTTTATCTGGATACCAAAATTATGGATGACGGCTCCATTACCAATGTCGGTCTCAGAATAAAATACGATGAAACTTGGGGCGGGGAGATAAGGGGAAAATCCGAGAAAACCGCAAAAAACGAAGAAATGGACGCTTCCGGCGTTGCGGATTCTCTGATCGCGACAAATGAAACCGTTTATGAATTATCCCTGCTTCCGCTTCAATACAGGTCTGCAATAAATCAAGATTCACAATGGCGGGTCGGTGCGGGTCTGTTTTATGAATATAAGAAATCAAATCAAAAAGGGTTCATTGATATGCCTAGGCTGGAAGATTTCGGGTTTGCGCGAATTAATTCGTATAAAGAAGATTTTTCCATGCATGTTTTCGGTCCGCTTGCAGATATAGGAATACTATTTAATTCCGAGAAACTTGTTTTTAATTTATCCGGAGGCGTTGTTCCTGTATTTTACTTGACTGCTTCGGAGAAACAAAGATTATATCCGTTATTTGACACCGTCAGCCACTCGCAGAACGTATGGGGCAGTCCTTATTTCTATTTATATATGAACAGCACCTTTTTCCGGTATATTAATCTGGCGGCAAGGTACGAGTATTCAAAGTTAAAATACGATGTTATTGACTTTGATGCCGATTTTAACCCGTTATTTCCGAAAAGCACGACGGTTAACCAGTCTATATTTCTTGAAGCTTCGGCTATATTGCCGTTTAAGAGCCTTGGCATGGGGCTCCAAGTTGGTTATGGGTATCTGATTAATATATATACAATAGATTCCGGCAATCCTATAACGAAAAATAAACCCTATTTTATCATTTCGGGAAAATTATTAGGTTTCAATAAACCAGAGGAATAGAACTCGGCTCGTTAATATCTGTTCTTTTTACCCGAGCAATTCCTGCGCTTTTTTCACAAGGCTTCCTACGTCAAGGCCGAAACGCTCGACAAGATAATCCTGCGTGCCCACTTCGCCGAACTCGTCGCGTATGCCTACGCGCGCGAACTTACACTTGCATCCGTTCTCCGCAAGGATTTCCGCGACAGCGCTGCCGAGGCCTCCCGCTATTTGCGCGTTCTCCGCGCTTATGACGGCGCGTACTTTGCCCGCCTGTTCAAGTATAGCGTCGCGGTCAATCGGTTTAAGCGTAAGAATGTCCAGTACCCCCGCGCTTATGCCGCTTGAGGCAAGGGTTTCGGCGGCTTTAAGCGACTGGTTCACCATAAGGCTTCCGAGTGCCATAAAGCAAATGTCTTTCCCTTCTTTTAAAACCTTAGCCTTGCCGAACTTGAAAGTTTCGGTTTCGGGGTACAGGTACGGAACGGGCTTTCGCGGAATACGCAGATAGTGACAGCCGTATTCTTCCGCCATAAGACGGACAAAGGCGGCGCAAGAAACCGGGTCGGACGGCTCAATAATTGTTAAGCCGGGTACAACCCTCATCAGGGCAAGCTCCTCAAAGGGCATGTGGGTTCCGCCGTTAAAGGCGGCCGTAACGCCCGGATCTGTGCCTGTCAATTTTACGTTAAGACGGGCGTAGTTGGCTGAAAGGAAAAATTGATCAAAGACACGCCGAGATGTAAAACAGCCGAAGCCTGCTACAAACGGAATTTTACCCAAAGTGGAAAGACCCGAAGCGATGCCGATCGTGTTCGCTTCCGCGATACCGCAGTTTATAAAACGGTCGGGGTATGTTTTTTTAAAAACGCCTGTGTTTGTACAGCTCATCAGATCCGATTCCAGCACGACTATATTTTTATTTTTTTCCGCCATTGCCATAAGTGTATCAACGTATGCCATGCGCATTTCTTTTTGTTGTTCTGCCATTTCTTTTCTCCTATATAATTTATTTTTAACCCAACGCTGCGATGGCTTCTTTGGCTTTTTCCATGTCAAACGCCATGCTGTGATTCTTCTCGACGCCTTCCGCGAAATTACAGCCCTTTCCCTTGATCGTGTTCATAACGATCATGGACGGCTTTTCTTTTTGAGCCAGAGCTTTTTCAATCGCGGCATCAAGAGCGGCAACATCGTGACCGTCTACTTCCTGAGTGAACCAGCCGAACGTCGCCCACTTGGCGGCAAGGTCGCCGAGGTCAAGAATATCTTTTGTAAAGCCGTCAAGCTGTTGTTTGTTGTAGTCGGTAAACGCCACAAGGTTTGAAAGTTTATGGAAACCCGCAAAGAGCGCGCCTTCCCAAATCTGCCCTTCGTCGGATTCGCCGTCCCCGATAATCGTATACACGGTCGAAGCTTTTTTATCCATTCGCAAGCCTACGGCAATGCCGATGGCGGCGGAAAAGCCCTGCCCGAGAGAGCCTGTCGTCATGTCGATGCCGGGTGTCTTGTTGCGGTCGCAGTGGCTAGGCAGTTTGGTTCCGCCCTTGTTCAATGTTTTAAGCCAATCCTGGGGGAAAAATCCCTTGAGCGCCAGCGTCGCGTAAACGGCAGGCCCCGAGTGCCCCTTGGAAACAACCAGTTGATCGCGCTCTTCCCAGCGCGGGTTTTTCGGATCTACCTTCATGCGGTGGAAATACAACAGGGTCAAAAGGTCTACGATGGACATCGCCCCCCCGATATGCCCCGATCCCAAATTTCCGATTTCTTCGATAGTAAGTTTTCGGATTTCTTTCGCCTGATTTTTCAAAAATTGTTCAGTCTCTTTATCCATGTCTTTCTCCTGCTAAATAATGGGTAATTATAACCTCTTTTTAAATAAAGATAAATACTGATACTGCAGGATCACCCGCCTAAAGGCCGCCCAAGCATTGTTTCCGCCGATTTTATGTCTCCTGCGGCAATTGCGGCGCGTATTCGGCTTGAGCTTATGGGCAGTGAATCTTCAAGAACTTCGGGGATAATATCGACGGGAACGTTTCGGGAAGCGAAAAACTTTTGAATTGCCGCCGCGTCCGTGTCCAGCCGGTAACCGCAGCGGAAAGCGCTCCCCACTGCAAAAAAACCGACATTACAGCGGTTTGACAGAATTTCCAGAAAATTGATTCCCGCCATGTGTTTGAACGATTCCGTAAAATCAATAACTATCGTTATTTTTATTCCCATGTTCTCTATCATTGCCAATCTTTGCTCAAAAGTTTGAAGATCTTTCGGCTTGCTTTTTGTTTTGTGGTTTTCACGGAAAGTAATAACAACAGGCGTATTTTCGGTGTTATGCGTAATAACGCGCTCAATTAACGCCTTGTGCCCGCGGTGGACTCCGTCAAAAACGCCTATCGTTACCGACGCTTTTTTTTCTCCGATTGGCAGTCCTTTTTCTGTAAATTCGGTCCATTTAACCAGCATTTTTATCCGTTGTGTTAAAAAAGTATTGCGCCGCTTTCGCTCTGCCGGCATTACGAAGAATATTTCCCGCGTGCTCAGCCATTTTCCCGTCGGGATCGTCCATGCCGCTTAAGGCGAGTTTAAATTCGTCCGCAATACCTGGTTCTTTAATACCCGCTTTCAATTTTATCTCCGCAAGTTTGAACCTGAAAAGGCCGTAGTCGGGCGCGAGCTTTACGGCTTTTTCCAATAAACGGATAGCCTCGTTGTTTTTTTCTTTTGTGTGCAAAGCAAGCCCCCACAGATAATAATGGGCAGGATCTGCGGGCGGTTTCGGTTTTAAGGCTATTCTGATTTTATTCGCGGCGGAAAATTCCGCTATACTTCTGTCGTAATCTTCGACGCTGAATGCCCATTTCCCGGTAAGTACGCGGGCTTCCCAGTTGTTTTCTCCCAATAATGAAAGTTTCGGCATTAACGCGCCTAGTTCCGCCTGATTATCCTGATTAAGGAAAATTTTGCCGGCTGTAATGTAACGTTTAAGCGCTTCTTCTTTTCTTCTTGCGTGATCAAGCGCGTTTGCGGCATTTACCGCATAGACGCCGTTTTCGCCGTTCATCTCAAAAGCTCTGTCCCATGCCGCCGCGGATTTTCTGTATTCTTTTAATTCAAAATAACAGCGGGCAAGCAATGTATGAAAATTGATGTCTTTTTTGTTCCTAGCGTATGTTAAAACAAATTCTTTTAATTCGGCGAATTTCTTGCGATCGCCAAGCAGTTTTATTTTTTCTTTTATCGCTTCTTTGCCCTCGGAAGAATTCGCCCACTGCTCAAGAATGGCATCGATAAATTTTTCCGCTTCGTCGTATTGCTCAAGCCGTATCGACATACGCGCCGCGAGAAGAAGTTCTTTTTTTGTTCTTACCGCTTCTTCCCCCGCTGAAACGGCGCGTATTTCCCTGTCTCTGCGTTCCCATGCCTTGTTAATCTGTTCCATCGCTTTTAAGGATTCGCCCATAACCGCGAAGGTTTCGGCAAGCCTCAAGCGGCTTTCTCCGTTGATGTTTAAAGGGTCAGTCCATTTTTTGTATTTTTCCTCTATGACTTTTATTCTTGTGTCAATGGAAAGATAATCAAGATAAGCCTTGCAGACATATTCGTCGCTTTCGGCCGGCTCAATCGTTGTTTCGTAAGAGGCAAGGGCAAAACCCACCTTGCCGCCGGTAAGCGTATCGTCGCTGGTTTCTCCAACCCATTTCCCGTTAACAAGGAAAATAATAAATGTGCCGTAAGTGATGATGCCTAAGTTAATGTTTTTTCCGTTAAATTCGGAAATATCGGTCCACGCGATAAGCGGTTTTGGAGAACCGTCTCTTACGACGTCAAGGCGGTAATAGCCTTTACCGGAAAAGAGCGCAATGTAGTAGGCATCGTCATCTCTGATATGAAATGTAAGGCCGGCCGCCGCGTATCCGCCCATGCTGTCCAAGCGGATTTTGGCTTCTATAATATGATCATGATATTCGCGGTTGGGCATTTCCGTCCACGCTATAAACTGAGGTTTTTTCAATCCCATTTCGAAAGAGCGTTTTGACAGATAGGCATTATATGAAGATTCTGATTTAATATCAAAAGGGGATTTTTTTGTTTTGTTGAAATTTATAATTAATCTTTCTTCTAAATTATCAGTATTCTGTTCTCGCTTGTTCAATTTGTTAAAGAGAAGGTTGGAGAATCTTCCAAAAAAAGGAACCATAGATAAAATGTACAGCGAAAACGGCAAAAAGTCGATATATTTTAACAACCGGACGGACATAATAATCTTTATTTCGGTTTTTGTTTTGGTAATAAGCCCCGTTATATTCAGCTCTATTTTCCGTTTAGCCGCCAAAAGCAGGCAGAAAGACATTTATCTTTCCGCGCGCTGCGAAGAATTATTCGGCGTAAAAACCATGGAAACGCTTGCGCAGGAATTTGAAAGGCAAAATCCGGATTTTCGCGTTAAACTGCCGAATGCTTTGAGCGAAAAAGGCAGAGAGCCCGATATTTTATTTTTCGACGAGAATGAATTTAACGCCCTTGCCGCAGAGGGAGTTCTTTTACCGTTTGGCTCTTTTTCGGGAGAAAAAACGGAAAACCAAATGCAGGCGGCGCCTTTGGTCTTTTTTATGGATTTGCTTTTTTACAATATCGAGCTTTTACGCGCCGCGGGTTTTGAACGTCCGCCTAAAACCGGAGATGAATTCCTTGCTTACGTAAAAACTATAAACGCCGCCGATAACGGTATTCTTGCGGACGCGGCGGGCGCGGCTATGGCCTTAGGTCCAGAGAACAGCCAAGCTCTGTCCAGGGAAATTTTTTCGTGGATATGGGCAGGCGGAGGTAATTTCCGGCCCAATGATGATTCCTCTCTTTCCGCGCCCGTTATAAACACAAAACAGATAATTGGCGATTTTAATTTTCTAAGGAGTCTTTATCGCGAGGTAGTTCAAACTCAAACTCTGTCCCGGGATATCTTTGAAATTACGGGCGAACAGGTGTTGGAAAGTTTTGCGCAGGGGAAAACGGCCATGATTATTGCCTCTACCCGCACCATCCCGATGTTCAGGGAAAAGATGGGAGACGGTGTTTTCGGGATAACTACAATCCCGGGAGCGGGGACGGCGGGTAAATACAGCGTCAGTCTTTCCGGAATATTCGCCGGAATTAACAAAAATTGTGTTAATCAGGACGCGGCGGCTGTTTTTCTTGAGTTTCTTGCCGCTAAAAGTCCGCTTTTTTGCGCTCAGTTAAAGGCCGTTCCCGGTTATTTGCCGGATTTACAGTCCGGAGACAATAAAAATTATATAAAGGAAGACCTTTTTTATTCCAAAGCATGGGATATTTTCGAGGCTTCTACGGTTATACGAGGTTTTTTGGGTGTTCCCGGCGCACAGGAGTATGAAAATGCCGTTCGCGAGGAGATAAAAAGCTTTTTTGAAGACAAACGTACCGCGCAGGAGACTGTGAAGGATATCCAAAAACGGTGGGATGAGATTTTCACGAGATATGCTCCCTAAATACTTATAAAAGTAAAAATAAGAATAAAGTATATTTTTATATAATTAAATCAACTGCGCTTTCTAAAATTCATTAAAAAAATCTTGACGGCGCTCGATTATCGGGGTATCATTATTTAGATCGGGTGTTCGGTTCTTGAATAGCCTATCACTGCAAAAAATCTATATTTAGGGGGAAATTCCATGAAAAACATGAAAAAAGCGTTATTTTCTATTCTCTGTGTTGCGTTTTGCGTTGTAATTTTTGCTTGCGCATCCGGCGGCGGCGGGGGCGGCGGCGGCGCGGCTGCGACTCCGGGCGCGGTAATTTCTGGTAATTGGACATATAAGGAAAAAAATGATTCAGTTGACGGCGGATCTTCTACAATAGCCCAGACTGTGGCTGAAGAAACAATTGACGGCGTAAAATTCACGACTTACAAATTTAAAGGCGTTGTAACAAATAAAACACAATACGGTCTCGCTGAAGTTGGAATAACACCCGACGATGAAACATTGGCGTTCTTTAAAAACGCCAAGGCGATTTCTTTCAAAATCTTGGGCGACGGCAGGCCTTACATTGTTGAAGCCCCCATTTCCACTGTTCAAGACTGGGGTTTTCACCGTTATAAAATAGAGACCGAACCCGGTAAAGTAATGGAATTTAAGATTGAAATGAGAATGTTTATGCAGCCGTCATGGGCAAACGCGGTAAAATTCAACCAACAGCGTTTAACAATGCTTAGACTTCAAACCGTAAACGCGGCTGAAGGCGGCGTAGGACCTTTTGAATTTAAAATTTGGGACTTAAAGGTTTACCAATAACTTTTAAATTGCCGCCGGAGTTTGAATGCGAAAGAGATTTATTTTTACATTATGCGCCGCAGTAATCGTATTGTCGGCAGTCTCCTGCGCGGGCGGGAAGGCTGCCGCCGGTAACGCTGTTACTGCGGATAAAGCTTTCGCGTATACTCCGGCTGTTCCGGATGCTGTTAACAGCTACAATGAAGAACAAATGGGCGGTAAAACCGCCCTTGAATATTTAAAGAGCGAAGGTGTTTTTGCCGGTCTTAATATCGGCAACACTCTTGACGCTTGGAGCGGAAGAATCGATCAAAACGGAAAGTTGGCTTTTATCGAATCAGGGGAGTCTGTCGGTTGGGGAAACCCACGGCTTAATCAAGATTTTTTTAACGGGATAAAAGACGCAGGGTTCACTATTGTCCGTATTCCGATAACATGGATGGGCAGTATAGGTTCCGCGCCCGATTATCATATTGACGAGAAATTCTTAAAACGCGCCGCCGAAGTAGTCGGTTACGCGAAAAACGCCGGTCTTAAAGTTATCATCAATTTGCACCACGACGGCGCCACAGATACCAAAAAAGGCGATCAAGGCTGGCTTTCCGTCAGGCAGGCAACAAGAAATCAAGATGAGTTTAACCGGATAACAAGCCAATATGTCCGTGTATGGAAACAAATCGCCAATTACTTCAAAGACTACGGCAGTTGGCTTATATTTGAATCTTTTAACGAACTTCACGACGGCAGCTGGGGTTCGGGGAACGAGCCCGGTCAGTTTATAACATTGATAAAGTGGAATCAGTTTTTTGTTGATACAGTGCGTTCGACAGGCGGCAACAACGAAACAAGGTATTTAATGGTATCCGCTTACTGTAACGATCGCAGACAGCTTCTTTCGGCGGGGTTTATGCTTCCCAATGATAAAGTTTCCGGCAAATTAATAGTAAGTTTTCATTATTATGATCCTTACGAATTCGGGATTCAAGGAAGCCAGACTTCATGGGGAACTTCTTCCGACAAACAAAAAACGGTAAATGATTTCGCCGCCGTAAAATTAAAATTCATTGATAATAATATTCCGGTAATAATCGGGGAATGCGGAGCGGTGCTTCAATTATACCCCAATGATCCGGCAAAGGAGCAGCAAGCGCGCCAAAGCCGCAGAGAATATCTGCCGCATATTTTTGGTACGGCAAAAAAATACGGGCTGGTTCCTATTTATTGGGACAACGGCTCTGTGCGCGGAGACGGGGAAAAATTCGGACTTTTAGACCGAAGAACCGGTCAGCCGAATTCATCTGAGAGCGATGCCCTGATCAAATTAATGATAAGTGCGGTAAAGTAATTACTCAGAAATAACATAAGAAGGGATATGATGAGAAAGTTTTTGAATCCTCAAGTTGCAATTATCACTGTTATTGTGGCGGTTTTTGCGCTGTTCTTTTTATTTGCCGGAAAACGAGAAGCCGATTTCTCCGCGAAATACGCCGGTTACGATTTAAGCGGCGCAAGCACAGGAAGAACAAATACATATTCCCGCTATTTGGAACGTTATGCGAATATACCGAACGGAGAGAAGGATATACCCGTAAACCTTTTTTCTTATTCCGCCGCTTCCGGGGTTTCCGTTATTGAAAATTTTGAAACAGAGCCGCGTGTTTTGCGAACCGATGAAGTAAGTTTTGTCGAATATAAAATCAACTTTGAAGAAGCCGGATTTTATAATGTCAGTATTGAATATTTTCCGCTCCCGTCGCGGGGCATAACAATAGAACGCTCTTTTTTAATCAACGGAGAAACTCCTTTCCTCGGCGCGGACAGGCTTGCGTTTCAGCGTGTTTGGGGAGACGCAGGTCCCAGCCGCTTTGATAATCAAGGCAACGAGATACGCTCTCAGCAGATTGAAAAACCTCAATGGGAAAGCGCATGGTTCAAGGATTCGTTAGGCTACATAACCGAGCCTTACGCTTTTTATTTTCCCAAAGGAACAAACGTCATCAGGCTTCAAGGTATAAATGAACCTATGGCAATCCGAAGTCTTGCAATAAAAGCGCCTAATAAAGCGTTGAGTTACAGCGAATTCATTGCCAAACAGGATTTATCGCAGTATCAAAATACAAGGACAAATATTCAGTTGAAGGTTCAAGGTGAGAAGGCCGTGCGCCGTTCTGATCCTTCGCTTTATCCGAATTACGATCGTTCTTCCGGTGCGACAGAGCCTCCCAGCGTGGCAAGAATCCGCCTTAACATGATTGGCGGTGAAAGGTGGCGCGTGTCGGGTCAATGGATCGAATGGGAAGCTGATGTGCCGGAAGACGGGTTATACCGCCTTTCGGTCAAGGGGCGGCAGAATTACAACCGAGGCTTTGTATCCAACCGAACCGTTCTTATTAACGGACAGACGCCCTGCGTCGAGCTTTCCGCGATACCTTTTACCTATAACAACAAGTGGCAGCTTGTTACCGTACGCGACAAAGCTAAAAAAGAATTTCTTGTTTTTCCTCTTAAAAAAGGCGCTAATACAATCCGTCTGCAGGCGACTCTCGGCGGTATGGGCGCGATATTGAATGTAATGGAAGAAAGCGTGTTCCGCCTGAACGGAATCTACAGAAAGATACTTGTATTAACGGGAACCGAACCGGACGTATACCGCGATTACCGCGTTGAATATATATACCCCGAAGTAATAGAAGCGATGGCGCTTGAAAGCAAAATCCTCTATAAACTGGTGGACGATTTAACCGCCTACTCGGGAGAACGCAGCGCTCAGGCGGCGGCTACTCTTACCCTCGCGCGTCAGCTTGAACTTTTTGTCAGGCGTCCGGATAAAATTCCGCGAACTCTAACAAACTTTAAAGCCAACATCAGCTCTCTCGGAGACAGTATGCTTGCGCTTTCCCAGTCTCAGCTTGATGTAGACTTTATTTTACTTACTTCCGCCGACGCGAGGCTTCCCAGAATAAGAGATAATTTCTTTGTCGCGGCATCGCACGAAATACGTTCCTTCCTTTCCTCGTTCTTTGTTGATTACAACAACCTCGGCGACGTGTACCGCAACGGCAACAACGTTATCGACGTGTGGATGCTCGCGGGCCGCGATCAGAGCACCATTCTTAAAGCTATGATAGACGACACCTTTACGCAAAAAACGGGAATCAGGGTAAATGTAAAACTTGTCGCGGCGGACGCGGTATTACCCGCTGTTGTCGCGGGTACGGGGCCGGATATGGCGCTTACCGTTCCGCAGGGCGACCCCATGAACTACGCCATTCGTAAAGCCGTCGTTGATGTTTCGCAATTCCCGGATTATTACGAAGTAATTAAAGAATTAAACCCAAGTGTTGTAGTTCCTTTCTCTTACGCGGGCGGAGTGTGGGGGCTTCCCGAAACGCAGTACTACCATGTAATGTTCTACCGCAAAGATATTCTTGAAGAATTAAAAATCCAGCTTCCCGATACATGGGACGATTTAATCAATATACTTCCGATTATTCAGAAAAATAACATGAATGTGGGCATCCCGTCTGTTGCAACTAACGTAGCGACCAGCATAGACTTTTCAAACTTCCTTGCGCATATGTTCCAGCGCGGCGGAAGGCTTTACAACGAGGAAGGTTCCCGCACCGAACTGGACAGCGAGATCGCGATTGAGGCGTTTGACGTATACACGAAATTCTTTACGCATTACAAAACGCCGATGGTTTACGACTTTTTAAACAGGTTCCGCACGGGAGAAATGCCGCTTGCTTTCGCCGATTATACGAACTTTAACACTCTGGAAGTATTCGCTCCCGAGCTTCGCGGTCTTTGGGGTTTTTCCAGAATGCCGGGACTTAAAAAGGCGGACGGTACAATCGACCGTTCCGTTCCTACGGGTACTCTTGCCGCGATGATTTTTTCCAATACAAAGAAAAAAGAATTGGCGTGGGAATTCATGAAGTGGTGGATAAGCTCCGATACACAGCTTAGGTTCGGGCGCGAACTAGAAAGCATTATGGGCGCCGCCGCCCGTTATCCCACGGCGAATTATGAAGCTTTTAAACGGCTTTCGTGGGGATCCGAGCAAATGGCGGTTCTTGACGAACAGCGCAGTTGGACTGTCGGCACACCGGAAGTACCCGGCGGTTATTTTGTCAGCCGCCATATTACAAACGCCGTGCGTAAGATATTAAACGAAGGCATGGATACGCGGGAAACATTATTGGATTATACGATCACCATTAATGATGAGTTGAGAAAAAAGCGAAGAGAATTCGGTCTGGAATAGGGGGAATAATGAGTCTTGCAAGGTATATTGAAAAAAGGAGAGAAGCCGACGAGCGTTTGTCCAGGGATTTGTACAAACACCGTATATGCTATCTTTTTCTTGCGCCGTACGCTATTGTTTTTATCCTTTTTTATGTAGCGCCTGTTATTATATCGGTTTTCTACAGTTTTACATATTTCAACGTTCTTGAGCCGCCGAGATTTATCGGTTTGCGCAATTATATCAACCTGTTGTTAGCCGACGATGTTTTCTTGATTGCGGTAAAGAACACTTTTATTATCGCGGCGGTTACGGGCCCTGTCGGTTATATAATGGCGTTCTTGTTCGCGTGGTTTATCAATGAATTGCCGCGTTATATTCGCGCCTTTGTAACCCTTGTTTTCTACGCGCCGTCTCTCGCTACAGGCGCTTTCATGATCTGGACGCTTATTTTCTCCGGCGACGCTTACGGCTATATTAACGGCGTATTGATGAACTTCGGTATATTGGATCAACCCGTTCTTTGGCTTACCGATCCCAAGTACATGATGCCCGTTATGTTGGTAGTTATCCTGTGGATGAGTTTGGGCGCGGGCTTCCTTGCCTTTATCGCAGGTCTTTCCACGATAGACCCGTCTTTGTACGAGGCAGGGTTGGTGGACGGTATTTCCAACCGCTGGCAGGAACTTTGGTACATAACTCTTCCTAACATGAAAGGAATGTTGATGTTCGGCGCGGTTATGGCGATCACTCAGGCTTTTAACGTGGCGGACGTAACGGTAGTTCTTGCGGGTAACCCAAGCACCGATTACGCCGTGCATACGGTTGTAAACCATCTTGTAGACTACGGTTCGACGCGCTTTGAGATGGGTTATGCTTCAGCGATAGCGACAATCCTGTTCTTTTCGATGATTGTGTGCAATGCTTTAATACAAAAACTGTTAAAGCGGGTAGGGACATAAGGGGTATATATGATAAAGAGACAAAAAAAGCTGGTTGGCGGCAGAAGATTAAACCGGTCTTACGGCGGTGACGCGTTTATTATCACGTTACTCACCGTCTTCGGCTTGTTTTTCGCGTTCCCCCTTGTGTTTAACATTAACCACGCGTTCAAGCCGTTAAACGAAATATTCCTTTTCCCGCCCAATGTTTGGGTGCGCAACCCAACGACAAATAACTTTCAGGATTTGTTTATAATTATGAGTAAATCTTGGGTTACTTTTTCGCGTTATATTTTTAATACCGTCTTTATTACCTCGGTCGGAACCTTGGGATTGATTTTCTTTGCTTCGATGGGAGCGTTTGTCGTTTCCAAGTACGATTTCCCCGGCGCAAAGATTTTCTTTCAAGGCGTTATTATTACGCTTATGTTCTCCGGTTATGTAACGGCGATTCCTAACTACCTTGTTATGGCAAAACTCGGTTGGGTCGATACATTCCTTTCGGTTATTGTTCCGGCTTTTGCCTTTCCAATCGGTTTCTTCTTGTTAAAACAGTTTATTGACACGATACCTAACTCGTTGCTGGAAGCGGCGACCGTAGACGGCGCGAAAGAATTCGGTATTTTCGTCTGGATCATTTTACCTATGATAAAACCCGCGTGGCTTACGGTAATGATCTTCTCGGTGCAGAACCTTTGGAATTTAAGGGCATCCAACATGATCTATTCGGAACAGTTAAAGACATTGCCTTTCGCGCTTTCTCAGATTGTCGTAACGGGCGTCGCCCGCGCGGGCGTAGGAGCGGCGGTAACGCTCTTTGTTATGATTGTTCCTATCTTGATGTTTGTATTCGCTCAAAGCAATGTTTTGCAAACAATGGCCAATTCGGGGATAAAAGAATGAAAAAAATTATTTTTGCCGTTTTATTTATTTTTACTTTAACTCATGCTTTTGCCGAACCTACTAACTATACTTACAATTATGATTTTTGGTTTGAACAAGTCGCGTCTCCCGACGCTTACCGGGTAAGCGAGTACCTTCTCGGTTCTACTTTGGGAGTCGGCGATTTCAGAGACCCGCGCGGACTTTTTATCAGGGACAACCGCATATACATCTGCGATTCCGGAAATAACAGGATACTGTTGTTTGAAGCCCGCGAGAACGGGGATCATGTTTTTATTAAATCCATATCTTCCGTTGTTATAGACGGCAAAGAATCCGCCCTTAATTATCCTATGGACATTTTTGAAAACAGGGACGGTTCGCTTTTTATCGCGGACACCGACAACAACCGGATATTAAAACTTGATAAAAACTGGAATTTTGTTTCGGCTATCTATAAACCTGTGGACGAAAGTATTGGGGAGAATACGGATTTTCTTCCTGTTAAATTAGTCGTGGATTTCGCGAACCGTGTGTTCGTTCAAGCGCGTAACATCAACAAGGGGCTTATGGAATTTGACAGCCGGGGAGAATTTTCCGGCTATATCGGTGCGAACAAGGTATATGTCAAAATTGTTGATTATGTATGGAAGCTTATTTCCACAAAGGCGCAAAGAGAAAGAATGGATTTATTCATTCCTACCGAATACAGCAACGCCTGTCTTGACCACGAAGGGTTTATCTATGTTACAAACTCAACGGGGCAGACAGATCCCGTGCGCAGGTTAAACGCCATGGGGCAGGATATTCTTATCAGGAACGGTTATGAAAAACCGGTCGGCGACCTTTCACCGGGAGACGCGGGCGGCATAAATGGGCGTTCAAAGTTTATCGATGTCGCCGCTTTTCCGAATGATTCTTACGCCTGCTTTGACAGAACGCGCGGACGTATTTTTTTGTATGACTTCCAAGGTAATCTGTTATACGCATTCGGCGGCATAGGGAACCGCGAAGGCAGTTTTACGCTTCCTGTCGCTCTTGCAAATATGGGTTATACCCTTTATGCGCTGGATTCAGGCGCCGCTTCTCTTACCCGCTTTGACTTAACCGGTTACGGGCAAAAAATAAACAACGCGCTTGACGAGTACAGAGCGGGGCGTTATGAATCTTCCGCTGAAATGTGGGAAGAAGTTCTTAAAATGAACGGAAATTACGATCTTGCTTATATCGGTATCGGAAGGGCGGCTCTTCGTCAGGGTGAATATCAAAAGTCGATGAAATATTATAAATTGAAACACTACCGCGAAGGTTACGGAAAGGCTTATCAGCTGTACCGAAAACAATGGATGGAAGAAAACCTGTGGAAAATACTTTTGATTTTGGGAATAATATTATTTATACCGCCTATTATCAGGTTTTTCATTAAATTAGTCAGGGAGATAAAGGAAGCATGAAATATCTTAGCGAAAAAGCATGGTGGCGGCACGTAGGCAGAACCTTAAAGTATTCACTTTATGTGTCTACCCATCCTCTTGACGGCTTTTGGGATTTAACCCACGAAAAACGCGGTTCCATTGCAGCCGCGAATATAATTGCAGCAGCCGCAGTTATAGTGGAGGTGTTGCGCCTTACTCTTACAAATTTTCAGTTTGTTACTGTTAATATGGAATATTTTAATTCGGTTATTGTCGCACTCCGCATACTCCTTCCTATAGGACTTTGGACTGTGGCAAATTGGAGTCTTACGACTCTTATGGACGGCAAGGGGAGAATGTTTGAAATCTACATGGGTGTATGTTATGCGCTAACTCCTTACGTGATAATTAACGTTATAATGATAATTCTAAGCCAGTTTATTACCTTTGAAGAAGGAGCGATTTACTGGGTACTTGCCGGTTTTTCAGCGTTATGGACAGGTTTATTGATACTCGCCGCAATGATGATGATTCACGATTACAGCCTTGTTAAAACAGTGCTTTCAAGCTTGTTAACCATTGTCGGTATGGGTGTAATGGTATTTGTTTTTGTTATCTTTTTCAGCCTTGTAAGCGACGCAGTTGCGTATTTCTTCTCGCTGTATAAAGAAATATTGTTCAGGGTAGTATAGGGGGTTAGGTGAAAAATTCCGCATGGCTGTTATTAATATTCTTCACATTTTTCTCGGCGGTTTCCTGCAGTAAGAAGGCGGTAAAACCCAGGCCTGTGATGGTATATGAATTTCCCGAAGGGGAACACAAAGACGTTGTTCTTGAAAATGAATATCTTTCATTACGTTTTTTGCCGCGCTCCGCAGAAATTATTCTTACCGACAAGAAAACGGGAGTACAGTGGCGTTCAAATCCCGCCGGGTATAATGACGATCCGATGGCGGATGTTGTTACAAAGTACCTGATGGGTTCTCAGCTTTCACTTGAATATGCCGACAATTCCGGTGTCGGAATGACGCTGTTCTCTAGTTTTTACAGCGTGGAAAGAGACGCTTATGAATATGAAGTTGTAGACGGCGCTCTGGAAGTGCGTTATACGATAGGCGATATCTCCCGTTCATACAGGATTCCGCCCGCGATGCCGGAAGAAAGAATGTTGAGTTATCTGGACAGAATGGATGAAGATTACCGTTATGAGATTGAAGCCTGTTATCGTCTTTACGATATTGAAAATCTGCGTTCCACCGACGATAGGACTAAACTCCTTGCCGATTACCCCGATCTCTTAAAAACAAATTTATTTGTATTAAGAGGAAATACTCAGGACTACATGAAAGAACAGATGGAAACGTACTTTAAGGACGCAGGTTATACATACGATGAATATTTTGAGGATATTACAACATATTCCTCGGGCGGCGGCTTTGAAAAACCCGCTTTCAGCGTTACCCTTCGTTACTCTCTTGAAGGAAAGTCCCTTGTAGTTAATGTGCCTTTCGATAAGATCGCCTACAGGCCTGTTTATCCTATTCTACAATTAACAGTCCTTCCGTTTATGGGTGCGGCCGGATTGCAAGATCAAGGGTATATGCTTGTTCCCGATTCAAGCGGTGCGCTTATTTACTTTAACAACAAGAAGCAGAGCCAGCTTCCGTACAGTATAAGCGTTTACGGGTGGGACGAAGCGATGCCTCGCGAAGCTATTATCGTAGACAATAAAGCGCTGTTTCCGGCTTTCGGCATTCATAAAAACGGACACTCCATGTTATGCGTCATTGAAGAAGGTTCGGCTTATGCCAGCATTCGCGCCGACGTATCGGGGCGTAACGCCTCATGGAACAGGGTTTACCCGTTATTCGATATGGTTCACGGCGCGAAAATGGACATTACGGGCCGCAATGAGCGCGATGTATACCTTTATGAGTCAACCTTACCTGCCGGGGAAAATATAACTTTGCGTTATACCATGTGCGAAAAACCGGGTTATATGGGCATGGCGGAAGAGTACCGCTCGTGGTTGTTGAAAAAATATCCGGCTTTCGCTAAAAGGCCTCCCGTGCAAAGCGGCGTTCCCATTGCCGTGGAGTTAATAGGGGCCGTAAACAAGACTCAGCACCGCTTGGGCCTCCCTTTCGATCTGCCGTTAAAGCTTACTTCTTACCATGAAATGGCTTCAATGGTTAACGACTTCGGCAATTTCGGTTGGAAAAATTTAAAAATTAAACTTAACGGCTGGTTTAACAGGAGCGTAGATCATTCAGTCCCCTCAAAAATAAAATTAATTGATCAACTTGGAAGCAAGAATGATTTTCACGGCATAGTATCCGCCGCAGATCATAATGGATATAAGGTTTATCCGGAAGCGGATTTCTTTTATATGAAGGACGTAAAAGCCTTCAGCGGATTTAACATTTACCGCGACGCCGCCCGTTATGTAAACCGCGAAAGAATACAGAAGTATCCTTTCAGTTTTGTATGGTTCGGCGAACGTAAACTGTGGGGAAAATTAAGCTATGTCGCTCGTCCCGCAAGTATGTTGAAAATGATAGACAGGTTTTTCCCAAAGCTTGAAGCTCTCGGAATAAAAAATATCGCGTTTAGAAATTACGGTTCAAAGCTTGCAGGCGATTACAATGAAAAACGGCATGTTAGCCGCGAAGCCTCAATGCTGATGCGTCAGGAAAAACTTGACAAGTTAAAACAGTCGGGAAAAGAGGTAATCGTTAACACAGGGTTTGTTTATGCCGCGCCTTGGGCGGACTTGATTACCGACATGATTATAGAAGATCAAGGATTCGGTATTACAGATACGTCTATCCCGTTCCTTCCGATTGTCTTGCACGGCATTGTGCCTTATACCGGAAAGGCAATAAACCTAGCCGAGGATTACACAAAGAATTTGTTAAAATCGATAGAAAGCGGAGCGGGGCTTTACTTTAGTTTTATGAAAGAAGATACAGCCGAATTGCAGGAAACAAAGTTCAGGCAATTTTATGCGAATGAATACGACAAATGGGTCGGAGACGCCGATGCGCTTTACAAACAGTTTACCGCCGATTTCGGTAAACTTTATAACCAGAAAATCGTAAATCATGTAATTTTATCGCCCGGGGTGACGATTACAGAATATGAGGACGGCACGAAAGTTCTTGTAAACGCAAGCGACTTTGAGGCTAGTTACAACGGCTTAAATATCAAAGCGGACAGCTATAAAATATACGGAAGGTGAGAATAATGTATTTTATTAAACGGCACAATAAATACTCATTAACGCTGGAAGGAAAGAATGCAATTACAGGTTATTTGTTTTTGCTTCCTTTTATAATCGGTTTTCTGGCGTTTATGTTTTTCCCGATAATCGAATCGCTTACTATGGTGTTCAGCAGTGTTAAGATTGACACCGACAAGCACGGGTTCGCGATGGAATATATCGGGATTGAAAATATAAGGCGTGTTCTCGCGGTAGACGCCGAGTTCAACAGGTTTGTTACCGAAGAAATCGGGCGAATGCTGTTGATAGTCCCCGCGATAATTATTTTCAGTTTGTTCGTCGCCCTAATTCTTAACCAAGAATTTAAGGCAAGAGGTTTTGTACGCGCTATATTCTTTTTACCTGTAATTCTTTCTTCCGGCATAATGATAGGACTTGAGACAAACAACTCTCTATTAAACAGCATGTCGGATATTATTAAAGAAGGAAACTTGATGAAATCATCGGTTACAGGCGTGTTGGAGGATATCCTTGTTAACGAGGGAGCCGCAAGCGATTTTATGGGGTATATTTTCCGGATAATAAATCAAATTTACGATATCGCTATGGCATCGGGTATTCAGATAATTATTTTCCTTTCCGCCCTTCAGACAATTCCGCCGAGCATGTTTGAAGCCGCAAAAATAGAAGGCGCTACAAGCTGGGAATGTTTCTGGAAAATCACCTTCCCTATGGTAAGCTCCTTGATCATGGTAAACATCGTTTACAGCGTCGTTGATTATTTCCTGCGGACGGATAACCGTGTTATGATTAAAATCAATACTGCGATGATCCGTCAGATGCAATTCGGGTTTGGAACCGCTATGGCGTGGATATATTTTCTTTCGGTTATGGTGATTATCGGGGTCGCGATTACTTTGATTTCTAGGAAGGTGTACTATTATGAATAATGACGAATATACGCAGGATTGGGGAAATATATCCAAAAACTATCACTTGAAGCAAAAAGCGATAGATATCGTTTTTAAATTCTGCCGTGCGGTTTTACTTTTTGGAATGTGCTTTCTTATTATACAGCCGCTTTTGGATAAATTAAGCGTTAGCTTTATGGAACAGCAGGATCTGTACGACAGCACCGTTGTAAGTATCCCGCGCAACTTTACTTTTGGAAATTACAAGCTGGTAACCGAGTTAATTGACTTTTGGAAAGCACTCGGTTGGACGCTCATTATTGTAATTTCCAGCGCGGCATTGCAGGTAGCCGCCTGTACTCTTGCAGGTTACGGCTTTGCGCGGTATAAATTCCCCTTTAAAAATTTCTGGTTTTTTTGCGTAATGCTTATCATTGTTGTCCCTCCGCATACGATTATGGCTTCCCTGTATCTAAATTTTCACTTTTTTGACATATTCGGGATTTTCAAGCTTTTTAACAACGGGGAACCCATCAATTTATTGAGCAATGTCGCCGGATTTTTACTTCTTTCCATTACAGGGATGGGATTAAAAAGCGGTTTGTATATTTTTATGCTGAGGCAGTATTTCCGAGGTATGCCCAAAGAACTTGAAGAAGCGGCATGGGTGGACGGCTGCGGTAAGTTTAAAACATTTATCCGCATTATGGTTCCGGACGCGACCCCCATGCTTACTTCCTGCTTCTTGTTTTCATTTGTTTGGCAGTGGACAGACTCGTTCTATACAACCTTGTTTTTGAATAATTACAAGATGCTGTCAAGCGGCCTTGGCGCTATCGCTGAGCGTTTCTCGCAGTGGTGGGCCGTGACAAACGCGGTAAGCGGCGCGGCTGTAGCTTCAACCGCTCCTATGGGTTATACACAAGCGATTATTGCAACAGGTATGCTTATGAGCCTTGCTCCGCTGATACTGTTGTACCTTGTGGCTCAGAAGGCATTTGTCGAGTCCCTTAGCCAGACAGGTATAAAGATGTAACTTATAAACCTGTTCGGGTTTTTATTACCGGGTTTCAACGCGGCGCGGATTATCCCGCCGCTTGAGATAAATTTAATTTTGGAGGCGAAAAAATGATGAAAAACACAAAAAAGATTGCTTTCTTGGCGATTGTGATGATGATTGCCGTGATCTTACCTGTATTCGGACAGGCAAAACCGAAGATCCCCAAAGCGGACGCTAAAATAGCGAACACAATCAGGGCGATGGGCGGAGTAACAATCGGCAACTGGTGGTCGGATTACGACGTTAATACCGTTGTTCCGAAAAGTGATTATGATGAAAGGCTTCTTGAGTACCGCAAAGCGTTATTAAAAGAAAACAACATCGTAATCAGGACAAAAAGCATCGCGAGCTGGAACGAAATGTCTCAGATTGCCGCCACTTCAATAATGGCGGGAAAGCCCGCCGCTCAAGTCTTTGTATTACAGCCGGACTGGGCGCTCGCTCTGTACCGTCAGAATCTTCTTTACCCTGTAAGCGAAAACAACCAGGTAGACCTTAAAAAATCAACTCCTATTGAATGGAACAAAGCCGTTAACGAAACCTTTACCTTTAACAAGAAAATTTACGCTTTCCAGGCCGGTTACGGCGACAGCCTTCACGCCGCCGTTGTGGTTTGGAACAAGAGACTGTTCAGAGAAGCGGGTCTTGATCCCAACCTTCCGTATGATTTACAGAAAAACGGCAAATGGACGTGGGATGAATTCCTTAAAATTTGCAAACAGCTTACAAGAGACATAAACAACGACGGTAAAGTTGATATTTACGCAATGCCCCGCGATCTTTCCACTGAAATCCTTGACGCATTTGTCAGCAGTAACGGAGCTATGTATGTAAACAGGGACAGTAAAGGAAAGCTTATCAACGTAACAGACAAAGCAGAATTTCTTGAAGCTGTCCAGTTCTTTCTTAAGTTAAGAGACGAGAAAGTAATGATGGACAGGCCCAAAGGTTCGGAATGGAACTGGCATATCCCCGCTTTCAACGACGGTAAAGTCGCAATGCGTATCGATCAACACTATATCGCCCATAATGACCTTACAAACATGAAAGATGACTGGGGATTGGTTCTTCCTCCCAAAGGTCCAAAGGCAAAAAACTATGTGGTATTTACCGATGAAAACGTAATGGTTGTTCCCAACACATACAACAAAGATCAGGTAAACGCCATTATGTGGGCTGTACAGGCATGGCTGACCCCGATTGACAATAACTGGAAAGCGCCTTTGTTCCAGATTTACAGAGACAGGCGCGCTATCGACGAGACATGGACGCTTATCCGCGACCCGGCGTTACAGCAGTGGAAACACCATCTGCATGTCCCGGGACTTAACCGCGGGGGCATCGCTTGGGAAATCTGGTTCCATGACGGAGAAGCGGCTCAGCTGATTGAAGCCGTATCCCCGCAGTGGAACGCCTTAATCGAAGACGCGAACGACTATTAATAAGGAGAAGCGTGTGAGCAGTATCATCGTAAACGGAACCAGTCTGCCGAACATTCCTTGGGAAGAAAGGCCTGCGTCAAGCAATCCGAAAAAGGATCTGATGTGGCGTTTTTCAAAAAACCCGATTATTCCCAGGGACTTAACTTTACGCTCCAACAGCATTTTTAACAGCGCTGTTGTGCCGTTTAAGGGAGAGTTTGCAGGCGTATTCCGCTGCGATGATACTGCGCGTCACATGGATATTCACGCGGGCAGGAGCAAGGACGGTATCCATTGGGTTATCGAAGATGAGCCGGTTAAGTTTATCAAAGACAACCCCGATGTTCCCGATTCCGATTACAAGTACGACCCCCGCGTGCTTTTTATTGAAGACCGGTATTATATTATCTGGTGCAACGGTTATCACGGCCCGAATCTCGGTATCGGATACACTTATGATTTTGAAAAATTTTATCAGATGGAAAACGCTCTTATGCCTTACAACCGCAACGGCGCTCTCTTCCCGCGCAAGATAGGAAAAAATTACGCCATGTTCAGCCGTCCCAGCGATTCGGGGCATACGCCCTTCGGCGATATTTTTTATTCCGAAAGCCCGGATTTAATCTATTGGGGAAAGCACCGCCATGTTATGTCGCCTTCGGGCGGCTGGCAAAGCACGAAAGTCGGCGCGGGGCCTTGCCCAATTGAAACTACGGAAGGCTGGCTGATGTTCTACCACGGAGTGCTTACAAGCTGTAACGGTTTTGTTTATTCTTTCAGCGCGTGTTTGCTGGATATTGACAAGCCATGGAAAGTAATCGCGCGTCCGCATCCTTACATTATTAACCCGCGTGAAATCTACGAATTGGCGGGAGACGTTCCTAATGTTACATTCCCTGTCGCGTCCCTTGTTGACAAGGACACAGGCAGAGTTGCGATTTACTACGGCTGCGCCGATACTGTCACAGGCCTTGTCTTCGGCAAGATCGATGAAATTGTCGATTGGGTTAAAAAGAACAAAATGTAAATTATTTATTTGATAATGTATGATAAATAAAAATCAAAGCAAGTTCAGCGCCGCGGCGATTTTTTCAAACAACATGGTATTACAGCACGGCAAGCCTGTTCCTTTTTGGGGGACGGGAAGCATAGAAGGTTCATCTGTTACCGTAATCTGGAAAACATCTAAAAACACCGTACAAAAAGAAACAAAAATAATCGGCGAAAAATGGATCCTTAATCTCCCTCCTTTACCCGTTTGCGAAACAGGCGAAGTTATAATAACGAATGAAAGCGAAGAGATTCGCTTTACCAATGTAATAACGGGCGACGTTTGGTTTGCGGGCGGCCAGAGCAACATGGAAATGGAACTTATAAGCTGCAAGAACGGAAAAGCCGAACTTGATTCTTGCGCCAATCCCGAAATACGTTTTTACCAAGCGGTTAAACGCGCCGTTATAGACGATGATTTCTTGCGTGAAGAAGCTGAAGGTACATGGAAAGAATGTTCGCCTGAAACGGCGGCAATGCTGAGCGCCGCAGCTTTTTTCTTTGCGCGGAAGATATATGCGGAAACAAAAATCCCCATAGGAATTATTAATTGTTCATGGGGCGGCACTTCTATAAGCGCATGGATGAGCGAAGAACAGCTTAAGAAAACGGTAGCAGGCAGGCGGTTTATCGACGATTACATGCAAAAAATAGGTTTAAAAACAGACGAACAGTATAATGTTGAAATGGCGGATTATTTTGATAAATGGCGGCAGTGGGATAAATGTATTCAATCCCGCAGAAAAAAAGAACCTGATGTAAGCTGGGAAGTCTTGAACAAAGAATGCGGTGAATGTCCTTGGCCTCAGCCGGCCGGAAGAACAAGCCCTTATTGCCCCACAAACCTTCATACGTCGATGATACGCCGAACCGCTCCTTTTGCTATAAAAGGTTTTATTTATTATCAGGGAGAGGAAGACGAACTTCGCGCCTCCGTTTACCGCGAAATGATGTACTACCTTGTCGAGCAATGGCGCGTCGATTGGAATGATTTCAAACTTCCGTTTTTATTTGTTCAACTGCCAATGTACGCCTCGCGTCAGGATTTAGAATCCGGCAATCCGCCGCGCCACTGGTGCTTGCTCAGAGAAAGCCAATACCTCGCTTCCCTTGATATTGTGAACACCGCTCTTGCCGTAATTATTGACTGCGGTGAATTTGACAATATCCACCCTTACGACAAACAAACCGTAGGTTACCGCCTTGCTCTGCTGGCGCTGAAGAAAGTCTATGGACAAGATATAGAAGCCGAAGCGCCTGTTTTCAGTTGGGCAAAAGAACAGAGAGACGCTTTGCGTCTTCATTTTGACAATGCGGATTGCGGTCTTGAATTTCACGGCAGTGCAGACGAAATAACGGCAAGTTTTGAGATTGCCGCCGCAGAGGGAAAATACTATCCTGCACAGGCGATCATAGAAGGCAGTAACGTAATTTTATATTCTTACAATGTACAACACCCGCAAAGGGCGCGCTACGCGTGGTATAAATTCGGACCTACTCCGTTATACGCAAAGAACGGTCTTGCCGCCATGCCTTTCCGTACAAATATGAACGAACCTGTGGATTGTTAAATATTTGTAGCATTATCCTCTCATGTAGGTTATAATCATATGTTATAAATATTACTTTGGAGGAAAAATGAATGATGAAAAACACACAAAAAATCGTTTTTTTGACGATTGTAATGATGATTGCCGTGATCTTACCCGTATTCGGGCAGGCGAAACCGAAGATTCCCAAAGCAGACACAAAAATTGCGAACACAATTCGGGCGATGGGCGGAATTACAATCGGCAACTGGTGGGCGGATTACGATGTTAACACCGTTGTTCCGAAAAGCGATTATGATGAAAGGCTTCTTGAATACCGCAAGGCGTTATTAAAGGAAAATAACATTGTAATCAGGACAAAAAACGTTGCAAGCTGGAATGAAATGTCGCAGATTGCCGCCACTTCCATTATGGCCGGAAAACCTGTAGCGCAGGTTTTAGTGTTACAGCCGGACTGGGCGCTGTCTCTGTACCGTCAGAATCTTCTGTATCCGGTAAGCGAAAACAATCAAGTAGACCTTAAAAAAACCGTTCCTGTAGAATGGAACAAAGCCGTTACAGACACATTTACCTTTAACAAAAAAATTTACGCATTCCAAGCGGGATACGGCGACAGCCATCACGCTGCCGTTGTGGTTTGGAACAAGAGGCTGTTCAGGGAAGCCGGTCTTGATCCCAACCTTCCCTATGATTTACAGAAAAACGGCAAATGGACATGGGACGAATTCCTTAAACTTTGTAAACAGCTTACAAGGGACATAAACAACGACGGTAAGATTGATACTTACGCTATGCCCCGCGATCTTTCCACGGAAATCCTTGACGCTTTTGTCGGCGGCAACGGAGCGATGTATGTAGACAGGGACAGTAAAGGAAAACTTATCAATGTAACAAATAAGCCCGCGTTCATTGAGGCTGTGCAGTTCTTCTTGAAAATGAGAGACGAGAAAGTAATGATGGAAAAACCGCAAGGCGCGGCATGGAACTGGCATATCCCCGCTTTCAACGACGGCAAAGTCGCAATGCGTATCGATCAGCATTATATCGCCACGGGCGATCTTCAAAATATGAAAGACGATTGGGGAATCGTTCTGCCTCCCAAAGGCCCAAAGGCAAAAAACTATGTAGTATTTACCGATGAAAACGTAATGGTTGTTCCCAACACGTACAACAAAGATCAGGTAAACGCCATTATGTGGGCGGTACAGGCATGGCTGACCCCGATTGACAATAACTGGAAAGCGTCCCTGTATCAGACTTACAGAGACAGGCGCGCTATCGACGAGACATGGGTGCTTATCCGCGACCCCAATTTACAGCAGTGGAAACACCATCTGCATGTCCCCGGTCTTAACCGCGGAGGCATCGCCTGGGAAATATGGTACCATGACGGCGAAGCGGCTCAGCTTATTGAAGCCGTATCCCCGCAGTGGAACGCCCTTATCGAAGACGCGAACGATTATTAATTATTAGAAACCCGGCATGCCGCCCGGTATGCCGGCCATCATGTTGCCGCTCTTTGCGCCTTTCGCCATCTTTTTCATCATTACGCGCATTTTCTCAAACTTTTTTAACAAACGCGCAACTTCGGCGACGGATGTACCGGAACCGCGCGCTATTCGGCTTCGTCGCGGCGGGCCTATGATCAAATGGTTCGCCCTTTCTTTGCGCGTCATGGAGCTAAGGATCGCTTCTTGAAACTTCAATTCTTCTTTGTTAATATCGTCCTCGCTGATCTGTCCCTGCATTCCGGGGATCATCTCAAGCATTTTTTGAAGGGAACCCATTTTTTTTACGGCGCGAAGCTGAGAAAGCCAGTCTTCAAGAGTAAAACTTTCTTTCTCCATTTTTTTCTGAAGTTCAAGAGCTTCTTTTTGATCAATTACTTCCTGCGCTTTTTCTACAAGGCTTACAACATCGCCCATGCCGAGAATTCGTCCGGCAAGCCTGTCGGGGTGGAAAGGCTCAAAGTCTTCGGGCTTTTCTCCTGTGCCCGTGAATTTTAACGGCTTGCCCGTGACGGTTTTTAGAGAGAGCGCGGCGCCGCCTCTTGTGTCGGAATCAAACTTGGTAAGCACAACGCCCGTTAGCCCTATTTTTTCATCAAAAGTTTTCGCTATATCGGCGGCGGCTTGTCCTGTCATAGAGTCGGCGACAAGAAGCATTTCGTCGGGGTTGGACGCTTCTTTTAAGCGGGAAAGCTCCTGCATCATAGGCTCGTCAATTTGCATACGGCCTGTGGTATCGATGATCATCGTGTCGATCATGTTTTGGTTTGCCCAAGTAAGAGCGTTTTGATAAACTTTAACGCTGTCTTTCGCGCCGTCTTCTTTATGAACCGGGATCCCAATTTGTCCGCCGAGTACTGCGAGCTGTTCCATCGCCGCAGGACGCACAAGATCGCAGGCGACTAACATCGGCTTACGGCCTTCTTTTTTAAGGCGCAATGCAAGTTTTGCGGAGCTTGTTGTTTTCCCGGAGCCTTGAAGCCCGAGCATAAGTATCGTTGAGATAACATCGGGGCCGCGTAATTTTAACGCGCGGCTTGAAGGATCTGAGTCTCCCAAAAAGGAAACAAGTTTATCGTGGACTATCTTTACAAATTGCTGGCCGGGATCAACGGCGCGAAGTACTTTTTCGCCTTTTGCTTCCTCGATAGTGGAATTGACAAAACGGCGCACGACGCGCAGGTTTACATCCGCTTCAAGAAGCGCCATTTTTATTGATTCTACAGCGTCCTCAATATTTTTTTCCGTAATCGACGATTTGCCTGTAACAAAACGAAAAGCGTCCGTTATTTTTCCTGTTAATTTTTCCAGCACGGTTACCTCAGGTCCTCAAAGAAATTGCGAATAAATTCATAAGGATCCAATTCACGGTTTAATATCTTGCCTAATCCCAGAGAAACAGGCATTTTTAGCTTGTGCTTATCCGCCAAGACTCTGATGTATTTGGCCGCCGCCACGCCTTCGGGAAGATAGCTTATTTCACCGATGCGCGCTAAAAGATCATCTAAATCTTTATACGGCTCTAAAATATTTTTTTCGATTATTTCCCTGCCGAATCGCCTGTTTCTGCCGTAAATTGAGCGGCATGTAACGTCCAAGTCTCCGATACCTGCTATTGATGTAAATGTTTCGGGGTGAGTCGCGCCTAGAGCCTTGCCGAGAAGCTGTATCTCGTTTAAACCCGCCGCAAGCAAGAGGGATTCTGTGCCGTCGCCGAACATATCCGAGCCGCCTATTGACTTTATTGCGTCTAACATACCGAAAGCTATGGCTATTACGTTTTTTGCCGCCGCTGACGCCTGAACTCCGTGGACATCCAAAGACGAATAAACAAAAAGCCCCGGACTTTTCAATAAATCCCTGAAACGGATGGAATTCTTAGCGTTCTCGCTTGCGGCTATGAGTCCTGTTATTTTACCTCTTGATACTTCCTCGGCGTGACTGGGACCCGAAATATAAACAAGCGAGTGTTGGTAAAAGCCGGGAAGGTAATCTTCCATTGTTTCAATAATTAATTTTGGGCCGTTTGCGGTCGGCAGAAACCCCTTTGTCAGCACGGCAATGCAGGTCTCTCCTTCGCGGATGGATTTTACCGTAAGAATTTTCTTTAACGTATCAAGCAGGAACAGGGACGGGGAGGCAAATATCAGGAATTTTTTCCCTTCCGCCGCTTCTTCAATATTCATGGTGGATGTGACGGTTTCAGGCAGTTCAACGTCCGGCAAATATCTGGAATTCCGCTGCCTTAAGTTTATGTCTTCACTTACCTCTTTTTCAAAGCTCCAGATGATGACATCGTTTCCTTTCTCGGCGATCACTTTGGCGATTGCCGTACCCCACGCGCCCGCGCCTAAAACCGCTATTTGAGCGTTCATATCTTATAATTATCGCTTATTTTGACCATTTACTCAATCGGCTCTTTCGCGGTTGTTTCTGCCTTATTAATGTGTTAATCTTAAAATATGAGGGGTTTTGCCAAACTGTCGATTTTGTTTACTATTACTTTTCTCATTTTTTTTCTTGTTTCGGCAGGTATCAAGTTTTTAAGTTTAAGGGTACAGTGGGCTCAAAGCTTGCCGTTAAAGCCCGAAACATCCTTAACCTTGCTTATTGCCGCGGCTCATTGGGCTTTATCGCTGACAATTCATATAACCATTCTTTTGTCCTTGAGTTACGGAGCAAGAAGAAAATATTTTGCGCCTATGGTGTTAATTAGTGTAATGCTTCTGTCATTGTTATTTCATTTCGGCGTTTCTTCCGCCTTGTATCAATGGAAAAATGTGCCGTCTGCGGTAAAAGCCGGAAAACAGGTCGGCGAGAACGGGCTTATTCTTTCCAATAATCTCAATAGAAATGAAACCGCAGTTATTCTCTTAAATGGGCCTGCTGAACCGCTTGGTCCCAGAGTAACCGCTATTCCCGAGCAACCGTTACAGTATATTGAATCTACGCCGAATGTAAGTCTTGATCTTCCTCCAATCCCCTTCGGTGACGATACGCCTTGGTTTTTAAAAAGCGTCTCCATCGACATTAAACTCAGCGAGGCGCAAATTTACAAGCGTTTCACGGAAGGGCGTTTTTCTTACTTAATTTACGCGGGCGCGTTGATTTTTCTTTTAAGTTCGTTAGGTTTTGCGATTAAATTCAGCGTATGGCCGCTGGCCGATCTGTTTCTGGGCGCTCTTGCTTTTCGCGGCGTTCTTGCCGTTGAAACTTTTTTAAATACGCCGGAAATGCAGGAAATTATCGGTTCGTTTTTGGGAGATAAATTACCCGTTTCTATGGCGGTTCCCGCCGTCTTTATCGCGTTTGGTCTGCTTATTAATGTATACGCGATTTTAGTCTATGTAATTAAAAGGCGGAATACAGATGACATATAATAATAAAACACATTCTCCGCTTTGGGTTTTTGTTATTTACATGCTTGTTTCCTGCGCTCTTATTATGATCTTTAAATTTGTATTTCCCGGATCGCCTGCGCCTGTATTGATTTTTTCCCGTAATTGGCGTCTGGTGCAAGGCGCGTTGGAATTATTCAATTTGTTTCCTGCTCTGGTATTTTCTTCGCTTGTGCTTCCTTTCGGCATTGTATCTTTTGAAGAAGATTATCCCAGTTTTTCAGAAGTGTTTTTCAAAAGATTAATTTCTTCTGTAATGATTGCAATTTTTGCGGCTGTTGTTTACGCGGCAATTTACTTTTTTGCGTATCCTATGGCAAAGAACTACGAAGGCAATATGCGCTTTAAGGGAGATATGTACCATCTTGCAAAAGAAAAAGCGAGTGAGAACAGCAAGAGAGGCGATTGGGTGGAAGCATCCCAATTTCTTGCCGTTTGCGATCAAGTGTGGGAACAAAGCCCTGAATTAAACGATATAAGAACCGAGATTGAACTAAATCTTTATCGTTTGCATTTGGAAGAAATTGAAGTGAAAGAAAAAGCTCGCGCCGGTTTGGCAAGAGAATGGCGCGGCGCGGAAATTTTACCCCTATCCGGTCGGCAACCGTTAGACGCGGTAAGCGCGCTTGCAATGAGCAGAACCGCTTTTGCCGAAAGACGTTTTTTTGATGCGCATTGGCTTGCTATTCTTGCAGGACGCCTTGCGATAGAAGGCAGTCCCGAGGCGGCAACTGCCGCACGTCTTGCCAGCGACGCGTGGAATATGATTGAAACTCAGATGCCGAGTGTCAGGGAAGCTAGAATGCATTCTTTGTTTCAGTTAAAACTCTCAGGTTATCAAGCAATGAACAATAGCGATTGGATAGCCGCTTTTTATATTTTTCAGGAATTGTTAGCCGCAACCCCCGATGATCCTGACGCAAAGAATTTTCTTGCGGCGTGCGAGCGCGGGCTTAAGGATTATACGTTTTTTATTGATGAAATGCAGGTGTCTGTCGGAGAAATACTGACAGGCGCGTTATTTTCTTTGCCGACTCAAAACGGAAGGGCAGTTCTGCGTTTTTCTAATCTTTCAACATCTAAGGATTTTGCCTACGGTATGGGTTTGGAATATATGGAATTTGACGCGTTCTCCCGCCCGCATGTAAGTTTAAGAGCGCCTTACGCAAAACTTTTACCTGTTAATGTAAGCGGAAAAGACAAGATAATGGTTATTACTCACGCATTGAATCGTAATAGTAAAAATATCAGTTGGGACAGCGAGATGCTTTTAGGCAATAAAAAGATTTCTGTTATAATGATTGATATTAGTTATGAAGATTTTTTGCTTTTATCCACCGTGCGCAGAGGATTATCAACACTTCAAGTAGACGAGCTTTTTACCGCTTCCAAACAACTTGGCTCTCTTGGATATGTATCGCAGATATTTGAAGCCGAGATACTTAACCGCATAAGTTCCACCGTGTTTTTCCTGCCTATGGCGATCTTCGTTATTATTATCGGTTGGCGGTACAGAACCAAAAAAAGACCGAGGTATTTTTTCTTTCTTCTGCTTCCTGTTCTGCCTGTTGTTTTTAACGGCTTTGTTTTCTTTTACCGAAATTTGTTAAACACTATAGGTATCTGGCTTGTAATAAGCCTTGGTTTTGCCGCCGCCCTTACCATTATCATTATCGCTCTTGCTGTAATTTTATTTATTTCCCTGATATCGCTTGCCGCTCAGCACGGCTAGTTTTTCCAAATCCAGTAACTGCTGTTTCAGTTCAAGTCCTCCGCCGTAACCGGTTAAACTTCCGTTGCTGCCGATTACCCTGTGGCATGGGACAATAATAGAGATAGGGTTGCGGTTGTTTGCGAGTCCTACGGCGCGGCACGCTTTCGGATTGCCTATTTTTGCGGCGATCTCTCCGTAACTGACGGTTTTCCCGTAAGGTATGTTTTGCAAGGCTTTCCAAACCTTCTTTTGAAAAACCGTTCCATGCATAATTAACGGCAGATTAAAAGTTTTTCTTTTACCGTTAAAATATTCTTCAAATTGAAGCGCCGCTTTTTTTATCAACGGAGTTTCCTGTTTTGTATAACCGTTAGGCGTTTTTTCGGCATTCAAGAAAATGTAACAAATAGCGGTTTTACCCGCGCCGCTTTCTTCCGCTATCCCGATCTTGAAAACATGATTTTTGTTAATTTGAAATTTGTAAAAATATACGTTCTTCATAAATATATTGTAACATTTTAATTTGACTTTGGTTATCTATGTATACGGCATAATTATGACGGTAAAGATCTTAATCATTTTATGGAGGTTTATGTGAAAAGATTAGCAGTTTTTCTTTTTATTTCCGCTTTGTTTGCGGGAACAGTTTTTGCCCAAAGCAGGGAAAATCGCACAGACAGGAACGACCGAAAAAGCGATGTAACCAAGGTAACCATAGAGGGCGTTTTAAAACTGGAAAAAGGCATTGTCTCTGTGGCAAGCGGCGATTCAACCTACTATGTTCCAATGTTGACTCGATATATCGGTTTTATAGACGGGTTAAAAGAAGGGGCACAAGTTTCTGTTGAAGGCTCTCAAATTAAAGACATTATTCGCCCGTTAAAAGTCACAATAGGCGGTAAATCTTATGACTTTCCGGAATACGGCAAAAGAGACATTGACAACAGGTTCTCGCAAAGACCTGAGGATTTCAGACAGCCGCGTAACCTTTCCGGCCGTGGAAGGCAATCCGGACCTTATGGCAGTTGCTGCAGATAAAAAAAAGAATAATACCCCGTCTGAAAAACGGGGTTTTTTACCGGCTTGACAAATTCCGCTTTTCTCGGCAAACTGTAACAAGGGCGTTAAATGAGCGATTCTGCTTATCTGATATTGGAAAATGGGACGGTTTTTGAAGGCAAATTCTTCGGCGCTCACGGCAGTATTACAGGCGAGATTGTTTTTACCACCGGCATGACCGGTTATCTTGAAACCCTTACCGATCAAAGTTATTACGGACAAATCGTCCTTCAAACATTTCCTCTTATCGGCAACTACGGCGTTATTCCTCCCGACTTTGAAAGCGAAGGAATCGGGGCGAGAGCTTACATTGTAAAACATCCCTGTGCCGCTCCGTCCAATTTCCGCAGCGAGAACACGCTTGGAGCTTTTTTGAAGGAGCGCGGTATTATCGGGATGTACGGTATCGATACGCGCGCACTTACAAAAATAATCCGCAATAACGGCGTTATGAACGGTAAGATTTGCGCTGTCCCCCCGTCGGCCGCGGATCGCGCCGAGGCCAAGGCATATTCAATAATTAATCCGATAAAAACTGTTTCTTCACGGACAGTTGCTAAAGTGCTTCCTACTGCGGGAAAGGTTCAAAAGCGTGTCGCTCTTTTGGACTTCGGCGCAAAACGCGGGATAGCGGCGGCTCTTGCGGCTCGCGGCTGCGAAGTGTGGATATTCCCGTGTGATACTTCTGCACAGGAAATTTTGAAAATGCAGCCGGACGGCGTAATGCTGAGCAACGGGCCCGGAGACCCTGCGGATCCCGGAAATTCCGGTATTGTTGATACAATCCGCGCACTTGAAAAAAACGGCGTAACGATTTTCGGCATCTGCATGGGTCATCAGCTTCTTGCCTGCGCGAAAGGGTACTCCACAAGGAAACTAAAATTCGGACACAGAGGAGCGAACCAGCCTGTCAAAGAAACAAAGACAGGACATGTGTACATTACAAGCCAAAACCACGGTTACGAGGTAATTGCGGATAACAGTTCTTTTATCAATGTAAACGACGGCTCATGCGAGGGGATGGACTACGGCAGATCGTTTTCTGTGCAATTTCATCCTGAGGCGCGCGGCGGACCGTTGGACACGTCGTTTTTATTCGAGCGATTTATAGAAAGGATGGCGGCAAATGCCTCTCGATAAAAACATAAAAAAAGTTTTAGTAATCGGCTCCGGTCCCATTGTTATAGGGCAGGCCGCCGAATTTGATTACGCCGGAACTCAGGCATGCCGCGTGTTGAGGGAAGACGGAATCGAAATTGTCCTTGTCAATTCCAATCCGGCGACAATAATGACCGATAAAAATATCGCGGATAAAATTTACATTGAACCTCTTACCCTTATAACAGTAAAACGCATAATCAAAAAAGAACGGCCCGACAGTATTTTGTCGGGGCTTGGCGGACAGACGGGACTTACACTGTGTATGCAATTAGCCCGCGACGGCTTCCTTGATAAAATGAATGTGCGTCTGCTTGGTTCTTCGCCTAAAACGATTGACAAGGCCGAAGACAGAAAAATCTTCAAAGAAACCATGGAAAGTATCGGACAGCCTGTGGTTCCTTCCGTAATCGCGATCGATGTTGAGACGGCTGTAAAGTTCGCCGGTGAGATCGGCTATCCTGTAATTGTACGCCCCGCTTTCACGCTCGGCGGTACGGGCGGCGGCAACGCAGTAGATGAAACGCGCCTGCGGGAAATAACGGCAAACGGTCTCGCACTCTCGCCGATTCATCAGGTTCTGATAGAAAAATCAATTGCGGGTTGGAAAGAAATCGAGTTTGAGGTAATGCGCGACCGCGCAGGAAACGTAATTACCGTATGTTCAATGGAAAACTTTGATCCTGTCGGCATACACACAGGCGACAGTATTGTTATCGCCCCCGCCGTTACTCTGGCGGACAGAGAGTATCAGATGCTGCGCTCCGCCTCGTTAAACATTATTAAGGCGCTTGGCGTAGAGGGCGGCTGTAACGTTCAGCTTGCTCTTGAACCTAACAGTTTTGAGTATGCGGTTATCGAGGTTAACCCGCGCGTGTCGCGTTCTTCCGCGCTTGCCAGCAAGGCGACAGGGTACCCTATCGCGAAGGTAGCGACAAAGATCGCCATCGGCTACACCCTCGATGAAATTACCAACGCGGTGACGGGAACAACATTCGCCGCCTTTGAACCCGCGCTTGATTATGTTGCGGTAAAATTTCCGAAGTGGCCTTTCGATAAATTTGTTTATGCCAGCAGGGAACTTGGAACCCAGATGAAGGCGACAGGCGAGGTAATGTCAATCGCGGACACTTTTGAAGAAGCGATAATAAAAGCTGTACGCGGCGCAGAGATTGGACTTACAAGTCTTGAGCTTCCGCGTCTTGCCGCGAGTACAGACGCCGAAATTCGCGGATTGCTGAAAACTGTTACCGATGAGCGATTGTTTGTGTTATACGAAGCGATCAAGCGCGGCATCAGTATAGACGAACTTTACTCGATTACCAAAGTAGACCGATGGTTCTTGAGCGGTTTAAAAAATATTTATAACAGCGCTCGCGCGTCTGTATCCGCTTCTCCCTCTCCGTTGGTTTATAAAATGGTAGACACTTGCGGCGGCGAATTTGAAGCAAAGACTCCGTACTTTTATTCGATTCAAAGCGGCGCTGAAAACGAAGCTCTGCCTTTCATTAAAAAAAGCGAAAAGCTTAGGATCGTAGTTCTCGGTAGCGGGCCAATCAGGATAGGGCAGGGGATTGAGTTTGATTACGCATGCGTTCACTGCGTGTGGACGTTAAGGAAGATGGGTTATGAGGTTATCGTAATCAACAATAACCCTGAAACCGTCTCAACGGATTTTGATACGGCGGACAGGCTTTACTTTGAGCCGCTTCATATAGACGATGTGATGAGCATTATCGAAATTGAAAAACCAATCGGCGTTATCGTAGCATTCGGCGGAGGAACGGCAATCAAGCTGACAAAAAAACTGTACGAACGCGGAGTGAGTATAATAGGCACAAGTGCGGAAAGCATTGACATTTGCGAGGACAGGGAGCGATTTGACAGATTGCTTGAGAAACTGGATGTAAAACGACCCAAAGGTTTCGGCGTTATGACAGAAAAGCAGGCGTTGGATGCCGCCGAGAATCTGGGCTACCCGGTGCTTATGCGCCCGTCCTATGTGCTTGGCGGACAAAACATGATAATCGCCTTCTCGCAGGAAGATATCTGTGAATACATGGAGATAATTCTCCGTTCCAGACAGGAGAATCCCGTCCTTATCGATAAATACCTCAGCGGGCGGGAGATTGAGGTTGACGCAATCTGCGACGGCGTTGATATGTTAATACCCGGTATTATGGAACATATTGAACGCACAGGTATTCATTCCGGCGACAGCATTGCGGTATATCCCGCGTTAAATATCGACGACGACCTTGCGGGTAAAATTTATGATATTACGAAAAAACTCTGCATGGCTTTGAATGTGCGCGGGCTTGTTAATATTCAATATGTTTTTTACAAGAATGATATTTATGTGATAGAGGTAAATCCCCGCGCATCGCGGACAGTTCCGTATATAAGCAAAGTTACGGGCGTTCAAATGTGCGAGATTGCGACAAAAGTAAGCGTTGGGCAGAGTCTTGCCTCTCTTGGGTATACCTCCGGAATAGCCAAAATGCCGCCCTATGTTGCGGTCAAAGTTCCCGTCTTTTCGTTTGAAAAACTCGCCGGTCTTGATACCCACCTTGGCCCGGAGATGAAATCCACGGGCGAAGTATTGGGACTCGGAAAAAATCTTGAGGAAGCGCTTTTCAAAGGGCTTGTCGCCGCAGGTTATAAAATATTAAGGGGCGGCGGAGTATTGATTACAGTCCGCGACGGCGACAAGGGCGAGATTGCAGGAGTTGCCGAAAAATTTGTTAAATGCGGTTTTTCTCTGTACGCGACAAGAGGAACCGCGCGTTTCCTTGCAAGCAAAGGTTTTAATGTTCAGGCAATAGATAAAATTTGCGACAACGATATGGTTAACACCGAAACGCTTTTGGCAAGCGGAAAGATAAGCTATATAATTTCAACTTCCGAGAAAGGAAGAGATCCCGCGTTAGACGATGTAAAACTCCGCAGAAAAGCCTGCTCTTTGGGCGTTCCGTGCCTAACATCTATTGATACTGCAAATGCGCTTGCCGATTCGCTTTTTTCCGATTATAGCGAAATAAACACGGAACTTGTCGATATAAACGATTTACGGAGCGATCGCATACAGCTTCCGTTTACAAAAATGCACGGCTGCAGCAACGATTATATCTATATTAACTGTTTTAACATGGAGATTAATTCTCCGGAATCGCTTTGCGTGCTTCTTGCTAACCCGCACACCGGAGTTGGAAGCGAAGGGCTTGTGTTTATAATGCGTTCCGATGTCGCCGATGCCAGAATGAGGCTTTTTAATCTTGACGGCAGCGAAGGCGGAATGGGCGGAAACGCGATACGGTGCGTAGCGAAATATCTTTTTGATAACGGCATTGTAAAGAAGAAAAAAATGCGTATTGAAACCTTAAGCGGCATAAGGGATCTTTTCCTAACGACAAGGGACGAAAAAGTATCATCGGTAAAGGTAGATATGGGATGCGCCGAGCTTCACCCCAAAAGAATACCTGTTAATCTTCCCGGAGAGAATGTAATCGCAAGACCTGTAACAATAGGCGGCAAGGAATATGAAATAACCTGTGTTTCGATGGGCAACCCCCACGCAGTCGTTTTCTGCGAAAGAATTGAAAAACTTGACTTGAGCGAAATCGGCCCGTTGTTTGAGCATGATCCGTTGTTCCCTGAAAGAGTAAACACTGAATTCGTCGAGAAGATGGACAAGAATCATCTTAAAATAAGAGTGTGGGAGCGCGGAAACGGAGAGACGCAGGCATGCGGTACGGGAGCTTGCGCTTCCGCTGTTGCCGCCGTTCTGACAGGGTACAGCGAAAAAGGCAAGGACATCAAAGTGCAGCTTCCCGGCGGCAACCTAATCATAAATTATACCGACGAAGCCGTTTACATGACAGGCGATTGCGTAAAAGTTTTTGACGGAGTAGTGGAGATTTAACTTTCTATTTGTATCTGTCTTTTTCCGTCTTATCGGCTATATCAATACAATCAACAAAAGCTTTTTCCAGTTTTGTCATTACATTGGAAACCGTTGCTTTTTTATCTTTGTTGTATTCGGGCAGATAATCGCTTAAATTGATGATAGGTCCCGGCTGAAGAATAACTTTTCGTATGAATATATTGTTTCTGTCTTCTACCGCGCCGCCCATTGTACGGCTGGCAAAATTCCAAAGGTTTTGAATATACTCAATCTTGCTGTGAAGGGAAGAATTCTCTGTAGGAGGTTCGTGGCGGAAGAAAAGACAGAAATCAACAAGCTCCTGATGTCGGTCTATATACCATGCTTCTCCCGCTCCAAGATCGATTGAGTTACGTTGAATGTAAGACAGATGCTCGATTTTTTCTATCCCGGGAAGGTAGATTCTGTCCCAGCATATTTGGCGTATTTTATGCATTCGCGTAAATGAATCGCCTTCGCTCTTTATGCCGAGCATTCTTTCTGCTGTATCAAGCGCGGCGTTTACTATACGCTCAAGACGTTCATTGAATGAAAGAGAGCCGTCGTTGTTAATGTTATAGCGTTTTTCGTTTACTTCGATAATATGATCTCTGCACAGGCGCAGTCTTTCTTCTAAAGGGAGTTTTCTGTTTTTTTTCGGAAAAGCGCAGTAACTTTCAATTTTTCTTAAAAGCCGCTCTTTCGCTCTTTTCCCGATTATACCGAAACGGAAATGAACCGAAACAGGAAGAATTTCCACGGGGCAATTTATGTTTTTATCCGTCATATGCTGGACTGCCTGAAAACCGATGCGGAAAATGCCGGGCTCAAGCCGCGAGACTGTATCGGCGGAATATGTAATCTGGCCTTCGGGAGCGATTGCAAGCGGATAAGGTCCTTCAATTATTGCTTTACGAAGCCTCGCGATTCCTTTTGAATCCAGCTTTGAATGATAGATAGGCATGGCTCCGACATTCGGCATGATAAACCGCGCCACCCATCCGCCCCATCGAAGGACTTCATAACCGTAAGCGAATACAGCGTGAGGCCTTCTGCTGAAACGAATCTTCATTTTTGCGGCATCGCGCCTAAGTTTGAAAAGAAAATACCATGTTAAAATCTGAGGCTCTCCCCCGTTTGGGTGGCGGAAAGCGATTATACAGCGGCTTTCGCCGGCAAGCGCCCGCTTAAACGCATGAACCAATGTATCGCCTTTTAAAACAACTTTTGTTACTCCAAAATACAGGAACAAATAAAGCCTTGTTAAGAGTCTTAGTAAAAAAAACACAAATCTTGATATTCGCGGTTCTCCTACATTTATATCCGGAGAAGCCTGAACTACAGGCGTCTTGAAGGGTTTATACATCTAAAAAAAAAGTATCGAAAAAAGCCAATAAATTCAAGGGTATTATTAAGATTTATGCCGGAAACACGGTAACATTGAAGTATTTATTAACTTTATTTTTATTTACTTGACAAATTCGCGTTTTTACATCAATACTTATTACGTTTAATTATAGAATCTTCTCTCCGGAGGGTATTATGGCAACGACCGGCAAGAAAAAGAAAAAATTACCGCCTATTGATCAAGAATTCCTTGATAAAATGGAGGCGTCTCTTTCCGCATTAAAAGCTGAAATTGTTGATAATTTGATAGCGAGCAGCGAAGACTTTAGGGGAATAATGGAAGGGATGGATTCCAAAGATCTTGCCGATGTCGCCTCAGATGATATAGATCGAAAAATGATAGAGGCTATCGGCTCTCAGGAATTAAAAAGGCTTAAATTGATTGAATCCGCGCTTACCCGCATCAAACAAGGAAAATACGGACATTGTATCAAGTGCAGTAAACGGATTCCTCAGGACCGCCTTATCGCTATCCCCTACGCCCTTATGTGCATTGAGTGTAAATCCGAAGAAGAGAGGCGGAACAGATAATGGCAAGAGCTCTTGTTTTATTGGCGGACGGTTTTGAAGATGTCGAAGCGGTAACGCCGATTGACTACCTGCAACGAGCGAGAATAGAAGTTACCGCAGTTTCAATCTCGGAAAGCCTTACCGTAACAAGCAAATGGGGCGGTATTAAAATGATTGCCCGTACCACTCTTGCGGAACTTTCCAAACAGGGCGCAAGTAGCTTTGACGCTGTTATCCTTCCCGGAGGAATGCCCGGCTCGACAAACCTTGCGGCTTCAAAAGAGACAGGCTCGCTTGTTAAAGACATGGCGGCGGCGGGAAAAGTTATCTGCGCAATTTGCGCCGCTCCAGCTATTGTGCTTGCTCCCCTTGGCCTGCTTGCCGGAAAAAATTTTACCTGTTACCCCGGAATGGAAGAGAAGGTAAATTCATCCGGCAGTAAGTGGTCGGATAGCCGCGTAGTGGTTGACGGCAATGTGATCACAAGCCGGGGCGCGGGAACAGCGGGAGAATTTGCCGCCGCGATTATCGAAAAATTAATTGACAAGGCCGCCGCCAAGAAAATAGCGGATGCCGTTTTACTGTAACCCATCTGAAAATGAAAACGGCGCGTAGTAACTACGCGCCGTAACAAATTAAATTAATAACGTTAAGAACAATGCAACGGATTTCTACTCGTTGATATTGTAAGCTATTTTGCCGCCGGAACCTACTGCGACCCCTATTTTGGCGGATGAGATAGAGTAATGAAAGGCAACATTATAGATATCTTCATACCCGAATGAACCGTCAGTTACCGCCGTCCATGTTATACCATCGGCGGAATACGCCGCTTTCCCTTCACTGCCAACCGCGACAAACATACCGCCGTAGCCTTTGGTACCTCCGTTCCAGGCAACGCTCCTGATGGCGTTGGTGCCAAATGTGCTGTTTGTTACTGCTGTCCATGTAAAGCCGCGATCGGTGGAATACGCCATTTTGCCGGAATTGCCAACCGCGACAAAGTTGTCGCCGCCGTATGCGACATCATTAATGGCGGTAGTGCCAAATGTGCTGTCCGTTACCGCTGTCCAACTCGTGGGTGTTGAATTATTGCAACGCGCCATTTTGCCGTTGGCGCCGACAGCAATCCAAGTGGAACCCATCGCGCCGGTACTAGCAACGCTGTTGATGGCGATAGCGCCAAATGTGCTGGTTACTGTTGTCCAAGTTGTGGGGGCTGAGGAACTTGAGGAAGTACAATACGCCATTTTGCCGTCAGCACCGACTGCGACATAATAGTATATATTCGCTGCGATACCGTAGATGGTGGTATAGCTGTCAAATGCGCTTGTTATTATTGCCGTCCATGTTATACCATCGGAGGAATATGCCATCTTACCGCTAGCGCCGACTGCGATAAATTGGTTATCGTAGATGACATCACGAATTATACCGGTGCTGCTGAATGTACTATTATTTACCGCTGTCCATGTTTTACCGTCTGCGGAATATGCCATCTTACCGCTAGCGCCGACTGCGACAAACTTCTCTTGTCCTGTAGCTCCGCCATAGGTAACGCTGTAAATGAAATCGCTTGAGCCGAATGTGCTGTTCGTTACTATTGTCCAGTAAGGGCGGACTACAACGGCTGTCGGAGCGCTGGTCTTAGTACCGGCATAACCTGCACGGCTTACGGTTACAGTTATGGTTGAACCTACATCCGCATCTACAATGACATAAGAACTGTTATTTGTACCGATGTTAGTAGTTCCCCGTTTCCATTGGTAGGTAAGAGTTCCGCTTCCGTTAAGGCCGCTTGTACTTGCTGTCAGGGTTTTTCCCACCATAGCGGTTCCGTTTATGGTTACAGTTCCTGTCAGTTCCGGGGTTCCTGCGGCAACTACGATGGCTGTCGGATCGCTGGTTATAGTGCCGGAATAGCCAATGCGGGTTACAGATACGGTGATAGTTGAGTCTAAATCGGCTTCAACAACGACATATGTATTGTTGTTAGTACCGATGTTGGTATCTCCCCTTTTCCACTTGTATGTAACTGTTCCTGTCCCACTCAAATCGGTGATATCTGCCGTAAGCGTTTCTCCCACCATAGCGATTCCTGTTATGCTTACGGTTCCGGTCAGTTCGGTTGTTGTCGTTGTGGGAATGTAAGGGTTTTTATCTCCATCATCGCCGCAGACGGTTAGTGAAAACCCGATTACCGATACAAAAACGATAATCCCAATACATTTAATTTTGTTTTTCATGCTGAAAATTCCTCCTCTAATGATTTATATAAAAAAGCCGATCTCCGATAGGGGAACGGCGTTTTTCCTTGAGAGAATGAAAATATAAATAAAAAAAAAGCGATTTTTTATTGTTTGAGTAGTTAATATTTTTATTTATACAGCTTATATATCTGCTAGTTTCTGGGGGGGGGGG
>Ga0268262_10000318_pt1 | contig 64849 bp, 51 predicted proteins | sample TergutNc150P3_FD_190354 | JGI IMG/M metagenome (GOLD analysis project Ga0268262, IMG submission 190354) | Nasutitermes corniger P3 segment gut microbial community from laboratory colony in Florida, USA - Nc150 P3 (SPAdes) (version 2) | ecosystem: Host-associated > Arthropoda: Insects >... | reverse complement strand
ACGTGGAAACTCGAGTGCCAAAGGTCGCTTATAGAGAAACAATCACAAAGAAGGCGAGCGCCGAGTACACGCATAAAAAACAGAGCGGAGGCCACGGTCAGTACGGCAAGGTGTTACTCGAAATAGCGCCTCTGCCTCGCGGCGAAAAATATCAATTTGTTAACGCTATTTTCGGCGGAGCGATTCCAAAGAACTACATCCCCGGCGTGGAAAAGGGCGTTATCGAGGGAATGGCGCACGGCACTATGGCGAGTTATCCCGTTGTGGACGTGGAAGTAAAAGTCGTGGACGGCAAGTACCATCCGGTAGATTCAAACGAACTGTCGTTCAAACTCGCCGCGCGCAACGCTTTCCGTGAGGCGATGAAGCAGGCAAACCCGACTCTGCTTGAGCCGGTAATGAATCTGACGGTATTTGTCGAGGAAAAATATCTTGGCGATGTAATGAGCGATCTTTCAGGCAAACGAGGTAAAATCCTCGGTCAGGATTCGGCGGGCGGCATAGCGGAAATACACGCCGAAGTCCCGCAGGTGGAGCTTTTGCGTTATTCGATAGACCTGCGCTCGATTACGTCGGGAACAGGCTCTTTCAGCGTCGCTTTCAGCCATTATTCGCCGATTTCGGGCCGTATCGCCGACGAGGTTATCAAGGCGCGCGAATCGTTCAAGGTGCAGGAAGCGGACGAATAAACGGCATATACCGCTTGTTTTTGGATATTTTGAGTAATTTTTTGAAATATTGTTTTACCATAATTTAACTTGAATAAAAGTCAAGTTTTTGGTATTATCTTATTAATATTGGTTATTTTACTTAAATTTATAGGATCTCAATAGGAGATACATTATGGATATATTTCAAGAAATTGATGAAAAAATGAAAATTGTCAATAAAGTACGTCCTTTTGAGGGTGCTACTCTTAAGCAAATTAACAAATTTTTCAAAGTAAAAACAACGCATTCTTCCAACGCTATAGAAGGTAATCCGCATACAATGGAAGAAACAAAAACAGTAATTGAAGACGGGGTAAAAATAGAAAGATATTCTCAATATCAATATGACGAAATAGAAGGGCATGGCCGCTCTTATGATTATATGTTTTCACTAATTAGCAAAAAGGGGTTAACGGAAAAAGATGTTCTACAATGCCACTTGTTGTTCAGTATGGAAAATAAAAAATTTACAAATCCCGGAAAATACAGAAAACTCGATATTGTAATTAAAGAGAGTAAAAAGAAATTGCCGAAATTTGAAGATGTACCGAATAAAATGATAGAGTATATAGGCTGGATAAATAAAGAACGAGGCAAATATCATCCTGTAATGTTTGCGTCGGAGGCTAACAGAAAATTCGGGAATATTCATCCCTTTACGGAAGGGAACGGAAGAATTTCCCGCCTTATTATGAATACTTGTCTTTATCAGGATAAATATTTCCCTGTCGCCGTGCCTATTATAAGACGAAAAGAATATTTTGATCTTATAGAAGAAGATAACGGCAAAAATCTCTGCGCTTTCATTGCGGAGCTTGAACTTCAAACAATAAAAGATATTATGCGGTTTTTGCATATAAAGTGATTTTTATCACTATACATGAAAGTAATATAGAGTAAATTATATGAGAAAGATAGTAATTTGCGTAACTTTCATACTGTTATTAAACAATCAAATTAATGCTGATGAAATAAATTTATCTGAATATAAAGATGATACATCAAACATATATATGAGTATCAGCAAACATACATTTTTGGAAGTATCATTTAGATTGTTTTTTCCGCCTAATAATGATGCTAATTTTTCTTTTTTAAATATTGGATATGGCTGGAATTATGATATAGTAAAAAATATTTTTTCTCCGGGAATATCATTTGATGTATCAATAGGAACAGACTGGCTGCGGCTTTTTGCCGAAGATAAGAACGAAGATAAAAAAAATGAACCTTCCTATACTCAATTTGGATTAGGCGCCGGAATAAAAATTTATAACATGTTTGAAATATATGAATTCAGGATTATTCCTTTTGCGGGATGTAACTTTTTATTATTATATAAACCTTGTCCTATGTTCGGATTATCATTATCTTTTTCATTCTTCGGATTGGAATACGCTTATTATTTTCCTTTAGGTAGCTATAAACCGGAAGCGAATCATCATATTGCAATAAAATTTATTGCAAAGGATTTCTTTTAATATGCCGGTTTAGGCAGATAACTGTTAACTGTCTTGCAGAGGCTCTACATGAATTGTCGCCGACATTTTAAATTTTTCAAGGATTCTGTCTTCTATTGCCGACGCTATAACATGACCCTTTCCTATCGTTATATCCTTTTTTAAACGGATATGGAAAGTTATTTCCTTGTGTGAAATATAGTTGTGAATATGAAAATGATGAACATGTAAATCGTCTTTGTAGATGTCTTTTATTTCATTTGTTATATTATCAATTAATTTTTGTTTCGGCTGTTCTCCCAATATTTTTGTTACCGCTTCCTTAAGAATTTCAAAAGCCGCATAGGACAGCATTATCGCAATAATAAAACCAAGCAGGCTGTCTATCCACCAGAATTTTTTTGCGAATAATATACCGGCCAATACGACAACGGAAGAAAGCGCATCCGACCTGTGATGCCAACCGTCGGCTTTTACGCTGGAACTGCCGGCCTTGCGCCCAAGGTAAAAAGCGTATTGAGCCAACAGCTCTTTTACAACAATCGAGACCGCCGTTACTATTATCGCTATTTTTCCGAACTCTACGCTTTTATCTTTACTTAAAAATTCCCGAACGGACTCTTCAAGAAACATAAACGCTATCATGCCTAAAATAAAAGCGATAAATAATGAGGCTATTTGTTCCCAGCGTCCGTGCCCGAACGGATGTTCCTTGTCCGCTTTTTTAGACGCAAGTTTTGCGGCAATAATTACAATAAACGAGCTTAAAGAGTCGGAAAGCGTATGCCAGGCGTCTGCGGCAAGAGCGATTGAACCTGTTATTATGCTTGCCCATAACTTAAGGGCAAAAAGAGCAATATTAACAACTACCGATATTGTCCCTTCAACATATCCCGCTTTCTTTTTATCCATTTTTCCCCTAACGCTTTTCTATTTCCGTGTATAGGCGGCGCAGTTGAATACACTTGTAAGCGGGGCGGATGATTCTTCCGCCGGCGATAATTTCTTCCAGGCGGTGAGCGCACCATCCGGCGGCACGGCTTACAGCGAAAATCGGGGTGTTAAGCTCCGGCGGAATTCCAAGCATTTTATAGACAAAGCCCGAATAAAAATCGACATTGGTGCAAATATCCTTGTCCGATCCTTTAACTTGTTTAAAAACAGACGGAGTAAGTCTTTCTATCAGGCGGTAAAGGTTAAACTCTTTTATAAACCCTTTTTCTTCGGCAAGAGATTCGGCCTTGTCTCGTAACAGAGAAGCGCGCGGGTCGGTTATAGTGTAAACAGCGTGACCTTGTCCGTAAATTAATCCCGTGCCGTCGTAAGCTTTTCCCTTTAATATTTTTTCCAGATACTCGGCGACTTCCTTCTCGTTCTCCCAGTTCTTTACGTTCTTTTTAACATCGTCCATCATTTCTATAACTTTTGCGTTTGCGCCGCCGTGCTTAAAGCCTTTAAGAGAGCCGATTCCGGCGGCGACTGTTGAATAAGTATCTGTATCGGAAGAAGAAATAACGTGTATGGCAAATGTCGAGTTGTTACCGCCGCCGTGTTCAGCGTGAAGCACCAAAGCCAAATCCAAAAGCTGCGCTTCGTATTTTGTGTATTTTTGATCCGGCCTTATAAGCGAAAGCAATGTTTCGGCAATGGAACAGGAAGGATCAACCTGATGAATTACAAGGCTTTCTTTGTGAAAATAATGCTTCATTGCCATATAGGAATACGCAACAATGGTCGGGAAGCGGGCGATAAGCTCAAGGCACTGGCGCAAAACATTTTCCGGCGACTGGCCTTCCGGATCTTCGTCATAAGTGTAAAGCGCAAGTATGGAAGACGCAAGTTTGTTCATTATGTTGCGTGACGGGGTTTTTAATATTACATCTTCCGCAAAATTTTTAGGCAGCGTCCTGAACTCGCTAGTAAGGGCGTTAAAATCCTCAAGTTGTTTTTTATTCGGCAATCTGCCGAACAAAAGAAGGTATACGGTTTCTTCAAAACAAAAACGCCCTTCATTTGAAGCGGCACGGACAATATCTTCGACATCAATCCCCCTGTAATAAAGTTTACCGGGAACGGCGATTTTATCGCCTTCGTCTATAATGTAACCGTGTACGTCGCCTACACGGGTAAGGCCGACAAGAACGCCCGTCCCGTCTGCGTTTCGCAAACCCCGCTTTACATTGAATTTGGTATACAGATCAATGTCGATATAATCGTTACCTGTAATTTCCGCCATGTGTTCATTTAATCCCGTAATTTCCATTTCTTTCCCCTTATCTGGTTTTATCTTCATCCCGAATCTGCACACGGCGGATTTTCCCGCTTATGGTTTTGGGAAGCTCATCAACAAACTCAATTATACGAGGATACTTGTAAGGCGCTGTCGTTTTCTTCACATGATTCTGCAATTCTACTTTAAGCTCTTCGGAAGCGTCATATCCCTTTACGAGTATCACTGTCGCTTTTACCACCGCTCCCCGATCTTCGTCGGGAACGCCTGTTATTGCGCACTCAAGAACAGCGGGATGTTCCAAAAGAGCGCTTTCTACCTCAAACGGGCCGATGCGGTAACCGGAGCTTTTGATCACATCGTCGTTGCGCCCGACAAACCAAAAATAGCCGTCTTCGTCTTTCCACGCAACATCGCCGGTATAGTAGATATTATCATGCCAGACGCTCGCCGTAAGAGTATCGTCACGGTAATAGCCATTGAACATTCCCCACGGCTTGCGTTTGTCCGTGCGGACTACAATCTCCCCTTCTTCGCCCATGCCGCAGGAAGCGCCGTTCTCCAACAGAAGATCGATGTCGTAACCGGGAGCAGGTTTTCCCATAGAACCGGGTTTCGGTTTTAACCACGGATATGTGCAAAGCGTAACTGTAAGCTCCGTTTGCCCGTAACATTCACGCAGTTTAATCCCCGTGCCTTCCAAAAACTGCTCGAAAATTTCAGGGTTAAGCGGCTCGCCTGCCACAGTACAGGTTTTAAGAGAGGAAAAATCGTACTTCTTTAAATCTTCTTTTATAAAGAAGCGGTATATCGTTGGAGGGGCGCAAAAACTTGTAAGGCGGTATTTGCTGATAACTTTCAGCATTTCGGCGGGCACAAAACGGTCGTAATCGTACACAAAAATTCCCGCCCCGCAAAGCCATTGGCCGTATATGCAGCCCCAAGCGGCTTTTGCCCACCCTGTGTCGGCAACCGTCAGGTGCAAACCTTCGGGAACAACCTGATGCCAGTATTTTGCGGTAGCGATGTGCCCTAACGGATAGGTATAATCATGGCGCACCATCTTGGGCATTCCCGTTGTGCCGGACGTAAAGTACAGAAGCATTATATCATTGTTGGAATTTGTTTTTTCCGGCCTTTTAAATTCGCCGGAAGCGGATTTAAAAAGCACGCTGAAATCCGTCCACGATAATATATTAGCAGGATGCTCCGTACTTCTTTTTTCGGCGAGGCGTTTGGCGGCAGCTTCCACGGGGTTTGCATCCTTTGGAGTATGAACAGAGCGAATAAAGGTTTTGTATCGCAAAGTTACAGGACCGTCAGATTCGGAACCGCGCCTCATTATCGCTTCCGCTTCGTCTATGCGGCACATAAGATCAATATCATCTACGCAGATTATTCCCTTAATGTCGGCGGCATTGCATCTGTAAACAATGTCTTTGGTGGTAAGCAAATGCGTCGCGGGAATTGCGATTGCTCCGAGTTTGTGCAGGGCAAGGATTACAGGCCAGTATTCCCAACGGCGCTTCAGTATCAACATTACAGGATCGCCCTTGCCGATTCCGGCCTCGCGCAGAACATTGGCGGCCTTGTTGGAAAGATCTTTCATCTCATTAAATGTAAAAGCCGCTTCAGCGCCTTTTTCGTCGCACCATTGAAGCGCCCGCTCGCCGCCTTTTTCCTTCGCAAGCTCATCAACAACATCGTAGCTAAAATTAAAGTTTTCGGGATATGTAATATCGAAATTTTTATAAAAGTCTTCGTACGAGTCAAATTCGGTTTTCGGCAAATATTTGTTAATCAAAGCCATTTGATTTTCTCCCGCATAAATTAAAACACAATCGCCAAAAAGCGCGCGGCTTGTCCGCCTAACGCCTTCATTCCGTGAGGTTCGTTGGAGTCGTAATAAACACAGTCGCCCGGCCCCAGCTCAATATCATGGCCGCTAATCGAAATCAAAAGTTTCCCATCCAAAACATAGTTAAATTCCTGACCGGGATGCGTGTTAAGGCTGATGGGTTTATTCTCTGTTTCGGGAGACGCTTCCACCAAAAAAGGTTCCGCTTTTTTGCGGTGAAAATTAAAAGCAAGATTCCAGTAACCGTACATCGGGCGGCGGCTTACTTCGGGAGCCTGCCCCGCGCGCGTAACACAAAAGGTTTTAAGTTTTGAAGCCGCTCCGCTTATAAGCTCGGAAAGATCAACCTTAAAGCGCGCGGCAATTTCAACAAGAGCGCCGACGGGAAATTCTTTTTGCGCTGTTTCCCATGCCTGATACTCCGGCGCCTCAAAACCCAATTCCTTTGCAAGGGCTTCAACGGAAATTTCTTCTATTTCCCGGAGTACCTTCACACGGGCGGCGATTTCTTTTATGTCTTCTTTCATTTTCCACCTCTTGTTTCTATTGTTCCGTTTGACCGGGCAATATAAACCACCGGGATATTTCCCGTAAAAAACCCGTTTTCAACAACGCCGGGAATTTTGTTAAACTCGGCCTCCATCAAAACAGGATCAACAGGGGAGTTGAAACGAATGTCAAGAATTATATTCCCGTGTTCGGTGATGACCGGCCCCGCTTTTCGCAGCGCCTCCCTAAGTATAACATTTGCGCCCAGTTTTTCAAAGACCCTTGAGGTTTGAACTCTTGCGGAAGGAACAACCTCCACAGGAACGGGAAAACCTGTTCCCAGGCTTTGAGCAAGTTTTGACTCATCCACAATAACGGCGAATAACGCCGAGGAATATGCGGCTAACTTCTCGATTAACATCGCCCCTCCCCCGCCCTTAATCAATCTGTTTTGGGGATCAACTTCATCGGCTCCGTCAATGGTAAGGTCAAGCCCTTTCGCAAGCTCCTTTGAATTCAGCGAATAAACGGGTATCCCCAGTTTTTCACACTCAATCTCTGTTTGAAAACTGGTAGCAAAGGCGCTGATGTCCCGTAACGCTCCCTTAGCCAAAAGTTCGCCGACTCTGCGAACAGCGTGAATGGCGGTAGAACCTGTACCAAGACCTAGCTTCATGCCGCTTTTTACAAGAGCGTCTACAGCGGCTTTACCGGCGGCTTCTTTCATTATTCTATTCGAATCTTGTTCCATGAACTTGCCTCCACTATATCTATAACCCTCGATAAAAGCTGTTGGGAAATTTCCCTTCCCATAATTTGTTTATATTGATGGCACGCCTGATACGTTACCATATCGTAACCGTTTATGGTCTTGCATCCCGCCGCCGTGGCGCGCGTTAAAAACGGCGTCTGCGCGGGATAATAAACCAAGTCCATCACAACTTCTTTTCCCGTAAAAGTGTAGAGTTCCAACGGATCAGAAGCTTCGTATCCTCCCATTCCGACAGATGTTGCCTGAATAATTACATCAGAGTATTTTTCTATTAACTCAACTCCGTGTTCGTCCAGTCCGCCCCAGCGGAAATTGTAAAGCGACGCTATATCTTTTGCTTTGTGAATTGTACGGTTCAAAATAAGGGCTTTACCTCCCATACGGAAAATCTCGGCTGCCACAGAACGGGCAACGCCGCCCGCCCCGATTATGGTAATTTTTTTCCATTTAAGATTTTTCTTGCCGAGAAAGGACATAATTGCCGCCGAAAAACTGGTACTGTCGGTATTATCACCAAACCAGCCGTCGATTGAACGGGACATGAAATTGCAAGCCCCGATAGAGTGAACTACCGCCGAACGCCTTGTAAGCATGGGCAAAACAGCTTCCTTATACGGGACAGTAACCGAAAGTCCCTGAACACCCAATTCTTCGGCAAGCTCCAGAATATCGTTAGCCGAGTCAGCAGGAAACGGCACATATACAGCGTCGGTGTTTTCAAAACCGAAAGCCAAATTAAAAATCCATGTGCTAATACTGGCCTTTAACGGATAACCGGTAATGCCGTAAAGTTTTGTTTTTTTTGTGATATTACGAAAACGGTACAACTCGTTCAGTTCCTTAACGTCCAACTGCCACGCCGCTGCGGGAACTTCAACTTCAGATAATGCGCTTGAATAAGTCATATAAGAGCCGAATTTTTCGCAAAGAATTCGAGAGTAAAAACCGTAATGCCCCATGCAAAGAACAATTTTATCATGAACATCGCTTTCTTTGGCGGCGCGGTAAACTTTAACAACATCTCTTGTAGAATTGGCTTTCAGCGCCATTTTTACAATTTCATCCCCTGTGCGCTTCATGGAATTTAATTTTGCGGGAATACCGTCAATAATCCCTTCCGTATTGTGATATGAACGGATAATTTTTGTTCCGAAAGTTCTTGCCGCTTCTTCAAGGCTTTGTACATCCATATCTTCTTCAATATCCACATAGGCAAAATTCTTTCTTCTGTCCGCTTCCGCAAAGGCAAGCCCTCGCGCAAGAAGCCTTATCCTTGAGCCTTCGCCGCCCGAGAAAAAACCTCCGTCCGAGTCCCGCCTGATCGTAAGGATTACGGGCAAACCCGCAATCTCGGGAAAACGGCGTATGTGCAGACGATCATCGGGGTTAAGACAGTCCACGCGCAATTCCGCAAGATCAGCATATTTGCTGTATTTATTGAGAATATCCATGTTTTTTTGAATTGTTTTTGCGGTCAGACACAAACAGATTTTTGCCAAAACCGTCCCCCTTTCTTAATAATCCGCTTTATATTTTATCATAACCAATTGAGGGCTTTGTGGACAGAGGTCTTATTATCCATGTTTTGCCGCTGCATCGCAGTATTTCGTTGGGGGAAATCCAAACATTAAGGCCGGGACGAACAGGAAAAATGGGAATTTCATCTTCCTTAAAGCACAAAGGTTCGCAAAATGGGGAAGTTCCGTGCCAAGGACCGGGGTCTACAGGAATAGCCGTAGGTTCTGCTGCTTCGGGAACAAGACGGCGGCGGTCAAAATTCGCATTCATTGTTTTTTCAGCGACGGAATGCCAATCGACAAGCCAGGGATTTTCGCAAACCGCCTCATTTGTTTTTCCATCGGTAAAAAGCTCTCTAAACCGGGGCCAGTCGAAATTCGCCGGGATTTTTACAGTATTCTGTCCTCCTGCAAGGGCAAGTTCCCAATAAAAAACCGCATCAACCCCGGTTTTCCAGTCTAAGCGAAGCCGCCCGCCTTCCGTATCGAAGGGAAACAAAGCGCCTGCGGGCCTGAAAACCCCGGCAGGCAGGTTATATTCCGGCCAACAGGGCCATGCGGTAATGGGGTTTGCCCATGTAACAGGTATTTCAATTTTCATGCTTTCGCCGGGTAAAATATCAGCTATTCGCCGGATACCGTTTTTATCAAACCATTCAAGCCGCCAATGAGGCTCGCCAAGCGCGGATACCCATACTTCCGGCGCGGACGGCGGAACCACAGTGTATGCAGAAGGGGCAAAATCCCCGCAGCAAACAAGAAGCAAGGACAAGACTAGCGCCGGAAAAACAAAAATAACTAATTTCATACACTATATACGGTGCGGATCTGCGTTTTTGCTTTACTTTATAAGAAAAATTTGAAGAATTTTCCTAAAATTCGGCTTTAAAAATACTCATTTTCAGAGTGTTTCTTGAATTTTCTATTCATTTATATAATAATTATAGTATGGCAGAAGTCTCACAAGCGCAAACGAATTCATACATTGAAACCTTACAACAAGTCCTTGCTTCCCGCAAGGAATGGATGGAAAAGGAAGAAATGCAAAAACTCAAGGATGAACTGAGGAGTTTTCATACTTCCTACGCTTCTTTATACAATATATATTTAAAGAAAAAATTAATTGATGAAGACCCTTACAAGCAGGAAACAAAAATCACCGAGCTAGAAGTGCCGGATTCAACGGCATTTAATGAGGCAAAAAGGGTAGAACAAATGTCGATAAGGCTGTCAAATTATGACAACCAACTGGACTATTTAACCAATTTTTACCAATTAGGCATAGATTTCCTCAATCTTGACAGAATTAAGCGGATTGTCGGCCTTGTCCGTTATATAGACTGGGTGGCTTTATCACCTGACAGCCAGAACCTTATGACCAAAGCGGTCGCGGAAATATCAATAAATTCAAAAACCGGCGTTGATCAAATAACATTAAGTATAATAGGCGAAAGCCTTTCAAGACTGTCTAAAACAACGGCGTCATCTATGGCTATTCTGAAGAATTTGAGCATCTATTACAGGGAATGCTATAAACTTGAAGTCCGCCAAAAAATAACACAGAGCATGTCCGCAAACGAAGCTACCCTTGATAACATAAAGAAAAAAATGCACTCGGCAATGCCGGGATCGCCGTTTTATAAAGAACTGGTTGAAGAAATAATAAAGGAAGATTATTCCAAAAACGGCGCGGATATGAGGGACATGGTCCTTAACACCCTAAAAGTCCCCACAACCAAGCAAAAGACCGTAAAAGCCGCCGTAAATTTCAAAAGTATCCTTTTGGACGGAATTCAGGTAATCGGCGGCGCATCAAGCTCGCTGACAGAAATACTGACAAAACTTGATGAAAACCAAACTATAATGGAAAGCCATGATAAAGGCTTTATGCATATGCTCAAGGAGCTTATCAGGCAGATTACAAACGCCGAACCGGAAGAAGTTATCTACACTGTGGAATATATGGATCAAACCAAGGATTTACCGGTAAAAGAAAAGGTAAATTTTCATCAATTAAGGGAGGAATTGGAAAAAAAGATAAGATTTTTATCCAGTTTAATGAAAGGTCCCGCCTACCAGAAACTGTCCGCAATGACAGAAGAACAAATTATCGGCTATTTGGAGAAAAATATCACAGAAGTGCAGAATTATCACAAAACCCTGAGTGCTCTTGACGACTTTTTCAAAACAAAAGTAGCCACGGAAAACCGGGATAAAATAAAAGGCATAAAACCGGAGCTGTCCGCGTTAAAAAACTCTTATGTAAAAGCCAATCAGATGCGCTATGAATACAGCGCCCAAAAAGAGGAAGAGGAACAACTAAAGCGCCTTGGGGTTCATATAACAACGGATGCCGCAGCGCCTGTACCGCCCAACGGCGGACCGCCTCTCCCCCCCGAAGGGGCGAAAAAACCCTAATTTCGGACGTTTTTCTTTTCATGTTTTGTGTTCCTAATAGACGAAAATTTACCGATAATAGAAGATAAGCAGGGACAAATGTTATCTACTTATAAAAAACCGGCTCTGGTACTGATTATCTCGGGTATTCTCTTCGCGGGGACGATCTTTTTACTGGATTTTGAGCCGCTGGATTTTATACGGACGCATTTTTATAACCCTTCCTTTGTAAGTTCCATAGTAAAAGAAAATGAAAAAGCCGCGGAAATAGTCCAAAAACACATTTTGGAGCTTCAAAACAAATTTGCCGCCACCCTGAACGAACCGGCGGTAAAAAGCAGTTTCCTTTACAATCAAACCGCCGCCGATATATATGAGCGTTCAAAAGTGTTTGGAATACTGGTGGAATCCGTCAGCGGGCTTCAGTCGGTTCAATTTGTGGATAACAACGGGGTAAGAATTCACTATTCTACCTCTAACCGCGATGTAATCAGCATAAGCAATAACTCCGCTACTTACCGTAATTATACCGACGACAGCAGAGCGCTGCCCTACAACGATATCAGCGTGAGCGCGAACGAACGCCCAAAATATACAATGGACGGTTCCCACGACAGAATAATTTTTTCGTTTCCGTTTTATGACTCTATGGATGTTTACAGGGGAACGGCTGTTTTTACCCTTTCCGCTAGAGCGCTTGCCGAAAGACTTATCACAGAGGGAAGCCTTAAACCAACCGACGATATTTCGGTTATCAGAGCCCCTCGCGGCGTTGTCTTTGGAAGCCCCAATACCTCAAAAGCCGTTATTCTGGAAAAAATATCTTCCGTTTGGAGCGCCGGTTTAAAGGAATATGTCACGTTTGACGCCGAAGATGCCGGAGTTAAATATGCCCTTATCTCAATAAGAAACGGCAACGATCTTTTTTTCGGACGAATAATTAATGACTCGATTTTTACAATTTCGGAATCAATGAAATATTTATTTTACCTTTCAATGTTCCTTACATTGTTCCTTACATTGTTCTTTTTCACTAATTTTAAGCCTAATCCCATAACACTGGTACAAAACCGTATTAAAACGCTTAGGTCAAATCTTTTTGAACAGTTGTATATTAAAAAGACCGGACAGGACAGGGCAAAGTGGATACTGGAACTTGAACAGCGCAGAGAAGAAATTCGTTTTGAATTAAAAAGCAGGCTTAGAATCAACCGCAGACTGGAAAATAAAATTAATGACATAATTGATACAGCCTGGGATGAACTGCTAGCTGTTATGAAGTCAGGCTACGATCTGGCTTCGCTGGAAGAGATTGTCAAAACCCGCACGGTAAAAATTGAAAAACCAAAAACCGATGAAGCCGCCGAAACCTTTGAAGAAATCACTGTGAAAACTCATGACCACTTTGCGGTAGATGAAATTGAAGCGGCCTTAGCGGATTTATCGGAAATTGAAGAAATAGAAGAAATCGGTGAAGAAGAAGAATTTGAAACATCTCCGGTTAAAACAAAAGAAATTGACGATTTACAAGACGTTGAAGAAATTGAAGATTTAGAAGAGATAGAAGAAGCCGAAGAAATAGATAATATTGATGAAATAGAAGAAATCGGCGAAGAAGAAATTGAAAAAATAGAAGAGCTTAAATCCTACACGGAAATTCAGCTTTCAAAAAGCCTGTTAAAAGCCGCAAACGAAATTCTTACAAAAATTAAAAAAGAAGAATCAAAAGCTTCAGCGGCTGTCCGCCCAAAAAAGGGACTGCTTCAAAGAGCGCTCGAATTTCTCAATTCAAAAGAAGACGCTTCCGCTCCTGCCGGGAATAAAGGCCTGCTTAATCTCGCGATTGGATTCCTTAATTCATTTGAAGGCAAAAAGACAGAAGGAATTGAAGAACTGGAAGAGATTGGAGAGAAAGAACCTTCTCAAAAAGGATTTCTTGCTATGGCTTCGACTCATAAAAAACCTGAACCTGCGTCTGCGACTCTTTCGACGGATAATTTTTCGGTCAGGGAAATTATATCGGATAATTATGAAGAGGAAGACAACGAACAGGGATTATATTTTGAAATGGAAGTTTTCTCTCCGTTCTCGTCTATGTTCTCTTCTTTGGAAGGGAAGAAAGAAGACTCTACTTTATCAACGAACGCGGATTAACAGTAACGCCGTTTTTATAAACCATAAAATGCAGATGCGGCCCCGTACTAAGTCCCGTGCTTCCGACATCGCCGACATGCTCTCCGGTTCCGACATAAGCGCCGCTTTTTGTTCTGATAACGCTTAAATGGGCATAAAGAGTGCGATAGCCGGAATGATGGTTAATCACCACATAATTTCCTAAAACAGGATCATAACCGGTCTGGCTTACACGGCCTGCCATTGCCGCCTTGACCGGAGTTCCGGTACTTCCCCTGATATCAATCCCGGTGTGAAACTGCTTGTTGTTATTATTGTTAAACGGGTCTCTTCTGTAACCATAAGGGGAAGTAATAACGCCGTTTATAGGCCATATAAACAAGTCGCCGTTGATCTCCTGAAGACTGACCCAGTCGAGTTTCGCCCCCGGAATAAACAGGTCTGTTCCCGCCCTTATTTTGTCGGAAAAAAGCTCATTCGCTATTATTATATCTTCCGAGTCAGCTTTATATTTTTCGGCAATGGAGCCGAGGGTATCGCCGCTTTTTACAGCGTGTAAAACGCCGTCCTGGTTGGGGATTTTCAAAACTTTACCTATCTGCAGAAGGCGGGTATTTGTTATCTTGTTCACCGAAATAATCGTACCCTGATTAAGTCCCATATTAACCGCAAGGGTACTGATATTTTCACCTTGTGTAACTGTATACGTATCATAGAATAAAACACGGGTTTTTGATAAAGACTCCGGCTCAATGGCGGCAGTCTCAGAAGGGGTTATCTCGCTTGAAGAAGCGTCGCTTAAAGAAGCGAGGGTTAATGAAATATCTTCATTATTAAAGCTTCCGCCGCCAATACCGTTTTCATTGTCCTGAAATTCCCGTTGTTTTATGGAAAAACCGGGGAAAAACAGGAAAAATAGGTATAAAACTACCGCAAGTCTGAATATTATTCTGCCATTATTGATAGAAAGCGACATATTTTTATTATATTACAAAGTGTTAATCTTTGCAATATTAATCATCATCATCGCTGCTTTCAAGCTTTTTAATCAAATCCCTGATTTCCGCCGCTTGCTCGTATTCTTCTTCGGCGACCGCCTGTTCAAGTTGTTCCAGAAGAGATTTGTTCTTATCATCGGGAGCTTTCTCGATTGGTTCAAGAAAGAAATCCAGAGGTATACCTGTCTGTTCTATAACTGACGAATAGAGAAAAAAAGGGCATTTTTTCCGCACCGCAATGGCAAGAGCGTCCGAAGGCCGGCTATCCAAGACAAGAGGTTTTTCATTTGTATATTCGCCGCCTGTTATTATCAAACGGGCGTGGAAAGTATCGTCTTTTAGCTCGTAAATCTCGACTCTTTTAACGGAAAGATTAACCTGGTTTAACATATTAAGGAATAAATCGTGGGTCATCGGGCGGGAAAGAGTTCTTCCTTCAAGGGCAAGCAAGATGGACTGCATTTCCAAAGTACCGATAAAAATCGGAACCGCCGCATCAATGCCGCGCGGTTTTAACAATACGGCGTTACCATGCCTGACCTTTACAATAGACCATATATCACTAACCAACATCTCCCGCACTTGTACACCTCAACTAACCAATTCTATAAGCCCGTTAAGAAGAAGATTGCTTCTTTTATTAACGGTAAATTTGTCAACTTCTATGGAAGAAAATGTTTCACGCGCTTCGTGCAGCATGGAATGGGCCTTTTCTTCGGACTCACTTAAAACACCCGCTGCGTGCAAAGAATTAATTAACTCTTCTACCTCCGGCGCGGCAGTACCGTTTATTCTTGCGGCATGGAAACAATAGAAAACCATTTCACGTTTTTCGGGATACCTTGTAAGGTACAGAAGCACAGGAAGGCTCTTTTTTCCCTCGACAACATCGTCTCCGCGCAGTTTTCCCGGGACTCCCGTCGTCAGATTTTTTACGTCATCCAGTACTTGAAAAGCAATTCCCAGTTTTTCCGCAGCGTCGCCGAACTTTGCGGCTATTTTAGCGTCAGCGCCGGCGGTGTACGCTCCGGCTTCGGCGGCAAGCCGCGCAAGACCTCCGGTTTTAAGCCCGCACATAACAAAATATTCATTTATTGAAGGGACAAACGTAACCTTCCTGTGCCAACTGATATCCATTGCCTGTCCCAGATGAAGCCCTCGCATATATTCCGCCCAAATTTTGTAAATAAGCTCTTTTTTTTCTCCTTTGTATGATTCAATGCAGGAGAGCGCCAAAAAGTAAAGGAACGAACCGGAGTTTACCGCTGTATCTATGCCGTATATTTTATGAATCGCCGGCTTCCCCCTTCGTTCTTCGGAATCGTCTTCGATATCGTCATGTATCAATGTTGCGTTATGTGAAAATTCAACCATCGGGACAAGAGGAAGAACGGTGTCTTCTCCACCGAGGCTTTCGCACACAAGCGTCATCAAAAGAGGCCTCCAGCGTTTGCCTCCGCGTGAAAGCATATCTTTTAAAGGCGCAATAAGGACACGCAAAGACTCATCATCAATTTTCTTTACGTCTTCAGGAAACACATTTTGCGCCCAGACAGATCCGGCCGAGGTAGCCTGAAAAGCCGGCATTCCAGAATCATGAAAACCGGGCAGCCATTTCTCAAGTTCCGCTTCAATCTTTTGCAGTTGTATACTATACTCACTATCCATATTATTATTATACAGGGAAAAAATGACAGATTACAAGAAAATTGATTACTGGCAGCAAAAAGCCCGAAAAGAAGGCTACCCCGCCAGATCTGTCTATAAATTGAAAGAAATAGACGAAAAATTCGCCCTTTTTAAGCCTGTCCGCAGCGTGGGGAACGCCGCAAGCATCGCAAGTGCGCGTATCCTTGACCTTGGAGCCGCTCCCGGAAGTTGGAGCCTGTATGTTTTGCGAAAAATAGGCGCTCGCTGTTTCCTTGCCGCCGCCGATCTTTCCCCCCTTTCACGCGAATTTGACAAGGGACTTTTCGACGGCGGCAATTTCTTCTTTATACAGGGCGACATTACAGAGGAGCGAATCCGGGAAGCGTTATTTGAAAAAGGCCCCTATTCGGCGATTATCAGCGACGCCGCCCCAAGCACCACAGGCAGTCACACGGTAGACGCGGCCCGCTCGCTCGGACTGGCGGAAGAGGTAATCAACTACGCGGAAAAAACGCTCGCTGCGGGCGGCAATCTCGCGGTTAAAGTTTTTCAAGGCGAAGACAGCGCCGCTCTTCTAAAACGCATGAAATTGATTTTTAAAACGGCGAAAAGTTTTAAACCGCAGGCCTGCAGAGGCGAGTCTGTGGAGACATATTATATAGGGTTGAATAAATTATAAATAATTATCTTAGCGTTCTTGCTTTCACATCACTTATCATACTGCGATCCGCCCCGGCATCGCCTTTGTATTCAACGCTTACTTTCGCAGCCGCGCCTTTTCTGAAACTTATTGGAGCGCGATAGAGAACCTGATTCTCCCACCTGAGAGTGGCTTCAAGAAACAAAACATACTCCTCCATTGGAACAGCTTTGCCGCTTGAGTCAGTGCCGTCCCAAGTGTAGACAAGCGTCCCTGTTTTCGGCGTGGCCCCGGATATAGCGTCTACCTGTGAGCTTGATAAATCAGCCAAACCCGATTTTTTAACCCATATCGGGATAGAAGTTTCCCTGCGTTTCCATCCGCCTGTCGCCGTATATTTAGTAGCGTAAAGCGTTTTTATATACTTTCCCTGCGCATCCTCGACCCAAACGGCAAACTGATTGCTCGCCGAGCCGCTCAATCTGGTATAAGTAAATGTCAATTCCGCAACAGCCTGCGCCGTTTTTTGCTGAGCATCCGTACAAGCCAAAACCGTAAAAAGTAACACAAAAATAGATAAATATTTTTTCATATTAACCTCTTAAGCTTATTATATCATGTTTTTACTATAAATTATGCCAAAAATTTGGAAAATTTTATGGTTTATTGGTAAATAAGTTATGCCGCAACCGGCTTTAATTTATTATAAGCTTCATTTATCTGTTTCATAAGCATTTCAGCGTTTTCTCGATCACGCTGCGATGATGCGCCGTATCGGTCAGGGTGATATTTTTTTACGGCCTCATTGTAAGATTTCTTAAGTTCTTCATGTGAAAACCTTAATTTCAAACCAAGAAGACTGCGATAAAATGACAATAAATCAGGTTGAGCCGTGTTTTCATGCGAGTTGTTTGACGATGTTCTATAACTATTGTCATTTAAAGATGAACTTTCACCTGATAAAGAAATGTAATTAAAAGGTAAATTATCATTTGGTTCTCTGCCGTTCATTTTCCATTTAATCCTTGCTTCTTCTCTGCAAATTTCAAGTGTTCTTTCAATTTTACCTGTACCAAGATCAAGACCAGTATAAGAAAGATAATATTTTTCTGATTCTTGTCCTCCTGAAACAAAACTACTATCTGAAAAAGACAGATAAACCCAACCATTTGTAAAGTGAAATCGTATATTATAAATAACACCCCATCCAAAAGTTTGTTTTGTTGTTCTTACCGACCATGCGTAATTTTGCTCGTTTTTATCGTTAAATACCTTATAATTAATTACATAATATCTGCTTTTATGCAGTCTAAATTGAGAAATGAAAAGAAGCATTATATCATTTGGAGATACATTCTCATTATTATATGTAGTAACATTAATTATTTCTTCTTCTCCATAATATTTTCTACGTTTTTCTTCTTTTATTTTATCAGAAAAAAAATCAACGATAACACTAACTATAAGATAAATAATAGGTCCAAAAAACACAAAAATAACAAACCACATTATCTACCTCCTGTTAATATTATTCATCATCTTCGTCATCTTCGTCATCAGAAGACGTATTTTCTTTATCGTTTATATATGCAAGAAGCTTTTGAAGTTTATCAAAAATATCAAGTAAATCCCAACTGACAAATTTGCCGTTTATTTCGTCATAACCTGTTATATACCAATTATCGCCGACACGCATATTAACGGCTATATATCTTTCCTTGTTTCTTATATCTGTTGACATCGCATAGTTTACATTATGATGATTCATCAAATGTTTAACACTTATTGATAGTTTCGGATTTTGTTTCCATACCGCTTTTTCTATATTAATATAACGTCCTGTTCTCGCGAAAATAGCGGTTTTAATATTATCAAGACTGTTGGAAAATGAGTATTTTAATACTTCTTTGCTTCCATGAAGAATAACCATTTCTTCAATACATCCGTTTTTTATCATCGGAGATGATAATAAATTTTCTAACATTTTCATCCTCCATTAATATTTGGCATAACATTTATAATCTTTTGTTACATCACGATTATATGTATTGTCATACTTACTTCCCCATATCGGCGACATATAATAATCTGTATAATTGCTGGCGTAAGCCTGAGGTTCTATTCCTCTCCATACACCTTCGGTAAAAACACAATTAAACAAGTGATTCATTCCTGTTTTAGGATTGTAATTTATCTCAATACATACCTTACTCTTATCAGGATAATACTGATAAAATAAGACTGCGGCATCTATACAGTTATAAAGTCCGTCCCCATTTACATCCGTCACCTTGCATTTTTGCGTTACTATCTTAAGCGTTTTTACGATATTATCATGTTCTGATGTGTATCTGACGGCAGTAGACGAAGATGCCTTGGCAGAAGTCTGAACAGCCATAGTTACACTTTGCTCCCGTTCTCTTTCTATATGATTTGTTTCTTTATTACCATAGTAGCAAAGGCAGATTATCGAACAGATAATAATAGTTATTACCAATCTCATAAAAACCTCCTTTACAAGGTATCAGGTTTCTTCACTTGCCCACTGTTTAACAATTTCTTTGCCTCTCAAGGCAGAAAATCCAAGCAATCGCAGGATATATGCGGTTACTTCAGAGCTTATTCGCCCTGTCATGAAATACTCTTTAACATTCTTCTTTGCTTCTTCTTCTTTATCATACCGGCTATCAGTCATAATTGACCTTTTGTTCATTCTCATCTTTTCCTCCTATAATTTACTTTCCCATTGTTTTATAAGTTCCTTACCCTTCTTGGCTGAAACTCCAAGCAATCGCAAAGCAAACACAGCCACTTCAGGGTCGAGCTGCCCTGTTATGAAATACTCTTTGATTTTTTCCCTTGATTTTACATCTTGTTCATCCCGATGCTCTTTAATCATCTTTTTAACCTCTTCTTCGTTAAAAATCACATCTCTCATTACTACCCCCTTTATTTCACTACGTTCACCGCATCCACAGTTAACGTACCGTCTGAGTCATTGGCTCTGAACCTGGTTGTAATGTCTTATCCTTGTACTATTAATAATGACTGAGATTGGAAAAACTTAAGGTTTTTTAGGGGGAATTTATTGATTTTTATTTTTTAGGTAGGTTTCTATATCTTTGAGAAATTCTTTTAGGTTTGCTGCTGCCATAGAACCAGCACTGTCTTTGTCAACTCCAGGGTGATATTTTTGATATATCTCGTATTGAGTTGGTTTAATTCCGTTTTTATGGAAAGAATCAATAATTCCATGATCAAGGATATGATATAATTCTTTTACATCTTTTTTTATGCAATATAGTGTAAATAGATCTTTATAACAATCTCTAGCCCTTTCTTGTCTTTCTTCCAATGCAAATTTTACAGCTTCCATGACATATTCCGCATTAGTATTATCAAGAGGATCATATATGTAATCTTTATCAAGTGAACTATTTGAATGGGGATCAGCAACATCAAGGTCGACATTTTCATTATTTTCGTCCTTGTTAAGATCCGAAAGCCTCTTCAAATTTATCGCATTTAATAATTCAATATATTCTTGTTTAATAAACCATTTTGATACGCATTGTTCTTTTTCATCATCGGTTAGCTTCCTCCCAAAAAGTTTTTCTTTTGTTCTGATATATCCATTTAACTCTTTTAATTTACGTTTTTTATCTCTTGGGATATGTATTGAGCCTTGTCCAAACGTGCGAAAATATTCATTCTCCGCGTTTTTCAATGATTTCTTCAAAATACTAAAAAATTCTGATTTATTCTTAACGGTCTCATTGTTATCTTTGACAATTCGGTTTATAACATTAAATATTTCAACACCCATATCATTTGCGTCTATTATATGATCATTATATTTTTTATGATAATTGTACTTATTCCACCATAAAACTATCTTTTCCCAAATCTGCCCTATGTAAACTTGCCGTCGATCAGATGCAGTCTCGCTAAAAAGAGCAGTGTATTTATCATAAATAAATGTTTTTAGTTTTTCTTCAGGCGTCTGCTGTTCTTCCACAAAAACCTCTTACATGGCAAAAAAATCTTTTAGCGTTTTCATCGCGTCTTCCGCGTTGGAAGCTCCCATTGTTCCCATCAATTTGAAAAGATAATAGAGCGATGTTATGTCATAAAGCATGGGGTTTTTCGGCTTTCTGGTTTCCTTGTCAAATTCTACTTTCCCGTAAATAATATATTGAACAACCGCCTCACGGAATTCTTCGACAAAACGAAGAGCGCAAAACAGTGAAAGAGGTATAGCTTTGAAGCCAAAAGTGGTATCAGCGTAGATTTCGGCATTTTCGGGGATTTTTTCGGCTAGATCAATGATTATTTTGTTGTAAGTTTTTTTGGTAGGCTCAAAGTCAATTTCGATTGCATCATAGCTAAAAATAGCTCCAATTTCCTTATTAATATTTTCCAACTCTTCGATAAATGTCCTTTTTTTCTGCTCACAATCGCTGTTCTCGCCTTTTGTAATGATGTATATAACTTTTACTTTTTCGTCCTTTTTGAGAGTTTTGGCAAGTACGCCGTTTATCGGACAGCAGACAGGCTTTTCATATTCAATGGATTTGTTTCCGTCCACGGGGTATTGGATTGTTTCCACTTCCTGTTTCATGGGTACGGATATGATTACGGTTTTCATTTTGGTTCTCCTTGCTTATTATAATGGCGGGATTTGGGGAAAGTTAAGGGTTTTTATTTATTCATAATTAATCTTCCTTCTTCGTTATATTATATCCAAGTTCATTAGCCTTTTGTAAAAATTGAGGAATATTATCTTTGCCCCATTGATTACATACTACAATTCTTTGATCTAAATTTATTATTTCATCAAGAAAATATCGTGTAGGGTACTTTTTATTAGCATTATCGTAAGAATCAACAATATTATATGGTCCATTTATTTTTTTAACAAATATATGTTGTAAATCATTTAATGTAACATTAGGTTTATCCTTTACATAGTTTCTAATAACAGCTAATACCAATTGGCGTTTATTTAATATTTCATCATTAAATATATATAGAGCGTAATCTTTTGATTTTGGTAGTTTTGGTCTATAATTAATTATAATACCATTATCATCTCTATATTTGTTTTCAAATACTTTTTTCATTTCAGATATTCGATCTGCCACATATGTATCAATAGGACGCATAAAGCGTAACATAATTGCTAATTCCAGGCTTATATCATCAATACTACTATTTTTTATTGTTTTTGTATTAAAATGTGCTTGATAATAATTTCGAATATCATGTAAGACATGCGCCCATGTACGCTGTCTATCGTCCATTTTATCTCTAAAGACATCAAGCCAATTACATTCAATAATATTTAAACAAGCAGGAATATCTAAGCTTTCTATATAATCATCATCAGAACTTTCTTTTGGTAATTTTCTAAGTGTATTTACATCTTTTAATTTTCCAAGAACATATTTCCGCCACCAATTATTTTTATCTTTTTCTATTAATATATTACATATATATCTTGATAAGACTGGTAATATAAGTTTAAATGCTCTATCAAGTACTTCAAGTTTATCTTCTGTAAGAGGTGTAGATGTAAGTTCTGGCTCAGATTCTTTTTGTTCTAAAAATCTTGCATAAGCGTTTATTGCAGCTCGTATGCCTCCATTTCTCATATTTCCTATTTCTTTATATTCACCGCTCGTTCCATATTTTTCTACAAGTTTATTTATAGAGTCAATATTATTGATTTCATATAGATCAATATGTTTATTGTTTTGTTCGGAATAATGAACTGAAATATAACTAATTGCACTACAATATTGTGTAATTGTACTTATTGCATATTTTTCTTGTTTCAACCATTGTTCAAATTCTTCTCTCATTGTTTACCTTCTTTTAACCTTCGTTTTAATTAAAATATAGAATAACTCATAAGTTATTTATTTTAACTTCTTTTTATTTTTTTGTCGATACATAATTTACTTGACAAAACAATAAAATAATTATAAATTATTAACAATGTTAGAAATAGCTGAGAAACAATATGTTAAAGGAGATAGAGTTCGTGATACTTACAACGGAAGAACAGGCTATATAACAGGAAAATCTCGTCCCTATGGAGAAAATTTTCTTTGGGAAGTCAGTTTTGAGGGTAATACTCCAGAATACATAAGAGATGTATATTTAGAACTTTTATCAGATAAAGATGATATGTTTTCTTTGTTTGAACAATGTCGGTTCAGCGGGGTTCTTGATCTTCGAAGAAAAATCCAACAAATACGGCTTAACGATAAACTTACTAATATTTTTTATTCCATGCATAACTCTGAAACAAAGTTTATGCCTCATCAGTTTAAGCCAGTTATGAAATTTATAGAATCGGCTACAGGCAGACTTTTGATCGCTGATGAAGTAGGTTTAGGAAAAACAATTGAGGCAACATATATTTGGAAAGAACTTTTAACCCGTGATAATGCCCAACGCCTTTTGATTGTTTGTCCGGCACAACTTTGTCAAAAATGGAAAAATGACATTTTTCATTGGTTTGGAATATCTTCTACAATAGTTAATGCAAAAGAGCTTTATGAGCGACTCAACGAAACACTTAATCACAATGATAATTTTGTATTAATAACAAGTATTCAAGGTATACGATACAAGGAAAAGGAAGAATCTGAAAACCATCATTCTCGTTCAAAACTTAATGAATTTTTTACCCAATATGATTCAAATTATAAGGAACAAATATTTGATCTTGTTGTTATAGATGAAGCTCACTACCTAAGAAATAGTTCTACCGCAAGTTTTAATACCGGAGAAAAGTTACGAGATATATCTAAGTATATGATACTTTTATCTGCAACTCCAATACAGACAAGTTCAGAAAACCTTTATAATTTACTTAGGCTACTATCACCTGAGGATTATTATGATCAAACTGTATTTGAAGAATTATTGAATGAAAATCGTTTTATTGTAATGTTAGCGAATGCTATCCGGAATAATCATAATAAAGAAGAAATTATTGACTTATACAACTCAGTAAAAGAAAAAATAGAGGGGGATAAAAAACTTAATGAAAAACTTCTCAATTATATAAAGAATCATGTTAATTCTGCGGAAGAACGAATGGCTATATTCCAAATACTAAAGGATTCAAATTTTTACAGCCAATATTTTACTAGAACAAGAAAAAGAGATGTTGATTTAGAAAAGAGAGAAAGAGTGCCAAAAACACTAGGAGTTAAATTGTCACCTGAGGAATTAAAAAAATATCAAGAAGTAACGCAACATATTAACAACCTTTCTGTTAATTCTCCAATGTCCAGAATATTTACTCTAATTGCTCGACAAAGACAAATGACAAGTTGTATTCCGGCGGCATTACAGCATTGGAAAGATAACGATACAATGGAAGAAATACTTTACGAAGATATGGGATTAGATACCGATGATGAAGATACCAAAATTAAAATAGATAAGGATATTCTTGATATTGAAATAACAGAGGATATAATAAATCATTTTATACAAATTGATTCAAAATATAAAGAATTATTATCTTATTTAAGTGAATTAAAACAAAATGAACCTAATGAAAAAGTTATTATTTTTTCTTTTTATAGATATACTATACATTATTTATATGATCGTTTATCAAAAGATGGTTTTTATTGCGAAAAAATGATGGGCGGTATGGGTAATGAGAAACTAGAAATAATCGAACGATTCAGAGAAAATCCTTATTTTAATATTCTTATTTCATCAGAAGTTGGTTCAGAAGGTATAGATTTGCAATTTGCGAGTATAGAAATAAATTATGATCTCCCATGGAATCCCATGAGAATAGAGCAAAGAATAGGTCGTATTGATCGTATCGGACAAGAAAAAGAAAAAATTAGGATAATAAACTTATACTGCGAAAATACTATCGAAGATAAAGTAATAGACCGTCTTTATGAAAGAATAGATATATTTAGGCATGCTATTGGTGACATAGAAGAAATTATGGGAAATAAAATTTACGAAATTTCAAAAGTTTTACTTGATCCCAATTTAAGTGATGAAGAAAAAAAACGGAAAGCATATAATCAAATTGATATAATAGCAAATAATAAGATAGAAATGGAAAGATTAGAAGAACAAGCATCACAATCTGCAGAATTTTCTGATAAAATAATGGAAAATATAAATATTGCCAGTAATAATAAACGCTATATTATGCCGGAGGAACTTATACAATATACATATGACTTTTTTGAGAAAAATTATTCTGGAACTCAAATTATTAAAAATGATGATTTCAGTATTAGGATTACTTTATCTAACGAAGCACAGATAGATTTTAAGGAATATATACGAGAGAATCATTATCATGTAGTAAATTTAGGTTATAAAAATGATGTATTTTGTATTTTTAATGGGAAACGAGATTCATATAAAAAATGGCGGATTATCGAACTAATTGATATAAATCATCCTTTTATAAAGTGGATGAAAACAAAAAATCAGAACGATACTCTTAATTTATATGACTGTTCAGCAATAAAAATTAATAAAAACAAGGTAAATGATATTGGAAATGGTATATATGTTTATTATATACAAAAATGGAGTGCAGAAGGATATAGAAATATCAATGAATTAAAATATTTTGTAATAAATACTGAAACAAAAGAAGTTCTCAATGAAAACATATCTGAAAGATTTATAATTGATGCATTTAATTATGGTAATGATTACTCAGAAATTAAGTATGGCTTAAATAATTTTGATACAATAATAAATTCTATGAATGAATTGAGAGAAAAGGTTATGTCCGATTTTACATCATTTGATATACAATTTATTGATCAAAATAAAATGATTTGTGAAAGAAATATACAATATTTGGATAGAACCTTTGAAAGGAAAATAATGTCAATTAACCAACAAATTGAGAAAGCACGCCAGAATGGACAACTAGAAAGAATTGTTCGTATGAATGAAGGGAAATTATTAAAAACGGAGGAAACATTTTCAATACAAAAAAAGAAGCTTGAATTGAAAATAACTGGTCGATGTACATCGTCCGATATAGCAGTTGGTCTTATAAAAGTGGAGGAATAAAATGCAATCTAAAGTAATAAATATTGGTATTGATTTTGGAACATGTTATAGCAAAGTTTGTTTTGAAGATGAAACGAAACAAAAAAACTATGTTAAATTTTACACAAATAAATCGGAATATAAACATTCAGAAATCTATTATGAGTATAGCAAAAAAATGTTTTATTATATAAAACCTGAAAATGTAAATATAATAGAAACAGTCAAGTATTTTAAATATTCAACGATTGAAGAATCTTTACCTCGTAGTATTCATATTCCAGTATCTCAGCCAATAACTTCACCCGAAATATTATGTTGTGTTTTTTTTATAGCTTGTCTGATAGAGGAATCTATAAAATACATAGAAAATTTTTATGAAGAAAAGTATGGTAGTATGCCGTTATTTGACTATAGTATTACTATGGGTGTCCCAATTGATAATTATTCAGATAAATTCCGCCCTATGTACGATATAATACTTCAAATAGCAATAGAATTAAGCAAAAGCAATAAACTGGATAAAAATTCAATTTCTTTGAATGATTTGGATAATTTTTATCAAGACAATAAAAAAATCAGTCCCCCAAAATTTAAGGAATCTTCAAATAATATTCTTTCTGAATTATATGCAGAATGTTTAGCTTTTCTAGAAGATAAAAATGTTCCTGAAGGTTTATTTGCTATAATAGATATTGGTGGGGCTACTGTAGATATGGCTGTAATAAATAAGTCACAAGTTGAAGCAAATAATAAATTTAAATATAGTATTATTGCTGAAAACATACAACCTCTTGGAATAGAAATACTTATACAGAAAATTATAAAAAGTGATGATATGTATAATATGATTAATGAACTACTAAAAAATGATAACTTTCAATCTACAGATATAGAATACAATAAGATTGAAGAGCAAGAACTTTCAAAAAGAATGCAGAAAGCTTTTGCAGAAATGGCTATAAATGCAAAAGATAAATTCAGAAAAGCATTGATTAAACGAAAAGGAGAAATGAAGGTTATCCTTTGTGGAGGGGGAGCTAAATATGAATGGTACAAAAAACGTATTAAATCAACTCAAGAACAAATACGAAAAACAATTTCATTAGATGAAGCACCTAATGGATTTAAATTAAAATTAGAAGATGTTGGTGATTTAGGTCGTTATTATAATTCAATAGACCATAGATTAATAATATCAAGTGGATTAGCTCAGGATATTCAACGTATTCCAGATTTAGATGGTTTTCCTTGGGATTATTCGGAAATACGTCTCAAAGAGAAAAATATTGATGAAATAAATTACAATAAACAGATCGAATTATTTGGAAAAACAAATTGAAAAGTTTTCTCTGTTTATTGACACAATGAAACGATTATTTGAAAACCTTCATCTCCTCCATCCCAATACCACCAACACCATTTTTTATCATCTTCACCTTTTTTTGTTATTAAATTATTTTTTGCGAAAGTTTGTACAAATGTAGATAAAAATAATTTCCCATTAAATAACTTTTGAAAATTTATAAGTAATAACATAGCAGATGAATAATCATTGCATAAAAAAAGCTGAGTACACATATAAAATAAATCATTATATTTATCTTTGGAAAAATGAACATAAATACTTTTAAATAATATTTCACTCTTTGTATTTTCATTTTCAATCGTTTTATTTTTTTGAGAAAAGGCCTGTAGATTTGATGATTTTTGTTCAGAATAAATTATTTTTTTTCCATCTTTTATTATCCCATTACTTTTTTTATTTATAAACTTAAAAAATACAACTATAACAAAACATAAAATACCAATCCAATCTCTATAAGCAATTGTATAGTCAATACATGGAATATCGAATTCCCAACCTTTTTCAGGAGAGAAAATAAGTAGAATTGAGCCTAAAAATAATAAAATAATATTTAATAAACCAAAATCATCTTTAAGTTTATCCCATAATTTTTCATATCCAGAATAAGAAAAAAAACCTTTTTCACCTTTATCTCCAGATTGAAAATCTGGAGCATCATTACCATTTGAAGTTTCGTTATTCATAAATTCTCCGTAATATAGAAATGATTATATAAAACTAATTATTATTTCCCAACACTTTCCTCTGCTTCTCCACATACCCGCCCTGTCCCGCAGAAAGATTTACAAATCGCTGTTTAAGCAGAGCTTTCTCAATAGGGTCTAATCCGGGTGTACGGAGAATATTTTGCAATCTTGTCTTGTGAGAGATACAGGCAATATGAAAAGCGTCTTTTGGAAAACCGCTTACACGGTATTTCCCATTGTGGGGAATAGCTTGTTCCACCGCTTCGTAATGCAAGCTTTCAAAGGCTTTAATGGCTAGAAAAGCTTCGTAAATATTATGTATTAAGCCAGTCAGGTCCAAATTCAGCCTCAGCTTCCGATAAATTCCAACCGCCATTTATAAGAAAGTCTACACCTATTTTCTCTTTGGCAACTTTTGCCAAATATGGAGGCATGGGAACTGTCCTTATAAGACGGGAACCTCCCTCCTTATCTCCGGCATCTATTAATGCGGCGGCTTTACAGCCAATGGCCAGTTTTTCATCAAGGTTCATGGTTTGTGCTTGCGGCATATTTGTCTCCTCTTAAGCTTTATTATAACACATATTTCTTTTTTCGTGTGCGTACCGAAAATACGATTTAGTGTTGGTTCGTGGTTTTAATTCTTCAAAAATTTTCTTGTTTAAACAAAAAAAGAGCCTGACCACATTTAAGCGGCCAGGCGCCTTTCCGAGAGACGTCGTCTTGCGCCTATAAAAATAGGCGCTGACGGCCTGCAATATGCTATTGCAGAAGCTGAAGTACTGACTGACCTCTTTGATTGGCCTGTGCCAACATAGCTGTACCTGACTGTGTAAGAATCATGTTTTTGGTATACTCTACAGTCTGATTTGCCATGTTCGCGTCGCGGATGCGGGACTCTGAAGCTTGCAGGTTTTCTGCGCCCACATCTAATCCACGGACAGTGTGTTCAAGACGGTTCTGGTAGGCGCCAAGATCAGCTCTTTGCTTGTTGATGATCTTTATCGCTTTGTCGAGAGTTCCAATGGCACGGTTGGCACCGTCCGGGGAGGACAGTGTAATAAAGGTATCGTCACCGACATTGCGGATACCAAGACCCTTCGCTGTCATTGTGCCGATATAAACTTGCGTTCTCTGATCCATGTTTGCTCCGATATGGAACCACATAGATGCTGTAACCACATTTTCGCCGATTGGCCGGCCGAAACGGCCTGTCAACAGGTTCATTCCGTTGAATTGGGCGTGTGATGCAATTCTGTCTACTTCCGCAACTAAGGAAGAAACTTCAACTTGGATGTAGATACGATCTTCCTCGGAATAGATTCCGTTTGATGCCTGAACTGCCAATTCACGAAGACGCTGGATAATGTCCTGGGATTCCTGGAGGTAACCCTCTGTGGTCTGAATGAATGAAATACCATTCTGGGCGTTAGTTGACGCCTGATTCAAACCGCGAATCTGGGAGCGCATTTTTTCTGATACTGCTAATCCAGAAGCATCATCACCGGCGCGATTGATGCGCAGCCCGCTCGACAATTTCTCCATGTTCTTATCCAGGTATACCTGGGTAACCTTGAGGGACCTGTCGGCAAACATTGCACTTAAGTTGTGATTGATAATCATATACTCACTCCTTTGGCTTTTTCGGCGCTCCGTCAACGACGGATTATGCGCCGCGGCTTCCATGCCGTACAAAAAACCGCTTTGCGGTATTCTGTTTTTGAGTTTCTTCAACGAAAAAACTCATCTTACTGTTTGCGAATATTTGCGTATAACGCAAATATCCATGTGCCATAATACCTTCCAACGGAAGATACATAGAACCCTCGACCCACCGTTCCCGGAAGGGTGAGGATACCCGGATAAACCATGCATGTCCAACGGACTCATAATTCAAACCGGATGGGGAAAACATCTATAAGATCTTGAACCAAGACACTACAGAATTTTCCCTTTTCACTTAGAGTATCGGAATATTAAAAATGACCTTTAGAAAAATATTTTCGCCAAACTATGGAAAGATGTATGCTTTCATATTAAGATTATTATTATGGATAATAATTACGTTTCACAGGTAGAGCTTATTCGGGAAGTTTTTCACTATCAGTCCCGCTTTGAAGGCACTACCATGGTTTTCAAAATTGACTGCCCCGTAACGGAAGATCCCGGTTTTCCCGGTCTCGTGAAAGATCTGGCTCTGCTTGCGAAGACGGGCTTTAAGGTAATTATTGTCCCCGGCGCAAAAGAAAGTATCGACGCCGTGTTAAAACAGTACAATATCGAATCTCAATATACTTCTGTTGATAATTTTCCCGTACGCATAACAACAAAACAGACCATTCCGTTTGTTGAAATGGCGGCGTTTGACGTTGCGAGTAAATTTATGACCTTCCTTACCGCTAGCAGGGTTGAAGCTTTAATCGGCAACTTTGTGCGGGCAAGGGGAATCGGTGTCCAAAACGGCGTTGATACGGAGCACGCCGGCATTGTAGACAAGATTTTTATCGACTCACTGGAAAGGGTGCTGAATCTTGGCATGATTCCCATTCTCCCCTGTATAGGTTGGAGCCCGTCGGGAAAGCCCTACAATGTGCCAAGCGCCGAGATCGCCCTTGCCGTCGCTTCCGCCCTAAGAGCGGAAAAACTGTTCTTTCTGTCCGCCCATGACAGGCTTCAGGTGAAAGACTTCAATATAAAGGAAGAACTTGAAACAAGGCCGGACGGGAGCCTTGTAAGACTTACCCCTCAACAGGCGGAATTGCTTATAAATTCGAGCCCTGTCCCCAGTCAATCCCTGTCCGAGCTTAAATTGGCATTAAACGCCAGCCGATCGGGCGTTCACAGAGTGCATTTATTGGACGCAAGAGAAGAAGGCGTCGTCTTAAAAGAGCTTTTTTCCAATTTGGGCGTGGGAACAATGGTCTATAATGATGAATACGACTCGGTTCGGGCGTTCCATTCGAGGGATTTGCCCGATATTCTGCGAATGATGGAGCCTTTAATGCAAAAAGGCGTACTTATCAGGCGAAATCCCGAGCAAATTCAGGAAAAAAAGACCGATTATTCCGTTCTGGAGATAGACGGCTCCATCCGGGCGTGCGGCGCTTTGCATGATTGGGGCGAATCTCAGAGTGAAATCGCCGCCGTAGCCACCGATCCCGAATATAAAGACATGGGTCTCGGGCGAAAAATCGTCGGCTATCTCATCGAAAAAGCCCGAAAAAGCAAAATGAAACGGGTTTTTGTGCTAACAACCCAATCTCAAGACTGGTTTGAGGCTCTAGGCTTCAAGGAAACCTCGGTAGATACCCTGCCGGAAAAAAAACGAAAAGTTTACGACCAAACCCGCAAAAGCAAGGTCTTTGCGCTGAATCTTTAATAGTTCGTGGTAAAATAAAACACCATGTCCCGAACTTTCGTCTACACAGCGTTGGTACTCAGAAACCGTCCTTCGGGAGAGTCGAACAGCGAAATTACCCTGCTTACAGCCGAGGAAGGCATCTTCAAGGCGACAGTTTACGGTGGGCCGAAAAGCAAATTGCGTTCCCATTCCTCGCCGTACAATTCGGGGCAGGTTTGGATTTACCGGGACCCTGCAAAAGATTACAGCAAACTAAGCGATTTTGACGTTCATTCATGGCGGCCCGGACTTAGGGAATTGTATGAGCGAACAATGGCGGCAAGCGCTGTGGCTGAAACTATCCTTTCCACGCATGGCGGCGGCGGCGATTGGGGTTCCGCTCTGAAAATGGCGGTATCAACGCTGGACGCTCTGGAAACGGCGGGCGAGGAGTTATGCCATCGCTTGTTGGTTCACTTCCTGTGGCAGTGGGGGGGATTTTTGGGCATACGCCCGCATTTGGAAGGCTGCGCATCATGCGCCGCCGCCGATGTGCCGCTTTGGTTTTCCGTCCGTGAGCATACTGTTCTGTGCGGAAAATGCGCCCACGGCGAAACGCACTCCGATTTTATACACTTAAACCTCGGCTGTCGCCGCTGGTTCGCCGCTGTTGAACAGCTTGAGCCTTCGGAACTGCACCGTTACTCGTTGGATAATAAATCTTTTAACGAGGCAAAAGCGCTGTCGGCGGCTGTCATGGCGGAGGCGCTTGGGAAACATTTGAATAGTTGGGATTGGTAATAAAACCTCACTTGACTAAATATAATAATATGTATTATAATATATATTATTATACGGAGAAATATATGTTGGTAGAGACAAAACAAATGGTTCCTATTACTCGGCTTCAAAAAGAACTTACTCAAACGGTTCGTAAATTATCAGATTCAGGAAAGGCCGTTTATATTTTAAAAAATAATAATATGGAGGCTGTATTGCTTTCATATCAGGAATATGAACATTTAAAAAAAATCGAGGGAATGTTTGAACAGTACGAAATAAAAAAAATGATAGAAATCCGAATGGAAAAATATAATCCAAAAAATAATATTTCATGGGAAAGCATAAAAGAAGAGATGTAAACTGTGGATGTTAAATTTATTCCGGAAGCTGAAAAAGATTATAAATCGCTTGATGGAAGTATAAAAAAATTAGTTAATGAAAAGATTGATGATTTAAAAGACAATGCATACATAGGTGAAGAATTAGGAAATAAATATAATATAGATTTAACAGGATTTTATAAATTATATGTAGCAAAGAAAAAATACAGAATTGTTTATAGAATAAAAAAAGAAGAAATTGAGATAATAGAAATATGGGGTATAGGTAAAAGAGATAAAATAGAAGTGTATAAAGATGTTGGCAAAAGAATAAAGAAAAGGAAATAGACGACATGCTTGCCGAAATAAACAGGCAGTTATCTGAGAAGGCGGATAAATGATTAATTTGCTCAATATCCGTTAACATGATATTATAAGCAAAGAATCATGAAGAAAAATTTTCTGATAATTATATTTTCCCTTGCCTGTTTAAATTCGTGTTTTTTGCTGCCTGAGCCACTGAGACAATTTTTACGTGTTATATATGATGAAAGGAACGAAAGAAAGACAGCCATGTATTTACTCACACAAACAAATAACGAAGAGGCAATTATAAATACTCCGTCTGAAAGCGGAACAATAGGCTCAATAGACATACCTTCGCCGGGATATTTTCTGATGCTGCGCCCGTGGAAGAAAGGGACGCTTGTTACAATGACCGGGAAAAACGGGAGGGCGAGATTTGCGGAAATCTCTTTTAAAGGCAAGTCAGGTATGACGATAACACAATTGCTTAATTTTCCTGAGCAATTTATTGACAAGATGTTGATAACCGCGCCGGAAGCAGGTATATGCATATCAGGTATTAGTAAAGCGTTTTTCATTGCGGATATAATCAATAAAAAAACAAAAGATTATCGGCCGTTGCATCAGTGGCGTTTTCATGAAACTAATCCGATAATACTTGATCCGGAAAACGGAATTATTTGTTTTAAATATTATGCTACAGGCGGTTACAAGGAGCAACATAGTTATAATATTATCTATGACGTAAAAAATGACGAAGTACTTTATGAAAGCCCTAAAGATGGAGAAGAAAACAGCTTTATCTATCCTTTTTCAACAGAATTGATTCTTTGCGGAAAATATTTCTTGGATGAAATACAAGATACATGGTTTACTAAATGGACGAGAGAAAAATATTTCCTGTATAACTGGAAGACAAAAGAAATATTCCCATGAGGATTATTTTGATCGGTTAAAGCCTTATTATCGTTTGTTTTACGGGCATTGCACCCCATAAACAATACGCAAATGATTAAAAACCAATACTTGATCATTAAAACAATTCTATATTTTTATTGTTTCGGTTTCAACCTGTAGAAATGTTTGTTCTGGCGGGCTTCATCCTGAATTTCAAGCCCCTCGATAATCCAGTTTAACAATACCGTAATACGCCTGTTCATATTAGGTGTAAGATTTATTCTTTTGGCGATAAAGTTAGGCAGGTAAAGCCCGGATACGCTGTAGATAAGTATTCCCTCTTTTACGGGTTCAACGTAGATAATGGCGGAAAATCTTTCCGTTTTCATAACTCGGAAAATTGAATATGAAACATCTCTGAAATTGGTCATGCTGTAGGTTATGCCGTACAAACTTACAGATATATCTCCCCTAAGATAAAAATCTCCTATATACGGGTCAATAAAACGAAGATACATTGTTTCCGAATAAGGGAGTATATTTGTGGGCGAAGGATCGGGAATAGGTTTTCTGTCTTTGTCGCTGATAAGGCGGGTTGTTTCCTTAAATATAACGACTTCTTTACCGTTAGAGGTAATCTTGTGATCTTGTATATTTTTAATCCTTCCAAGAGCGTTGTAAACGTCCAGTAAATCAAGTTCTCTTTTTTTATACGGCACTACTACCAGAGCCTCAATAACATGAGAAGGGTTTTTTGCCATTACACTGCCAAGTAAATCAATCCCCGAATCAGGAGCGGGGAGCAGTCTCGGAGAACCTTCTTTTTCAAAAGAAAACCTAAGCCCCATTCCGTTCATTGCCCTTATTTTCTGGATATTAGTAAAATCCGGGAAAACATCATCAAAGGAACGGGTTTCAACCGGAGCTGCCTCAAAAACAAGCGTGGGAGCTTCAAAATAAAACAGATCGTCATCATAAAAATCATCATCACCGGGGATCGGCTGTGCGCAGACAGGAGAAATGAAAAATAACGCAATAAGAAAAAGAAAGCCAAATACGGCGGTTCTCCTTGCCGGCTTCATAATATCCTCCTGTTTTAGGTAATATTATAACCTATTAATAAGTTACTGAAAATTAAGGTATTTTTCAAAATAAAGAAATTGTGGTATAATCTGCCAATAGCGTATATTAAAGAAGATATGAAGGTGAATGCGGCATTTTACACTCTTGGACGACAATGTAACGGTTAAAGAACAAACTTCAGCCTTTTATACAATCGGGGATCAAAAAAAGCGTTAGTATCATATAACCTCTCCGATTGACAGCTAGGTATTCGGCGGATATCTTGATTAAGCGGGCTTTATAAAGAGTCACGCAGATTCCGGTTAATTTGATCCAAATCAAATTGACCGGGAACAAAATTAGTTCCCAATTCGTTCTGTGCGGATTGTTTTTCCGCATGGCTACCTGTTTCAAAATAGTAAATTAACTTGTTAAAGTGGCGTGGGCCGTCCAAATGTTCGGGGGGAGCGGCTCCGTCTCCGGCGACAAAGCGGGCAGCTTCGTCATTTGCCGGCTGATACGAAGACATTATCATTATATTAATTATCCATTTTTCGCCATATTCGCAGATAATCTCTTTTTTCCCGTGAAAATCAATATCACCTAACTTAATGGTGCTGCTCAGATAATCTTTCTCCCCTTTCGCCGTCTCGCAGTAAAAACGGTACGGAAACTGTTCTTTCCAGTTCATGCTCACCTGAATAAGTCTGTGAAGCTCCGCCATCGTATACTCATGGGTAATTATCGCCCGCCGCCAGACATCAAGCCCGTTGATACTTATCTGTATCATTCTGAATAAAGGCCCTTTATTATTTCCGCCGTGAATAATCGTAAGGTTGCTTCTCCTGAAATTATCCATTGCGTTATTGATAAGCTCTTTTATATCTCCATAAGTTTCCACCATGTTATCCAACGAATTATCCATTGCGAGAATATCCGATTCAAGCGGCGAGTCGTCAAATACAAGGTCTTCCAGCAGGGCGGCGGCGTGTCCCTGAATCTGCGAGAGTACGATAAATGTGTGCCGCGGAAGCCACGCCGCCTCAATTTCGCCTTTTTGAAGCCTTGCCGAAAGATCAATAACCGCCGTGTGCAATTCCGCCACACGCTGTCTTACAGGCCCTATTGCCTGATCCAAAAACAGAGAATAACTTTTTTGAAAATCGTCCATTCTGTCGGAAAGATAATCGGCAAAATATTCCCATTCTATTTCATCAACAGGCACTACGGGGGGAATAATACGGTTAATTACCTCGTCAATTGTTTTTTCATTGCGGAAAAAAGCGTCCTTTATATACGAAAGAATCACATATTCTGAAATGGGAATATTTTTTTGAAACAAAATTTCTTCGACAAAAGTTCTGTCCGGGGGAACGGTATAATTTTGAAGGTTCTTAAAATCGGGGATTTCCTTGCCGGCGTACCAAAAGCGGGTTTCTATGCCGTAAGGCACTGTCTCTATGCTGTCGGTTTTTTCATAAATAAATTCTTCCAGCGAATAAGCGGGAACTTCCCTCATTCTTTTACCGCCGTACCAATAGGCAAATGAAATTTGTTCTTCCGTACCCATGCCGGGGCCTAACAAGGCAAAACTTTTTTCAAAACCGCTTTCAGCGGCTTCTACCCATTTATGCAAGTCGGCGTGAGACCATTCGTCTTTTCCGGCTTTCTCAAGCTCAAAACGGCACTGAACCCAATCCGTTATGCGCACTATAAAACGGTCGCCCGGCACAAAAGAGCTTTCTCTGTATATTGCCCGCATATCAAGGGTATGTATGGAAACTTCAGGCGGGTCTTCGTAAGGGTCGGCATTAAACGCCTCTTCGTTTTTAGGATTTTCTCTTGCTATATATTGAGGGGCAAACTCCTCGCCGAAAATGCAGTAATAAGGATACAAGTCCTGCGGAGGCGCTTCGGTTGTTGTCACGGGGACAGGGGTGCCTTTCCAGTAAATTTCATATTGATTTTGCAGAACAACAGGATTGGCAAAGGGAACAAATCTGTGGCCGGGAATAAGGATTCCGTTAAGCAGTTCCAGGCGGCTGGGAGTAATAACAAATACCGCCGATTCAAAACACCCTCTGCGTGAAACCCAGTGCCTGCTATCCTGCTTAAACGCTATTTTACGTGTATCAAGATAAGCGGCAATTTCAGGCGTCAATCTTTTATTGCGTTTTACGCCGGATGACTTTATATAAGCGACTGCTTCTTCCAGAGTAAACGGCGTGGTTATTTTATCAAGAAATTCGTATAAGACTTCTTCCTGATCAAAATTCATTATTCAATAATAATTGATGTTATCTATATAGTATAGTAGAATGTTTAGAAAGAAAGTTATGGAGGATTTATATGAAGTATGGTTATTTTGATTCAAAAAACAGAGAATATGTTATAGATAAACCCGATACGCCCGCCCCCTGGGCGAATTACCTCGGTTCTCCGGCGTACGGCGCTATTATTTCCAATAATGCCGGAGGATACAGCTTTGTAAAAAGCGGCGCCGCAGGCAGGTTGATCCGTTACCGCTTTAACGAACAAGACCGCCCCGGCAGGTACATCTACCTTCGTGATGATGAATCCGGCGATTACTGGTCTGCCTCATGGCAGCCTGTAGGCAAGCCTCTTGCTCAATACAAGTCCGTGTGCCGTCATGGTACGGGCTACACTCAAATTGAAGCGGATTACAATGATATTCATTCACAGGCGCTTTACTATGTGCCGCAGGATGCGGCGCACTTTGCGGACTACGAAGTTTGGAAAGTCAAAATTACAAACAGCGGAAACAAGGCGCGCAAAATTTCATGTTTTGGTTTTGTTGAATTTACCTGCGAGAGTTTTTACGAGCAGGATCAGGTGAACCTTCAATATACGCAATTTATTACCCGAACTTATTTTAAGGAAAAATTTATCCTTCAAACAATAAACGAAAACTGCCTGAACGCCGTCAACGAAAGCAGGGTCGATACGCGCATTTTCGCCCTCGCGGGAGCCAAGGTCGCAAGTTACTGCGGCGACCGTGCGGCGTTTCTGGGCAAGTACCGTGATTACGGAAATCCCGTCTCCGTGGAAAACGGCAAACTGGACGGCACTCTCAACTACAATTTGAACCCATGCGGCGCACTGCACACAATTTTTGATCTTGCGCCCGGCAGCAGCGTTGAGTTTACCTTCCTTATGGGACAAAAACGGGAAGCGCAGGCAAATGAACTTGTTTCACGTTACGAAGACGCAAGCCTGCCCGAAAAAGAAATCGGCAAATTAAAAACCTACTGGCACAGCCGCCTTGCCAATCTTACGGTGAACACGCCCGATGACAACTTTAACAACATGATCAACACATGGAACGCTTATCAGTGTTTTATCACGTTTATATGGTCTCGTGCCGCATCCCTAACATACTGCGGACAGCGCAACGGTTACGGCTACAGGGACACGGTGCAGGATATACAGGGTATCATTCACCTTGATCCGCAAATGGCTCTTGAAAAAATTAAATTTATGATTTCGGCGCAAGTAAACCACGGGGGTGCTCTTCCGCTTGTTAAGTACAGCCACAATCCCGGACACGAAGACAAACCCGAAGACGAATCCTACCGCAAAAACACGGGTCACCCCTCATACAGAGCGGACGACGCTTTGTGGCTGTTCCCGACAGTTTGGAAATATGTAGCGGAGACAGGCAACACCGCCCTGTTAGACGAAATAATACCCTACGCCGACAAAGGCAAGGACACTTTATTCAACCACCTGAAAAAAGCAATCGGTTTTTCTCTTAACAATTTGGGAATACACGGACTGCCTGCCGGACTTCACGCAGACTGGAACGATTGTCTCCGCCTTGGAGCAAAGGGCGTATCCGTATTTGTCGCCCTCCAGTTGTACTACGCCTTCGAGATCATGATCCGTTTCGCTAAATTCAAAAAAGATTCAGCGACGGAAAAAGAAATGACAAAACAAAAAAACCGTTTCGGAAAAATTATAGAGGAACGCTGTTGGAAGGACGACCGTTTTGTGCGAGGCATTACAGAACATGATGTTACAGTAGGAAAGAAGGGCGACCCCGAAGCGAACATTTGGCTTAATCCGCAGAGTTGGGCTGTAATCAGCGGTTTCGCCGACGAAGCCCGCAGTAAAGCGATACTTGATTTGGTCCACAAGGAACTGAACACAAAGTACGGCGCACGCATCATGTCTCCATCTTACCGCAAGCACGCTTTTGACGGAGCGCTTGCCCTGCTGTTCAATCCGTCCACAAAAGAGAACGGCGGTATCTTCCTGCAAACTCAGGGCTGGATAATCCTTGCCGAAGCGTTATTGGGACGAGGAGAGCGCGCTGTGGAGTATTATCTTGAAAGCTGTCCCGCCGCACAGAACGAAATCGCCGACACCCGCCTTATGGAGCCTTACGCTTACTCGCAATTTACGGAAAGCGTAGACAGCCCGTTTGAAGGACGCAGCCACGTTCACTGGCTGACAGGCACGGCAAGCACGGTAATGGTCGGCAGTGTGGAAGGCATTTTGGGATTAAGGCCGGACATCGAAGGCTTGCGCCTTGCTCCCGCAATTCCCTCATCGTGGAAATCCTTTACAATGGAAAAATCCTTCCGTGGCAAAAAACTTAACATAAAAGTGAATAACCCCGAAGGACACGAAAGCGGCTGTAAAAAACTGACCGTCAACGGAACAGCGGTAGAAGGAAATTATATTCCGGCTTCAATTTTGAAACAGGAGAACGAGATTATTCTGGATATGTAAGGAATTATCCTTTTTTATTAATCGTCCAAGTTTGTGGGAAATCATAAGAAGAAGGTAGTTTTACAAAGGAATTTTCTCCGTAATCTTTATATGATGAGCTTCCTCTTGCGTAATATGTTGTTCCCGGCGATACATAAACAACATGAGAAAAATACAAGTAAAATAACAGCTGTTTTTTCATTCTATCTTAAATACCATGTAATGCCCCGGCGTTATGTGAATATCAAAGACACTTTCTTTTTCGCCGGAGCGAATTATTTCAAACGGGCGCATTCTTGGCCTCATCAACGGCACAAGCGATACGTTCGGCCTGTTAATGCGAATACGCACACATTCCAGCCTGTCAAGGAAAGACTGCAAAATAAAGGTATTATTGTCATACGGGAACAGCGACACACGGCCTCCGCATTCAAGCGTTATGGGCAAATCAAGTTCCCTGCGTAGAAGAGTAAGGGTTTCGGCGGGTAAATTGTATAAATCGGCGAAAGCGTCGGGAATTGTCAGTACATAGAGGCTGCCTTTGCCGTATGCGCCGCATAACAACAGCGCATGGCTTGAATGAGGAGTAAGAGCGGCTGAAAGCGGCCATATATCATTTTCATTATAGGCGGCATGGGACAATGTTATAGGAGCGGCGGCTTTTACATAACCGCAGTTGCCCCTGCCGAAAGCACTGTTGGTAAAAACATCTGTGGTTATTTTTCTGTTTGTAATTTCAAGTGGAAGAATATCCTCTATTCCAAGACCTGCCAGTTTTTCATACAGCCCGCTTGTAATAAAAACCTTGCTTCCTTTTAAAAGACTTTTTTTTATCTTGTCTACAATTTCCGCATCCCATGCGGCATCCGCTGTAAGAAATACCGTCTTTGCGTTTTCCGGGTAATAAGGATACGGATCCAACGGAACGCCGCACATTCCGATAAATTCATGAAGAAGTCGCTCTCCGTGCGAGTGATACGGCTTGTAACAGGCAACGCCCACAGGCTCACCCGTCTGCCCTATGAACAAATCCGCCTCATCATAAAACGCACCGGCGGCGGCGGCATAAAGAGGGGCGTTTGCGAGTAACGGGAAACAGAAAAGCATCTGTTCACGGCATTTAGAAAATAACGTTAAATACGCCTGCTGTACATAGTCCTCCAGAGAACATTCAAAAAGATCGTACCAACCGCCGCCGTTTTTTCCGGGCTTTATGTGTTCCATAAGGCGAGGCAGGAAAAAGCTTAGATATCGCGGCAGATTTTGATGGGTGTAATGAGGATCGCGCGTTTCGGTTCCTGTGTAGATCATGTCAAACATTTTTGTTTCGTCTTCAAGGTTATAGCCGTTAGCCTGAAAACTGTCGTACCAGTTGGGATATTTGATTATGCAATTTACCTTTGGGTTCGCCGCTTTAGCGTTTTTTATTATCACGTTTTCGGAAATATCGTTCATCAGCATAAGACGGAAAGAAGCCCAATCCCGGTCTCCTTTAGCTTTAATGCAGGATTCACAGCGGCAATTTGTAAAGTAAAAATCGTCCAGTATAAGTTCGTCAAAAAGCTGCGCTGTGTAGGCGGCAATCTCTCCAAGCCTTTTGCGGTTTTCCGGGTCTGTAAAACACATGCTTCCCATCAGCGTGCTTTTTACCGTAGTTGTAATTCCGCCGGATACCATATAGCCCTTTTCGGCAAACAGGGCTTTTACGGCTTCCATTTTTTTCTTTTCTATAAAAATTTCCGAACGGTAAGTTTCAAGATAAATTTTATCCAGTTTTATATATTTTCCAACTTTTTCAATATCAGCCTTTATTTGTTCAAGCGAGTTGTCATTCAGGTAGCCGGCGGGCGCATAAGTAACTGTTAAAAAGTTCTTGTAATGCACTAATTTTATTTCCCCATAGTTACAATAATTTTATGCTCTTTATTGTCGCCAAAGGCGGGTAATACTGCTCCTTCATGCGGATTGCCGTCAATAGTAATTGATTTTATTCCCTTTTCTACGCCCGCACTGTTATCTACTGTTATGTGATAGTCAGCGCCCCTGAAATGGCGTGTAATGGTGTATCCTTTCATGTTTGAGGGAATACACGGATCGAGTAAAAGACCGTCAAAGACGGGGCGCACTCCCAGAATGTACTGCGAGATACTGACAAACGTCCATGCCGCAGTTCCGGTAAGCCATGAATTTTTCGCTTCGCCGTGGCGAACAGCGTCTTTTCCCGCTACCATCTGCGCATACACATAAGGTTCCATGCGGCGGAGATCGCTGTCGTCTTCCCGGTAGGCAGGGCAAATTTTTGTGTATGTCTCGAACGCACGGTTCCCGTGACCAAGAACGGTCTCCCCTATCGTAACCCAGGGATTGTTGTGGCAGAAAATACCGGCGTTTTCCTTGTATCCGGGCGGATACGAAGAAACTTCACCTAACTCGATATGATAATCCTTGTACGCAGGCTGCAAAAGAACAATGCCGTATTTTGTATCAAGATGTTCCTTTACGGATTCAAGCGCCTTTTGCGCTCGTCCGTCTTTAAGGCCGATACCCGCCATAACGGCAAAACCGTTGGATTCAATAAATATTTTCCCGTCCTCACATTCACGGCTGCCGATTTTTTTCCCGTGAGCGTCATAGGCACGAAGGAACCAGCCGCCGTCCCAACCGTGGTTGTTAACAGCCTCGGTCATTGCAGCGATGGCTTTTTCGGCATACTGAGCCTCGTCATTGCGTCCGGTACGGCGGCAAATTTCAGCGTAATCGGGGCCTGTAAAAACGAATATTGCGGCTATTAAAACAGATTCCGCAATGCCGCTTTCAAAATTCGCTGTTGTTTGAAAAGATTCGCCGGGTGTTTTGGAAAAACAGTTAAGGTTTAAGCAGTCGTTCCAGTCGGCACGGCCAATCAACGGAAGCCCATGCGGCCCGGTATGCGTTACGGTGTAATCAAAAGAGCGCTTTAAGTGGATAAAAAGAGTGTCGGCTAACGCTTCATTGTTGTCAAAAGGCACTTTTTCATTAAGAATACCGTAGTCGCCTGTTTCCTTTATGTACGCCGCAACTCCGCAGATAAGCCAAAGAGGATCATCGTTAAAACCGGAGCCGACTTCGTTATTGCCTCTCTTTGTAAGCGGCTGGTACTGATGGTATGCGCTTCCGTCGGGGAACTGCGTTGCCGCAATGTCCAAAATACGGGCACGGGCACGTTCGGGGACAAGGTGAACAAAACCAAGCAAGTCCTGATTAGAGTCACGGAAGCCCATGCCTCGCCCGATTCCCGATTCAAAATAAGACGCACTGCGGGACATGTTAAATGTAACCATACACTGATACTGATTCCAAATACCCGCCATACGCGCCATTTTTTTGTCCTCGGCGTCCACTGTAAAGCGGCCGAGAAGAGTTTTCCAGTATTCGTTAAGCGCAGAAAGAGCCTTGTCCGCCGCATCCGGCGTTCCGTATTTCGCAAGAAGAGTGTTTGCGGGTTTTTTATTTATTACTCCCTGCTTTTCCCATTTTTGATCCTCGGGGTTTTCGCAGTAACCAAGAATAAAAACAAAAGTTTTAGACTCACCCGGCGCAAGTTTCGCCTTTATATGGTGAGAACCAACGGGAGCCCAACCTGAAGCGACGGAGTTCTTTGCATCTCCGTCAAAAACCGCCTGAGGATGATCAAAGCCGTTGTAAAGACCAAGGAAGGTCTGCCTGTCCGTGTCAAAGCCGTCAATAGGGACATTTACCGCCCATACAGCATAATGGCTGCGCCGCTCACGGTACTCGGTCTTGTGATAAATGCGGGAGCCTTCAATCTCAACCTCGCCTATGCTGAAGTTGCGCTGGAAGTTGGTCATATCGTCATTGGCGTTCCAAAGGCAGAATTCAATAAAAGAAAACATATCTATACGTTTATCTACATTTGATTCATTTGTCAGGGTAACTTTATGTATCTCGCATGTGTCGTGTAACGGCACAAACGAAACTTGAGAAAACGCAAGACCGTTACGTGCCGAGGAAATGCGTGAATAGCCCATTCCGTGCCGGCACTCGTAGCGGGAAAGCTCGGATTTCATCGGCATCCAGGAAGGAGTCCAAACATCAGTACCGTCACGCAGGTAGAAATAACGCCCGCCTGCGTCAGCCGGGACATTGTTGTAGCGGTAGCGGATAAGCCTTAACATACGCGCGTCACGGTAAAAACAATAACCGCCCGATGTATTGGAAAAAAGGCCGTAAAAATTCTCACAGCCCAAATAGTTGATCCACGGATATGGGGTATCGGGGCGGGTAATTACATATTCCCGCGCATTGTCGTCAAAATAGCCGTATTGCATATCATTCCTCCGTAATATGCATGAAGGAAAATAACGCCGGACGTTATTTTTTCGCTTTTGTTGTTTTTCTTGATTGAGCAGGCTTTTTGGTTTCTACCCGGTCAAGCGCACTCGCCGGAAAAGTACCTTCCTGAAACTCATTGCTGTCTGAAAACCATGTTGTCGTAATTATTTTGGTTTCTTCGTTGATAGCCTTGACTACCATTTGGGGGCCTTTCGGAAGCGCTGTTACCATAACCGCATCGCCAATAAGTCTTTCTGTCGCTCTTACACTCATATTTACTCCTGAATTAATCTACCATATTTTTTAATAATGGTTTAAACCGTTTATATTTTAACCCTTTTTTCAGGTTAATAGGTTAACGTTTTTCCCCAGATTTGGGTCAATAATTGATTGAACGGTGGAGAGAAGTTTCTCTATAGCGACAGCCTGTTCTTTTACCATATCAAGCCCCATTGCCTGGACTTGTACCGCAGCCTGTTCCTGCACTTTTTCCTGACTTAAATTTACTGATAATGATTGTATATCCATACACTTATTATAGAATTGTATATAGAAAAAGACAAGCGTATGATGCCCCGGTTTATAAAAACCTGTCATTTAGGGACAAAGTTAGCCTGCCTAACCAAACAACTGTATCAAATTGACACAAAATTTGCCTCTTTTTTATTCTCTGTGTCATTTTTACTCAACACCAGTTAACAAACATGAAAAATTCATGTAAAAACAGGCAAATTTCACGCTTTTTCAACTTGGCACGGTTTTTGCTGGTATATAGATGCCGGAAAGGAAGAGCGGAAAAATTGAAGAGGTTCGTTGAACCGTGATTTCCGCCGTATCCCTCCGGACAAAAGAGGAAAAGAAAATGAAATCTTTAGCTTTATACAATCCTAACACATTTGAGAACGCACTGAGCGATTTTAACAGGTATTTTGATTCTTTCTTTGGGGATTCAATTCTGACCCCCTCAGGAAAAATCTTACACTATTCGCCGGCGGTAGACATTCAGGAAACCGAGAACAGCTATGTCATGGAAATGGAGCTTCCCGGCTTTGATGAGAAAAACATCGAAGTTAATGTCGATGGTTCCAACCTGACCATCGCTACCAAAATAGAAGAAAAGCAGGAGAAGAAAGAGGAAAACAAGAATTATATTCTGCGTGAAAGAAGGCGCACTACCTTTAACCGCTCTTTCCAACTGCCGGAAAACGCCGATCCGTCGGAGGTAAGCGCGGCGTTTAAGAACGGAATCCTCAGCCTGGATATCAAGAAACGTGCCGAGACGCAGAAAAGGGCGATTCAGATTAACGCGGCATAAGTGAATTTTATATATATATTAAAAAGCAGGACAATGGGTAAGGGAAGCCTTACCCATTGTTACTGTACATTCTTGCCGGTTCTTAATACACTGCTGATATGACATTTAAGCAAACAACTTTATTAATTATTGTAATTCTGATTTTTTTTGGATGTAAGTCTAAATCCGGAAACATTGCCGGCTCAGAAAGCGATAATAAGGGGAAAGCCATTACAAGCAACAGTTTAGGAAAGAAGGGTAATTACGATTACGAATTCTGGACGGATTCCGAAGCAAAAGGAGAAATGACGCCCGGAGAAAACGGAACTTTCTCCTGCAGTTGGGAAAGTACCGTTGCGGGAAAAGGAAATTTTCTGGCCCGTTCGGGCAAAAAATTCGATTCGACAAAACTACATTCCGCCGTCGGCAATATCTCTGTAAATTACAACGCCGAAAAATATATTCCCGCAGGCAACGGTATCTCGTATCTGTGCATTTACGGCTGGGCAAGGGCGGGGAACGGCGCTCCTCTGGTTGAATACTATATAGTTGACAGTTGGGGAATAAACAATCGCCCGCCGGGATCATGGACAGGGGCGGTCTCCAAAGGGACAGTTACTATTGACGGTGAAACTTACGACATTTATCAAACCACAAGAACAAATATGCCGTCTATTGAAGGGACGAAAACTTTTCAGCAGTATTGGAGCGTCAACAAGAAAAGGCGGAAAAGCGGGACAATTTCCGTCTCGGAGCATTTTAAGGCATGGGAAAAAACCGGCATGAAACTTGGCAATTTGTACGAAACCGCACTTTGCGTCGAAGGCTACAACTCAAGCGGTTCTGCGGAAATTACCGAAAATACGCTTTTAATAAACGGCGAGCCAATCAAATAGAACCTTAAACAAAAAGATGGCTTCTCAATTTTTCAAGGACTTCTCCGAAATCCAAAGGCTTCCCGACATGACTGTTCATGCCTGCCTGAATGCATTTTTCAACATCTTCACGGAACACATTGGCGGTCATGGCTACTATAGGAACAGTTTTGGCTTTCGGTATATCCATAGCACGGATACGCCTTGTCGCCTCATAGCCGTCCATTTCGGGCATCTGCACATCCATGAAGATCAAGCCGTACTTGTCGGGCGTTTCGCTGAATTTGCGAACGGCTTGTACGCCGTTTACGGCGCAGTCTATTTCCAGTTTAGTCGGCTCAAATAAAGCCATCACAATTTCCCGGTTTATCTCAACATCTTCCACCAGCAGCACGCACTTACCGGCAAACATTCCCGCAAGATCGATTCTTTTTTCTTCTTTCACCGCTCCCGGAGAATCTTTTATCCCCTCTTCCAAACGAATACTTTTTTTAACTTGAATTGTAAAGGTAAAAGTAGAGCCTTTCCCAATCTCGGATTGAACCCATATATTGCCGCCCATCATTTCCACAATGCTTTTGGAAATGGCAAGCCCAAGCCCCGTACCTCCGAATTTGCGTGATGTGCCGGACTCCGCCTGCTCAAAGGAATGGAACAGTTTTGCCTGCTGTTCCTCGCTTATGCCGATCCCTGTATCGCTTACGCTGATCTCTATTGTGCAGACGCCGTTTTCTTCTCCCCTTAAATGTGCGGCAAGGCTTACAACGCCCTGTTCGCCGGTGAACTTTATCGCATTCCCCAACAAATTTGTAAGCACCTGAGTCAGCCGCTGATCGTCCCCTATCAGTGCCCGGGGAATGGCGCTGTCTACGTATATAGACAATTTTTGCTTTTTTTCTTCCAGCCGGAAGTTGACGACATTAATCGCGCGGCTGATCAGTTTCTCAAAATCAAAATCAGCGGGAGAAAGCTCAAACTTGTTAGCCTCAATTTTTGATATATCCAGAATATCGTTTATAACGCCGAGCAGGTGGGTGGAAGCGTCTTTTATCTTTTTTAAACAATAATCCTTGCGGTCAGTGCCGGATGCGGTCATTCCTATCGTCGTCATGCCGATTATAGCGTTCATCGGCGTGCGCATCTCATGGCTCATGTTGGCGAGGAAAACGCTCTTGTGCTTGCTCTCCTCTTCCGATTTGTTCTTGGCGGCGTCAAGGTTGATTAAAACAAAAACCAGCACAGCCGAAAGCGTAATGCCCAATATGCTAAGGACTATAGCCATATTGGTAAGGCTTTTATAGTACACGTCATTGATGCTTAAAAGGCATAAATACCAGCCGTTCGAAAGCCTGCGTGCAAAGACAAAACTTTTCTCGCCTTTCCAGTCTACTAAAGGCTCGGCGGCAAGAACCCCCTTCTCCGTTAATTTTTTCGTAAAAACAGAAATGGGCATTTTCGGATCGGAAAAATTTAATCCCACAAAATCAGGGTTGCTGTGAACGAGTACGGTTAAATCCTGACTAACTAGCAATCCGTATCCGTACTTGGTAAAAGAAGAATTAAGAAGTTTCTCCCCGATAAAATTAATTTTTACATCAATACACACAACGCCCAATAAATCGTTTTTATTGTCAAATATGCCGCAGGAATATGTTATAACATATTTACCTGTAGAGGAATCTATATACGGCAATGATTCAATAATACTGCCTCCCGATGCGGCGGCATCCCTGTACCATGTGCTGTCAATAGGTGAATAAAAATCCGGCAGCTTCATGTTGGGGCCGTTTAAAAAGAGTGCCATACCCGGCATTTTTTCTATAAAACCATAAGGGCCGCTTAAAATGTCATCGTCCCTTAAACGTATACGATCCGATATATCGGCGGTATAACTTCTGAGCGTGTTTGAATTATCGCCGGACAGTATCATGTTCCGAACGCCTTGAGCGAAATCAAACAGTATTATCTTGGGTTCCAGCAAATCAAAGTCAATCATTGTTGATACATAATCAAGCTCGGTATCCACATCGTTTACAAGATTAACCTGCATGATCTTGTTCATGAATTTATAGCTTAAAACAACTATTAAAAGGAAAGCGAATACTGTAAACAACAACTGTATATACAAGGGGCGTACAAGTTTTGTCTTTTGTATTAAAGTTTTTATCAACGGCATCTGTTTTTCCCCATATTAAGACAAATAGCTTTTAAGTTTATCTACAACTTCATTAAAATCAATCGGCTTGCCGATATGACTGTTCATTCCCGCCTCAAGGCATTTATCAATATCTTCTTTAAACACATTGGCGGTCATGGCGATTATCGGAACGGTTTTTGCCGACGGTATATCCAGGGCACGGATACGCCTTGTCGCCTCATAGCCGTCCATTTCCGGCATCTGTATATCCATAAAAATCAAATCGTACTTGTCTGGATTCTCCTTAAACATACTGACAGCCTGCATGCCGTTTTCAGCGCTGTCAATTTTCAACAATGTAGGTTCAAGCAGTACCTGTACAACCTCACGGTTTATTTCCACGTCTTCCACAAGCAGAATACACCGCCCCTCAAAGAAGCCGCTAATTTCTATCTTTGTTTCTTCTTTCTTCTTTTCATCCACTCCGGTACATTCATTGATAATGTCAACAATGGAAGAAGGGAACAACGGCTTAGACAGGAATTTGTCCGCACCCGCTTTTTTGGACTCGTCGGCAACTGCGCTCCATTCGGCGGCGGAAATCATTATCACCACGGAGTTTTTGGACGCCTTCGCCTTTAGTTCTCGTGTCAGTTGTATGCCGTCCATTTCAGGCATCTTCCAGTCCACAAAATAGATATGATAAGGGCCGTTTTTATCTACAAGCTTAAGCGCCTCTTTTCCGCTTGCCGCAGTATCACAGTTTATTCCGTAACCATGTGTTATTTCCCGGAAATACGCCAATATATCGGGGTCATCGTCTATTGCCATAATTTTGATATTGCTTAAATTCACATCGGAAGATAAAAGCCCGCTTTTCTCTTTTGATGTGCCACGCTTCACTTTAACCGTAAAAGCAAAGTTTGAGCCTTTTTCGGATTCGGACTTGACCCAAATTTTTCCGCCCATCATTTCTACAATGCTTTTTGAAATCGCAAGCCCAAGCCCCGTGCCGCCGTATTTGCGTGTCGTGCTGCTCTCGGCCTGCTGAAAAGAATTGAACAGGCGTTTTTGCTGTTCGTCGTTTATGCCGATTCCCGTATCACGCACCGAGACTTCTATCGTGCAAAGACCTTTATGCTCGCCCTTAAAATGCGCTTCAAGGGTGATTGAACCTTTTTCCGGCGTAAACTTGACGGCGTTGCTTAAAAGGTTTGTAACAACCTGAGCAAGCCTTTGATCGTCGGCTATAAGGGTTTTTGGAATTTCCTTGTCTATGTGTATAGCGAGTTTTTGTTTTTTCTCATCCACCCGGAAGTTGATAACCGCAACTACTTTTTGAAGCATCTTCTCAAAGTTAAATTCCACAGGCGACAGTTCCAGCATATTGGCTTCGATTTTAGACATATCAAGCACATCGTTAATAACGCCGAGCAGGTGCGTCGAAGCGTCTTCAATTTTTTCCAGTGCGTAGTCTTTGCGTTCCGCATCCTTTGCGTTCTTGCCGATTGTCGTCATACCCGTTATAGCGTTCAAAGGCGTCCGCATCTCGTGGCTCATGTTGGAAAGGAATTCGCTTTTCGCCTTGCTTGCGGCGTTTGCCTTGTCCAGAGCGTCTTTAAGTTTTATGGTGTAGATGTCCCTCATGATTACGCCCGCTATAGTACTTGCGGTCATGGCGACAAACCCCTTTTCATTTTCTGTCCACTTGCGAGGCGTACTTCCCTGTTCTACGCACATTACCCCCCACAAATGGCCGTCAACATAAAGCGGAGCGCCTATGACCGCCATGATATCAATTTTATAGAGCGCCTGAAAAACAGGATCGGGGGTATTTTTTGTGTCATCGCAGGCGACAATAGGTATTGTGGAACATTCGGGCAGAGTCATGGGGAAAATACTGGTTAAATAATCATACAGATCGGATATAGCCGTCCTTGGCGGCAAGCCGTCGGCGGTCCAACTATACGCCAAATAAGTATCTTTGTTTTCATAATCAATGGCAAACACAAACACAAGCGTCACCTTATGGTAACGTCCCAACTTGGCGACAGCTTCCTGTACCAGTGTTTGCGAGTCGCCGGACGAAATAAACCCTCTTGAAAGTTCGGAAATTAATTCCTGCTGATCCAGTTTGATTTTAAGCTGTTCGCCCTGCTCTCTTATGTTCTGTTCCATCTTTTTTATATTGCGCAGGTCGTATTGATACCCTATCGCCACATACTTCCCTTTGTTCAGCACACGCAGAAGCGTAACCTCAAAAGGAATAAGCTCTCCCTTGGATGTACGGTGTACCCACTCAAACACTACAAATTCGCCGTTCAGCGCGCGCTTTATTACCTCTATCGCTTTATCTTTGGATTTTTTCCCATCGCTTTGGTATTCAGGCGAAAATTCGTGAAAATGCTCAATATAATATTTTTTTGTCGTCTCCATTGTTTTTAATGTAACATCGTTGCAGTCAATAGCGTTGGCGTTTTCGTCAAAAAAAGACAAGCAAAAAGGCGAGGCGGCAAGGATGGATGTGTTAAATTCGTAAGCGTGGGCTATCTCACGTTCCATGTCGGCACGTATGACGGTGTTAGCGCACAAAAACGCCGCCAATCGCATTATTTCAACGCTGTCTTTTTCAAAAAAGCGTTCGTTATGGATGTCCTCAAAAAAGGCAATACCCCAATGATTGTTGTTAATAAAAATCGGCGTAACACATATTGAAACCAAACCAAACGATTGAAGCACGGCCGCTTCCGGCATAAGACTGACAGGGCCGTTAACCGTTCCGCCCGAAGTAAAAATTTTCCTCCAACTGGGCACATACTGTTCGGGAGAAAAAGACTCCAGTCCTTTTATAGGCGCCGTGGTTCCGCCTGATTCCCTGTTCCACCGATAAATTTGCCCTCCGTGGCGCGACTCGCCGGCCGTTTTTAAGTTACGCAGAAGGGAAAATCTGTCCAAATTGAACACATCGGCAATCTCTTTAACGCCGGCTGTCATTGTATCTTCAAAAGATTTTTCACTGTTAGATAAAAACAAAATAGCGGCTCTGTTCAAGGCGGCTTCCATTTTTTCACGGCGTTTCATTTCCTCTCTGATGGCGGCGTTTGAAAATATACGTGACGCCGAATACAGCAAATCGGAACAGCCTTCGTCAAAATACCTGTCGTTTGTATGATCCTGAAAGGATACCGCACCCCATAAATCACCATGCGTAAAAATGGGGATCAACAGTATGGATTTAATACCGTACAAGCGCATAAATGCCGATTGATCTTCGTTATAATCACTCTCACGCATTCTTACAAATTCGCTTTTCTTCAAAACCGAAATCCAATGATCCAAAACCGGGTCATTGGGTAAAACCTTCAATTCCCCGGCAAGAGACATTACGCCGCCTTCCGCCTTGTCCCACCTGTAGATCTGCCCAAAGCGCTTTTCCTCCACAAAATCCATCACCTTGTAAAAAACCACACGATCCAAGCCAACAACATCCGCAAGAGGCCATATACCGTTGGTCATTACATCTTCAAACGTCTTTTCGTTATTAGAGGAAAAAATATCCAACGACTTGTTCAAAGCGTCAATAATGGCGTCTCTACGCCCGGATACCTCCGGCGTTCCATTATTGCCCGGATTCTCAGGTTTATCAGTCTTATGGTTATTCTTTGGGATTATTTTCCGTATTAAGGTATGTACTATAGACATAAACCTGCCTTATAGAATTCGATATATATCTAAGGTAACATACTGTAGACAGAACAGTAAACCCCACCGGAAATAAATAAAAATAGTGACATATTGATAATTTCGGGGTAGAATTCTATTATAATATAATAGGAAGTATATTAAAAATGACCAAAAAGGGGATGCTGCTTGTTTTCGCTCTTATTTTAGCTGTATTAACAGGGTGCGGAAAATCGTCAAAAATGCAATACGAACCGACCAAAAATACCACTTCCTTCCGTAATGTACCCGGCATAACCCGGGAAGAAATAGACGCTATCGAAGCTATCCAAAAAAAATACACTTCTTTCACCTACGGAATGACTCCGTCTACCGAGGCGTTCACCGGAAAAGACGGCGAAATTCAAGGATATTCCGCTCTGTTCTGCGATTGGCTGACACAGATGTTCGGAATACCGTTTAAAACCAGGATTTATGACTGGGGCGGCTTACTGAAAGGGCTTGAATCGGGCGAAATTGATTTTACAGGCGATCTTATGACCACTTCCGAACGGCTGAAATCGTATTTTATGACCAACCCCATAGCTGAACGCTCGTTGAATATTTACCGTATCGGGCACAGAGTCCCAGGGAACATATGGGAAAAACGTAAGCCAAGATATGCCTTTTTAAGAGACTCGGTATTGAACGATGATGTCGTTAAAAAAGCGGGATACGCTTTTGAAACTGTTTATATTGATGATTACGATACCGCTTACCGTATGTTGAAAAGCGGCGATATCGACGCATATTTCGGCATGAATACCTCGGATGCCGCATTTATAAATTTTCAAGATGTTGTTCCCGAAGATTTTTACCCTCTGGTTTTCAAATCAACCTGCCTGTCGGCGCAGAGGACGGAACTTGCGCCGCTTATCTCCGTTGTGGAAAAAGCGTTGAATAAACAAACCCTCGATTATCTCGCCGATCTGTACAAAGAAGGCCATCAGCAATATCTGGGGAAAAAACTAAACGGGATGTTTACAGAAGAAGAAAAAACATACATACAAAACAATCCTGTAATACCGGTCGCCTCGGAGTTCAACAATTATCCGGTTTGTTTTTTCGATATCAACATGAACGACTGGCACGGCATATTCTGCGATACGCTGGAGGAAATTACCAAACTGACAGGGCTTAAATTTAAGCGTGTAAATAATCAAAGCGTGCAGGACCCGGAACTGATAAAAATGCTTGAAAAAGGCGAAGTCCTGATTATGCCGGAATTGTTCCGCTTAAAAGAATTTGAAGGCCGTTTTTTATGGTCGGATATTCCGCTCTTAACAGACACCTTCGCATTCTTGTCAAAATCGGATTATCGAAATATTGAGATAAGCCAGATTCCCAACATAGTTATCGGCGTCCGCAGAAACAGCATATATTCCGAATACTTAAAAAGCATGTTTCCGGAACACAAATATCTTCGTGAATACGAAACTCAGGAAGAAGTCTGGAACGCTTTAAAACAGGGCGAAGTCGAGATTATTTTTGCCTGCAACAGAAGATTGATCACTTACACCAACTTTTATGAGGAAGCGGGCTATAAATTAAATCTGATACTCAATTCAACATTTAATTCATCGATTGGCTATAACAAAGACGCCGCCGTTTTGAAATCAATTGTCGATAAAGCTCTCGGTATTATCAACATAAATAATATCTCAAACCAATGGATGCATAAATCCTATGACTACCGTCAAAAACTGGCGGAGGCACAGCGCCCCTGGCTTGCCGGAGCGTCGGTTTTATTTTTCTCTATACTTGTCCTGGCGTTGGTTTTTTTAAGAAAAAGCCGCAGTTTCGGCAGACGGCTTGAAACTATCGTAGAAAAGAGAACCGGCGAGCTTTCGTATAAGACCTCTCAGCTTCAAATGATGCTTGACTCAATTCCCGACCTGATGTTTTGCAAGGACAATGATCTTAAATACACGCAGTGTAACAAGCACTTTGAGAATTTTATCGGCGTCCCTGAAGCGGAATTAAAAGGCAAAACCGATTCGGAGGGTTTATGGTTAACGGCTGATTCGGAGAAAAAAATCGCCGGCGTGGAAAAGACCGTACTGGAAAAAAAAGAAGCGATTAAATATGAAGAGTATGTTTCATCGGTTACAAACAAAAAAGGCTGTTACTTTGAAACCGTTAAAGCGCCGCTTATACAAAACGGCGTTGTTGTCGGAATGATGGGCATAGCGCGAGACATAACCGTATACAAAACGATGGAGAAAGAAATTGCGTTACAGACTTCTTTGCTTAAAACCATAATTAACTCGCTTCCCGACGGCGTATTCTGCAAGAACATGGATCTTAAATACACACTGTGCAACAAATACATGGCGGATTTATTCGGCAAACAAATGTATGAAATCCTCGGATATGACGATGTGCATGCTTTCGGTTTTTCCAAAGAAACCGCCGAGATTGCCAATAACGCCGACCGGAAAGCCATGAACGAGCGCTGTCAGGTGGCTTTTGAGGAAAGGCTGAAGTGCGCCGACGGCGTTGAACGTTTTTTTGAAACCGTAAAAGTGCCGCTTATACTGGACGGGGAAATAGTCGGAATTTTGGGCATAGGGCGGGATATAACCCAGCGCAAGGCAATGGAAAATGAAGTCCGGGCGGCGTCAACCGCAAAATCCGATTTCCTCGCCAATATGAGCCATGAAATCCGCACGCCGCTTAACGTGATCATCGGCCTTACAGACCTTGTTCTGGAAGACGACAGCCTTTCCAGAAGCGTCGTTGAAAACCTGATAAAAATCAACAACGCAGGCAGCACGCTTTTAAGCATTGTAAACGACATTCTGGACTTCTCGAAAATCGAGTCGGGCAAACTCAAAATATCGCCGGTTGAATATTACATGTCAAGCGTGCTTAACGATGTTATCACCCTTGTTCTCACCCGCCTTGGGGAAAAGCCCATAAAATTCAACCTGAATATCCCCGATAATCTTCCGAATAAACTTTTCGGCGACGATCTGCGGGTCAAACAGATATTGACCAACCTGCTCAGCAATTCCGCCAAATACACTCACCGGGGAAGCATCGAGTTAAAAGTAAATTGCACACGTGAAGACAAAATAGTATGGCTGGAAATTTCCGTCAGCGACACAGGCATCGGCATACGGGATGACGACATAAAAAAACTGTTCCTCGATTATTTTCAGGTAGACGCAAAAGCCAACCGCAACATCGAAGGCACGGGGCTTGGATTGCCCATTACCAAAAGGCTTGTAGAGATGATGGACGGGGAAATCGACGCAAAAAGCGAATTCGGCAAAGGCACAACGTTCCGCCTGCGTATCAAGCAGGGCTTTGTCGATGATACGCATCTGGGAGCGGACCTTGCCGAAAAGCTGAGAAATTTCCGCTATATCGACGACAAGCGAACCGCCGCAAAAAGGCTTGTGCGGCTAAACTTAAGTTACGCCAAGGTGCTTGTGGTGGACGATATGCAGACCAACCTGGACGTGGCGGCCGGCCTTTTACGCAAGTACAAGATGCAGGTAGACTGCTCAAGCAGCGGGCAGGATGCCATTGAAAGGATACGAAACGGGAACCCCGTTTACGGCGCAATATTCATGGATCACATGATGCCGGGAATGGACGGCATAGAAGCGGCGGACAAAATCCGCGCCCTGGGCACGGACTACGCTAAAAAGATACCCATTATAGCCCTTACCGCCAACGCCATACACGGGACGGAAGATATATTTTACGCTCACGGTTTCCAGGCGTTTATATCAAAACCCATCGACATAATGGAACTGGATTCCGTAATAAGGAAATGGATACGTGACGACGAGAAAGAAAAGGAATTGGGGGCAAACGTATATGTAACTCCCGAAACTTCTTCCGAAGACGAGAATATTACGAACATGGATATACAGATACCGGGAGTGGAAACCGAAAAAGGGCTTTCCCTTTACGGCGGCGACAAGAAAATCTATCTTGAGCTTCTGCGCTCCTATGTATCCAACACTCCCGGCAATCTGAACAAGATAAGGACGGTTTCAAAAGAGTCATTGCCCGATTATGTCATTGCCGTACACGGGCTTAAAGGCACAAGCGCCGGAATCGGGGCGGAATCAATAAGGAAGGCGGCTTTAGACCTGGAAAATTTGGCCAGGGCGGAGAATCTGGAGGCGGTTTTATCCCTAAATGGCAAGTTAATAAATGATACCGAAATCATAGTAAATAATGTTAAAATATGGTTGGAGCAATACGACGCCATCAACGCTAAACCCCGCCAAAAAGCCCCGGATCGGGAGGTTTTGGCCCGGCTAATGCACAGCTGCGAGAATTATGACATGGCGGGCATTGATAAGGCTATGTCGGAACTGGAAAAAGCCGATTATGAAGAAGACGCCGATTTAGTAGCATGGTTAAAGGAAAAAGTAGTAATATCAGAGATAGATGAAGCGGCTGCGCGGATTGCGCAATATGAAAAGGAGTTAAGCAAATGACAGACTTGAAAAAAATTATCGTTGTTGACGATAATGTTGAAAACCTGACTGCTATCAAAAACACGCTGAAAGAACAGTACGAGGTATACCCAAGCCCCTCGGCGGTAAAGATGTTTGATCTTTTGGAGCATGTTCTACCCGACTTAATCCTGCTGGATGTGGAGATGCCGGAAATGAACGGGTATGACGCCGCCAAGAAACTTAAAGGCTACGAAAAATTCAAGGAGATACCCATAATATTCCTGACCTCCCGTGACGACGCTAAAAGCGAAATGGAAGGCTTGAACATCGGCGCAGTTGATTATATCCGCAAACCCTTTGTCGCCCCGCTGCTCTTAAGGCGCATAAAAACGCACCTGTCCCTGATTGAGCATCAGGTTGAAGCGGAAAAAGCCTCCCACGCCAAAGGCGAGTTTTTGTCCCACATGAGCCATGAAATACGCACCCCGCTTAACGCCATAATCGGCATGATAAATATCGCCGTAAACACGGAGGATGTCGAGAAAATAAAGTACTGTCTGCAAAGGGCGGGAAGCGCCTCAAAGCACCTTTTAAACATTATCAACGACATTCTTGATATGTCAAAAATTGAGGCGCACAAATTCGAGCTTTCCTTCGGCGAATTCAATTTCGAGAAAATGCTGATGGAAATTATCAATGTAACGAATGTCCGTGCCGAAGAAAAAAACCTGAACTTCGCCGTTATCTTAAACACAAACGTTCCGTCGTTTATAGTCGGCGATGAATTAAGATTTTCGCAGGTTATAATGAACCTGCTTAACAACGCTATTAAGTTTACGCCGGAAAACGGCAAGGTTGTATTGAGAGTCGAAAAGATAGAAGAAACGGACAATGAGATCACGTTAAAAACGGAAGTCGCCGACAGCGGCATCGGTATGACAGATGAACAGCAAAAACGGCTTTTTACTTCTTACGTTCAGGCCGACAGCAGTATAACAAAGAACTTCGGAGGCACGGGGCTTGGTCTTGTAATCTCCAAGCAAATCGTGGAACTTATGAACGGTGAAATCTGGATTGAGTCCAAACCCAACAAAGGCTCAAAATTCATTTTTACATCGAAGGTACAAAAGGGAACAGGCAAGACGGAAATACAGTTGTCCGCAAAGATAAACAGGGACGAACTGAAAATCCTCGCCGTAGACGACTCCGAAGAAACAAGAATGTACTTCGCCCATGTTATGGAAGCGTTTCATCTGCCGTGCGATATTGCGTCCAACGGAAAAGAAGCGCTGGAAATGATGGGAAAAACGGCGGACAAACCTTACAACTTGTTCTTTGTTGACTGGCAAATGCCCGACATGGACGGAATTGAGCTTACAAAGAAGATCAAGGAAATTACAGGCGACAAGTCGTTTGTTATCATGCTGTCTATGGCCGACTGGAAAACCATCGAGAAGGAAGCGATTGCCGCAGGGGTAAAACAATTTATTCCTAAACCCATTTTCCCGTCTGTGCTGATAAACGTTATCAACGAATGTATAGAAATAAAACCGAGAGATGGCACGGGACTATCATCGGAAGGAGTAAAAGAAAACAACTATAACTTTAACGATTATTCGATACTGGTAGCGGAAGACGTTGAAATCAACAGGGAAATTCTCTCCACGATTCTGGAAGAAACCGGGATTTCCATTGAGTTTGCGCAAAACGGATCAAGCGCAGTATCCATGTTCCAGATGCACCCCGACAAATACCATCTGATTTTAATGGACGTTAACATGCCGGAAATGGACGGATATGAGGCTACACAGGCGATACGGGCGCTGGAAGTAGAACAATCAAAGAAGATTTGCATTATAGCGATGACGGCGAATGTTTTCCGTGAGGATATCGAAAAATGTCTTGCGGCCGGAATGAACGATCATATAGGAAAGCCTATTGCTCCGGAAGCATTGCATGAAAAACTGAAAAAATATCTTGTAAAAGGACTGTTTGGGTAAATGGCAGAAAACCTGAAAAAAATTATCGTTGTAGACGATAACATTGAAAACCTGACTGCCCTCAAAGATACTTTGAAAGATAAATACGAAGTATATCCAAGCCAGTCGGCGGCAAAGATGTTTGATTTGCTTGAGCATATTATGCCGGATTTGATTTTATTGGATTTGGAAATGCCTGAGATGAGCGGGTATGAAGCCGCAAAAAAACTGAAAGGCAGCGAAAAATACAATCAAATACCTTTTATGTTTTTGACTATCAGGGACGACATAAAAAGCGAAATGGAAGGGTTCAAGTTCGGCGCTATTGATTATATCCATAAGCCGTTTGTGGGACCTCTTCTTCTGCAAAGGATAAAAACACATCTTTCCCTGATGGATTATCAAAAAATCGAGGTTATCTCCACAGCGACTGTAACCGCAATGGAGCATATCAAGGAAGGCTTTATCCTTGTAGATACAGATAATAAATACCTATCTTCCAACCCCGCCGCCGCAAGAATGCTTCCGGGATTAACAAAACTTAAAAAGGGAGATTCAATATACTCTGCGGAGAACTGGCCTGAAGAATTCCAAATTGAAAAAGAAAGCAGCATAGAATTCTCTACTACCGGCGACAGCAGGTTTTTCAGAGCCGGTATAAGCCCGGTCTTTGATAAAGATAAAAAACTTATAGGCATGATTCTTCTGATTGCGGACATTACCAACAATGTAACTTTTATGAAAGAACTGGAAATGGCCGCCTACACGGACGCCCTTACGGGACTTTATAACAGAAAGCACTTTACAGAACTTGCGGACGCAGAAATTCAAAGAGCTTTCAGGTTGGATCAAATGCTGTATACGGCTATGCTGGATTTTGACTTCTTTAAAAACGTAAACGATACCTACGGACACTCCGCCGGAGACCTTGTATTAAGAACAGCTTCGGAACTTATTCATAAAAACATCCGTTCCTATGATCTGCTCTGCCGCTACGGGGGCGAAGAATTCGGCATCCTGTTTGCGGTTAAAGATGAAAATGAAGTTCAGGAAGTTGCGGAAAGAATACGGTTGGATATAAAAAACTGCGTTATGAACTACGAGGGAACAGACCTTAGAATTACCTGCAGCATAGGCCTTGCGAAATTCCTAAAAACCGATACTCTGGAAACATCATTAAAAAAAGCCGATGAAGCCCTTTATGCCGCTAAAAACGCAGGCCGTGATCAGGTAAGAATATATGAGTCGCAATAGCGGTTAAGCGAGGCAAATAATATAATCATGTCTATCCGTATCAGGGCAATGTTAATAATAGTTTTATCCAATCTGCTGATTATCCTGTTTAGCGTATATTTGGGCATTACCTACGCAAGAAAGAACATGCAAAAAACAATAGAAACCGACATGATGGTAGTCGCCAATATTGCCGATCATTTTGTCAGTGCCGAACTGGAACTGTTAAGATTACAGGCCTCTGACGCCGCCCGTTATATAACAAAACAGGAATTGTCAAACTTATCCGCAGTTCTGGAAAGAATAGGAACTTTATACCCGCAATTTTTGGGAATGTCGGTCTTTTTTGAAAACCCTCTTATAGCCTCTGTCGCCTCAGCGGGAAAATCGCCTGCTCCGGATCGGCTTCTTGACAATGAATATATCAAACGCGCGTTTTTGGGAGAAAAAACATTCTCTTCCACCTGCCCTACCGATGACGGCATGGTGTTTTATCTTGCGGTTCCTGTCCCTGAATTGCGGGGACATATTCTGGTTGTAACAATTCACGGCACATATTTCAGCGAACGGGTTTCCTCTTTTACCGTCTGGAAAACAGGTCATATTTTTATTGATGACGCCGAAGGGAATGTAATTGCCAATATCCGTGAAGAATGGGTGCAGCAGCGCAGTAATTTTATACACATCGGGGAAACTAACCCTCAATACGCGGAAATGGGTGCGGTTATAAAACTTGCGTCGCAGGGCAACATTGGCATCGGTTATTTCTCGGTCTCAGGCATCCGCCGCCTTTGCGCATACAGGCCCATAAGCGGCTCGAAAGAAGGCTGGTTTTTGGGGATAATAGCGCCGCTTCCCGAAAGCCCCGTAATAAACCTTAACATAGGGCTTTTAATGGTCGGGGTCATCGCTTTCATACTCAGTATCCTTGCGGCAATTATAGCCTCTCATTTTATAAAGAAACCTTTTGAGCAAGTCGCCGCCTTAAAAGAAGAAGCGGAGACTCATTTAAGGTATAAATCCGATTTCCTCGCCAATATGAGCCATGAAATCCGCTCCCCTCTTAACGTTATAATCGGCCTTACAGACCTTGTCTTGGAAGACGACAGCCTCTCAAAATACGTCGAGCAGAATCTGATAAAAATCAACAATGCGGGCGACACGCTTTTAAGCATCGTAAACGATATTCTGGACTTCTCCAAAATCGAGTCGGGCAAGCTGACAATATCGCCTGTTGAGTATTATTTATCCAGCCTGTTGAACGACGTTATTACCCTCGTGATCACACGCCTTGGAGAAAAACCGATAAAATTCAACCTGAATATCCCCGATGATCTTCCGAACAAACTGTTCGGCGACGATCTGAGGGTTAAGCAGATATTGACTAACCTGCTCAGTAACTCCGTCAAATACACACACCGGGGAATCATCGAGTTAAGCGTAAACTCCAAACGTGAAGGCGAAGCGGTATGGCTGGAAATTTTCGTCAGCGATACGGGCATAGGCATACGTGAGGAAGACGTAAAAAATCTGTTCCTTGATTATTTCCAGGTAGACGCAAAAGCCAACCGCAACATCGAAGGCACGGGACTGGGACTGCCCATCACAAAGAGGCTTGTGGAGATGATGGACGGGGAAATCAACGCGGAAAGCGAGTACGACAAAGGCACAACATTCAATCTGCGTATCAAGCAGGGCTTTGTCGATGACACGACCCTGGGAGCGGACCTTGCGGAAAAACTGCGAAGTTTCCGCTATATCGACGAAAAGCGTACCGATGCCAAAAGGCTTGTAAGGCTCAACTTGAGTTACGCCAGAGTGCTTGTGGTGGACGATATGCATACAAATCTGGACGTTGCGGCAGGTCTTTTACGCAAGTACAAAATGCAGGTAGACTGCTCCAGCAGCGGGAGGGACGCCGTTGAAAGAATACAAAGCGGAATCCCCGTTTACAACGCTATATTCATGGATCACATGATGCCGGGAATGGACGGCATAGAAGCGGCGGACAAAATCCGCGCCACGGACACGGAGTACGCTAAAAAGATACCCATTATAGCCCTTACCGCCAACGCAATACACGGAACCGAGGATATGTTTTACGCTCACGGTTTTCAGGCGTTTATATCCAAGCCCATCGACATAATGGAACTGGATTCCATAATAAGAAAATGGGTGCGTAACGAAGAGAAAGAAAAAGAATTGGGAGAAGACACGTTTGTAACGTCCGAAACCTCTTCCGAAGATGAAAATAACGCAAACACGGAAATAAATATACCGGGAGTGGATTCCGAAAGAGGGCTTTTCCTTTACGGCGACGATAAAAAAATATATTTGTCGCTTCTGCGTTCCTATGTTTCCTTTGCGCCTGAAACCCTGAACAAACTAAGGACGGTTTCAAAAGAGACATTGCACGACTATGTTGTTTCCGTACACGGACTAAAAAGCACAAACGCCGGCATAGGGGCGGAAGCAATACGGGAACAGGCTTTGGTTCTGGAAAATTTATCCAGAGAGGGCGACATTGATAAAGTCCTGGCGCTGAACGGCAAATTAATTAAAGACACAGAAACCGTCGTGCATAACATAAAAGAATGGCTGGCAAGATACGACGCCCGTAACGTAAAACCGCTCCTTAAATCGCCGGACAGGAAAGTTTTGGAGCGGCTTAGGCAATATTGTGAAGATTTCGACATGGCAGGCATTGATAACGCAATGTCGGAACTGGAAAGCGCCAACTACGAAGAAGGCGCCGAGTTAGTCGCATGGTTAAGGGAAAAAGTCAACATATCGGAAATAACCGATGTTGCGGAACAGATTGCAAAGCATCTTGCCAAAACACCCTAACCGCCTGCAATTATTTTCCTATTATCTTTCCGATTTTATTCAACAGATCATCCCTGCCGGCGGGCTTCTTGATATAATCTACAGCCCCTGCTTTCTCGGCGTGGGTTCTGTCTTCCGGATCTGTCGAGCCGGAATAAATGACTATAGCGGTATTGTGAACAGAACCGATCTTTTTTATTCTCTCGAAAGTTTCCCATCCGCTCATACCGGGCATAACAAGGTCCAGCATAATTAGATTGGGAACAAGGCCGTTGTGGAACATTTTTAAGGCGGCGGTTCCTGATTCGGCGACGGTAACCTCATAAACATCCTCAAGCATGCCATTAACCGCAACAAGATCCGTTTTATTATCATCTATTATCAACACTTTCTTTTTTTCATGGCCTGAGTGAACCTTGAATTTATCCGTTTCTGTTTTAAGCTCGTTGAAATTCCTGTTGTTTTCCGCGCTCATTTCATCAACCTGCTTAATCGCCGCCTTTATCTGTTTTACATCGACATCTACCATGTTGTTCATGCTATCAACTACTTGCTGGCTTACCTTGATAAAATTATGGGTCTTCTTAATCATTTCATCGCCGGATTTTGCCATATCTTCGGCGCCTTTATGAACCGATACGGTTATGTCTTTCAGGCGTCCTACGGCTTCCAGTATTTGCTTTCCTCCCGCCTCCTGTTCTTCCATAGCGTTACGGATATTTTCCTCATGTTCCGCTACTGTTTTTACTCCCGAATCAATGGCCGCAAAACGGGCAAGCACTTCGTTGGAAGAACTGGTTATATTGTCTATGGAAGCCTTTATCTTTTTTAACATTTCCGCCGTTGTCTTGGATTGCTGAGACGATGATTCAGCCAGCTTGCGTATTTCATCGGCGACTACGGCAAAACCCTTGCCCGCCTCTCCTGCGTGAGCCGCTTCAATGGCGGCGTTCATGCTTAATAAATTGGTCTGGCTCGCAATATTGTCCATTACAGCGTTAATCTCCAAAAGACCTTCGGAGTCACGGGCAATTACCTCTATTTCCTGCGCAACGGTTTGAAGCCCCGTTTTGCCTATTTCAGACGCTTCCGCCAAATCGTTTACATTATTGCTGTTTTCTATTAATGTCCTTGTTACCGAATTAATATTAGCCGTCATTTGTTCTACGGCGGAAGATGATGTATTAACGCTTTCGGATTGTGCCGCAACCAGTTTATTCAATTCTTCAATACTTCGCTCTATATTTACTCCCGCATTGTCAGCGTCTTCCGCTTCTTTTTCCTGTTGTATTAACAGTTTATCCATATTCTCAAACTGCAATGAAATCTGATCAACCGCCTCCGCTGTTTTATCCATATTATTGGAAAGTTCAAAGCTGGTAGTGGTAAGCGCGTTAATTTTCTTTTTAATATCACTGATCAAATCTTTTATATTATCAAACGTTTCGTTAAAATATCTGGACATATCGCCGATTTCATCAGTTCTTTTTGATACAAGACGTTTGGTCAAGTCTCCTTCGCCTTCGGCTATTTCCAAAAGCACGCTAGTTGCGGAATTTATCGGTCTTATTAATATAAATTTGAAACTTATCGTGTTGACCAAAACAGAAGCCAGCAAAATGATAACTGCGACAATGGCGATTGTTTTAATCTGATCAACAACATTCTCATCAATAACTTTTTCAATTGCCGTCATCTCGTTACCGAGAAACAAAATGCCGATAACATCTTTGCCGTTTGCCGCAAAAACAGGATTATACTCGGTAAGATATTTCTTGCCAAGAATGACCGCCTCTCCTGAATAATTTTTGCCGCCTTGTATATAAGGATATGCGGCGCTTTTTTCCCCGAGCAAGGTATCCACCGCCCGTTTTCCCGCATTGTCCACGATACTGGTGCTTATCCGGCGGTAATCATTGCCGTCTTTTACAAAGAGAGTCGCCGCTATGCCGAGAAGAGAGCTTATTTCATCTATCAATTCATAATTGTATTTAAGAGAAGTCCCATCCTGCGCTTTCAGATCTCCGTCTTTAAGGATTAATTGACCATATTCAAGATGCAGTTTTTGATCGAAAAAAACCATATCGCCCGTTAACTTGTCTTTCCCCATGATAACAGCGGTTTCAAAGCTCGATTCCTTTATGGCACGGATACTGATGACCGAAAAAATAAAAATAGCCAAAAGCATAAATGTAATGGCTATGCTTAACAATTTTATATTTAAACCGAAGCGCATTGTTTTTTCGCTTTTTTCCATAATATACCTCTTTTTAAAATACACATTTTATATAGTTATAACTATATAAATAATTATTGTACTTTTCTTTGATTAATTATACTTTAATTTCCACCCATTGTGAAGTATTTTCTCCCTTGCGGACGGCTTCCAACGCTTTTCGTGCCTGTGCAAAACCGCAAACCATTTCCTTTTTTGCGCCGCTATCCCCTTTTGGCAGGTCAATTTTGACAGTATCAAAAGGGCTTTCCGAAAGGCCGTTAATATCCATTCCGGCAAGGCTAATCATTCGCGCCAATTCCACAGCGGTGATAGCGATGTCCGTCTTACCGTCCGCTCCGTACTTTCCGGCGATACCCGGCACAAAAGAAAC